>Ga0208041_1000380_pt1 | contig 45634 bp, 45 predicted proteins | sample AD_SCU002_MetaG_FD_184453 | JGI IMG/M metagenome (GOLD analysis project Ga0208041, IMG submission 184453) | Active sludge microbial communities of municipal wastewater-treating anaerobic digesters from China - AD_SCU002_MetaG (SPAdes) (version 2) | ecosystem: Engineered > Bioreactor > Anaerobic...
AAGCCGTTTTCGGGCTTTAGTCTCCGATTCTCACACTTGCCCGGATCTCCAGGCACCCCCGAGCATAGGGCATCTCTGCAACATTGGTTTCGCCTACCAGCACCACGCGTCACATTCCAACCCCCGCGCGCCCCCCGGTGAGCAGGGTGGGCGATTCATGAACAGGAGCGCTAGAAAAGGCGACGATATAGCGAAATATCGACTTATTCTGTATGAAAAACGCGCACTTTCATAATACGTGGGCGAGTGAGAACCACTCGCTCCACCTTCTCCATATGATCGGCAGGAATGTTTGCGATCACCGGATTGTGAGGACGTGCAAATAAAAAGGGGTAATGGGGGAGTTTACCGCGCCGGGATGATGAGCGAACGCTCGCCGGCGGGCATGAACTCGCGGATTGCACCCTTCGCGAACTCGCGGCGGGGTTCGGCAAAGTCGAACCTCAGGCTCGGGTCGGCGAAGCAGACCTTGACGAGCGGGCTGTAGCAGAACGCGTCGCTGCGTCCGTAGTGGGCACCCGCGACGATCGCGGCGTACTCGCCCTGGTGACCGACGTTCATCGCGTAGTTCGGGTAGTTCGGGCCACGGAGTTCTCCCATCAGGCCGCGGTCGGACTCCATGGAGAGGGAGTTCGCAGACCCGCACTGGTCCTGGAGGTCGTAGCCGAAGAAGCCGAGACGCGACCATCCGTCCTTGTGCAGGAGCATGGAGAGGTACCAGGCGTTCAGGCCGGCGTTGGAGTTGCCGGTCGTGATAGAGGTTGTCAGACCGGACGCGGCGGCGATGACACCGGCACGCTGGGACCCGCCGAAGTGGTCCTCCATCATGGTCGGGAACTGTTCGTACTGCTCCATGGCGTTGAGGGTGACCTCGGTGGCCAGGTCGTTGACGATCTCCTGGGTCGGCTTGACCTTGTCGTTCGGGCTCGGGTTCTTCCAGTCGACCCCATACTTGTCCTTGGCGTAGTCCATACCGTAGTAGGTGAACTCGTCGAGGATGTTGTCGGTGTAGGCCGCGGTCGCGTACTGGGTGAATCCGACACCGCCGGACATGTAGGAGCCGAGCCAGATCTGGTCGTAGAGCATGGTTCCGGCACCGACGACCTCGAGGGCAGCCTTGGCGGGGTCGTTGGGATACTTCCGGTTCGCCTGGACGATATCGGCGAAGAGACCGAACTTGATGCCACCGGGCTCGTTGGGGCCACGGGCACGCCGGGCGGGCAGGTGGGATCCCATCTGGATGACGCCTGCGTGCTTTGCGGCGTAGGAGAGGTCGGCGACAGCCGCTTCACCGGCGCACATGCGGTAGGCAGCGATGAAGGACATACCGATCTGCATTGCAGACCACCGGGAGGTCGTTCCACCGTCGCAGGTCCTCGAGACCGCGGTCGGGATGTGGATCGCCTGGTACATACTCTTGCCGACTTCGGCCTTGAGCTCTTCGGCCTGCTTGGCGGTGAAGAGTTTCTCGATGTCCAGCAGGAACTGGGGCTCGATGTCGTCGGCGAGCTCCTGGTCGCCGGTGAAGACCTTGACGTAACAGTCGTCGACGAGGCCGGGGTGAGTCTCGACCATGTGTTCCTGGACGACGGCGCCGCCGGGCATCGCGTGGTTCAAGATGTGAAGGTATTCGTTGATCGTCTCGGGGGTGACTTCCTTGCCCAGACGCTTCTGCAGGGTCTGGTGGGCAAGGTCCATGCCGACGATAACGGTCCTGCGGATGTCGTCCCACATCTGCTGCATCGCAGCGTTGTTGACGAAGTGCAGGTCGTCACCTTCGACGAAGACGCCGGTGCCGGAGACCTCGTAGGTCATCAGTTGGCGCTGGCCCATCGGGATGCCGCCCAGGTGGCAGCGTTCGGGATCGTACATGGAGACACCGCGGTCCATCTCGACGGCGCGGCTGGCCTTCATGAACTCCATCTTACGGGGAGACTGGCGGACGCCGTTGAACTTGTAGAACTCGGCGGTCTCGGACTCGACGTCCTGCCCCTGGAACTTCTCCTTGAGCGACTTCAGGAACAGTTTCTGGGATCTCTCAATCTTTGCCATTGTAATCACTCCTCTTTCGGCATGAAGCCGTATTTCGTCCGCAGCGAGTGGATGCGCTGGACGTACTCGACGTACTCGGTGTCATTGCGGTAGGAGGTTCCTACGAGCGAGTGGAAGATCGTCGTGTGGGCCTTGAGCCAGTTCTGGTCCATAGGCTTGCCGACGGCAACCGCACGGTCGAGGGGTTCGCCGATCTGATTCTTGACGTACTTGACGACGCCGTCCTCACCGAGGACGTTCCTCTGGAGCATATCGAACATCATGCCGTCTTCAGCAAGACGGAGCGAGTGACCATGCACAGTCGCACCGCGGATGCCGACGAGAGCGGGGTCGAACATCTCGGTCTCGATGAGATCTTTTGCGTACTTCTCGAGGTCGCGCTCGCGGCACTCGACGATCTGACGGCCGGAAAGCGTACCGGGGTCGATGCCGCGGAAGCGGTAGCACTCGGTGTAGGTCCGCTGGTAAGGCTGCGAGGGGGCGTTGAACATCGAGTCGGCAAACTGGATGTAGCGGACCCGGTCGCCGGCCCTGGCACCCTCGGTGGGCTTGACGAGCTTGCGCATGGGGCACTCGGGCTCCTGCTGCTCGGCGAGCGGCGGGTGGGCGCTCGGATATGCCGATCCGGGTGCGCGGTGACCGAGGATCAGCACGATGTCCTCATCCGTTACGGAACGAACCTTCTCAAGCTTCTGGCCGGGGTTCATCTGCTTGCGCCGGTTCGCGGCGACAATTGATGTCCCGGGACCGTACTGGGGCTTGTATGCCATTGTTTTATTCACCTCAAAGTGATTGATATCTTATCTATTTCCGATTTTGAACGATTCCCAGCCATATTTCCAGGTATAGAGGCACCTGCCGCACCGCGGGTCCCGGGTGACCGCCGGGCCTCCCCCGTTCCAGGGGTCCGCAAGGCCGATGGGCGCTGTATCGCACCGCGACCATGGATCGTCATCCGGCGGATGCAGGCAGGCATATCGAGCAGGTGTTCAGCGATCTCAGGGTTGAGCACCCGTATGGGCACGATCCTCGCCCGTGGGAATGTGGCCTTCATCATTCTGGATCTCTGCTCAGGCTCCGTTTGCGATCTGGTTGATCGGCTTGTTGAAGACGTCGATCTTACCGTAGGTGTCGGCATAGATCTTCGAGGTGCTCTCGGGCGAGAACATCTGGGTTCCGGCGTCGAGCGCCGCTGCAGCGACCACACACGGGATGGCCACACCATTTGCATGACGGGTCACGACGTGGTTGCCGTTGAAGATACCGGGGCCGCCACCGCCGTAGATCGAGTGGCTGAAGAACGAGAACCCGACAGCGGTACCCATGACACGGCCGTAGTCGGTGCTCGGGAGACCGGTCTCGTGCTCAAGCAGGTCGTTGAAGTAGAGGAGCGTCGCGGAGACCGCCTGGGCGAACCGTCCGGCACCACAGTTGACGATGGTGGCTGCCATGGTTCCCGCAGCGGCGTAGGCGTTCCAGAGCATGGGGTCCTTGGTGTCGTAGAACTGGAAGTACCCGCCCTTCTTGCCGGGGACGATGACCTTGTCCTCGATGGCGCGCTCGACCAGGCTCTGGACGACCGTGCCGATGGTTCCGGTCTGGCCGTTTGCCTTGACGAGGTCGTAGACCATGTTGTTGGCGTTCAGGCCCTGGTAGGCGTAGGCGAGCAGCATGGCGCGCTCGAACGGCCCGACGGCGGATCCCATCTCGAAGATACCGGCGGTCTCGAGGGTGGATGCGAGTGCTGCACCCTGCAGGGCGTTCCGGTTGGTCATCATGACGGTGTGGTTGACCGGGATGTTCCGGAGCGCGTAGCCGATACCCTCGTTGTTCTGGGGGATGGTCAGGATCGACGTGACGAGTGCGCCTTCCAGATCCTGGGTGTGCGGGTAACTGCCCCAGCAGGCCGCCTTGACGGTGGATGCGTTGAAGGCGTCGATGTCAAACTGGTCGACGATCGCAAACGTGGTTGCGGCTGCGACCGAGGTGATCGCGGCGTCGTAGGTGGACGCGTTGATCAGGCGCTTCGATGGGACCTTGACGAGCTGGAGCTTTCCACCGTTGAACTCCATGATCTCAGTGTCGTCGCCTTCCTCAACCTGGATCATCTCCTTGATCTTGGCGACGATGGCGTCCTTGTTCTCCATAATGGGGAGATCCAGTTCTCTTCCCTTGATCTTGCCCTTTCCAAGCTTGCCAACCTTGAGCGCATCCTGGATACCCCCGAGGTTTACGTTGATCGTTCGCTTGGTCAGGTCGATGATCTTACCTGTGGCCGGGTTAACCAGCGGGCTGACTCTGTCGAGGGTGACGCCGCTCTTGAGCAGCTTTCCGTCGTCAGAATAGAGGTCAATTGTTTCCGTGTATTTAGCCATAGTATTTCATCCTTTTACCCTTGTTCAATGCATTCCATTCATGAAAGAGGCCGGGGCAAACACCCGCTCCGGTTCTCTGAAGGCCGCTACTGCACGTCCCAAAAGGGACTATAAGAGTAGAAGGAGAGTTATTAATAAAATTTGCGAATTTAGATGGACTTTTTTGCAAAAAGTAATATTCATATTAATTATATTCCCAAACGGATATTTTAAAATTGAGATTGAACGGTTCAAATGGTTGAACGCGAAACTTAAAAAGGATTTCGCCGCCCCGGACTGTCAGACAATCCGTCAGACGATCCTGAGGGGAAGAGTATAATTAAATAATAAAATAGACAATACTAATAGCAATAGTTAAAACAACTCACACCAGTGAGAGGCTGAAAGTACCCGACTTTATAGGTTGCACCCCGGGACATATAAATCTACCCTCAGAAAGGAATTATTGTAAATTCAGACCATGTCTGACCGCGATTTTAGAAACTTACCTTATTACTGCCAGAAGTAAAAGAGGCATATCTATATAGTACCCCCACTACCCGGACTCCTGAGAGAGACCACCGACACGGACCCGCATGCCGGCTCCCGGCAGATCCATACCCCGACATCGACAGGTTAACCGAACGACATACACACGGGGCAGACCGGCAACAGCGAGACCCCCGAATTAAAACGTCCATTTTCCTAATATCCCACAAAAATACCGCCATATTTGAAAACAGAGCCCTTCAGGGTTCGCGATGTAAAGTTGATCACCTGAAATAACTTACAAATACGGAATAGTTAAATACATACCATTACAAGTTATGACAAAGTGATCCACCCGTGCTCCGTCAAGAGAGGTTCCTCTCATTCAGGCGAGCAGATCCCCCGTAACACACCTCATCGGGAGCGTCACGCCCTACGGGAACCGATTTGCCGGAGTGTCGGGAGGCTGATCTCACCAACCACATAGAGGCAAAACCATGGCGAACAGGATTACATTGAACATGATCACCCAGCGCTCCATCGAAGAAGGCGTTGCGATGGAAAAGGGCAAAACGACCCCCGAATACTTCGAGGCCTGCTCGATCATCGAGATGCACGATGACGACGTCAAGGCGCTGGGCCTCGTCCCGAACCAGCTGGTACGGGTGACGAGCGAATGCGGAAGCGTGGTCGTCAAGGCCGTCAAAGGGCGTCAGTCGCTCTACCCCGGCCTTGCATTCATCCCACAGGGCGTCTGGGCAAACCAGATTGTTCCCCCGCGGACCCAGGCGACCGGAGAGCCCCAGTACAGCGGTTTCCCCGTAACGGTCGAACCGGTGAACGGCGAACGTCGGAAGAGCGCACTCGAACTCGTCCAGGGGGCCGTCGGGTTGTGGAGAGGTGATCAGTAATGCCAAAGAAAGTTGAGAACGTTGGATGCCCATACTGCGGCGTCTGTTGCGACGACCTTGTCGTGACCGTATCGGACGATGGAAAGCAGATCATCGAGGTGGAAAATGCCTGTGCCATCGGCAACCAGATCTTCCACCACGCCACGGGTGGCGAGAGAGTTAAGCTTCCCCGCCTCCGCCAGCCGGACGGCACCTACAAGGATATCTCCTACGACGAGGCAGTCGACTACGCGGCAAAAGTCCTCTACAACGCGAAGAAACCCCTGATCTACGGGTTTGGATCGACCAACTGCGAGGGCATGGCCGCCGCGGCCAAGGTCGCCGAGAAAGCCGGGGCCGTGCTCGACAACTGCGCGTCCATCTGCCACGGGTCCTCGTTCCTTGCCATATTCGACAACGGCTACCCGAGCTGCACCCTCGGTGAGACAAAGAACCGCGCGGACGTCGTCCTCTACTGGGGCGCAAACCCCGCTCACGCCCACCCGCGGCACATGTCCCGCTACTCGATCTTCCCCCGCGGTTTCTTCACGGGCAAAGGCCAGAAAAGCCGCAAGATCATCGTGATCGATCCCCGCCACACCGATACCGCCCAGGTGGCGGACATCTACCTGCAGGTGAGGCAGGGGCACGACTACGAACTCTTCGACGCGTTCCGCGCCGTCGTCCGGGGCCACGAGATCCCCGAGGAGGTTGCGGGGATCAAGCGCGAGCAGATCCTCGAGGTCGCCAATATCATGAAGAAGGCCCGGTTCGGCACCATCTTCTACGGCATGGGGCTCTGCCACTCCGACGGCCGGAACCACAACGTGGATATCGCCATCAGCCTGACCCGGGACCTCAACGACTACACCAAGTGGACGATCATGGCGATGCGGGGCCACTACAACATCACCGGGCCGGGCGCGGTCTGGTCATGGCAGTACGGGTTCCCCTACTGTCTCGACCTGACGAAGAAGGACATCGCCCACATGAACCCCGGTGAGACGAGTTCCGTCGATCTTGCCATGCGCGACGAGGTCGACGCTTTCATCAACATTGGAACCGATGCCGGCGCCCACTTCCCGATCGAGGCGGTCAAGCATCTCCGAAAGCACCCCTGGATCACCATCGATCCGAACATCTGCATGGCGAGCGAGATCTCCGACCTCCATATTCCGGTCGGAATCGTCGGGGTCGAGGTCCCGGGCATCGTCTACCGGATGGACAACGTCCCGATCCAGTACCGCAAAGTCATCGATCCGCCCGAGGGTGTCATCAGCGATGAGGAACTCTTCGAGCGGATCCACAAGCGGCTCTGCGAACTCGAAGCAGAGGGGGCCGCGAAGGCCGAGATCAAGGCCGCCCCGGCTGGCGTCCGCGCGGAGGAGTAAAGCATGAGCGAACTCATCATCAAGAACGGGTTCGTCGTTGATCCCCTGCAGGGCATCAAGGGCGACCGGATGGACATCGGGGTCAAAGACGGCAAGATCGTCGAGACGGGCACCCTCTCGAACCCGAAGACGATCGACGCCGCCGGCATGACCGTGATGGCGGGCGGCGTGGACGTTCACTCCCACGTCGTCGGGCCGAAGGTGAACGTCGGCCGGCTCTTCAGGCCGGAGGACAAACTCTTCAAGAGCCCCCTCAAATCCCCTACGTGCAGCCGAATGGAGATGGGCTTCTCGGTCCCCTCGACGTTCAAGACCGGCTACGACTACGCGCGGATGGGCTACGTCTTCGTCAACGAGGCGGCGATGCCCCCGCTCCACTCCCCGCACGTCCACGAGGAGATCCGGGACACCCCGATCATCGACAACGCCGCGATGCCGGTCTTCGGGAACAACTGGTTCACCCTCGAGTACCTCAAGAACAACGAGATCGAGAACAACGCCGCCTACACCGCCTGGCTCCTCCGGGCCACCCGCGGGTTCGGCATCAAGGTCGTCAACCCCGGCGGCTCCGAGGCCTGGGGATGGGGGCTGAACTGTGTCAACATCCACGACCCGGTTCCCTACTTCGACATCACCCCGGCAGAGATCGTGAAGGGCCTCATCGAGACGAACGAACACCTGGGCCTCCCGCACTCGGTGCACCTGCACTGCAACAACCTCGGGAACCCCGGCAACTACGTCGACACCCTTGAGTCGCTTAAACTCGCCGAGGGCTACGCACCGAAGAACGACTTCGGCCGCAAACAGGTGATGCACATCACGCACCTCCAGTTCCACTCCTACGGCGGCGACTCCTGGGGGAACTTCGAGTCGAAGGCAAAAGACGTGATGGACTACGTGAACGCCCACGACAACCTCACCGTCGATATGGGCCAGGTGACGCTTGACGAGACGACCACAATGACCGCCGACGGGCCGTTCGAGCACCACCTCTGCTCCCTCAACCACCTGAAGTGGGCAAACGTGGACGTCGAGCTCGAGACGGCCGCAGGCGTCGTCCCCTACATCTACAGCCCGAAGGTCAAGGTCTGCACCATCCAGTGGGCGGTCGGCCTGGAGCTGGCCCTCTTCTCCAAAGACCTGATGCGGACGTTCATCACCACCGATCACCCGAACGCCGGGCCGTTCACCCGCTACCCGCGCGTCATCACCTGGCTGATGAGCAGGGCTGCGCGTGACGCGACGATGAAGACGTTCAAGTGGCTGGACAAGACGATCGACGCGACCTCAATCGACGGTATCGACCGCGAACTCACGCTGTATGAGATCGCGCAGATGACCCGGGCCGGACCGGCGCAGGCGCTCGGCATCAGCAACACCTACGGCGGGCTCGCCCCTGGCATGGACGCCGACATCGCCGTCTACGCCCTCAACCCCGAGAACATGCCCTCCGACCCTGCAATGATCGAGAAGGCCTTCTCGCGGTGCGCCTGGCTTGTCAAAGACGGCGTCGTGACCGTCAGAGACGGCGAGGTCGTCGCAGAGCCGGCAAAGCGGACCGTCTGGGTCGATGTCAAGGTTCCGGAGAACGCACAGGTGCAGAGAGACATCTACGAGCACTTCCTCAGGCACTACAGCGTGAAGCTCGATAACTACTCGCTCTTCGAAGAACACCTCCACAACCCGCGGGTAATCGAGGTCGACGCAACAGAATGAGGCGATAACCATGAAGACAGTAATCCTCACCCTGACCAACCCCCCCGAACTCATGCTTGAGGGGCAGAATATCACTCCGGACAACGTTGCAGGCAAAAAGGCTGCCGAGATAGCCGCCCTCGACGTCTGGGAGGGCAAGCAGAAGAGCGCACTGGGAACATACTTCGCGGTTGCCGGCGACGGCGGCGCGACGGCGGCCGAGACGAAGATCATCCTCCGTGGGGACTGCACCCGCGTGAAGCGCATCGGCCAGCAGATGACCGCCGGCGAGATCGTCATCGAAGGCAACGCCGACATGTATATCGGCGGCTGGATGAAGGGCGGGAAGATCCACGTGAAAGGCAACGTGGACTCGTTCTGCGGCATCGGGATGGAAGGCGGCGAACTCGTCATCGACGGAAACGCCGGACACCATCTGGGCGCATCGCCTCGCGGCGAGTGGCGCGGCATGCAGGGCGGGCTGATCCGGGTCGCCGGGTCCGTCGGCAACGATACCGCCACGTTCATCAACGGCGGGACGATCGTTATCGGTGGCGATGCGGATATTCACGTCTCCACCCACGGCGAAGGTGGCACGGTCATTATCAAGGGCAACGCCAAGGGCCGCGTCGGCGGGCAGATGGTGAAAGGCAACATCTACGTCTACGGGACGATAGAAAACCCGCTCCCCGGGTTCCAGATGGTCGGCGAGGTGGAGCAGGAGGTCGACGGCGAGACGGCTACATTCACCCACTACATCGGGGACCTCGGCGAACGCCACCCGACCGCGAAAGGCAAGACGGTGTATGCAAATCTCTACACCCGGAACTAACCTTTTTTTGGACTCCAGAAGTCCCGGCACCGCAGGCGGGCTGGACGTGGCACTATGGTGAGGCGATACCTCACGCTGCAACCGCTTGCAGAAGTCCGGGAGATGATGCTCTCCGCGTTTAAGTGCCCGGACCGGTCGATACGGGTCCCGGTAGCCGGGGCGGCAGGGCGGGTGACGGCAAGATCCATCTGCTCGCCCCTGACGGTTCCGGCAACGGATGTTGCGGCACGGGACGGCTTCGCCGTCGTAAGCAGCGAGACACCGGGTGCCGGCCACGGAAGAGACGTCTCCCTCCGGACGTTTCACCGGGTGAATACGGGCAACCCGATTCCTCCCGGCCACGATGCGGTCATCATGATCGAAGATATCGTCGGCGAGGACGGTGCCTGGCGCACCAGGAAGGCGGTGACCCCCGGTGAGCATATCCATCCCGCCGGCAGCGAAATCCGCGAGGGTGAGATGATCCTTCCTGCCGGACACCGTATACGCCCCTGCGACATCGGGGCGCTCCTCACCTACGGGATCACCGAACTCGATATCCGGTTCGTGGAGGTCGGCCTCCTCCCGACCGGGAGCGAACTGGTTCCGGCAGGCGTGCGGCCGGGGCCGGGAGAGGTGATCGAGAGCAACACCGCCGCGGCGGCGGCCTGGGTTGCAGAGACCGGCGCCTCACCGAGACGCTACCCGATTGCCCGCGACGATCCTGAAGTACTCAGGAAGGCTATCGCGAGAGGCATCCGGGAGAACGATCTCCTCCTGGTCTCCGCCGGATCGTCGGCAGGCACCCGGGACTTCACCGCCGGCGTCATCGGCGACCTCGGGGAGGTGCTTGTCCACGGTATCGCCATGAAACCGGGAAAACCCTCGATCATCGGAAAAGTCGACGGCAAACCGGTCATCGGGGTGCCGGGATACCCAATCGCCGCCATGGCCGCGGTACGGGAACTTCTCCTCCCCCTGCTCGCGACGTGGGGGTTTTATGCCCCGCCCCCGGAGACCCTCCGTGCCCGGCTCGACGGTGCGATCCTGGCCGATCCCGGGTTCGACGAGTTCATCCTCCTGACGGTATCCCGGACCGGGGGCCGGTACACCGCCACCCCCCTGCCCCGGAAAGCCGGGACGCAGATGACGGCGGTCCGCGCGAACGCCTGCCTTCACGTCCCCGCAGGGACCGGGAAGATCCTGCCGGGCACGGAGATCGATGTCCTCCTGACCGGACCGCGTACGCTGATTCAGGAGGCAGCCGAACTAGCTGAACCAGCGCCGGACCGTTCTGTGCGGCAAGAGAGAAGTGGCGCACCGTTCTGCTGACAGGGTCCGAGCACCGGGGATGAACCGTCACCCCTCACTCTCGCAGGTCTCCACCAGGGACCGGACCCGCGCCTCGAGAGCGGGGAGCCTCTCCTGGAACTCCCGCGCGAGCAGGAATGTCCGGACGGCGTCGCCCATCCCCCGGTGAACGTTCAGGAGGTGGCGGTACTCATCGGGAACGGGGTAGCGGAAATGAGTCGAGGCGACGACGGAGCCGTCGGCACGAAAATCGATGAGGCGGGAGAGGCGGTCGAGGGAGAGGACCTGCTTCATCTCAAAACGCCGCCGGATCTCCCTCTGGAGGTCGGTGAGCATGCACCCGTCGAGCGAGACCCCCGCGGTCCTGAAGGCTCTCTTCTCCATATCCGCCGCAAAGACCACTACTTCACCGATATCCCCCGTCGAAAGAACCGATTCCATGAAGGAGCGGAGGTCGGCGGACGCATGCCGGGCGGTAGCCCGTGCTGCCGGCATCTCGCTCTCCCGAACCCGGAACGCGTGGTCGTAGACCTTCCCGTACTCCTCATGGCCCATATTCGCCACGGTCGTTGCGACACCGACGGTCTTGCCGCATGAGTCGGTCACCTTCTTCCAGATCTCGACATCGATATCGTAGCGAAACTGTTCGCCCGTATAGCGGACGCTGTCGTCCTCCGGCCGGTGGGCAACCGCTCCTATCTCGATCGGCATCATGACCCTCCGGCAGGTGCCGTAGACGTAGCCAAACTCGATGTCCAGGTAGACGCTGCCGCCCGCCTCACCTGCTACGGACTGTTTCACGAATAGAGATCTATTTTCCGGTGACGAAAAGGTTTCCCGGGCCCCGGCTTCGGCAAAGATTTATCCAACTGGACATAAGCCATTTTATAGCAGCAAGAGCAGCAAGATGCTCTGTATCGAACGACCATGAGACTCTCCACCATCTGGGAAAAACTTCGTACCGGCGGCCTCCTCGGGCAGGAGCCTCGCGGACGCCCGGAGCTCCCCCTCAGCCGTGACCGGGAGGCGGAGGTACGAGCACTCCTCGCCCGCCCACCGTTCGGGCTCACCGACGTCCGCGATACGGCCCTTCCCCTCTACGACCGGGCGCTGACCCACCGGTCGTACGCGAACGGCGGGGAGTACCCGGTAACGGTGGTCGACGACAACGAGCGGCTTGAGTTTCTCGGGAACTACGTCCTCGACTTCGTCATCGCCGACCACCTCTACACCGGGTACGTTCTCCCGCCGGGGGAGATGAACCGGAGGCTCCAGGTGACGAGGAACACAAAACTCGCCGAGATCGTGCGGCGGCAGGGTCTCGGCATCGATGGGGTCATCAGGAGACGGGGGCAGGCACCGACCGACTCGATCATCGCCGACGCGTTCGAAGCCCTGATCGGCGCCATCTACCTCGACCGCGGCCTCGATGCTGCCCGGGAGGTAGTGCTCGCGATCTTCGAGAGCGAGATCGCGGAGTGCGACGTCCACAGGAACTACCGGGGGAGGCTCCAGGAGTTCGTCGCCCGGGAGAATCTCGGCGGCCTCGAGTACGCCTTCCGCCAGACCGGGCCCGGGAGCTGCCCGGTCTGGGCCGCCCGGGTGGCCGTCGGGGGGACGCCTCTCGGCGAGGGGGAGGCGCGGACAAAGCAGGGGGCGGCGATGCTCGCGGCAAAAGAGGCGCTCGGCCGCCTCGGGGAGGAGTGAAGTGGTGCAGCCGGACGGGCGGGATGCGACCGTCGCCGTCGTTCGATGCGACGATTATACACCGGAAAGGGTCGATCTCGCCGTCCGCCGCGCGGTCGACCTTGCCGGCGGCATCGGGAGGTTCGTTGCGCCGGGGCAACAGGTCCTCCTCAAACCCAACCTCCTGCAGGGTCAGGAGCCGGATCGGTGCGTCACCACCCACCCGACGGTCGTTGCTGCCGTCGCCCGGCTCCTCATCGAGCACGGGTGCCGGGTCGTCATCGGCGACAGCCCGGGAGCCGGGATCATCTACAGCGAGGCGAACCTGCGGCGGGCGTATTCGCGTAGCGGGTTTGCAGCGGTAGCGGAAGAGACCGGCGCCGTCCTGAACTACGATACCGACTCAGCGATCGTCCCGTTCCCGGAGGGGGAGACGATGAAACAGTTCCCGATCATCACCCCGGCCGTCGAGGCCGACGCGATCGTGGTCGTCTCGAAGGTAAAAACCCACATGTGGACCCGGATGACCGGGGCGGCGAAGAACCTCTTCGGGCTCATCCCGGGACTTGAGAAACCGGTCTTCCACTTCCGGTTCCAGGACGAGTACGCCTTCGGGAGGATGCTCGTCGACCTCAACGAGTGCATGAAGCCCCGGCTCCAGGTCGTGGACGCAGTTGTCGGAATGGAGGGGGACGGCCCCCAGGCCGGCAGCCCGCGCAGGATCGGGGTGATCCTCGCCGGAAGCGACTACTCGGCCGTGGATACCGTCCTCGCGCGGCTCATCGGCATGGACCCGCTCGAGATCGGGAGCACGAGAAGCGCGGCCGCGCGCGGACTTCTCGACCCGGAGGCAGTCCGGACGGTCGGCGACGACCCCGAGAAGTTCGCGGTCCCGGACTTCCGGAAACCCTCGACCTACGCCGGGAGCAGGACGGGCGTCTGGCGGCGGGTGATGCTCGCCGTCGTCCAGCGGTTCGGGAGAATCTATGCCCCCCGCCCCGGCGTGAACGCGCCGGCCTGCATCGGCTGTGGGAAATGCGAGCGGATATGCCCGGCACACGCGATCGTCGTCACGGAGGGCAAGGCGACGATTGACCCTGCGCGCTGCATCCGGTGCTACTGTTGCCACGAGATCTGCACCGAGCACGCCATCGCCCTCTCTCGGGGCCTCGTCGGAAAACTCCTCGCCCGCCTGCTCGGCTGAGAGCGGCCCGGCCCAAACCCTCATGAGTTATCCGGACAAGAGCAGAGGCCATGCCATGCCCGTTCTGCAACCCGGCCCCGGAAGATATTGTTCTTGAAAACGACCTCTGCTACGCCCGCTATGACATCCACCCGGTCAGCCCCGGCCACCTGCTTGTGATCCCGTTCCGGCATGTGGCGAGTTACTTCGATACGACCGACGAGGAGAGGATGGCTCTGGCGCGGCTCATCGACGGCTGCAGGGAATTCACCGATCGTGAACGGCACCCCGACGGCTACAACATCGGCGTCAACGTCGGGGAGGCGGCAGGCCAGAACGTCATGCACGTCCATATCCACTTCATCCCGCGCTACCGCGGGGACGCTCCCGGCGAGCATGAAGGGGGCGTGCGGGGTGTGCTGCCGTGCAGGCCGGAGTAGAAGCGAAAACGAGCGTCTTCGCGGTCTTCCGGTCGGCCACCCCTCCCGTGACCCGGGATGCAGCGGTGCCGGACGTGCGCCGACCGATACCGCCGGGTGCCCATTTAGAATGATTAATTATGTCAGTAGGGCATAGTTACCCTACGAGGGACAATAGTTGCAGACGCTGCTCTTTCTTATACTGTTCCCCATCCTCGTCGCATGTCTTTTGTTGTTCGTGAAGCGGACGGCATTGCGGTACGCGGTGGTCGCCCTCTCAGCTCTCGCTATCGGCGGGGCGTCGATATACCTGCTTATGCGGTATGCATTCGAGGGCGCGGTCTACTTTGCCGCGCCGTCGGAGACAGTCAGCCTCGCCATGGTGGCCATCGAGATGGGTCTCGCGCTCTTCATCATTTACATGGGCGCAAAGTTCAGGAACTACCTGGCAATCGTGCTGGCCGTCATCCAGGCGGCGCTGGTGGTCTACCTCGAGACAACGTTCTCGGGGAACCTTCATGCGGTCAACAACCTCTTCATCGACCAGTTCTCCATCATCATGGCCCTCATCATAGGGCTCATCGGGAGCCTGATCGCGGTGTATGCGGTCAGGTACATGGAGACGTATCACCATCACCACCCGGAGGTGCGCGACCGGCAGACGTTCTTCTTCTTCGTCATCTTTGCCTTCCTTGCCGCGATGTTCGGCCTGGTCTTCTCCAATAACCTCATGTGGGTCTTCTTCTTCTGGGAAGTCACCACCATCAGCTCCTTCCTGCTGATCGGCTACTCGGAGACCGAGGAAGCAACGAAGAACGCCTTCCGCGCTCTGGTGATGAACCTCCTCGGCGGGGTCGCCTTCGTCGTCGCGCTCATCTTCCTCGCCGCAACCGAGGCGACGAGCGGCGGGATCGATCTCGCCCGGGTGCTCGCCTCCTCCGACGCGGCCGTCGTCCTGATCCCGGCCGTCCTGATAGGGTTTGCCGGGATCACGAAGGCTGCGCTGATGCCCTTCTCCTCCTGGCTCCTCGGGGCGATGGTGGCCCCGACACCGGTCTCGGCCCTGCTCCACTCGAGCACCATGGTCAAGGCCGGTGTCTACATCCTGGTCCGGTTCTCGCCGGTCTTTGCCGGAACGTTCGCCGGGTTCTCCATCGGCCTCGTCGGCGGAGTGACCTTCCTGGTTGCGTCCGCGATAGCGATATCCCAGAGCGACGCGAAATCGGTCCTCGCCTACTCGACGATAGCGAACCTCGGCCTGATAGCCGCCTGTGCAGGTGTCGGGACCTACATGCTTGTCTGGGCGGCGATCCTCCTGATCGTCTTCCACGCCGTCGCGAAGTCGCTCCTCTTCCTTGGAACCGGGGCGATCGAGCACCGGACCGGGAGCCGCAACATCGAGGACATGGAAGGCCTGATCGTCCGGATGCCGAAGATGGCGGTGATGATGTTCATCGGGATCGCCGGGATGTTCCTTGCGCCGTTCGGTATGCTGGTCTCCAAGTGGGCGGCGATCGAGGCGTTCGTCCAGGTTCCCTTCGGCCTGATCTTCATCGCCATCCTCGCCTACGGGAGCGCCGTCACGGTCTTCTTCTGGGCGAAGTGGATGGGTAAACTCGTCGCGGTCACCCGGAACCAGGAGAAGGTCGAGAAGGGATTCTTCGAGGAATCCTGGGCTCCCCTCTACATCATCACCGGCCTCGTGGTAGCGGCCGTCCTCCTCTTCCCGGTCATCTCCTCGACGCTGATTGAGCCCTACGTCCTCGCCATCTACGGGGTTACGGCGAACCTCGCGCAGGCGAACATCGCCATCATGCTCCTGATGATGGCTCTCTTGCTGATCCTCCCGGTCTCGTTCCTCCTCTTCAAGAGGACCGCGAGACACCTCCCGGCCTACATGGGTGGGAGGCCCGCGACGCCGGACCTGCACTTCGCAGGCTCCCTCGGCCTGACCCGGGAAGTCCAGACGCGGAACTACTACCTCACCGAGTACTTCGGCGAGGCACGGCTCTTCCGGCCGGGGGCGGTGGTCTGCATCGCCCTGATCCTTGCATCATGGGTCCTTGCGGGGGTGGCCCTATGAACTGGCTCATCGGCGCAGTCCTCTTCCTCATCCTCGCGCCCATAGCCGGCGGCCTCATCGCAGGCATCGACCGCAAGATCACCGCGCGGATGCAGGGAAGAGTCGGGCCGCCGCTCCTGCAGCCCTTCTACGACGTCGGCAAACTCTTCGAGAAGGAGCGGGCCGTCGTCACCACGGCGCAGAACTTCTACGTCCTCGCCTACCTGATCTTCATCGCCCTCTCCGGCGCGCTCTTCTTCGCGGGAGGGGACCTCTTGCTGATCGTCTTTGCCTTCACGCTCGCCCACGTCTTCCTGGTGCTCGGGGCCTATGCGGTCCACTCGCCCTACAGCCATGTCGGGGCCGGGCGGGAACTGATCCAGCTGATGGCCTACGAACCGATGATCATCCTTGCAGCCGTCGGGTTCTACATGGTCAGCGGGAGTTTCTACGTCGCGGATATCGTTACAACAACCGTGCCGGCGATCCTCTACCTCCCCGGCGTCTTCCTGGGCTTTGCGGTCATTCTCACCATCAAACTCAGGAAGTCCCCCTTCGACATATCGACGTCGCACCACGCGCACCAGGAGATCGTCAAGGGGATCACGACGGAGTTCTCGGGCTCCACGCTCGCGCAGGTCGAGATCGCCCACTGGTACGAGAACGTCTTCCTCCTCGGGTTCGTATTCCTCTTCTTTGCCTGGAACCCCGTGATCGGGATCGTTGCGGTCGCTATCACCTACCTTGCGGAAATCTTCGTCGATAACGTCACCGCACGGGCGCGGTGGCAGGCTGCATTGAAGAGTGGGTGGCTCGCAGCGATCCTCGGGATCGTGAACCTGGCGATCCTCTCCTATATGATGCTCGGAGGTGCATGAGTACCATGGCATTCCTGAAGCGATCACCCTGGATCCTTCATTACGATGCGTCCAGCTGCAACGGGTGCGATATCGAGGTGCTTGCATGCTTAACGCCGCTCTACGACGTGGAGCGGTTCGGCATCATCAACACCGGAAACCCGAAGCACGCGGACATCCTGATGATCACGGGCGGGATCAACGAGTTGAACCGGGCGGTGGTAAAAAACCTCTACGAGCAGATGCCGGAGCCGAAAGTCGTCGTTGCGATAGGCATCTGCGCCGCAACCGGCGGCATTTTCCGGGAGTGCTACAACATCGCGGGAGGTGTCGACAAGGTTATCCCCGTCGACGTCTATGTTCCGGGATGCGCGGCGCGGCCGGAGATGATCATCGACGGTGTCGTGAAGGCGCTCGGGATCCTCGAGGAGAAACGGGCGAAGATGACCGGAAGCGCCCAGGCAAAAGAAGAAACGCGGCATGCGGCAGAGGCAGGTGAGAGCACATGACAGTTAACGCAGAGCAGACTACCATAAGCGTCGCGCCGGAGGACCTCATGCGCGAGGTCGAAGGGCTCCAGGCCGGCGGGTACCGCCTTGTCCAGATCGGGTGCACGGACATCGGCGGGGCCTACGAGGTCAACTACTCGTTCGACAGGGACTACCAGTACAGAAACCTCCGCCTGACACTCGGGCCTGATACTGAGATCCCGAGCATCTCCGGTATCTACTGGGGGGCGTTCGTCTACGAGAACGAGATGCACGACCTCTTCGGGATCCCTGTTGTCGGGATCAACATCGATTTCAAAGGGACGTTCATCAAGACTGCGGAGAAGTATCCGTTCAGCGTCACGAGAAGGGGGGGTGACCAATGCCGGAACGCATAATCGTCCCGTTCGGGCCGCAGCACCCGGTGCTGCCGGAACCGATCCACCTCGACCTCGTCCTCGAGGACGAGACCGTGGTGGAGGCGATCCCCTCCATCGGCTACATCCACCGGGGGCTTGAGCGGCTGATCGAGAAGCGCGAGTTCACGGAGTATGTCTACGTGGCGGAGAGGATCTGCGGGATCTGCAGTTTCATGCACGCACTCTGCTACAGTCAGGGTATCGAGGAGATCATGAAGATCGAAGTCCCCGACCGGGCGCGCTACCTCCGGACGATCTGGTCGGAGACCTCGCGTCTCCACTCCCACCTCCTCTGGCTCGGCCTCTTTGCGGACGGGATGGGCTTTGAGAACCTCTTCATGCGGTCCTGGCGCCTCCGGGAGAGCGTGCTCGACGTGCTCGAGGACACCAGCGGGGGACGGGTCATCCAGGGCACCTGCAAGGTCGGCGGGGTCCGGCGCGACATCGGGGCGGAGAAGCTCGCGGAGATGCACCGCGCGCTCGACCCCTTCGAGGAGGAGTGCCGGGACCTCGGTGACGTCTTCTTGAACGACGAGACGGTGAAGTACCGCCTCCAGGGCCTCGGTGTCGTCGGGAAGGACGACGCCTACGCCCTCGGGGCCGTCGGCCCGACCGTGAGGGCAAGCGGGGTCGCGATCGACCACCGCGAGACCGGCTACGCCGCCTACGGTGACCTCGGCTTCAAACCGGTCGTGGAGACCGCCGGGGACTGCTACGCCCGGTGCGCCGTCCGGGTCAAGGAGGTCTATGCCTCCATCGACCTGATCCGGCGCGCGATCGACCAGATTCCCGAAGGACCCCTCGACGTGAAGGTCAGGGGAACACCGGACGGCGAGTACTTCTCCCGTGTGGAGCAGCCGCGGGGCGAGGTCATCCACTACCTGCGGGGCAACGGCACCAAACACCTCACCAGGGCCCGGATCAGGACACCGACGCTCGCGAACATCCCGATACTGGTGAAGATGCTCCCGAACGCCCAGCTTGCCGACGTCCCGGTCGTCGTCCTCTCGATCGACCCCTGCATCAGCTGCACGGAGAGGTGAGTTTGGGATGGGAATTTTTCAGATGACAAGAACGGTTCTCCGGAACCTCGCAGGCGGGCCGGACACCCGGCCGTACCCGGCAGTCCCGGCGCGGACGGGGCCCTTCACCCGGGGGCACGTCACCTTCGACCCGGCCACCTGCCGCTCCTGCGGCCTCTGCTCGCGGCGGTGCCCGTGCGAGGCGATCCGCCTCGATAAGGAGGAGAAGGTCTGGGAGATAGACCGCATGCGCTGCATCGCCTGCGGCGACTGCGTCGAGGGCTGCCCGTTCGGGAGCCTCATGATGGAGCCGGAGTACTTCTCGCCGGTGGTGGAGCACGTGGTGGAGCGCTACACCATCACCTACGTGAAGCCCGAGAAGCCCGCGAAGAAACCGGCTGAAGAGAGCACGGGCGCAAAGGAAGAAGGCGCCGACGCCGGTGCGTGAGAACGGGGGCCGGGGCCCGAATCCCCCTGGCACGATCTTTTTTTGGCCACTTTTTATCGAGCAGTGGAAGCGCTAAAAGTGCGATTGTGACCGTCAAAGTGGCTGGAGCCAGGAGAATCCGTTACACTGGATCGTGGAGATTGTGTACCCCGATGTTCGGGTTCCTGTCCTTCAGTCAGTCACAACTCATGCACGGTTTTCTACGGGATATCGCCACGCACTGCCCCCGCCCCTGGAGTGGGGAACGACTGCCGGAACGGCAGGAGTTGGAGCACCGTCAGGTGCAGATTGCGACGGGCCATGGGGCCGGAGCATGAGCATCGCAGGTGCGGAGGAGGAGGCCGGAGGCCGGGCGGGGAACGACTGCCGGAACGGCAGGAGTTTGAGAAGACCGGAGGTCTTCGAATGGGGGTCACAGGTAGAATCTTACGGGGTAGAGACAGGGGAGGGGGCCAGCCCCCTCCCTGTCAGCCCCTCCCCGCGTGGCGATATCCCCACGGTCCAGTGTACCAGACCAGATATGCTCATAGTTTCGGTTGTTTCAGCAGTCTGAATCACGCCTGCTATAAGCCCAGAAGTGAAAAACCGTCTCTTTCCGAAACGGGGGTGCCGACTGCCCCACCCGTTTGGCGCCCCTAACTAAGAGTCCCCAATCAGTCGAACCGCATCACCTTCCAGCTTATCACTTATCTCACTTCCTCACCAGCGGGTGGACCATGTGGATGATGTCGTAGGTGTGGCTCGGGTAGGCCCACGGGATCGCGTCCAGCGTCAGGTCCTCCACCGTCAGGTTGTGCCGGATCACGAGGGCGAAGACGTTGATCACCTCCTCGACGTGGGGCCCGATGAGGTGGGCCCCGAGGACCCTGTGGGAGTCGCCGTCGATCAGGAGTTTGTAGCCGGCATGCTTCTCGCCGGTGCTCCGGTTCGTGAAGCGCGCCGAGAGATCCCCGGCATGGACGATGTAGGATATCCCCCTCTCCTTCGCGGCCTCTTCCGTGAGCCCGACCGACGCGATGGGCGGGGTCGTGAAGGCGGCACTCGGGACGACGGAGTAGTCCGCGGTCCGGGTGTTGCCGTGCAGGATGTTGTCGACGACGATATGGGCGTCCCTCACCGCCACCGGCGTCAGTTGCGGACTCTTCGCATTCGCGTCCCCGGCGACGTAGACCGCCGGATTCGAGACGCTCTGGAGGTATTCGTTGACCGCGATCCCCCGCCGGTCGGTCTCGACCCCTCCGGCCGCAAGGTCAAGGCCCTCTATCGCGGAGACCCGGCCGGCGCCGTGGACGACCATATCGGCATCGAAGGTCTTCTCCTGTCCTTTCTTCCCGGCCCGGACCCGGAGGCCGGCGGCGTTCTTCTCGACCGAGAGAAGGGGCATATCCACCCGGACGTCGATCCCGGCCTCACGCGACGCGAGCACCACCCGGTCGACGATATCGGGGTCGAATCCCGAGAGCACCCGCCCGCTCCGCTGGAGGATCGTCACCGACGAGCCGGCCCGGGCAGCCACATGGGCGAACTCGAACGATATGTAGCCCCCGCCGATGAAGACAATCCGCTCCGGGAGCGCTTCAAGGTAGAAGAAGTCGTCGCTCGGGGTCACCAGGTCTTCCCCCGGGACGCCGAGGGGGCGGGGGTGCGCACCGGCGGCGATCACGACGTACCGGGCCGTGAGGGTATCGTCCCCGATCACGACCCGGTTCGGGCCTATGAAGCGGGCGGACCCATGATAGGTCTCGATCCCCGCCCCCTGGAACCCCTCCTCCTTCCGCCGGGGGATGGGATCCGTGAACGAACGCACGAAGGCGACCAGCCGCGGCCAGTCGATCGAGACATCCCCGGATATCCCGTTCCCCTGCTGATTACTGACGCGGGCAACCGTCTCGGCGGCGCCGGCAAGCGCCTTCTTCGGGACACAACCCCGCAGGGCGCACGTCCCCCCGTAGTCACGTTGATCGGCGATCGCTACCCGCATCCCGGCATCCCTGCAGTGCCAGGCGATGTCGGAACCGGCGACCCCGGTCCCGATAACGACGAGATCATACTCCTGCTCCATAGTGAATCCTTGGTCGCCACAGAGCCCCATAAAGGTTTACCCGGAGAGAGTTGACACAGCACCGACGATTACCCCTTCGAGGGGAGGAGCGGTCAGAAATAGAGCAGGGAAATGATCCCGACGGCGACAATGATGAAGATGACCGTCAGAGCGCCCCCCGCCACGAGATAGTCACGGTTCCGGTAGCCTCCGGGGCCCATCAGCAAGGCATTCACCGGGTGCGTGGGGAGGAGGAAGGAGTTCGAGGTGCAGATCCCGGTGAGGAGCGCCAATCCACGGGGGTCGAGGCCGAGCGAGCCCGCCATCACGAGCACGAGCGGGACCAGGAGAACGGTTGCCGCAATGTTTGACATCACGAGCGAGAACGTGGTCGCGAGGACGGCAACTGCGACGAGGATGAGGAGCGTCGGGTACCCGGCGACCAGGCCGACCAACCGGTCGGCGACGAACTGTGCGGTTCCAGTCGTATCCATGGCGATGCCAAGCGGGAGGAGGCCGGCGATCAGGACAAGCGTCCGCCAGTCGATGGCCCGGTAGACCTCGCCGACCGGGATGACCCGGAGGAGGATCATTGCGATCACCCCTGAAAGGAGGCTCACCGGGATCGATAGGCCCGTGTAGGTGAGGGCGACGGCGGCAGCAAAACAGAGGACGGCGGCCGCTGCTCCACGTTCGCGAACCCCCATCCGCCCCTCGACGGGAGTCACCAGAACGAAGTTCCGGCTCGTGCCGAACGCCCGGAGCCGTTCCCAGCGGCCCAGGACGACCATCGCATCGCCTGCCCGCAGGGGAATGTCGGCAAGGTCCTTCCGCCGCTCTTCTTCTCCGGAGAGGAGGATCAGCACCTCGGCACCGTAGGTGACCCGAAACTCGAGGTAGCGGAGCGTCTTGCCGATGACCGGAGCATACGGCCGGACGATCACCTCTGCAAACCCCACGTTTGGATCGGCCATGACATTTGCGGTGCTCTCCCCGGCCCGGACCCATTCAAGATCGAAATCATCTTTGAACCGTTCGATGTCCCGGTCCTCCCCGAGTATGCTGAGTTCCTGTCCGGCGGCGAACCGGGTATACCGCCACGGCGTGTAGACGATCTCGCCGCCCTCGGCGATGGAGATGAGGTGGAGGGCGTAACCCGATATCATGTGGACATCCTCCCGTGTCTTCCCGACGAGGGGACTTTTAGCAGGGACCCGCAGGTAGGATATCTGGTAGGGCAGGCGCCAGTTCCGGATCAACTCCTCCTGAGGCGTCAGCCTGGTTCCCTCGCGCCGGGGAAGGACCCGGTCCCCGAAGAAGTAGAAGAAGGCGATCCCGATGAGCAGGAGCGGCAGGCCGACGGGGGCGACGGCAAAGAGTTCGAAGGGCACATACCCGCGCTGTCTGAGGAGGTCGTTCAAGATGATGAGGGTGCCCGCCCCGACCATGCTGATAGTCCCCCCGATAGTTGCAGCGTAGCCGACCGGCAGGAGAAGGTGCGATGCCGGGACCCTCGTGAGCGACGAGACCCGCAGGAGCAGGGGGAGGAAGACGGCGGTGGCCCCGACGCTCTGCATGAACGCCGAGATCCCGCCGGCGACGAGCGAGACGGCGGCGGTCAGGCGCCGCTCATCACGACCGGCAAGCCCGACTATCGCGCGGGCGATCCGGACGGTCACCCCCGTGCGGTCGAGCCCGCGGCCGAGAACCATCACCGAGAGCATGGCAATCACCGCGCTGCTCGAAAAGCCGGAGAGGGCCTGCACCGGGGTGACGAGGCCGAGCCACGCGAGCGCGAGAGTCACGAGAGCGGCGGCGACGTCAACCCGGACAACGCCGGTGATGAAGAGGACGGCGCCACCGGAGAGCACCAGCAGGGTGAGGAGGACCACGGTCTCCATCAGGCACCCAGGGTGCGGGAAGCAGAAATAGATACGGTCGGGCCCGGATGATCACTCGTACATCGCGCGGGTGACCCAATGCGGCTCAAACTGGCCGCGGTGGAAGACCCGGACCTCGACCTCCGCACCCTTCCGGAAGTCCCGCATCAGGAGGTCGTAGGTCCGCCGGACGTAGCGCAACCCTTCGGCGGCAAAGAGGTCGCGGAGAGCCCGCCGGAACCGGATCGCCTGGTCGATGAAGGCCGCCTCGTAGGCACGGGTCTCCCGGGCGATCCGGGCGCACTCTTCCGCGTCGATCGGGGTATTGTAGCACCCGTGCTCGTTTAAGCCGCCGATCTGCCGCCAGTCGACGGCGCCCGTCTCGTCGGCCTCTCGATGGAGCATGTAGGGATAGATCCGGCAGATGGCAAACCTCTGAGCGTAGATGCTGCACCTGCCGTCGGAGAGGAAGATGCAGGAGCCGTCCGGCTTTGTCCTGAGGGCGTAACCCGATACGTAGAAGTGTCCCTGCTGGTCGCAGGCATCGAAGTCCGGCGCCGGGATGATGGCGTCCGGCGCAAACCTGCGGACACGGTCGGTGTCCTCCTCGAGCAGAAAGACGTGGCCGTTGAACTCGCGGGTGCAGCACCGTCCGCAACAGTCGCAGGAGAACCCGACCTCACGGATGATCTCGATGAACTCCTCTTCCGGGAACCGGAGGAGATTATCGCGTTCTGCTTTGAGGGCAGCAATCTCTTCGTCGAATGTGAACGTAACCGGCAGCCTCCGTCATCGTGCCCGGCACGAATGCCGGGATCGCTATCACAGGTGTTTGGGGGGAGAGGGGATATGCCCTTCGGGCCACGGTAAAAGACTTCGAAAATATTCGTAGGTTACGCAAACCTGATACCCCCGCGCGTGCATCATCCTTCAACGGAAGGTGATGACTATGGGGAACTGGAAACCGGCGACGGTAGTCGCCATCGGCTGCCTGGTGATCGCCGCGATCATCGGGACCGCCTTCGCGTCGGAGGACGCGGGGAGAGAAGCCTACGGAGATTTACAGAAGTTTGCATCGAACGAGGAGATAGAAGCGTTCCTGAAAGAACACGCACAGGGAGGGTGGAACGGCAGCGGCTACCCCCGGACCACCGGGGGCGTCATGCCTGAAAGCGATTACGCACCGGCACCGATGGCGACGTCCGCCCCGACCTCCTCAGCCGGCGACTACTCCACGACGAACGTGCAGGTGAAGGGCGTGGACGAGGCCGACTTCCTGAAGAACGACGGGAAGTACATCTACATCATCTCGGGCGAGAGGCTCGTGATCATCGAGGCCTTCCCTCCGGAGGATGCGAAGACCATCTCCGAGACCCGGATCGACGGGAGCCCGAAGGCGCTCTTCCTCGCCGGCGACCGCCTGGTGGTCTTTGCCACGACGACGGATGAGGAGATGACCGCCGTGGAAGGGAGCGTAACGCCGGTCCCGGTCTGGCGGACGGTGACGCATGCCTACGTCTACGACATCAGCGACCGAAAAGACCCGGAGCGGGTCCGCGACGTGACCTTCACCGGGAACTACTATGACGCCCGGATGGTCGGGGACTACGTCTACACCATCACACAGGAGCCCCCGGTCTGGGTGCGGGACAGGATCGCCCTTCCCGAGGTGAGGGGCGGCAGCGGCGAGCCGATCCAGCCCGACGTCTACCGTCCGATAAGTCCCCTGCAGAACTACGTCTTCTACACCGCAGGCGGCTTCTCGGTCCGGAACGACACGGGCGCTCCCGACGCCGAGACCTTCCTCCTCGGCTACGACACCACCCTCTTTGCGTCGCAGGAGAACCTCTACATCGGGTACCGGAACATGGGGCCGGTCTCCAGCGACGTAGTCTTCGAGGCGCCGCCGGACGGCACCGGCACCCGTGACCGGACGATCATCCACCGGTTCGCGATCGAGCGGGGAGCGATCGACTACCGGGCGATGGGCGAGGTCCCCGGGCACCTCTTAAACCAGTTCTCGCTCGACGAGTACGAGGGGAACCTCCGTGTGGCAACGACCGTCGAGGGATGGACGCGGGAAGGGTCGGTCCAGTACAACAACGTCTATGTCCTCGATCCCGCGATGAGGACCATCGGGACACTCGAACATATCGCGCCGGACGAGCGGATCTACGCCGCCCGGTTCGCCGGCGACCGGCTCTACCTGGTGACGTTCAAGCAGATCGACCCCCTCTTCGTCATCGACCTCTCGGACCCGAAGCACCCGGGCATCCTCGGTGAGCTCAAGATCCCGGGCTACTCCGACTACCTCCACCCCATTGGGACCGACCACATCATCGGTGTCGGGAAGGAGACGAGCGAGAACCAGTGGGGCGGCGTCTCGGTCGCGGGCCTCAAGGTTGCCCTCTTCGACGTCTCGGACGTGAACAAACCGGTTCAGGTCGACAGCGTCGTGATCGGGGAGGCCGGGACGGACTCTCTCGCGCTTCGCGATCACAAGGCCTTCCTCTTTATCGAGGAGAAGGGGCTCCTCGTCCTCCCGGTGAGCGAGGTCAAAAGGATCGAGAATCCCTCGTCACGGTATCCGGGCTCATATGCCACCACAACCTGGCAGGGGGCCTACATCTACCGGGTGAGCCCTGAGGAGGGGCTCACTCTCGTGGGCACGGTCGCCCATGCCGAGAGGGACGCCTCCTACGCCTGGAACTCACCCGACGCGGTAGAGCGGTCGCTCTTCATGGACGAGACCCTCTACACGATCTCAAAGAGGAGCGTCATCATGACCGATCTTGCCGACGGCAGCCGGGTGGGCGAGGTCCTCCTCCCCTACCGGTGGGAGGTCTATCCGACCCCGTACCCGGTCTGGTGACCTGGAGGGCGGTGTTCCCTCACCGCCTTGAAGATCTCCATCACGACCACGACGAGAGAGGCGAGGCCGAGCAACGTGAGCCACTCAAGCAGGGAGACCGGCTGCAACTGGAGCACGTCCTGGAGGATGGGCACATAGAGCGCGAGAATGTGGATGCCCTGTGCGGCGACGACACCGGCGATCAGGAAGTAGTTGCGGCTTATCGGGACACGGAAAGCTGAGAGGTACTCCGACCGGCAGTTGAAGACATGGAAGTTCTCAAGGAGGACCATCAGCAGGACGATCAGGTTCCGGGCCGCAAACTCGTCCCACCCGTATGAAAGAAACCAATACCAGGCACCGAGCGCGATGAGAGCGATCACCGTACCGGAGAGAAGCGTCTCCTCCAGCATCAACCGGTTGAAGATCCCCTCCTCCGGCCTCCGTGGCGGCCGGTTCATGACGCCGGGCTCGCCTCCCTCGAACGCCAGCGCTACCCCCTGAATACCGTTCGTCACCAGGTTCAGCCAGAGGAGCTGGACCGCGAGCAGCGGTAACGGCAGACCGATGAGGAGAGCGACCAGAAAGAGGAGCACCTCCGCGAATCCGGTCGAGACCAGGAGATAGACGACCTTCCGGACGTTGTCGTAGGCGTACCGGCCCTCCTCGATCCCGGCGACGATCGAGGCGAAGTCGTCGTCGGTGATGATCAGCGACGCCGTATCCTTGGCGACATCGGTCCCCGAACCCATCGCGACCCCGATGTTCGCGCTCCGGAGCGCCGGCGCGTCGTTGACCCCGTCCCCGGTGACCGCGACGAAGGCCCCGCTCTCTCGGTAGGCCTCAACGATCCGGAGTTTCTGCAGCGGCGTCACCCGGGCGAAGACCCGGGCACCCTGCACCCGGTCGACGAACTCAGAGAATGTCGCGATCTCGCCGTCTCCCAGTTCTGCGCCGGTGATCACCTCGTCGGGAGAGGCCGCGATAGCAAGCTCCCGGGCGATGGCGAGGGCCGTCGCGGGGTGGTCACCCGTCACCATCACCACATCGACCCCGGCGTCACGGCACCGCCGGATGGCATCGGGGACGTCGGGCCGGATCGGATCGATGAACCCGACCAGGCCGAGGAGTTCGAGGGGAGGCAGCTCGGGGTTCTCCGCAGAGACCGGTCCCTCTGCACGGCCACGGGCCACGGCGAGCACCCGGTATCCCCGGGAGGTGAGGCTGTCGAGGTCCTCCTGCACGCGGCCAGGGTCGAGGGGGACATTCCCTTCCTCCCCCGTGGCCATGGTCCGGCAGAACGGGAGGACCGTCTCGACAGCCCCCTTGACCGCCACCATGACTTCTTCACCCTCAGGATACCAGACGGCGGCATACCGCCGTTCGGACTCGAAGGGGATCTCGACAATGGGAGGTGCGCTCTCGCGGATATGAGCCGGATCGAGCCCCAGCTTGTAGGTGAGCGCGAGGAACGCCACGTCGATCGCGTCGCCCCGGTGAGCCCAGTCTCCTTCATCGGTCTGCTCCAGGGCGGCCTCGTTGGTTATCGTCGCAGCCCGGGCCAGACGCTCCAGGCGGCTACGGGCAGCGCCGGCTACCGGGGCGCCGTGGGTATCGAGGACCTCCCCCTCACCCACATACCCGGCGCCCATGACAGAGACCTCCTCACCCGTGGGCAGGACGACCAGACGGGCGGTCTGCTGGTTCACGGTGAGGGTGCCGGTCTTGTCGCTTGCGATCAGTGTACAGCTCCCGAGGCTCTCCACGGCCGCAAGGAACCGGACAATGACGTTCCGCCCCGCCATCCGTGACGTAGCGATCGAGAGCGCGACCGTCAGGGCGACCGGAAGCCCTTCGGGGATCGCCGAGACCGCGAGCGCGACGGCGAGGAAGAAGACCTCAAGGGGAGGGACCCCCTGGCCGAGGACGATGATCGCGAGCAGTCCGGTGGCAGCAAGGACGGCGATGCTGATCTTCCGGGAGAAATCCTCCATGCGGAGGACGAGCGGTGGTTTGCCCGTCTCCGATGCTGTGACCGTCTCGGCGATCTGCCCGATCTCGGTGTGCTGGCCCGTCGCGACCACGACCCCCCTACCGCGGCCGGTCATGACGGTGCTGCCGGCATAAAGCATACCCAGCCGGTCGCCGGGAGGGAGGGCTGCATTCACGGGATCAGGGTTCTTCCTGACCGCGTGGGACTCACCGGTCAGGAGCGATTCGTCGACGGTGAGCGATCGTGCCGTGAGGATGCGGATGTCGGCGGGGACCCGGTCGCCCGATTCCAGGGAAACGCGGTCGCCGGGGACCAGGTCCTCCGCCGGGACCGTCGCCTCGCGGCCGCCCCGCTTCACCCGTGCGTAGATCCTGAGCATCTGCTGGAGGGCCGTTGCGCTCCTCTCCGCCTTCACTTCCTGAAACGTACCAATGACGGCGTTAATCAGGATGACGATGAATATGAAGACCGCATCGGTGAAGTCGGCGAAGAGGATGGAAATGATCCCGGCCGCAAGGAGGACGTAGATGAGCGGGCTCATGAACTGGCGAAGGAAGACCTCAAAGACCGTCGGCGGCCGCTTCTGCGGGAGGGCATTCTCCCCGAAGATCTCCCGTCGCCGGGCGGCCTCGATGTCGGAGAGGCCTTCCGAAGGCGAAGCGAACCGCCCGGCCACATCATCTGTCGGGAGAGCGTGCCACGCCGTCGTCCTCGACTCGTCGGGAGAGATAGAGGGAGCCATCATTGCCGTGTTGTCACGCGTGGCCATAAAAACCATGCATCGATGCCAGCAGAATGAGATCCCCCTGCCTCACCGCAGCCCTTCCCGGGGGATGCCTGCCGGCGCGTGCTCCGGGACCCACCGCCCTTCTGCATGCGCGAGGTACAGGGCGCTGTTGACGAGGCCGATGTGGGTGTAGGCCTGCGGGAAGTTGCCGAGGAACTCCCCGGTCTCGGGGTCGAACTCTTCGGGGAAAAGGCCTACGGTGTTTGCCCGGGCCACGATCCCATCAAAGATCTCCCTCGCTTCCTCCACCCTCCCCGACAGGGCCAGCACGTCCACCAGCCAGCAGGTGCAGAGGCCGAAGGCTCCCTCCCCGCCGGGGAGGCCGTCGTCGGTGAGGTAACGGTAGACGAGGCCGTTCTTCGTCAGGTATTCGAGTGTTGCATCGATCGTCCCCTGCACGCGCTCGTCGTCGAAGGGGAGAAACTCCACGAGTGGGATGCGGAGATTGGCCGCATCCAGCGCTTTCGACCCGAACGCCTGCACGAACGAACCCACCTCGGGATCGTATCCCTCGGTGAGCACCCGTTCCCGGATGGTCTCCCGGGCCTTCTTCCACCGGTCCACGTCGCCGGAGAGGCCGTGGTGCTCCGCGAGGTAGATCGCCCGGTCGAGAGCGACCCAGACCATCACCTTCGAGTAGACGAAATGCTGTGGCGGGCCCCGGATCTCCCAGATCCCCTGGTCGGGCTCCTTCCACCTCCTGCAGGCGTAATCGGCGACGGCAGAGAGGAACCGGAGGGCTTCGGGTCCCAGGTTCACGCCCCGGCGAGCGAGCTCGTAGCCGGTTGAGACGAGCTCCCCGAAGATCTCAAGCTGCAACTGGTAGGCGGCGGCGTTCCCTACCCGGACCGGGCGCGAGCCCCGGTAGCCCTCCAGGTGTTCAAGTTCGATCTCCGTGAGATCGGCCGTTGCATCGTGCAACGCAAAAAGCACCTGCGGCTGCCGCGCTCCGGTGTGCGCCTCGGCCGTCCGCTCCATCCACTGAAGGAACTCAATCGCCTCCCGGGGGTGGCCGAGGGAGACCAGGGCCTGGGCCGTCATCGAGGCGTCGCGGACCCACGCGTAGCGGTAATCCCAGTTCCGGACCCCGCCGATCTCCTCGGGAAGGGATGTCGTGGGCGCGGCGGCGATCGCTCCCGTGTCGGCCATGGTCAGGAGTTTCAGGGTCAGTTCGGACCGGGTGACATAGGGGAGCCACTCCCCGGCCCAGCGCGGTGTCTGCGCCAGATCCTCGTAGTGCGCCCAGGTCCGCCAGACCTGGACCGTCCCGGCAAGCGCCGCTTCGGCGCGGGTGGGATCGCAGGTCATGTCCTCAAGACCCCAGCGGGTCTGAAGGAGCCTCCGGTCGCCCTTCCGCATCGTAAACCGGGCGCGAAGGGTGGCATCCCGCCTGCTCGCGTCGCTCTCGTCGCTCTCAAGACCGCAGAGAAACAGCGCCTCGCCGCCGCCGGTGGCAAGCCACCCGCCCGGGACCTCTTCTATCCACGTCTGGATCCGGGCGTAGTCGAACCGCGGCGACCATTCGACCGCCACATCCACGACACCCTCCTCGCACTCGAGGATGCGGATGATCACCGGCGGGGCATGCGACCCGCCGCGGCCGGCGATCTCTCCTGCAAGCGGCATCAGGTCGGTCACGGCAAGTCTCCCGGTGTCCGTTGTGAACCGGGTGATCAGGACGTTGGTGTCTTCGATATACCCCTGCTCGCCGGAACTTGCTCCCACGGCCGAGACTGAGAAGCGCCCGCCGCGCCCGGTATCGAGGATGGCGGCAAAGACGCTCGGGCTGTCGAGGTACGGGAAGCAGCACCAGTCGATCGAGCCGTTCCGTCCGACGAGCGCCGCCGTCCTGAGGTTGCCGATGATTCCGTAGTCTGATATGGGCAGGTAGCCGGCAGGTGCCGGACCTCCCACCGGGCGAGGTTCTCGTGGAGTGCGCATGGGGGGAGACGGGTCACCAACCTATAAAAACCTGAAGGCAGTGACCTGCAACGGCGCAGGTCACGCGTGGATCATCGTCAGCATCATCTTGAACCGCGTAACGGCGTGGACCGCGTGGGGAATCTTTGCCGGCATGATGATCAGGTCGCCCGCCTTCATGGGATACTCCCTGTCCGCGATGGTGACGAGGGTCTCCCCGTCGAGGACCTGGAGGACGGCATCGTAAGGTGCGGTATGCTCCGAGAGGCCTTCACCCGCATCGAAGGCGAAGACCGTGATGGTGCCGGCCTTCGTGTAGACGAGCATCCGGCTGACGATCGAGCCCGGCTGGTAGGCGACGAGGTCACGGGGGTCGATGACCTGTTCGGCGAGGTTTTCTTTTGCTTCAGACATACGAGTCGGTTTCTCCTGTGGTGTATTCTTTTTTGCGGCCGGTGGCAACGAACAGGCATACAGTGATTTAACCCGGAGATAACCAGGAGGTAGAATCTGCTTAATCTGCTTGCCGCTCGAACTTCTGTGAGAAGAATAATATAAAGAGCAAATGAACTGTTAATTATTGGAGGTGACATGATTGACAAAGGTACGGTTAACCATCCTGATCTGGGAAGAAGAAGGGGCGTATGTCTCCAGGTGCCAGGAACTTGAGGTCGCCAGTTGCGGCGATACGCCGGAGGAAGCTCTGGACAACATCCGTGAAGCGATCGAACTCTACCTTGAGAATGCAAAAGAACTCGGGATATTGCAGGATCTTGAGCCGATACTGAAATCACCCCGTAAGTTCACCTCGGTCATCGAGGTTGAGGCATGACAAAACTGCCTCTGATCTCTTCCGACGACGTCATAAAGAAACCGAAGGCAGCCGGATTCGACTACGCCCCCCCGTCGAGGAAAGGGAAGTCATGTAGCCCTCTATAAGATCGGGGGAGACGGAAACAAGCTGCTTGTTATCGTTCCCCGACGCGACCCTATCCCGCGAGGGACACTCCTCTCAATCCTGAAGCAGGCCCACCTTACGAAAGATGAGTTTCTTGATCTGTGAAGACCCATGAGCGCCGGGTCGTTCTCAAACGTCGAATCTATACTATCCGATATGGTAAGCCGGAAACCAGCGGAGAGGGGGCCTAGATCCCCACATTTTTTTCGCCCGGCGGCCCAAATAGTACGAGACCACCCGTGTACTATCATCTCATCCTGACCGACAACTGCAACCTCTGCTGCACCTACTGCCGGGGGAAGGCGTTCACCGTCGACCCCCCGGAGACGTGCGACATCGCCGTCGACGAAGATCTCCCGGTCGACCTCGATATCGACCTTGCCGATCTCTACCGGTTCCTTGCAAAGGACCCCGATGCCGTGCTGACCTTCTACGGCGGGGAACCTCTCCTCGCCGTCGAGCGCGTCCGCGAGATCGCCCGCGATGCCCCGGTCTCGGCCCTGATCCTCCACACGAACGGGACCCTCCTCGACCGCCTCGAGCCCGCGACCGCAAACCGGTTCGACACCATCCTGGTCTCGATCGACGGCCCCGAGGGGCTCACCGACGCTCACCGCGGGGAGGGGACGTTTGGTCGGATCACGAGAAACCTGCGGGTTCTCGCGGCAGGCGGATTTGCCGGCGAGGTGATCGCCCGGATGACCGTGACCGAGGATACCGATATCGTGGAAGCCGTCCGCTACCTCACGGCAAACGACCGTTTCCCGTTCCCGGCCGTCCACTGGCAGATGGACGCGAACTTCTGGAACGACTACCACCTGCGGGACTACGCCGCATGGGTGAAGGAGAGTTATAACCCCGGCATCCGGTCGCTCGTCGCGTTCTGGGTCGAGACGATGCGCACAGAGGGCCGGGTGCTCCGGTGGTACCCCTTCATGGACCCGGTGCAGGACATGCTGCTATCCCGGCCGAGCATGCTCCGGTGCGGGTGCGGCCACGCGAACTACAGCATCATGACCGACGGGCATATCGCCCCCTGCCCCATCATGGTCGGGATGAAGGACTATTATGTCGGACATATTGCGACCGCCGATCCCCTCCACCTCCCGGTGACGACCGTCGGAGGTCCCTGCACGGCATGCGGCATCCTCGACTTCTGCGGCGGCCGGTGCCTCTACTCGAACATCACCCGCCCCTGGCCCGACGAGGGGCGGCGGGTCGTCTGCGGGACGGTGGAGAACCTCTATTCTGCCCTCTTGGCAGCACTCCCGGAGATCCGCCGTCTCATCGACGCGGGGAGGATCCGGATGGAGGACTTCGACCACCGGAAGTACAACAGCTGCGAGATCATCCCGTGAGGGGGAGGGACGAGGAGGCCCCGGAGCGGCCGGGCCTCACTCGTTCCCGAGGTTCGCGAGAAGTTCCTCTGCCCCCTCCACCATGGCGCGGGCGGCCTTCACCTTTGCCTTCACGACGGCGTGGTTGCCCTCTTCGAGTGCCGCTTCCGCCTCCCCGTAGAGGACCTCGGCCCGGTCCGTCCGCGCCCGGGGTTTTTTGACGTCCTGCCCCTCGGCGGCCGCAATCTCGACCTCCTCCTGGACAGCGAGCAGGTCGCCGTAGAGCTCCTCCAGGAGTTCGCGCAGTTCCTCCGTCCGGGCGAGATCCTCCTCCCGTTTCTGCCGGCCGCGCTCGCGGAGAGCCTCCCGCGCCTCCTCCTGCCCCTCGATGATCGCCTGGAGCTCGTTCTCGACGTCCCTGACCGCTTCCGCGAGCACTTCCGCAAACGCCGTCCGTTCCTCATGGGATGACTCGTAGCCGTCGTATGCCCCGTAGGCCCCACCGGCCGCCGCACCGCCGATGGCGTCGCCGAGGTCCCGCTCGCCTCGCATGACGCTGCCGAGGATGCTGCCTATGCCCGCCCCGGCGATGGCGCCCATGAGCCCTTTCTTGATCTCCTTGCGTTGACGCTCGACGGTATAACTCACCCGGACGTTCTCCCGGTCGACCGCGATCTCCATACGCCCCTCCTCACCGGTATGCCGGACATCCATCATCGACGATGTATCCCCGATACTCTGGTGCGTGATCTCCGTTCCCCTGAGCGCGAGCTGCGACATCAGCCGTTCCACAAAGTCCTGGTAAAGGGACGACACTCCCTGGCCGTAGTAGACAAACGCCATAACTACCTCCGTGCAATTGTAGTCAATCTCACAGTCTGGCATAAAAACCTTACCAGATGCAGAGATAGGAAAAACCGGCATGGAACTCGCCTGCCCCGGGACGAAGGGCAACATTCATGCAGCCAGAAGGGGACAACGTTGAGAGAACCATGACGACCATCAGCCTCATCCTCTGCAGGATCGGGCTCCACCGCTGGGGCAGGAAGCGGGGATACGACGAGTACTCCTCGAACGTCATCGAGTGGGAGCAGCGGTGCGAACGGTGCGGGAAGCGGAAGCGGTGGGTCGAGACGAAGCGGGACCGGCGGCGGTGAGGGTTCAGCGGTCGGCCGGGACACCGGCATCCCGGAACCGCCAGTGACCCCCGGAGACCAGCATCTCGAACCGTGCGCCCTGCCCGGCCTCTCCTGTCTCGCGGACGACGATCCCGGTCATCGCAAGGATCTCACGCACGAGGAAGAGCCCGAGACCGGTGTTCTTCCCGAAACCTTGCAGGAATATCCTCTCTTTCTCGCCTGCCGGTATACCGGGACCGTCGTCCTCGACGGAGATGACGAGGCTCTCCTCCCGGCAGGAGCAATGGACCCTGACCGCCGGGGCCGGCCCGGCGTACCGGACCGCGTTCTCAAAGAGGTTGTAGAAGACCTTCTCGAACATGGGATCGGCGTAGACCTCAACCCCGTCCACCCCGGTCATGAGGGTGAGAACGGAGTGGAGGTTCGCGGCCGCCCGGGCCACGCACTCGCCGACGTCCTGGTACTCCGGGCCCCGGTCCCCCAGACCCGAGTAGTCCTGGGCAAATGCAATCTGGCGCTGGATAAACCCGATAGCCGTCTTCTGCCGGTCCAGGTAATCCAGGAGAACAGGATCGGTTGCCTGGTCCCGTGCCAGCCCCAGGTAGCCCTGGAGGATGGTCAGCTGGTTGAGGATATCGTGCCGGGTGATGCTGGAGAGGAGGTGCATCTTCCGGTTCACACCAATCAGAGCAGCCTCCATCAGTTTCCGGGCGGTGACGTCCCGGACGATCGCCTGGAGGCGGGGCGGGCCTTTCACGTCAACGCGGCTCACGCTCATCTCCGTATCGTAGACCTTCCCGCTTGGCGCAGTGATCCGCCACGCGAAGAACTGCGGCTGTCCCGCATACGCCGCCTTCATCTTCTCGACAGCGCTTGCCAGCGCCGGAACACCATCCGGCTGAATGGGGTTTGAGAGATCCCAGGGCCTCTTCCCGATGAGAAACTCCCGGGTGCACCGGAAAACATTGAGGGCCTTTGAATTACAGTCGGCGAACCGGTCGCCCTCAAAGATGAATATCGGGTCGTTTGCCCCCTCAAAGAGGGCGCGATAGCGTTCTTCCGAGTCTCGCAAGGCCCGGATGGCCCGCCGGCCCTCCACCGCCTGCACGATCCGGTGCTCGAGCTCGACAAACTGTGATTCAGGGTCGCCCCCTTTCTGGATGTAACCGTCGGCACCGCGGTTGAGCGCTTCCACGACAATCTCCTCGCGGCCGCGCCCGGTAAAGAGGATGAATGGAAGGTCCCCAAAACGCTGCCGGACCTCCTTCAAGAGCTCGATGCCGTCCATCTCCGGCATCAGGTAGTCGGAGACGACCGCGTCACAGGCCACCTCGTCCAGCCGGGCCAGCGCCTCCCGGCCGGAGGGCACGGTCTCGACGCTGAGCGTACCCGAATGCTCAAGAAACACCTTACTGATATCAAGGAGGGCCGGTTCGTCATCAACGTAGAGCAGGGTATATTGGCCCGTTGGCAACACCACTGGATCAATCTATACATCAAAACAACTATAAGAGTCTATTGAAACCGCATGGTTTTACAAAAAAAGGGCAATATCGAAATTCAGGGTAAATTTAGGGGTAATTCCAAGAGCGGATACCGGAGAAGTTACCGGAGCATCTCCTTCCCCGCCGAGAAAGCCTTCGCGAGCACGCCGCCGAACTCGTAGTACTCCTGCCGCATCGAGTCGTAGGCGAACGGTCTGACCTTCGCGATATCCGGCTTGCCGTCTTCACCAAGGACGCTCTCGTCCACCTTCACGTCCAGGATCTCCCCGATGAACTGGGTATGCACACCGATCTCGACCGTCTGGAGGAGCCGGCACTCGAGAACGACCGGGAACTCCCCGACGTACGGGGCGTTCACGAGATCGCCCTTCACCGGCGTCAGATTGGTCGCCGCGAACTTGTCCGTATCCCGGCCGGAGACGATGCCGAAGCAGTCCGCCTCCTTCACGTAGTCCGCCGAGGGTATGCTGATCGTGAACTCGCGCTGCTCGATGAGGTTCGCGTAGGTCTGCCGGGCTTTCTGGACCGAGACCGCGACTGCCGGGGGGCGGGACGAGCAGATGCCGCCCCATGCAGCAACCATGGCGTCCGGCCGGCCGTCGGCACCGTAGGTCCCGATGATCAGGACCGGGTGGGGATAGAGGAGTGTCCGTGGGCCGATTGATCGCTTCGTCATGGACTACGTTTCGTCTCTTGACCCGGATATACTTTTTCGGGCGGCCTGAGAGGTTGCAGGGCAACAGCCGGAATCCCGGTCACGCAACGCCCGCTGCCCCCTTCTTCTGTTCCTGCACCGAGCGGTAGAGGAAGTAGCCGACGATGCCGAACGTCGCTATCGGCGAGAGCCAGGCGGGGATGTGGAACCCGAAACTGTCCGCGAGCATGATCGTCCCCAGCACCAGGATGGAGTACATCGCTCCGTTCTTGAGGAAACAGTAACTCCGGATCTTATCGACGCCACGGACGGTCAGTTCCCTGACGACGACAGCCCCGATACCGTTCCCGATCAGGATGAGGGGGACCGAGAGGGTGAAGGCGAACGCCCCGATGACGCCATCGATCGAGAATGTCGCGTCGAGGACCTCCAGATAGGCGATCTTCGAGAGGTCCGACATCCCGGGCTGCCGGAGCCTGGCTTCCTGCACCTCGGCGTTCTGCCGGAATCCGTGGACGATGAAGAAGGCGGTCGAACCGAGCACGGCCGCAAACCCCATCATGACGTTGATCTGGAGGGCGAACCAGACGATTGCGGCAAGCAGGATCGAGACGACCGCGTAGAACCAGACGGCCTGGCGGGAGAAGATGGCCTCGCTCCGGAGCCCCCAGGTCTTCTCCTCGACAAAGAGCCAGTGGAAGAAGAGGAAGACCAGGAACGTCCCCCCGAATATCAGGAGGATCGGGGCCGATTCTTCGATCGCGGCTGTTACCGCCGGATCGCTTGAGAACGTCGCGAGCAGGGATCCGACAGGCCCAAGCGACGGGGTGGTTGCCCAGACGATCAGCCACGGCAGGAGCCCCCGGACCACGAAGACCGCAACGATCAGGCCCCATAGGAGGAACCACCTGCGGGCCTTCTCCCCCATCGTCACGAGAACGTCGGCGTTGATGATGGCATTATCGATGCTCGAGACGATCTCAAAGACTGAAAGGCCCGCTACGGTCAGAATAATCAGTAGCCAGTCCATCTCTGTGATGGAGGATCTTCTCGCCGATCGTATTTAAGGAGGAGGCCCGGCCGCCGGCACGGGTTATGTTCATATACCATACCGGCATGAGTCAGACGCCGTCAACGGAGGTTATGTTATGGGAATCGTGAAGTGCTGCCGTGAGCAGGTCGTCGCCGTCTCGCCGGATACGCCGGCGGTGGAGGTGGCGAGGATTATGGGAGAGAGGAATGTCGGAAGCGTCGTCATTGTCACCGGCGATAACCGGCCTGCCGGCATACTCACCGATCGCGACCTTGCAATCCGGGTCATGGCACAGGAGAAGAATCCCGGCGAGGTCCGGGCAGGGGATATCGTGACCCGGGACGTGGTCACGTTCCATGACAACATGGGGATCTACGAGGCCATCCAGAAGATGACCGCGGAGGGCATCCGGAGGATGCCGATCACCGACGACGCCGGGAAGTTGATCGGGATCGTCACCATGGACGATATCGTCCGCATGCTGGGCGAGGAGATGGCTTCCATCGCAAAGAACATCGAGAAGCAGAGCCCGCCCATGCAGAAAGAGAGCCCGCCCATGCCCATGTAAGGGAGGGCACCGGCATCTTTTCTTCTCCGGCCGGGGGCTCGGCGCCCCCACGCCTGTTGCCCTTTACCCGGTGGCGAAGACGATGACCTCCCCGGTCTGGTTCATCGACCCTTCCATCGCCCGGACCAGTTCCTCCCAGGTCGCGCCGGGCTCAAGACCGAGATCGAGGTCGAGCGCGTAGACCCGGAAGAGGTAGGCCTCAGTTTTTCCGGCCTCCGGGCAGGGGCCCCGGTAACCGATGGTGCCGAAGTCGTTTGTGCCCTGTACGGCGCGAACCGGCGTTTCCACAACCTTATCGGCCGTGAACCCTTCAGGGATCAGCGGGACGGCGGGGAGGTTCCAGAAGACCCACGCCACCCTTGACGGGCCTTCCTCGGGGCTCGTCGTCGCGAGGACCGCGAGCGACTTGATGTTCGGCAGGATCCCCTCGACCCGGATTGCGGGCGACCGGTTCGCTCCCCTGCAGGTGTGCTCCGGCGGGAACTCTTCAAAATCCAGTGTGACAACCAGGTTCGGCATTGTACCAGACTCCGTCGATAGCCTCTTTCGGGAAGAGAAGTATAAAAAGGGTTTGTGCGGTCACCGGGAGTACATGGCGGCGGTGTCGCCGAACTGGAGGACGTGCCCCTGCATCGCGGCGATGAGATCGTGCTTGCCCGCGCCGGGGGCGAGATCGAGCATGGCGTCGAGCCCGTAGACCTTGAAGTGATACCGGTGCGTCTCTCCCGGGGGCGGGCAGGGGCCGCGCCAGCCGATGATACCGTAATCGTTCGTCCCCTGGACGGCGTTCACCGGAGCGGTCACGATACCCTGCGGCGGAATACCCTCCGGGATCACCGGTGCCGGGGAGAGATTCCAGACGATCCAGGTCGTAAACGAGCACCCGGGTTCGAAGGGGTTCAGTGCAAAGACCGCCATCGACTGCGTCTCCGGGGCGAGTCCCCGGATCCTCAACCCGGGAGAACGGTCGGGACCGTCGCAGGTGTTCCAGATAGGGAACTCTGCAGAGTGAAGAGAGACTATCAGTTTGGTGACTTCTGCGCCCATACAGGGACTCTAGGCGGGTCCCGATAAAAAGGTTGCGAGACCGGGGATGCCTTCAGGTCCGGGTTCCGGCTCCGGGCGGGGACTCGGGCACCGTTCTCCGCCTGTAGACCGCCATCGTCTCACCGTAGCCGGTCGCGGCGCCGGCAAGTGCGTCCAGAAGCCAGGTCCTGCCGGAGCCCGGCGGGAGGTCGAGTTCCTGCGCGAGGCTCCAGACCCGGATGAAGAAGCGGTGCGACGCACCCCTCGGGGAGCAGGGGCCGGCGTAACCGGTCTTCCGGAAGTCGTTCGTCCCCTGGACGGCCGGGACCGGATGGAAGACCCGGGGCTCCGGGGGGATGCCTGCGGGAATCTCGCCGGTCGACGGGATATTCCAGGCAAGCCAGTGGGTGAACGTGCCCCGCGGTGCATCCGGGTCGTCCATGATGACCGCAAGGTAAGGTGCATCCGACCCGAGCACCCGTATCCGCGGAGAGATGTCCTCTCCGTCACAGGTGTGCTCCCGGGGAAACCGGTCGAAGTCGACCTCTATCGTCAGGTTCTGCATACCCGTCACCCCCATGGAAAGGGGTGCATAAATCTGTTGCGGCGGGCGGGATTGGACCTAGCACCGGGGCGGTCCCGTTTCGGCCGCCCTCCCGTATGCCGCCATCGCCTCCCCGGACTCCTGGATCGCGTCCATCATGGCGCGCCCGAGGTCGACTCGACTGGATCCGGGCGCGAGATCGATCGGCCCGGCGAGCCCGTAGACCCGGAAGAGGTAGCGGTGCGACTCGCCGCGCAACGGGCAGGGGCCCCGGTAACCGATGGTGCCGTAATCGTTCGTCCCCTGCATCGCACCAGCCGGTTCCTGGAGTTCTCCCGCGGCAGGCAGGTCCGGGGGGACTTCCTCTGTAGCAGGGATGTTCCAGATGAGCCAGTGGGTGAAGGTGCCCTCCGGAGCATCGATATCCTCCATGATTATCGCGAGGTAGGGCGTCCTCGCGCCGAGGATCGTGATTGCCGGCGAGGTGTCGTCACCGTCACAGGTGTGCTCCGGGGGAAAGACGCCAAACCCCAGTATCACGACGAGGGGATCCACCGCCATGCCCCCGCCCGCATCAGAAGAGCCCCATATCCCGGGCCTGGACCAGCAGTTCCTGCACCTCCTGGTCGGTGAGGTCGTGCCACCGCTCGTAGGCCTGCGCCACCGCGAAGGTGGGGCTGGTCCTGATGTTTGGGCAGACGACGAGGTCCGCCCTCCGGGCGATGAAGTTGACAGCGTGGAGGGAGCCGGTGGGGACCGCCACGACGACCTTCCGGGGCAACTCAGCCCGGGCCGCCTCGACGGCGGCGAGCATCGTATACCCGGTCGCGAGGCCGTCGTCGATCAGGATCGCGGTCCGGCCTTCAAGCCCCGGCTCCTGCCGCCCGCCGGAGAACTTCTCCAGCCGCTCCGCCACGTTCGCTTTGGCCTTCGCTATCGCGGCGCTCACCTCGGCATCCGAGAGGTGGAGCCCGGCCATGAGGCCCCGGTTCAGGAAGACCCGCCCGTCCCAGGTCACGGCGCCGAACCCGGCCTCCGGGTTCCAGGGAATCTGCACCTTGCGCACCACCGCCATCCGGAGCGGGGCCTTGAGCGCCCGGGCCACCTCAACACCCGGCGGCACCCCCCCGGCGGGGATGGCGCAGACCACCGGCCCGGCGAGCGTCTCCATCGGCGAGAGGGTCGCGGCGAGGCGCCGCCCGGCATCGGTCCGGTCCTCAAAGACGCCCAGTCGGTCCCGCATCGCTCTATCTTCACTGATCCGGCTCGACTCAAGCATAGGTCCGCCCTTACAGCGCCGGGGTATTAACGTCTTGTGGTGGACGCTCCCCCTCTCCGGGGAGCGATACCAATAACTCTCTACAGATCGATGATTAGCCGGCAGATGATGCGAAGAGAGAGTGACCGGAGGAGGCACCGGCGATGGCAACCGACGCCGTGACACTGTATACCGACGGCGCGTCACGGGGAAACCCCGGAGACGCCGCCTGGGCGTACGTGATCGTGCGGGACGGTTCCGTCGTGGCCGGCCGTTCTGAATGTATCGGAACTGCGACCAACAATGTGGCCGAGTATCACGCTGTCATCAACGGTCTTGACGCCGCCCGGGAGTTCACCGCCGGCAGGCTGACCGTCAGGTCGGACTCGGAACTGGTCGTCCGCCAGCTCACCGGCCGGTACCGCATCACCAAAGAGCACCTTGCAGCCCTTGCGGACGAAGTCCGGGGACTGATGCGCAACTTTGCGGAGGTCAGGTTCGAGAGCGTCCCGCGAGAGCACCCCTGCATCCAGGTCGCGGACCGTCTCTGCAACGAAACGCTCGATGCAAGGAGGCCGGGGCGGTAACGGTATGGCGACGATAGAATGCATCCCCATCGGCGTCGTCCGGTCGCCCTACCGGGTCCGGGGCGACGCCCCCCGGCAGGGGCGCCTCGCGGATACCGTCGCGGAGATCCGCGTCCTCGAAACCTACGCCGCGGGGCTCGAGGGGATCGAGCGGAGCAGCCACCTCATCGTGCTCTACTGGCTTGACCGGGCGGAACGCGGGCTGCTCTATGCAAAGCCGCCGGGTGAGACCCGGGAACGCGGGGTCTTCTCGACGCGCTCGCCCGCCCGCCCGAACCCGATCGGGTTCGGGATCGTCGACCTGGTCCGGCGGGAGGGCGGTGTCCTGACCGTCCGGGGGCTCGACGCCCTGGACGGCACCCCGGTCCTGGACATCAAGCCCTACTCGCCCGAGATCGACTGCATCCCGGAAGCGACGGGCGGCTGGCACATCAAAAAGTAGATCGGGTCACGGGACAGGGACCGCCGCCTCCCCGATGCCGAGTTCGCGGAGTTTCTCCGGCGTCGGGCGGCCTTCCCGGTCCCATCCCCGGGCCTCGTAGTAGTCGTCGAGAAGGGGCTCTCGCTCCCAGACCTGGCCTTTCGGAGCGCCTTCAGTGAGCGGCTCCTCAAGGAGGCGCGGCGGCAGGGTGTCATCCTCCCGGGTACATCCGGCTCTCAGGTTGAAGATCTTCTGCATGTTCCAGATCCGCTCGCCGATCCGGAGCACCTCAGCGCCATCGATATCGTAGCCGGTGACCGCCGAGACCATCGCCCCGTAGTCCGCGGCGCCGAGCGGGAACGAGGTGAAGAGGCAGGCCCCCGACGAGTCGATGAAGGCCGTGAGGTCCTGGAAGATCTTCGTCCAGACCGCCTTCCCCTCACTCAAGTAGGGGTCGAGTTTCTCCGGCGACCCGAGCACCTCGGGGGCGATCATGTAGCCGTAGACATGGTCGCCGCCCCGGACCGATGTGGCGTAGGCAAGACCGTGCCCCTGCAATCCCCGGGGGTCGTAGGCAGGGAGTTCCTGGCGCTTGACGCTCATCGAGAGTTCGGGGTGCCCGTGCTTCCGGGCGAAGCGGAAGGAACCCTCGGCAAGTTCGTCGCCGATGCCGTCACGATAGGCGATCCGCCGGACCAGGTCGAGCATCCGTTCTGCGTCACCGAACCGGACTTCTTCGTCGATGTAGCCCTTCTCCGAGAGTTCCATGGCGCAGGCGATCGTCGACCCGGCAGAGATCGTATCGAGGCCGAGGTCGTTGCAGAGACTGTTCGCCTCCGAGACGGCGGCAAGGTCGTCGATCCCGCAGTCGGGACCGAAAGCCCAGATCGTCTCGTACTCCGGTCCTGCCGTCCGCTTCCCCTCGATCTCGATGTCGCGGCCGCACTGGATGACGCAGGTCTGGCACCCCATCTTACCGGAGAGGATGGTGTCGGCCATTCGCTCCCCCGAGACGTTCTCCGCTGCAGGAAAGTGAGCGGTCTGGAAATTCCGGGTCGGGAGGATGTAGTTCTCGTTGATGATGTTCACGAGGACGGCCGTCCCGAACCGGGGCAGCCCTCCGCCCGAGATGGCGTTCTCCCGGATCTTCTCCGCGATCTCTTTCTTCAGGGTGAGGAACCGGTCACGGTCGGCGACGGTAATCCGGCCGTTCCCCCGGGCGGCGACCGCTTTTACGTTCTTCGACCCCATCACGGCACCGACGCCCCCGCGGCCGGCGGCCCGGGAGGTCTCGTTGATGATGCCGGAGAACCGGACGAGGCGCTCGCCGGCGGGGCCGATGCAGGCGACGCTTGCGCCGGGGTCGCCGAGGTCTTCCTGGAGGGCCGCCGTCGTCTCGCTCGTCGTCATCCCCCACAGGGGCGAGGCATCCCGGACCTCCGCGTGCCCGTCGTCGAGGAGGAGGGAGACCGGCCGTTCCGCCCGCCCCAGGATCACGACCGCATCGTACCCGGCACGCTTCATGCTGGTGCCGAACTTCCCGCCGGAGTTCGCGCTGGTCAATGTCCCGGTCAGCGGCGATTTCGTGACGACGTCGTACCGGGAACCCAGGGGAAGGCCGCTCCCGGCAACCGGCCCGGTGGCGAAGACCAGCACGTTCTCCGGACCGAGAGGATCGATGCCCGGGTTCACCAGGTCATCGAGGATGCGGACCCCGAGGCCTCTCCCTCCGATGTATGCCCGCCTCCACTCTTCGGGAAACGGTTCCTCCATCGTCCGCTCTCTCGTGAGATCGACGTAGAGGATCTTCTCTGCGTAGCCGTTCATAGGTTATCACCATGCCCCAGGGCCCGGCCAGGGCAATAAGACTGCCGGACGACGATATCGACTCATTAACTTTCGCGTTGAGGAAATCAGATACGATCCGGGCACGCGCCCGGGAGCGATACCAATAAGGCTGGAGACCTCTATCACCCGGGGTGGAGGAAGAGGTGGCGACGATCCTGGGCGCGAACGGAGGGGGTGCCATAACGGTGAAGGTCAGGGCGTTTGCCATGCTCCGCGACATCATCCCGGCCGAGTGCAATGCGGAGATCTCCCGGGGATCGACCGTCGGCGACCTGCTCGCGTACCTCTCCGCCCGGTACCCTGGGCTCGGCGACGCCCTCTTCACCCCCACCGGGGAGATCCGGGCCTACGTCAACATCTTGAAGAACGGCAGGAACGTCCACTTCAGCGGGGGTCTTGAGGCGCCCCTTGATGACGGGGACACCGTCGCCCTCTTTCCCCCCGCCGCCGGTGGCTGAAAACGTGCCCGAAATCCAGGCTCCGGCGGCAGGACGGGACTTTCTTGCCAGCACCTATACCTTTTTGTGACGTTTACCAGTAATATATAGTAACTCCAGATTATGAGATACCCTATCACGGAGGATACTTCTGATGACTCAAACGAGCGAACCCGATAAGGAAACCTGTGCCGGCAACTGCGCCGGCTGCCCGTCTGCGACCGGATGCAGCGACCCGAGAAATGCGGATGCTCCGCGGGATCTCCCCCCGAAAGCCGATGTCAGCGTAAAGCATGTCGTCCTCGTCCTCTCCGGGAAAGGCGGAGTAGGAAAGAGCACGGTCTCGGCAAACCTCGCCTATGCTCTTGCCAACCGCGGCTATAACACGGCTCTCATCGACCTCGACATCCACGGTCCGGACATCCCGAAGATGCTCGGGATCGAGGACGCCCGTCTCCAGTCCTACGACGGGAAGATCATCGAGCCGGTCAGGGTCAGCGGCAACCTCGCGGTCATCTCGATGGCATTCCTCCTCCCGGAGCGCAACACCCCCGTCATCTGGCGTGGCCCGATGAAGATGACGGTCATCCGGCAGTTCCTGGAAGACGTCAACTGGGGCGACCTCGACTACCTGATCGTCGACCTCCCGCCCGGCACCGGCGACGAAGCCCTCACCGTCGCCCAGCTTGCCCCGAACATCGCCGGAGCGGTTATCGTCACCACCCCGCAGGACGTCGCGGTCCTCGACTCGAGCAAGGCCGCCGAGTTCATCAAGAAACTCGAACTCCGGGTGCTCGGCATCGTGGAGAACATGAGCGGGTTCGTCTGCCCCCACTGCAAGGAGGAGATCGATATCTTCGGCAAGGGCGGCGGCGAGAAAGAAGCAAAAACCCTCGGGGTGCCCTTCCTCGGGGCCATCCCGCTCGACCCCGAGATGCGCAAGGCTGCAGACGAAGGAAGGCCGTTCATCATCCGCCGTGCCGGGGGCGAGGAAAACCCGACCTGGAAGAGCTTCGACGCCATCATGGAAGCCCTGGTGAACGAGATCGAGGGATAAAGAATGGAGTACTCGCGGATCCTTGCCGGAGAGGCGGGACCCCTCCCCGCCTTCTCGAAGGTCATCGAGGCGCTCGAGAACTACGAGGAGTTCCCCTTCCTGCTCGAACCCATCTACCGTGAGGTCTCGGAACTCGAGGACGACGACCTCGACCGCTTCCGGTTCGGCCTCGTCCGCCTGCAGGTCTACGCGGACATCCACCGCTACGAGGA
>Ga0208041_1000387_pt1 | contig 45350 bp, 39 predicted proteins | sample AD_SCU002_MetaG_FD_184453 | JGI IMG/M metagenome (GOLD analysis project Ga0208041, IMG submission 184453) | Active sludge microbial communities of municipal wastewater-treating anaerobic digesters from China - AD_SCU002_MetaG (SPAdes) (version 2) | ecosystem: Engineered > Bioreactor > Anaerobic...
CGTTCACGGGTAAGTAAGGGTGTCGAAGGCAATTGGGCCATCAAAAAGGCCCTCAAATGGGGGCCGCCAGTAACCAGCCTTGTAGGCGTGGCGAAAAACCACCCCTTGCGAGGGGTGGATTTTTATTTTTTACAGAGCCACACTATACAAAAAAGCCAAAAAATGGTATCCTAAAGATAGGTAAGCGCTTTCAATTAATGAGTTCCTTTTTTTATGCAAAAGGAGGGTTAACATGATTGATCCGATGACATACGTTGAGATTTATCGCATGATTCTACCACCTGAAGAACGCTCGTCCAATCTACCGATTGAAACAAAACGAGTTCCTTTTGAGATGCGTCTTCGAGGTCAACTCCTCAAGGAAGCATCCATTGGCGATATGGTTGAAATTGTGACCGCATCCAAACGGATCGAACGTGGGATTTTGGTATCTGTTAATCCCTTTTTTAGTCATAACTTTGGACATTATGTTCCGATGATGACAACCATTCGAAACATCATCATTAAAGAGACGGAGGATCTATCATGAGCTATCAAGATGTGATGAACCGTAAACAAGAGATTATGCGTCGCGCGCTTAAACTCGATTATGAACAATTTGAGTATCCTGGTATTGGGTTTGACTATGAAAAAATGATGGCATCCGCAGGGTTTACACTTGATGATGTGATCAACATTCAAAAAGAAAACAATATTGGTGGTACACCACTGATTGAACTTAAACGTTTATCCGCTTATGCAAGAAAGTGGGCAAAACCTGGGTTTGGTGCACGCATCTTTTTGAAAGATGAAGCTCAGAATTTATCAGGATCTTTCAAAGCAAGACGAGCTGCCATGTCCATCTATCAAGCCAAGCGATTGGGATATCAAGGTGTGATTGCTGCAACATCAGGTAACTATGGTGCTGCAGTCGCTGCACTTGCAGCACGTGCAGGTCTAAAATGCATCATCGTCCAAGAGTGCTATGACTCCAATGGTGTTGGACAACCCGAGATTATCGAAAAAGCGAGAGCTTGTCAGGCATATGGTGCCGAAGTCGTTCAGCTTTCAGTAGGACCTGAACTATTCTATCAATTTCTTTTACTGCTTGAAGAAACCGGTTATTTTAATGCATCTCTCTACTCTCCCTATGGTGTGATGGGCATTGAAACATTAGGCTACGAGATCGCACAAGATGTGATGAAGATGACAGGAAAATATCCAGAAGCTGTCATTTGTACCAATGCGGGTGGTGGAAACTTAACGGGGACTGCACGTGGTTTAATCAAAGCAGGAGCAAAAGATACGAAGATTATTGCAGCAAGTGTTGATTTAACCGGATTACACATGGCCTCCGATAAAGACTTCAATCTCAAATCATTTACGACAGGTCATACAGGATTTGGTATTCCGTTTTCAACATTCCCTGATCGAAGCGATGTCCCTAGAAGTGCAGCAAGACCGCTACGTTATATGGATATGTATGGTTTAGTCAATCAAGGAAGTGTCTTTTTTATCACCGAAGCACTCGCAATCCTAGAGGGTATGGAAAGGGGTCCAGCTGGAAATACGAGTTTAGCGCTCGCATTTAGTCTCGCTCAAACCATGAAAGACTCAGATATTATCGTCGTTCAAGAAACCGAATATACCGGTGCTGGAAAGCATATGAACGCACAAGTATCGTTTGCAAGCGATCGTGGAATCAAATTAGAACTTGGAAATCCTCTTTTAGAAAAACCAGGACAGAATTTGATTTTCCCTTCTTCTGGAGCAATGCTTAAACATAAAGAAGTTCCGATGGAAACACTGAAGATGAGTTATTTAAAGCATTATCAAAATCAGTTATTGTTTGATTCTGATTATCAGTATTTAAGTGAAGAACTCAAAACGTCAATCGAAAACATCAAAACATGGATGGAGGCTATCAATGAAACCAAGAAATGATGACTTTAATGAACGCAGAAAGCATTTGAAAAGTATGACCGATCAAGAATTAAAGGTATACTTTGAACAATTGACCGATCAGATTATCGATCCGATGCTTGAACTTGCACAAGATCACACCACACCTGCAATTGAACGTAGTGTTTTGATGCGGATGGGTTTTTCGAGTTTAGAAGCGAAAACATTGACTGAAAAAATGATGGAACATCACCTTCTTGCTCATGGAGCAGGTCATGTGGTGTTTAAATATGCGAAAACATATAACATTCCTATTCGAGAAGCTGGAATGAGACTGATGGATACATCAGAGATAATGAAGATGGTGGAGGTGTTCAAATGACAATCAACGAAAAGCTTGATATTCGCGCCATCTTAAACGATCTTGAACACTATCGACCCAAACGAAGAGGATGGGTATGGAGAAATCAGAAACCTATGGATTTAGGTGCATTTCACTATGTTCAAGCAAGTGCTTCACTCAAAAACAGCATTCCACTTCCCAGTGCCCGTCATTTAGGAAATATTGATCCTCAACCGGATGCTACCATCACCACAGAAATCGCATCAGGTCGTTTTGAAGATGATATCAGAAGAATGCGGATGGCTGCATGGCATGGTGCTGACCATATCATGGTGATCAGAACAGCTGGACAGTCACACATGGATGGCCTTCTTGAAGGGACACCACAAGGTGTTGGTGGCGTTCCTATCACCCGTAAACAAGTTCGTGCACAACGTAAGGCACTTGACTTGATTGAAGAAGAAGTGGGTCGACCTATTAATTATCACTCGTATGTATCAGGTGTTGCTGGTCCTGAGATTGCTGTGATGTTTGTTGAAGAAGGTGTCAACGGAGCACACCAGGATCCTCAATATAATGTTTTATATCGAAATATCAACATGATTAGAAGTTTTGTTGATGCATGCGAAAGTAAAAAGATCATGGCATTTGGTGGTTTAGCACAAATTGATGGTGCACATAATGCCAATGCGACCGCTCGTGATGCATGGAAAGTCATGCCAGAACTCTTGGTTCAACATGCGATCAACAGCCGGATGAGTGAAAAGATTGGGATTCGTCCTGACTTGATTTGTCTTTCAACTGTTCCACCTGCAGCACCTCCTTCTCCTGATTTAAAACTCAATCTTCCATATGCACTTGCGCTTCGTGAATTGATGTCGAAATACAAGATGCGTGCCCAGATGAATACAAAATATATGGACTCCTCAACCCGAGAAGCAACAGTAACACACGTTCTTAATCTCCTCATTTCTAGATTGACATCTGCCGATATTCAATCGACCATTACCCCTGATGAAGGACGTAATGTCCCATGGCACGTCTATAATATAGAAGCATTGGATACAGCTAAACAAGCCATGATGGGCATGGATGATTTGATGAGCATGTTGGAATTCAAAAAGGATGGTTATCTTGTAGAAACCAAACGTGAAATTCAAGAACGTGCCATTTTGATGATGGAAGAAATCATTCAACTTGGTGGTTATTTTAAAGCCGTTGAAGAGGGCATGTTTGTTGATAGTGGCTATTACCCAGAACGCATGGGTGATGGTATTGTCAGAAAAATGGATGGTGGGATTGGTGCACATTCTATTCTCAAACGTGCTGATGATTATCTCGCTCCTGTCCCTGCACATTATGGATATAACAACATCACGCAATATGGATTAAAGAAGAATCAAGATCCTTCAATCTTATTGGGGGGATCAACATTTGATCATCCAGAATGGATTCAATATATCGATGAACTTGATGAAAATGATAATGTCAACATTCGTTTAAATGACACAGAAACCTATCGAAGCACAACCAAAATCAAACCTGAAGTTCAGTGGTTGGGTGATGGCGTGGTGACATTAGATTTATTCTTTCCAACCGATAGTGATACAGCTGAAGCTGCAGCATTAGTGGTTGCAAAAAACATGCAACTCAAACAAGCAGAAGTGATCCATAAAGAAATGTTACATCCTGCTGAGGGCACACGCATTCAACTCAAAGGAGTTGTCTCCTTTGACATTGATACAAAGGATTTAGTGCTCAAAGAAAAGGAAGATCTTTTAAGTGATGACTTCATTTTTGAATATGTCAAAAACCATCCTATCAAAGTCATTGCTGGTACAGGTGGTTCAGATGAACACAGCGTAGGTATGCGTGAAGTTTTAGATATCAAGCATGGTGGCATTGAAAAATACGGTATTCAATATCAGTATCTCGGAACGAGTGTTCCCATTGAGAAATTCATTGATGCAGCCATCGAGACAGATGCAGATGTCATCATGATCTCACTGATCATTTCACATGATGATATCCATTATAAAAACATGGAAAAACTGCATCACTACGCGATTGAAAAAGGCGTTCGACATAAGTTGATCTTGCTTGCAGGGGGTACACAAGTCACACCTGAACTTGCAAGACAATATGGTATGGATCAAGGATTTGGTCGTGGGACGAAAGGAAAACATGTCGCTTCATTCATTGTGAAGCGTCATATGGCTATGTATGAGAATTGATGTTTTAGTTGCAGAAATTGGATCAACAACAACGGTCGTTAATGCATTTAACATCCATGAAGAGCCCGTGGTTTTTTTGGGGCGAGGACTTCATCAAACAACAGTCGATACGGATGTTAGAGAAGGACTTCAAGGTGCAATTGATGATCTTAGGAAAAACCTAGGTGTCGACCTTTTGACATATGGTGAACTGTATGCATCCTCTTCTGCAGCAGGTGGACTCAAGATGACTGTTCATGGTCTCGTCTATGAGATGACCGTGAAAGCTGCAAAAGAAGCAGCACTCAATGCAGGTGGAAATATCCATCTTGTCACAGCAAATCAAATTGATGACATCCATCTTGAAAAAATAAAAAAAATTAAGCCCAATATTGTGGTCGTTGCCGGTGGCACCGATTATGGTGAACAAGAAGTTAGCTATAACAATACAGTTCTTCTTGCTCAACTGGGTATACCCATGATTTATGCGGGGAATATTGCCAATCATGAACGCATCAAAAAGCTGGGATATTCTCACATTCGAATGGTTGATAATGTTTACCCTCGTGTTGATGATTTCAACATCATGCCGCTTCGTGAAGCCATATATGAGACATTTGAGAAACATATCATCCATGCTAAAGGGATGGAACATGTTTTTCAAATGGTTCAAAAGGGAATTATCCCAACCCCAGGAGCTGTCATGGATACAACCATGTTACTTCATGAGCTTTTCCAAGGTGTCATGACACTTGATGTTGGAGGTGCAACCACGGATGTTCATAGTATCTCTGAACCCAAGATGGAATTTAAACGTATGCTTGAAGGACAACCTCTCATGAAACGAAGCGTTGAAGGAGATTTAGGTGTCTATATTAATCGGATAAGCGTACTAAAGACGTATAAGGAATCAGAGATTTACCGAGTATTTGGACGGTCCAAAGAAGGGATCATTTCTATCCTTCAACAAGAACCCTTTATTCCACAAACACAAGAAGGTCAAGAGATCATTGATCATTTAACCGAACGTTGTGTTGAACTTGCACTTGACAGACATGTTGGCGATCTCAAACGCATCTTTACCACCAACGGTTATCAAGTGATTCCTGAAGGTAAAGATACGACACAAGTCAAAGCGATCTTTTTAACAGGTGGAGCCCTTCGATATGCCAATCATCCCGAACAGATGATTAGACGTTATTTGTCGCGTCAAAAGACCAAATTAATTCCCGATGTTAAGACACCCATCTATCTCGATGAACACTATATTTTCGCCTCACTTGGCGTCTTATCGCGTATTTATCCCGATCAAACAAAGAAGCTTATTCATCAAACGATGAAGCGATTGGAGGACTGTGATGTATCCTAAAATTACTATTAATCTGTCCCACTACAAAGATAACCTCAGATACTTATCAAATATTCTAAAGCGTCAAGGTATTAAGCTTGTCCCTGTAACCAAAGTATTTTGTGGGGATCAGAATCTGATCGATTTGATCAATCAATCAGATGTTGAGATGATTGCTGATTCTCGAATCTCAAACCTTAAAAATATCAAGACATCGAAGAAGAAGATGCTTTTACGCATACCCATGATTTCAGAAATTTCTGAGGTCATTCGGTATGCCGATGTTTCACTCAATTCAGAAATTGATGTCATCATCGCACTCAATCAAGAAGCTAAACGTCAAAAGAAAATACACGACATCATCATCATGTATGATATTGGTGATCTACGTGAAGGTGTCTATTATCAGCATGATGATCATGTCTGGATAGAAACCATCAAATCCATGAAGCATATTCGTTTGATGGGTATAGGAACAAATCTCACCTGCTATGGTGGTGTTATTCCTACACAGAAAACGTATGCTAAACTTAAAGAAATCAAAGATCGTGTGGAAAGTATTGTAGGCTATCCCATGATGATCGTATCAGGAGGTAACTCATCATCTCTACCATTGGTGATGGATGAAAAGTTACCTAAATATATCAATCAACTGCGTGTGGGCGAAGCTCTCGTCTTAGGTAGAGAAACAGCTTATGGTCAGGACATTATTGGGATGCATCAAGATGTATTTACGCTTGATGCTGAAATCATTGAACTCAAAACAAAGCCTTCCAAACCAGAGGGGAAACTTGGGGTTGATGCATTTGGTCATCGTGTCAGATTTACTGATCGAGGGATGATTAAGCGTGGGATTCTTGCGATTGGTAAACAAGATATTGCACTTGATCAATTAAAACCTCCCGCAGGTGTAACCATACTGGGTTCATCTTCGGATCATTTGATTGTTGAACTTCAAGATGATCGTTACCATCTTGGCGATACGATTCATTTTGGTTTAAGTTATGGAGGTATCTTATCACTGATGACCTCCCCTTATGTGGAGAAACACTATGTTCTATCGTCCAACGTGGGCTGAGATTGATGTGGATGCATTAATCCAAAACTATCGTTATGTTAAAAACAAAGTTCATCCTAAAACCATCATTCCAGTGATTAAAGCAAATGCTTATGGGCATGGTGCGATAGAAGTGATGAAGGCCTTAGTCCATGAAGGTGTTCGGTTTTTTGCTGTCTCTTTATTAGAAGAAGCGATTGAACTTCGAAAAGAAAATCAAGAGATTGAAATCTTGATATTGGGTCCTGTATTACCATCTCAATTGGCATTATGTGAGATGCATCACATTCAATTTACACTCTATGATCAAGAACTTGCAGATGAAGTTCTACGCTATCCACGCACTCTCTCCTTTCATCTCAAATATGATACAGGCATGCATCGCTATGGTTTTACATCTGAACAAGAAGTGATCAAACTGATGGATGCGATGATGAATACACCCCATCAACTCATCGGAATATTTAGTCATTTTGCAACAGCAAATGAACAAAACGATCTCTTTTTTCAGCAGATTGCAAAGATGAAATCATTGATGGAGCATCTTCCGTATTTGCCACCCATGATTCACCTATCCAATTCATCATCGAGTTTACGTTATGAGGATCATTTTGATTTTACATCGCACGTACGTCTCGGTATCTCACTGTATGGACTATCTCTTGATGAAGATAAAACAGGATTGCATCCTGTGATGAAATTAAAATCGAAAGTTGTTCAAGTCAAATCACTACATCCAGGTGAAACCGTTGGTTATGGGGCAACTTATCAAGCCAAGGAAGTAGAAAGAATCGCTATTCTCCCCATTGGTTATGCTGATGGTTGGATCAGACGAAATAAGACAGGTATGGTTGAAATACGGGGGCAACGCTATAAAATCGTTGGTATCATTTGTATGGATGCATGCTTCATTAAAGTTGATGATTCCATCGAAGTAGGTGATGAAGTCACACTCTTTGGTGGATTAATCTCAACCGATGAAGTAGCAAGACGCTTATCAACCATCAACTATGAAGTCACTTGTTTAGTTGGTGCACGTGTACCACGTTGTTACACGAAAGGAGGAATTTCATGATTAACGTGACATCTGAAATTGGGAAACTCAAAACCGTTCTTCTTCATCGTCCAGGTAAAGAACTAGAGAACTTGACACCGGATGTTTTAGAAAAACTTCTTTTTGATGATATTCCCTACTTAAAAGTTGCTCAAGAAGAGCACGACTTGTTTGCTGAAACAATGAGAAAAGAGGGTGTTGAAGTGCTTTACTTAACCGATATGGTGACTGAAGCTCTTGAAGCGCATCCTGAGGTGTTATCTCACTTCATCAATTCGTTTATTGAAGAATCAAAGATTAAATCTCACACCATTAAAACAGCTCTCTATCAATTCTTATCGAGCTTACCATTGAAAGACATGATCCAAAAAATGATTGAGGGTATTCGTACCAATGAGATTACCTTACCCAATAAGAATTCAATCATGGATATGCTTGAAGATGAGTATCCTTTTTATACCGACCCCATCCCCAATTTACTGTTTCAACGTGATCCCTTCTCAACGGTTGGTCATGGAGTTGCGATGAGTAAAATGAGTACACAAGCAAGACAACGAGAAACAATCTTTGCTGAATACATGCTTAATTATCATCCACGATTTAAAGATCACCCACTGCCTTATTATTATCACCGATTGAATCGTTATCCTCTTGAAGGTGGCGATATCTTAGTGCTATCCAAAGATGTGATTGCGATGGGGATTTCATCACGCACTGATCCTCGTGCGATTGAATACTTTGCAGAAAAACTCTTTGAAACATCAAAAGATTTTAAAACTGTTCTTGCATTTAATATTCCTAAAAGCCGTGCATTCATGCACCTTGATACCGTGTTTACTCAAGTCGATTATGGGATTTTTACGATTCATCCAGGGATTGAGAATAAACTCACCGTCTTTGAAATCGTCAAAGATGAGACACGCTTTACCATTACCAAAGTTGTTGGTTTACTCGAATCAGTTCTTGAAAAACATTTGAATCGGCCTATCACACTCATCCGATGTGGTGGGAAAGATCAAATTACAAGTGTCAGAGAACAGTGGAATGATGGTGCAAACACACTTGCGATTGCACCAGGTAAAGTGATTGTTTATGATCGAAATCATGTGACCAATCAAATGCTTAAAGAAGCGGGGATTACCGTACTTACGATTGAATCCAGTGAATTATCAAGAGGGCGTGGAGGTCCCAGATGTATGAGTATGCCCCTAGAAAGAGAAGACATATAAGAGGAGAAAACGATGAACTTAAAAGGAAGACATTTACTAACGCTTTTAGATTATTCACCTGAAGAGATTGATTTCTTATTGAAACTATCTAAAAAATTAAAAGAACAAAAAAGATTAGGCATTACCCATAAAGTATTGTCCGATAAAAATGTTGTCTTACTGTTTCAAAAAGATTCAACGCGTACCCGTTGTGCGTTTGAAGTTGGAGCTCTTGATCTCGGTATGGGTGTGACCTACATTGGACCTACAGGTTCACAGATGGGTAAAAAGGAATCGGTCAAAGATACAGCGCGTGTACTGGGTAGAATGTATGATGGTATCGAATTTAGAGGATATTTACAAAGTGATGTTGAGATGCTGGCGAAGTACTCGGGTGTTCCCGTATGGAATGGTCTAACCGATCAATATCACCCCACACAAATACTTGCTGATTTACTGACCATTTGGGAAAAATGTGGTCATTTAAAAGGGATCCGATTAACCTATTTTGGGGATGCAAGAAATAACATGGGCAATTCGCTCATGATTGGTTGTGCAAAGATGGGTATGCATTTTACAGCTGCAGCACCAAAAGATTTATGGCCTCATGAGAAACTTGTTGAAACATGTCAACATATTGCAAAAACAACAGGTGCAACCATTACACTCACCGAGGATGCTGAGTTAGGAGCAAAAGATGTCGATGTCCTTTATACTGATGTATGGGTATCGATGGGTGAACCTAAAGAAGTATGGCAAACCAGAATTGAAAGATTACATGGTTATCAAGTCAATTCACGATTAATGAAACTCGCAAAACCAACAGCCATCTTCATGCACTGCTTACCCGCATTCCATGGACTTGATACAGAAGTTGGTCAAGAGATCGCAAAGACGTTTGGTGAACTTTATCCCAATGTGAAAATGGGATCACTCGAAGTGACGGATGAAGTGATTGAATCCAAACAAAGTGTTGTATTTGATGAAGCTGAAAACCGCATGCACACCATTAAAGCTGTGATGTATGCAACATTAGGTGAACCCCGTGTCTAGATACGTCATATCCTTAGGGGGCAATGCCCTCGGTAATAACGCAGATGAACAAAAGCGTTTATTAAATCATGTCGCACATGCGATTTATCCGCTGATTGAAATGAATCATGACATCGTGATCGTTCATGGAAATGGTCCACAGGTAGGCATGATCAATTTAGCTTTTCAGGAATCGACATCAACACCTGTCATGCCATTTGCTGAATGTGGTGCGATGAGTCAAGGCTACATTGGTTATCATATTCAAAATGCTTTACAAAATATCATGAGAGAACGTCATATCAAACGTCCGATATCAACCATCGTCACACAAGTGTTGGTTGATATTGATGATCCTGCATTCATTCATCCAACCAAACCTATTGGTAGTTTTTATACCTTTGAAGAAGCAGAAAAGATGAAAAATGAACTTGGATATACCATGGTTGAAGATGCGGGTAGGGGTTACAGACGTGTCGTCGCATCGCCTAAACCAATCGATATCATTGAAAAAGAAAGCATACTAACACTGCTTGATCATAAAGAAATTGTAATTGCTGCAGGCGGTGGCGGTATACCTGTCATTGAAAAGAATGGTAAACTTGAAGGTGTTGATGCAGTCATCGATAAGGATTTTGCAAGTGCGAAGATGGCTGAAATTGTCGGTGCAGATGAATTGATCATTTTAACCGCGGTTGAGCATGTATTCCTTCATTTCAATACACCAGAACAAAAAGCATTATCTCAAGTGACAGTTTCTGAACTCGAAGGATACTTAAAAGAGCAGCACTTCAAAAAAGGATCCATGTTACCTAAGATTGAAGCATGTATGATGTTTGCAAAAGCTACGGGAAAACCTGCAATTATTGCAGCACTTGAAAAAGCAGTGGATGCATTTAAACGTCAAAGTGGGACCATGATTATGCCTTAATGAACATCCAGTCATCGACTGGGTGTTTTTTCATGAAAAAGCAGACAACTCGTGTCTGCCTTTTTGTTTGTATGGAGTGTTATACTGCGATACCATGTATCATTATATCGATTTGATGGTTGATTAGTTGATGAATATAATCATGATCTTGATTGTTTTCAACAAGAATACGAATGAGTAAGCCAAACATTGAAGACCATAAGACTTGAGCTGTCATGATTGGATCAACGTTCTTAAGTTCACCTCTTGATATACCTAAACGCAACGTTTCGATCAGTTTTTTTTGTGCGGGTAATCGTTCAATGGTTTTAGGATTGAGCATTGATGTCCGCTCTAATAGTATGGGATGACTTGAAAGCATCACGGTCTTATAGTGCTCACCATATGTTAATACGCGATTAATGTGAGAGGTAAATGCTTGTTTCAGTGCTTCAATGAAAGAAACATTGTTGATATCAATCTGATCAATGGATGATGCAATTTCAACCATTCTTTTTGATATCAATGCATGGATAATAGCATCCTTACTCTCAAAGTATTTATAAATATTGGTCGCAGAATAACCGATGTCTTTTGCGATTTGACGGATGTTGACAGCATCAATTCCACCTTGAACAAAATACGATTCTGCCGTGTTAAGAATGGAATCACGAATGAGATGATGTTTATGTTCTTTAATTTCGTTCTTATCCATAAATATCTAACTCCAATTGTTCAATCAGTGGATGAAGAAGCTGCATATCTCTCTTGTCTTGGGGGTGATTAATCGCATCATAAAGAGCTTTTTCATCCTCTGTTAAGTTAGTTTTCTTTGCCATCATTTTATTGATCATATGAAGCATGGATCGATGAAACCAGTTCATCTTATCAACCTCAAAAGTTCCTGGAAAGTAGAAAACTTCTTTGAAGTGGTAACCAAAGATATCTGAATTTGCAGCTTCAATTCTAGGCATTGCTTCAAAAGAGGTATCGGTTAATCCAACAGCAAACAAATAGAGTTTCTTGGATTCAAGAAGAGGTTGAAATCGTTTGACGGTTTTGAGAATAGCCAGTTTAGAAATATAAACACCACCGCCAAAAATGATGGTATTCGCATCGATGATATCTTTCTTTTTTACATCCTTATAGGATTTGACAACCGCACCAATTCGATCAGCTAAATAGGTTGCATAAGATTTTGTAGCACCATATTGGCTACGATAAATAATTAAAATTTTAGACATGAGACATACCCTCCTTCAAGGCGTTTTCAATGGCTTTTAAATATGCTTTACAGGTTATAGTAGCACCTGAAATAAGATCAACATCAAGATTTTGTGATGACATCACAGCATCAAATAAAGCTTCTGTCACATCCTCTTTAACAAAAGTAACATCGTCAATCATGATAAGATCAGTAATCACATGATCATCAACGACGACCTCAATGGTGGTCGTAAATCTTCCGTTTGAGTAAGTTCCTTGATAAGTTCCATCACTGATCAACGATAAGTCGATTGCATCGATCGAAAGATTCTCAATCGATGACATATCTTTTTGTAAGAATGCGATACCAAGAACACCCAAAAGAACGAACGATATAATAACACCAAGAACAATCATCATCAACTTCTTCATCAAATCACCCCTAATATTAACAAAGGTAATAAAAGTAAACGTTGTTAACTATTTATAATTTAAAAGAAAAACCCTTGGATGTCAAGGGTTTGTCGATGTTATCATCGTGAAAACGTCTCCATCATGATTGGTGGACTGATTTCATGATTTCAATGCCAGCATGATGTCCTATATCCTCATAAATAAGAACACCTTTGTGATAAAGTTTGATCGTAATTTGACCAGAAAGACCTTCCTTGATTTGATTAATCATCGCACCATCTTTCGGTGAAGCAAGTGCGATTTCTGTTTGAGAACTCGCATGGATATCGAGTTGATAGCGACCTTTCTTAATCACATAGTGGACAGTCTTAGGTTCAACATTTTCTAAGGTAACTTTCGCACCATTGTATGTAGCAAAACGATACTCGCGTCCTTGATAGTAAAGATTAGCGATCAACCCTTTGAAATAGAACCCAAGAAATGGAATATCTGCATAAGAAAACATGAATGATGTTTTATCATCGTTAAAGTGATTGGACTGTAGCCATACATAAGCACTTGGGAATGATCGTCCCCAATCTTTTTCGATGTAGCCCTTCCCATGATCAAATGTTAAAATCGATTGATTGAGTTTTAAGAATCCATCTAACTGATGTGTCATACTCACGATGCCATGATAACACTCCATAAAGTTGAAGTAACCAAAAAATCCCATGATATTCGGCGTGAATAAAGTTCTTTCGATGGGGGTGAGATTGGATAAGATCAATGTACCCGATAAATCGATTTTCTGATTTTTAAGTTTAATCGTGATTTTATCAAGAGAAAAAGTGTTATCAGCAATCTGAACAAAGAACTGATCATGACCAAAACGAAATTGATCAATGGTATACCGAAAATAATAGGTTGCGAGCTTAGTTTGTCCCTCACGATGTTCGGATATAAAGACTTGGATAAACGCGTGAGGATCCTTTTGATGTTTACTGATCCCAGGAATAAATGCCAAAGTCGTATGCTCATCAGCACTCACGAGTTTATAATACCAGCCTTCAAAATATTTATCTTTTTTCTTATTGCCCTGAAAATATTCAGGGTGAATCAACTTTTTCACATACATGATCTCACCTGAAAGAAAAAGCTAGGTTTTTTACGCCTAGCGATGAATTTTTTAAGCGGGTTGAAGTGCACCAAAGAGCACGAGCCATGCAAGAATGGATTTAGCAACCAAACTTAAAACGATATACGTACGTTCACCATAAAGGTAATCTTTCCACTTGCCCACTTTCTTATATTGTAACACCATGTTGATGGGGAATGTGTTAAATGCCACAAAATATGTACCAACGATTGCCCACACGAACCAAGGAGGTGTTACATCACCAGAACCTAGCATGTATAATACAATCGCAATCCAGGGTGCAATCCCTGCTACAGATCCCCATACAAAGGGACCCCAGTTTACTTTTTCACCTTCAGCACGCTTGGAGTTGATGATTTCCATGTCGAGACCAAAGAGGTTCATGGCTGCGTTAATAATGAAGATTAAGATGAGTGATCCAATGTCATAGATACCAAAGAGTGTTGAGATGAGCACGATCATCACGGATGAAGAGAGTGCATATTCAAACCATCTTAGTTTGTTGATGCCTTTAGACAAATCGCGGTTATACATCTCATTGATCTTTTTAGGGAAAGAGATGAGGGCATGTGCACCTGCTGATAAGAGAAGGAAAACACCAACCAAAATACCAAAGGGCAAGTCAAAGAGTGCCTTTTGATCTAAAAATAAACGTTGTGCGACGGTATCGTAATTCAGGAAGTTTTGTGTAATCGTGATTTTAAAAGCAGGATTAATGTCTCCTAAGACCGTCACGGCAAATACAACCATGAGCAACCCTTGTACAAGGTGAAATGCTCCCATAATCATGTTAAATCGTCTTAATTTTTCAAAAGTCGTTTTTTGCATTATTTTTCTCTCCTTTATTCATTTACATCATCATTTTATTGCAAATTGGTGATGCTTTAAAGTAAAATGCTTTGAAATCGAAATAAATATCGTGTATGATGAAACCTGTAGGTTTGAAAAATATCGACACCACGATTTGAAGTGTCGATGGCTACGTAGAATGATATAATAAAAGTAATCCATCATCCAGTGAGGTGTCTTCATGAAGAAGAAAATCATCATCATAGGTGCAGGTACAGCTGGACTTGCATGTGGTATCAGACTACAAACGTTAGGCTTTCAGTGCGAGATTTATGAAAAAAACGATCAAGTCGGTGGTCGTATGTATCAAATTCGCGAGAAAGGCTTTTCTTTTGATGTAGGTCCTACGATTGTACTGATGCCCAAGATGTACCAGGAATTATTTCGCTTCAGTGGTGCAAACCCAGATGATTACATACCCATGACGTTACTTGAACCCATGAACACGATTCATTATCCTGACGGTTATTCATTTTCAATCTCATCGAATCTACCCAAGTTTATTGGTCAACTTGAATCATTTTCTGAAGAAGAAACAGCGGGTTATCTTCGTTATTTAAGCGATGTTTACAAACGCTATATCATTGCTAAAGAAGCATTTTTGGAAAAGTCGTATCGTAGACCTCGTGACTTTTATCATTTTAAAACCCTTCATGCACTTTTTAAACTTCGAACATTAAATAATGCCTATTCATCGATATCATCATTTGTTGAAGAAGATAAATTAAGAAAAGCATTGAGCTTCCAAACGTTGTATATTGGAATCTCTCCGTTTTCTGGACCTTCCATTTATACGATCATTCCGATGATTGAACTTTTATATGGTGTTCATTACATCAAAGGTGGTATGTATCAAATGGCTAAGGCGATGGAAAGACGCTTCATCGAACTAGGTGGTCACCTTCATTTGAATCAAACTGTTGATGAAATTGTCATCGATAAAGGTGTCGCAAAAGGCATTCGTATTGATGATCGATTCATCGAAGGTGATGCTGTTTTATCGAATGCAGATTTCCCTTGGACCATGAAACATCTGATTAAGAATAAAAAGGATAAAGGAAAATATACGGATCGAAAGATCGATAAGATGGAGTATTCGTCATCATCATTGATTATGTATCTTGGCCTCAATAAAAAGTATTCTACAACAGTTCACCAAATTCATTTTGCACACGATTTCAAAAAGAATATCGAAGAGCTTTTTATTGGTGTTGTTCCTGAAGACCCGTCCTTTTATCTGTATTCCCCCACTCAAATTGATCCTGACTTAGCACCACAAGATCATGAGATTTTATATGTGCTTGTTCCCGTACCATCACTTCATCAAAACAACATTCAATGGGATGAAACCCTTGTATAAGGTAAAGACCCTTGTGATGAATAAGATCAAATCAATCCATGGATTTGAGGATATTCAAGATCATGTGGTGTATGAAAAAATCTTTACACCCAAGCACTTTGAGTCACAGTTTAATCTGCAGTTTGGCGCAACTTTTGGACTAAAACCCACGATCCTTCAAAGTCTTTATTTTAGACCACAAGCAACAAGTCGAACAGTTAAAAATCTTTATTTCACAGGAAGTAGTACACACCCAGGCGCAGGCGTTCCTATTGTACTCATGAGTGCAAAGATTGCGACACAAGAGATTGTGAGGGATCTAACATGATGCCACTTGATCTGATTAGAATCATACTCGTGGGTCTACTTGTTGTAGGATATGGCTGGATGATGATTGCTGACTTTAAAAGAAGACAACACGATATAAAAGCGTGCGAAGAGATTATTAAAAAGAATTCACTCACGTTTTATAAAGCATTTTCAAAGATTCCACATCAAAGAAAAAGAGAAGCGGTTTATGCGGTTTATGCGTTTTGTCGCTATGCAGATGACTTGATTGATGAAGATCATGATGAGGTTGGACTTAACACGCTCAAAGAAGAACTAGATTTGTATGTTAAAGGTCAAACACCCAATCATTTTCGCTGGCGCGCATTACGTCAAACAACAAAGTCCTTTTACCCGAAAGACTATGATTTCAAACCCTATTATGACATGATTGAAGGTCAAACCATGGATTTGAATTTCAAGGGTTACCAAACAGAAGAAGAATTATTAAACTACTGTTATCATGTAGCAAGTACGGTTGGTTTAATGCTCGTTCCCATCCTTGCTAACAAGCATCAAGATCAGCTCAAGGAATTTGCCATTAACTTAGGATATGGCATGCAAATCACCAATATTTTGCGTGATATTGGAGAGGATTTTAAGAACAATCGGATCTATTTACCACGTGATCTCATGGAGAAAGCAAATTACTCAACAGATGATTTGGCTCATGGTAAGATAAACATAGAATTTATAAATTTGTTTGAGGGTCTTGCGAAGAAAGCAGAAGTTTATTTTGAACAAGCACTTCATCAGATGAATCTCTTTGATCAAGATGTTCAACTACCATTAGCATTGTCGATCATCTTGTATCGCGAGATTATTCAAGCTTGTCGTGAAAGTCAATATGATGTTTTTTCAAAGAAGAATTATGTATCTGATCAGCGTAAAGATGTGTTGATTCGAAACTATATGGAATCCATGAAGAGAGGTTAGAATATGTCAAACGTTTGGGGATTAATCTTATCGTATGTCTTAATATTTTTAATTATTGGTATATCCACAGTTCTACAAAACAAGAAAATATTGGGTGAAGAAGGAGCACGTAAATTCATTCATATCGGCGTATCGAACTGGTGGATTTTGGCGATGATTTTTTTCACAGGAGACAATGCAGTATGGTTTGCGATGATACCTCCTGTAACATTTATTGTTTTAAATTATTTATCCTATCGTCTAAATCTTCTTAAGGCGATGGAACGTGGTGGAAAAGGCAACTTAGGTACTGTCTATTTCCCCATTTCACTTCTCATTCTTGTTATCCTCACATTTGGTGTACTAAAGCGCCCAGAAATTGGAGCGATTGGTATTTTAATCATGGGTTATGGTGATGGTTTAGCTGCAGCAATCGGAAGTAAGTATGGAACACACAAACTCGTCTTCGGCAAATCAGTTGAAGGTACAGTGACCATGTTTGTTGCTTCACTGGTTGTTGCCTTAGCTGTTGGATTATTCTATTACCCAGTATGGACAGCACTGATTTTAGCAGTTGGTGTCAGTGCATTTGCGACACTTATTGAACTCTTTACACCTAAAGGACTTGATAACTTATCGGTTCCTTTAAGTGCTTCACTGATTTACTATCTCTTATTCTTAGTGTTCTAGTCGAGGTGACACCATGTTTTTGAATGCCATCATTGGTATCGGCATCAGTTTATTGATTGCTGGATTAGCATATCTTAAAAAATCACTTGATAAAAGCGGACTATACACAGCGACTATTCTTGGTGCTGTGATTTATGCGTTTGGTGGTATCGTCGTTTGGGGATCTCTCATCGCATTCTTTATTTCATCATCACTGATTACGAAAGTTTCTGAGAAAAGTGAGAAGGAAGAAAGTAAAGGTCGAAATTACATTCAAGTGCTTGCTAATGGATTAGTTGCTGGGATATTTTCGATTCTATACTACTTTTTACAATTGGAAATATTCTTGATTGCTGCCGTTGTATCGATTGCAACCTCAAACTCAGATACGTGGGCATCAGAGATTGGACGATTATCTAAAGGAAAGACCTTCTATATTTTGAACTTTAAGATTGCTCCTAAGGGAGTATCTGGAGCAATATCGGGTCTGGGGACATTCGCATCAGCATTAGGATCATTATTTATTGCGGGTGTTTTTCTAGGACTTTATGCACTTGTTTTCGGACTTGATTTTACGCAGTTTATGTTCTTCGGAGCAGTGATTACGATCTGTGGATTTTTGGGTAATTTGATCGACTCCTATTTAGGTGGATCGATTCAGGCAAAGTACCGCGGTATCGAAACAGGTACCTATACAGAAAAGGGATGGCTTCCTAATGAAAAAGTTGTTTTAGCATCAGGATTAGCCATGATTACGAATGATGCTGTCAATCTTTTATCGGGTTTAGCAGCGTCGATATTGACTGTTGTTTTATTCTTATAATATGAATGAACATCGTATACAATCTTTAAAAAAAGGAATATATCAAGATGGACACTATGTGCTCTATTGGATGCAACAATCTCAAAGAGTTCACTATAACCATGCCTTGATGCACGCGATTGAAAAAGCAAACGATTTGGGTCTACCAGTCGTTGTTTTTTTCGGTTTAACACCAACGTATCCTGAAGCTAATCGAAGACATTATCAATTCATGATGGAAGGCTTAGTTGAAGTCAAAAGGTGGATTGAAAAGTTAGGGATGACCTTTGTCTTTCGATTGGTATCACCAGAAAAAGGTGTCTTAGAAATTGTCAAAGATGCAGCATATCTCGTGATGGATTATGGATATTTAAGACACCAAAAAGTTTGGCGAAAATATGTCCTCGATCATGTGAACCAAGAAGGGTATTCGTGTGGTATCGATTTAGTGGATAGCGATGTGATCGTACCCGTTAGATATATCTCTGATCATGCCGAATATGGGGCTTATACGTTGAGACCAAAAATCACAAAACATTTTCGAGACTTTCGAGATTTTAGAAGATTACCTGATGTGATGAATAAAGCATGTTTGACACTAAAATCTGATTACACACTCGATGATATCAATGGCTTACTTGACGCATTACCCATCGATCAATCGATAAAACCATCGACTTTCTATCAAGGGGGTTATCTTGAAGCAAGCCGTCTCTTCTCGTCGTTTATTCACGATAAAGCAAATAGCTATATGGATAGTAATGATCCTTCAAAAAACTTAACATCAAAGATGTCCATGTATCTTCATTTTGGTCAAATCTCGTCACTTGAATTACTCGATCGCTTGCTTTTTGCACAAGCTCAAGGACAGATTGATGGTGGTTCTTTCGATGCCTATATTGAACAGCTTTTAGTGCGTAGAGAACTCGCTTTTAATTATGTAACTTACCACAAAGGTTATGATCAATTTGAATCGATGACAGAACCTTGGGCATATCAGACGATGCAGGCTCATGATCTCGATTTTAGACCCTATCTCTACTCGAAAGAGCAACTCATTGAAGCAAATACACACGACCCTTATTTCAATGCAGCGATGAAAGAAATGGTGATCACTGGATATATGCATAACTACATGCGGATGTATTGGGCAAAGAAGATCATCGAGTGGAGTCCTAGTTTCAAGGTAGCCTATGACACCATTCTTTCATTAAACAATACGTACTTCATTGATGGCAGAGATCCCAACAGTTATGCAGGGGTTGCATGGTGTTTTGGTAAGCATGATCGACCATGGACAGAGCGTACGATTTTTGGTAAATTACGCTACATGAATGATAAAGGTTTGGAAAGAAAGTTTGATATTCAAAAATATGTATCACAAATTGATACATATTCAAGATAAAGAAATAAGTGCGAAGTCTTGTTAAATCGTAGATTTAGAGGTAATATAAGGCTAAAGAGCCATGTACATACATAAACGCGCAGGAAGAGGAGACTCTATCTTGCGTTTTTAATTTCATCAGCTCGATAAAATCAGGAGGAGTTTTTATGCGAAAATTGTTGTTGATTTTAGCTTTTTTGTTCCTCGCCGTTGGTATCGCATCATGTACCGGATCCGAAAAGATTAACATTACCTTTGAGGAAAACGGAGGTGTAGAAGTTGAAGATATGGAGATCAGTATCAGCTCCACAAGTGTCCAACTTCCGACACCAACACGTGATGGTTACACATTCGACGGATGGTATTTAGATGAAGCGTTGACACAACCCTTTACGTTAGCATCATTGCTTACTCAAAGTGGTGCGTTAACCCTCTATGCAAAATGGGATGAGGATGTTGTTACGTATACCATCACCTTTGAGACGAATGGAGGTACTGCTGTTACTGCAATCACTCAAGCTGCTGGCACTGCAGTTACCGCACCGACAGCTCCCACAAAAGAAGGATTTACCTTTGGTGGATGGTACAGTGATAGCGCACTCACAACGGCATACACGTTTGGCAATATGCCTGCTGAAAACATCACGCTTTATGCAAAATGGACGGCAGTTGTTGTCAATCAAACCATCAGTTTTGAAGAAAATGGTGGTAGTGTCGTTGCTGATCTTACAGCTCCTGTCGGTAGCACCATAAGTGCACCAACTGCACCAACTAAAGTAGGTTATACGTTCGGTGGTTGGTATAGTGATGGAGCACTATCTTCACCCTATACATTTACCACGATGCCAGCAACACCATTGACGCTTTACGCAAAATGGATTGTGAATAACTATACCATTAGTTTCGAAGAAAACGGTGGTAGTGTAGTCACAGACATCACCCAAGCCTTTGGAACAACCGTGGTCGCTCCAACAGCTCCAACTAAAGAAGGACACGCGTTTGACGGATGGTATAGCGATGTTGCATTGACAACAGCGTACACATTCGCAACGATGCCTGCACAAAACACGACACTCTATGCGAAATGGATAATTAACAACTACACGATCTCCTTTGAAGAAAATGGTGGTAGTGTGGTTACTGATTTGACACAAGCATTTGGTACTGCAGTCACAGCACCAACCGCTCCAACCAAGTTGGGTCATACATTCGGTGGATGGTACAGTGATGCAGCACTTAACAATCCTTATGTTTTCTCAACGATGCCCGCACAAAACACAACACTCTATGCAAAATGGATAGCTGATAATTTCACCATTAGCTTTGAAGAAAATGGTGGTAGCACGGTTGCAAACATCACCCAAGCCTTTGGAACAACCGTAGTCGCTCCAACAGCACCCACTAAAGAAGGTCACGCATTTGGTGGTTGGTATGCAGATGTTGCATTAACAACAGCTTATACATTTACGACAATGCCTGCTCAAAACACGACACTTTATGCGAAGTGGACAGTCAACAACTACACCATCAGCTTTGAAGAAAATGGTGGAACTGCAGTGACTGACATCACCCAAGCCTTTGGATCAACCGTCGTTGCTCCCACAGCTCCAACAAAAGAAGGCTATGTGTTTGTTGGTTGGTATAGCGATATCGCTTTAACCACTGCCTATACATTCACGACAATGCCTGCACAAAACACGACACTTTATGCTAAATGGGATTATGATACATACACATTAACCTACATGAATGTCGATGACTTGATGCCAGATCATATCAAAGCTCATGAAGCACTCACATTACCTACTCCAACACGTGTAGGCTATGAATTCCATGGATGGTTCAATGATGAACTCTTCTTGAATCCATTCACAGATACAACCATGCCAGAGCATGATGTGACCATTTATGCAAAATGGTTACTTGCGAAATACTTAGTCACCTATAATACACATGGTGGAAGCACAATTGAACCTCAATATGGTATCTACACCATGGAAATTCCGATTCCTGATGACCCCGTTCGTGAAGGATATGCATTTGTTGGTTGGTACTTTGATGATGTTTATACACTTCCAATCACGACTGAATCAATGCCAGCATCCGCAATCACGATTCATGCGAAATGGGTAGCAACCACAGAAGTTTGGTCAATCCACGATGTTCTCTTATATCAACCTGATCACGCCAAAGTTCGTGGTACCATCGTCTATGAATTCCCGAATCCAATGGATCCAGGTTATTATGTTGCTGATGGAACAGGTATTATCTTTGTCATGGCACCATCCGATCTACCGGTTGGTACGATGATTGAATTTGAAGCTGATTTTGGATTCTTTGAATTTGTACCACAGTTTATGAACCAATCAAATCGCGTCATTATAACTGAAGGTACTCCAATCACTTTAACACACAATACAATCCCGATTTCGATGATTGCACATGCTAATCCAAGCGATATCTCAATGATGGGATTACCAGTTATCATTCAAGGTGTTGTCGGACAAGACATGATGAATTTCACCTTATCTGAAGCGGGTAGTGGTGCAATGGTGGTTGTGAACTATAAGTCATTATCACCGATGGATAACCCATTCATGGGTCATGTGGGAGAAGTTGTTTCTATTCATGCGATCGTTCATGGATTCGATCCAATGAAGGAACAATGGCATGTGGTTTACGATCCAGTTGCTGCTGCAACGTATCCAACATTAAGTGATGCAGATAAAGTTCAAGAATTATTGGATTTTGCAGTCATGATGCTTGATAATCAACATTTTTACAGCCATGAAACGCTTGACATTCCAACGACTGAACCTGTTTATGGAGCGACCATTCTTGTTCAAACATCAGGAGATAATGCATCCTATTTCAACGTTTCAACCGGTCACTTCTTACCAACTGAAATCGAACGTCCGATTGCTTTACGCATTACGGTGACCATCAATGCTGCTACTGATTATGTTGATGTTACCATTATCTTATTACCCTTAGATGTATTATCCATCTCTGAATACATTCTTTTAGAAGATGGTGCTTATGGTGTCACTGAAGGTATTGTCATCTTCAGTATGTCCGAAATAGGCATTATGATTATTGCTGATGAAACAGGTGCTATTTTACCGATTGAAACAAAAGAATTTGCTGAAGTCGGTGATAAGATCCGTACGCATGGTCATGTGGTTCATATGATGGGTCTTGCCATTATGGCGGGTATGGAAGATACAATTCTCGAAGTTTTGGAAACAGATCTTGATAACCCATTAACACCCATTCCATTAACGGTTCAACAATTTACATCGCTCGATCCAATGGATACCCTATACTGGGCACGCTATTATGAAATCAGCGGTACCTTAGTATGGAATGATACGATGAAAACATTCGTTTTAGTCGATGATCCATACATGATGCCAGTCATGATTTTTGATCCAATGATGTATGAAACATTGATGGGTCTTCAAGGATTTGAAGTTGGTATGCGTGGTATTGCATTGCCCAACTTTGATGACGAACCTTTCTTAATGTTTATCTTCTTAGGTACACCTGATGACATTGTTTTAAATTACACCGATCAAGAATTAGTTGATGCGATATCCTTGATGCTTCAAAGTTATTTGGAAAGCCAGACATTCTTCCCAGGACAAGCACTCGATCTTCCTGTTGAACATCCGCTTTTCCCATTGACCGTTTCTTATCAAGTTGTTTTAGAAGATGCTTCATTCATTGTTCCAACATGGACAATTTCACCCGATATTGATACAGAAACATGGATTAGCATAATCGCAACGTTAACGAAGGGTACTGCAACAGCATCTATTGATATTGAGCTCCATGTTCAACCGATTGAAGTTTTAACCGTTGCTGAATTCTTACAAGTCACAGATGAAAACTATTATTATGTTAACGCAGTTGTCCTTTATGCACATCCTGAAGGTCAAATGTACATTATTGCTGATGAAACAGGACTATTGATGATGACTCCTGTGTATGATGTTTTAGCAGTCGGTGATCGCGTCTTACTTTATGGTATAAAGATGCAACAAGAGGGCATGACAGTTATCACCAATCATCCAGCTGAACTCGTATCATCGATCATCAGTCATGGCAATGATATTCCACTTATCCCAACACTTTATACTGTTCAAGAATTAAATGACATGGGACCTGTTGATCCATCGATTTATTTGTTGTATGTCGATGTGATGGGACATCTTGAAAGAGATGATTATAATGAAATTTATTATCTCGTCGACGAACTGATGAATCGTGTATACATCTTTACGATGGAATTCGATGACTTAAGTGTATTGAACAGTTTTGTTGGTTCAGATGTTCGTATTCGTGGTTTATGGATGAATACACAAGATGCAGGAGCTCCTGTGGTTGTTTTCTTGAATCGTCCAGGGGATGTTGGTCCGATGTTTACCGATGCAGAACTCGCAGCTTATTTAGGAAATAAACTCGAAGAAACATATGCAACCAAGATCGTTCGTCCGGGATCGACTCAAAAGCTTCCTGTTGACTATCCAAATTACGATGTCAATATCGTCTATGAAGTATTAACTAATGCATCACTTTATAATGTTTCAACCGGCTATGTTTCAGATACGATTACTGAACATACCGCAATAAGTATTCGTGCGACCATTACCGTAGGCATTGAAGTGGTCATCGTCGAATTTGATATGATTGTTGAACCCATTGCAACTTCAACCATTGCTGAATTCCTTCTTGGTGATGAAAACGAAACGTTTGTTGTTCGTGGTGTTGTCGTGCTTTCACAATTTGAAGAAGGACCCATCATCATCGCTGATGAAACAGGATACATGTTTATTGTGAAGAAACTTCCTGTTCAGCTTGGTGATGAAATCATTGTTGAAGGTATTGTTACCCTTGAAATGGGCATCAAATTGATGTGGGATTATGAAACGACGATGCTTGTTGAAATTGTATCTCATGGTGTAGCTAATCCATTAACGCCTGAAATCTTTACGATTCCAGCACTGAATCTTCTTAATATGGAAGATGTATCCAATTGGGGTCGCTATGTCGAAGTCACCGGTTATGTGATGTATATGGAAGAATCATTCTTCCCCATTTTACAGGCTGAACTTGGATCCGGAGAAATTGTTCCATTTGTTCCCGTTTATGTTTTCCAAAGTGGAATGTTCCCGGATTATGAACAACTCTATCAATATAATGGTTTGCGTGTTGTATTAAAAGGATTCCTATTACCCAATATGGATGAATCAGATCCATATGCACCAAACAAGATGATTTTAGTTCCTTCTGAAGAACAAATCATTCTCGATTATGAAACGGATCAAGAAAAGATGGATGCACTTATCATGATGGGTCAATATCATCTAGAAGGTAAGATTTTTAGACCGGGTAATGATCTTGAATTACCCGATGAAATGCCTGTTTTAGGTGCAACCTTCGTCTGGGAATTCTTAGGTGATCTTACAGGTATCTTTGATCCAGTGAACATGGTATTCCTTGATGTCACTGAAGAAGAAACCGTTCAACTTCAAGCAACTGTGACAATCGGTGCGATTACTGAAACACACGTCTTTACCTTAACCGTTCAACCTTATCCATTGATTATGATTGAAGATTTCTATGGTTTACAAACAGGTGAATATGGTAAGTTGAATGTTGTGGTTGTTGAAGTCCTCAACGATTATGATGTCATTCTACAAGAACCTATGAGTAGTTTATTACTTCATGCTTATGGCTATACTGGTCTTGTAGAAGGTGATCAGATCATTATCTTTGGTCGTAAGGAAATGAATAATGGATCTGTTTATATCGATGAAGGTAGTGAAGGTTACTATTCAGTTTTAGCTGTTGATATGAAATCACCACATATCGTGGTAGATGGACAGCTTAGTGATCTTGCGACACGCGATTTTGAACAGATGAATTTGATGTACTATTATGCAGTTAAAGGTCATCTCATCTATGATGAAGATGCAATGAGTTATTATTTAACCGATGGTCTATATACACTCGGTATATGGGTCGAAAATGTTGATGTTGATGCCGCATTAGCAATGTTTGTGGATCAAGATGTTATCATTAAGATGCTCAACTATGAAGCTTGGTGGACATCACAAGGTTTGATGTGGACAGGTTATGTGATCGATGGTGTTGATATTGTTGTGGCAACAACCTTTACGGATCAAGATATCGCCGATATCATGATGGCTTATGCACAAGTAAGACTCGATGTGCAATATAAAGATGGTTTGAGCTACTTCTTACCATTGACTCACGGAATTTATGAAGGCACTTACACGATGGCGGTTCAAGCCGTATATGCTATGGATGCATCAATTAATGATGGTGTCATTACATTTAAAGAGTCTGCTACAGATTTCCAAATCGTCATCGATGTTACAGTAACCTATCAAACAGTGACCTATACAGTACCTGTAACCGTCTTTGTCTATGCCTATGAAGATCCAATGCCATCATTTAATTCAGGTTCGCTCGGTATGCTTCCAACTTTTGTTGGTGAAACCCCAATAGGTGAATTTGCTGGACTTTATGTTCATCAAATTGACAGATCCAATGACTGGATGGGTGGCGATTATCTTGAAGTTTATTTAGAAATGCCATATCCTTCTGATCTTGGTGCTGAATACTATACGATTCAATATTGGGATGTGATGACATCAACATGGGTCACGATAACCAATTTTGATGGACCACTCAAATCATATTGGGATAATTTTGTTCTTCAAAATCCAGGTAATATCACGGTACGTGTTGTGACAGATACAGGGTTGATTTCTAATGAAGTTTCGTTATTCCACACAGAAATAGATACTTACTTTGCAGGTTGGAGTTACGATATGAGCAGCTATATCACAGGAACGATGTATCCCTATGTGGGATATGGTATCCAATTTGATACGCTTGCTATCTTTGATCTCATGGGTAATCAAGTCTATAACGGATATAACATTCAGTGGTATCGAATCAATCCCTACACATTCGCTGAAACACCAATTCCAGGAGCGAACGGTCATTTATATGTCACCACGCTAGCTGATGTTGGTTATTATTTAATGTTTGAAGCGCGTGGTAACGAAATGAGTGCAGGCGGTGTCTTAAGAGTCTTGATTGAAGATGCACCAAAGATTCCTAATCAGGGTTATGTCACCAATGTGACGAATATGGGGTTTGATATTGGTTTTGATTACCAAGTAAGTTTACAGACTTTAATTGATAACCTCTTCATGTATGATCAAAGCGGTAACCCAGTGGCTATTGATACGATTCAAACCACTGACGAACCCAATGTTTATCACGTTTCACTTGATTATTCGATGATCAATGCATTCTATGTTAATCTAATCACTGATGTCATGGTGATGGTAGGAGATAGTGATTATCATATGATGCAAGGCGTTTATGTAGAGATTTACGAATGGTTCTAGGACTTAATCGAGGAGCTTCTGTTCATTGAACAGGAGCTCTTTTTTTTATTTCTTACGAATTTATTAGATTATCCATCTTTTTATTAAAATGTGATATCATAAAAAGTAATCGTAATAAGAGGTTCAATATGGCTCAATCGATTCAAATTCATGCGTTTTCCATTATCATCCTTTTTGTTCTCTATATGAGTACTAAGCAACAAGCGCGTTCTATCAGACAGAAGAACCGATTTTTTGTTGCACTTTTAGCACTCAACGGGCTAACCATGAGCATGAAAATCTTAATGGCATTAACCAAAGGTTACGTTAGCGGAATTGAAGAAGTTATCCTACATGGATCAACTGCCATCTATTACATGAGTTCTGTTGTCATCGTGTTTCATTGGTTACTCTATTTACATAATCACGTTAAAGGTGAACAAACAACTAAAAAGTATTTGATGATTGCGATTGCACCATATCTTTTGATGAGTTTTGTATCGATTATCTTGTCACTTGCTGGTATTCCTGTGATGTATCGAATCCAATCAAGCGGAAATATAGAGCGCTACTTCATGTATGGTCCCGTGATCTTTACTGCTTATATCATCATGATTGGATCGATCATTTATGTTCTATGGCATAAAGATGATTTAACCAAAAGTGAATTTACGACACTGATGATGTACTTACTGCCACCAGCAATTGGAATATTTTTAAATGAAGCTATCGATGGAGCTGAACTTTTATGGCCTTCAATGACGGTTTCATTATTGATTGTTTATGTGAATATCCAATCGAAGATGACGAATACCGATCCTCTTACGGGTGTTTTTAACCGAAGAGAATATGAAAGACAAGTCGCATATATATCCAATGATAAAGTGTTCAAAAGAGGTGTTGGTGCTATCATTATTGATATTGATGATTTTAAACAAATCAATGATATTCATAGTCATCAAGTTGGGGATAGCACGCTTGTCGATGTCAGCCAAATCTTACAGCTCAGTGTACGTAAAAATGATTTTATTGCACGCATTGGTGGGGATGAATTTTGCATGATTATCGATAGTGATCAAGAATCCATTTTACATGATGTAATTAATCGCATTCATCAACACATGGATATCTATAATGAAGAAAAACAAGATCAATTTCAAATTCATTTATCCATGGGTTATGGAATCTTTGATCAGAAAAATCACGGAACATTTCGATCATTTTTGGAACGGATCGATAAACGGATGTATCAGGATAAACAATTAACAAAATCGAATAAAAATGACGAATAGATGGGCAAAATGCTCATCTTTTTCTTATTTATGAACTTATTTAGAATGTATGATAACATTGTTTGACTATCGGTTGAAAATCCATATAATGAGGGTGAATTCAAACGATGAAGAGGTTTTGTAGATGACATGGTTTGGTAAGAAAAACGCTGGTGAAAAGACGGTTTTATCACAACTAAAAAAAGGACAACGTGCGAAAATTGTTCAATTGAACACACTTGATCCTTCGCTAAGAAGACGTCTTTTAGACATGGGGATCACTGAAGGTGTACAAGTTAAAATTAAGAAGATTGCACCACTGGGTGATCCAATTGATATTGAACTTCGCGGTTATGAGTTATGTTTAAGAAAAAAGGATATGGACCAGATTGATGTCGAGGTGATGTCATGAGGATCGCCCTTGTAGGTAATCAAAACTCGGGAAAGACAACCCTTTTTAATTTATTGACAGGCTCAAATCAAAAGGTAGGTAACTGGCCAGGTGTGACGATTGAACGTAAAATTGGAATCATCCGAGGAACCGATTACGAAATTGTCGATCTACCGGGTATTTATTCGCTTTCTCCTTATAGCATAGAAGAAAACATCTCCAGACGCTTTTTGTTTGAAGAGCAGGTTGATGTGATCTTAAATATTATTGATGCGACTTCAATCGAAAGAAGTCTTTATTTAACCACACAACTCTTGGAATTAAAGATTCCTGTTGTCATCGCACTCAATATGATGGATATCGCTGATAAGCGTGGCATCAAATTTGATATTGAGACATTAGAAAGACGATTAGACACGACCATTTTACCGATTTCTGCATTGAAGAAAACGAACGTCTTTAACTTGATTCAGACCATCAAACAAAAAGATTATCGCAGTAATCACTATCAACATATCTATGATCACGAATTAGAATCAACAATCACTGAGCTAGAACCTATCGTGGATACCAAGCATTCACGGTTTTTAGCGGTCAAATTGATTGAAAAAGATCATCTGTTCTCATCCTATCAAACACCTGTTGTCAATCACTTGATCAGTGAATTAGAGAAGAAATATCATCGCGATATGGAACAAGTCATCGCTGATGAACGATATCGTTATATTGAGATGATCAGAGATGAAGCGGTCATCGCAAAAAAAGATATGATGACAGCAACCGACAAATTAGATAACATTTTTTTAAATCGCTATCTTGCAATTCCCATCTTTATCATGATTATGTTTGGTATTTACTACTTAGCCGCAGGACCTGTTGGCAGTTGGACGGTTGAACTTGTTGATGGTTTAGTTGGAAAAATCAGTGATAGCATGAACGTTTTCTTAGCATCCGTCAATGCATCCCCATGGGCGATCTCACTCGTCGTTGATGGGATGATTGCAGGTGTTGGAGCCATCTTTAATTTCTTACCTCAACTGATCATTTTATTTATTTTAATCTCACTTCTTGAAACAACAGGCTACATGGCACGCATCGCATTTTTCTTGGACCGAATCTTTGTTAAAGTGGGTTTATCGGGTAAATCACTGATTCCATTCATCGTGGGTTCGGGTTGTAGTGTACCAGCGATCATGACCGCACGAACGATCAATGATGAAACCGAGAAAAAAATGACGATCATGCTGACGCCATTCATTCCTTGTAGTGCGAAACTTCCCATTATTACACTATTTGCTGGTTATTTCTTTGGTGATCAATCCGGATTGGTTTCTGCATCCCTTTATTTTCTCGCGATTTTCATTATTTTATTATCCGCTTATGTGATGAAGAATATCTTATTCAAAGGTCAAACATCAAGTTTTATACTTGAACTACCCGAGTATAAACTTCCTAGCTTACGTTATTTATGGTTTGATGTTTCCGGTAAAGCACTTGCCTTCATTGAACGTGCTGGATCCGTGATTTTACTCGCTTCGATGGTGGTATGGTTTTTAATCTCATTTAACTTTCGGATGCAGTATGGAATTGATGTCAATCAATCAATTCTAGCAGGTCTCGGACGGTTGATTTCATGGATTTTCTATCCGATGCTTGGTGAGATGTCATGGGCAGCAAGTATATCAGCCATTCAAGGTTTAGTCGCGAAAGAACAAGTTGTAGGATCTATGGCGATTATTGCGGGATTTGGGTCTGATATCAGTGAAGGACGACTCATCTTTAACTCAGGGATCTTTGGCTTCTTTACGGCATCTTCCGCCTATGCATTCATGGTATTTAATCTCTTTTCTGCACCATGTTTTGGTGCGATTGGTGCGATGAGACAAGAACTTGGAACAACCAAAAGAATGTGGAAAGCTGTCCTTTTCCAGACAGGTATCGCATGGGTTCTTGCAGTTCTTGTGTTCCAAATTGGACGATTGATTGAGGTGATGTTATGACGCTCGCTGATGGCATTATTTTAGTGATTGTTGCAGGAATTGTAGGTCTTGTTTTATGGAATATGCTTCGTAAAAAAGATGAAGGTGTTTGTACCAAATGTTCCTATGCTAAGACATGTAATAAAGATGAATGTTTACCTCAAAAAAAGAGCGATATCGTATAGACGATGTCGCTTTTTCTTTTAAGTATTGGATTGATGAACCACAACTTGTGGGAATGGAATTTCAATTTTGTTTTCATCAAGAATTTCTTTGATGCGTTTTCTCATCGCACGTTCAACAGCATAGTGTTGTTCATTGAGTGTTTTACAGGTGACACGCATATCAACCGATGATGAATTGAGATTAATGACACCCGCAACCTTGGGATCCTCGATTATTTCTGGTAACGATAGACGAAGTTTTGGTAGTTCAAGATTGAGTAAATCAATCGTCTTTTGCATATCTTCTTTATATGAAATACCAAAATCAACAACAGCAACTGAAACATCTTTTGAAAAGTTAATTAGAGAAGCAATTTCACCATTGGAAAGAATCAAGATTTCATTTTTCCAGTTTTTAATTTTTGTTGTTTTTAAACCGATATCGATGACTTCACCTTTAAACCCTTTGACTTCAATTTTATCGCCGACATCAAAATGATGTTCGAAGATGATGAAGAAACCTGCAATCAAATCATTAATAAACTTTTGTGCACCCAAACCAATAACGAGTCCCAGAATACCAAGTCCTGCAAGTGCTGGAGCGACATTGACACCCCACAATGAAAGGATAATTAAAATGGATAAGATCCAAATGGTATATTTGGTGATGCTGCGAATAACCCGAGCAACTGTCCGCTTGCGGCGTTGATTGGGACCTTCTTTTAAACCGATGCGCTTTAATGTGATTTTCGATATTCTTAAAATGAGGAGTGCAATAAATAAAATGATCGCACTTGAGATAAGTTTTCCGATGGAATCTGCTAAGATCACGATGAACCCTTCCCATATATTGGATAAGTATGTGATCAGATCAAAATTCCATAACCATGCGATAAAACCAACTGCTCCTAAGAGAAGGACAAACGATACGACATAACTTGAAATAATGATCCATTTGTGAAGTGTATCCTCACGTTTTTTAATGTATCGATTTTCAATGGTTAGTATCGTGATCAAGATGAGCACGGTTGCTAGCGTGATGGTAATATTGAGTCCTATCGATGTAAAATAAATCCATGGTTGCATATTGATACCCCCTTCTTTTCTTATCTATTATACCATATTTGGCCACATTTATTGGAGGGGGGCTCTTGCCTAAGACTTTTCTAAAGAAAAGAGACAAAATCATTTTAAAACCTTCGGAAAAGTGTTAAAATGTATTTGCGTTTTGGAAAGGTGGGTCATACATGGAAAAAAATCACCAGCTCACACCCTTTTATACCAAATTGGTCGAGTACGCACAAAGTGGAACCATTCAACACGATGTTCCCGGGCATAAACTCGGTCAAATTCCAAACGAACTCTTGGATTATGTAGGTCCACACATGTTTAAACTGGATGCTAACGCGCCACGTGGACTCGATAATCTCAATCGTCCTACGGGTGTGATCAAGGAAGCAGCAGAACTCATGGCAGATGCTTTTTTAGCGGAAAAAGCATACTTTTTAACCGGTGGTACAACGATGGGCATCCTCGCGATGATCATGAGCGTGTGCCGCGCAAAAGAAAAAATTATTTTACCAAGAAATGTTCATAAATCGGCGATCAATGCCCTCATTTTGAGTGGTGCGGTTCCCGTTTTTGTTAAACCTTATATCGATGACGAATTAGGGATAGCCAATCATATGGCTTTTGAGGATGTCGAACAAGCTATCCTTGATAATCCTGAAGCCAAAGCAGTCTTCGTCATCAATCCCACCTATTTTGGTGTGGCGAGCGACTTAAAGAAAATTGTAGATTTTGCTCATGAAAAAGAGATGATGGTGATTGTTGATGAAGCTCATGGTTCTCATCTTCCCTTCTCACCTCTCCTTCCGATGTCAAGCATGGAAGCTGGAGCAGATATGAGTTCATGTTCACTCCATAAAACGGTAGGTTCATTAACGCAAAGTTCAATTCTCATCACGCAAGGTCCACGTGTTGATCATATTCGTCTTCGTTCGACCATTAATATGATCCAGTCCACATCACCCTCAAGCTTATTACTGGCAAGCCTAGATGTAGCAAGAAAGCATATCTATTTTGAAGGACCTAAACAAATTCCAATCTTAATCGATATGGCGAGAAAAACAAGAGAAAAAATCAATCAGATTTCCGGATTAAAAGCCATTGATGATGAGTATTTCATTAAGAAGAAGTCATACGACTATGATGAAACAAAGATTTTAGTCAAAGTCAGCGACTTAGGCATCAGTGGATTTGATGTGTATAAAGAACTTTTTGACGAACATCATATTCAATTAGAGCTTGCAGAAACACATTTGATTCTCGCGGTTTTATCGATTGGCACCATGCAAAAAGATTTAGATGCTTTAGTGGATGCTTTAAAGATTGTTGCTGATAAATATCGTGCATATCACTTACCGAAGTTAGATCCCAAAGTGAAAGTTACCTTCCCTGAAGCGTATACACGTCCCCGTGAAGCGTATCACGCACCTAAGAAATATGTACCTCTCAATCAAGCTGTGGATGAGATTGCAGCTGAATCCATCATGATTTACCCCCCAGGAATTCCCATTGTGATTCCAGGTGAAATTATTAGTCAAGATATTTTAGATGATCTTGAGTTTTATCAACGTAGTGGTTCAGTGATTTTAAGTGATACTGAAGGTGGCTACGTGAAAATAATCGATAAAGAATATTGGGAAAAATGGAGTGAAGTTTATGAAGATGAATAAAGTCGATCTATCCTTTCAAAGTTGTAAAAGTACGTATAAAGAAGCTGATGTCGTGATTTTCTCTGTTCCGATGGATGCGACAACCTCGTTTCGACCAGGAACACGCTTTGCAGGTAATGCGATTCGTGTGGATTCGTTTGGTGTTGAATGGTACTCTCCTTATCGCGAACGCGACTTAAATGAATTTAAGACAGCAGATATTGGTGATCTCGATCTTCCCATTGGTGCGGTTGAAGATGCCCTCAACATTGTTTACAAGACGACAAAAAAGATTTTAAATGATGGAAAAACACCAATGATGGTCGGTGGTGAACATTTAGTGAGTTATCCTGTGATTAAAGCGGTCTTTGAAAAGTATCCTAACCTACATATCATTCATTTAGATGCGCATACCGATTTAAGAACTGAATTTTTCGGTCGAAAATTATCTCATGCAACGTTCATGCGTCATGTCCATGGTTTTGTTGGTGATGGTAAGATCTATCAATTTGGCATTCGTAGTGGTGAAAAGCCTGAATTTGATTGGGCGAAAGAAGGTCATGTTGTCATGCGTAAATTTGACTTTGAAGGGCTTGATCAAGTTGTTGAAAAGCTTAAAGATGTTCCTGTTTACATTACGATAGATTTAGATGTGTTAGATCCAGCTGTCTTCCCTGGCACAGGAACTCCTGAACCAGGTGGCATGCAATATAAAGATTTACTGTGGGCATTTGATCAATTTGAAAAGTTAAACAACATTGTTGCTGCTGACTTTGTCGAATTAGCACCCATGCTCGATCCATCAGGAGCATCAACCGCAGTGGCTGCTAAGACACTTCGTGAGATGGTTTTGATTCTTCAAAAGAACTTAGAGAAGCGATAAACGAACAAAAGGGATTCGATTGGAATCCCTTTTTTTATGTGATTTTTAGATTGTTCTATAAAAAGTAATTTGATGGCTTTATCAAGCCAACAAGCGCTTACATTTCGATGATAAAAAAAGGTTTACTTTTGACCTTAAGCAAAGCTTTTGAATTAAGTTCCTCTATCAAGTATAATGAGAGTGCAAATCAAGGAGGAATGAATCATGTTATTTAAAAACTATGATCCACTAAAGAAGAAGCAACTCCAAATACTGGACGCCAAAGGTAAGGTTGTTCAACCAGATCTTGAACCCAAATTGGATAAAGAAACACTTCTTCACATGTACAAAACAACGGCATTAGGTCGAGTTGCTGATATCAAAGCACTTCAATACCAACGCCAAGGACGTATGCTCACTTACCCACCCAACCGTGGCCAAGAAGCTGCTCAAGTCGGCGCGATGGCTGCTTTAGAACCACAAGACTGGTTATCCCCAGCGTTTAGAGAACTCAATGCGATGCTTTATCGCGGTGTCAAACTTGAACAGATCTACCTCTATTGGTATGGTAACGAATGGGGTAACCATTTTGATGAAAACGTACGCGTTTTACCTGTGAACGTCATCATTGGTTCCCAGATCAACCATGCTGCAGGGTTGGCTTACGCATCCAAAGTTTTAAAGAAGAATGAAGTTGCAATCGCAACCATCGGTGATGGAGGTACATCACACGGTGAGTTCTATGAAGGTTTAAACTTTGCTGCATCCTATAATGCACCACTTGTTGTTGTCATCCAAAATAACCAATGGGCGATTTCAACACCACGTGCTAAAGCAACGAAAGCAGAAACACTTGCTCAAAAGGCAGTTGCTTTTGGTATTCCTGGCATTCAAGTCGATGGTAACGATATTTTAGCAATGTATGTCGCAACCAAAGAAGCGGTTGATTACGCACGTGCTGGCAACGGTCCTGTTCTGATTGAAGCAGTGACTTACCGTTTAGGTGCACATACAACATCCGATGACCCCACCATTTATCGTAAGGATGAAGAAGTGAAAGAATGGGAAGCAAAAGACCCCATGATTCGCTTCAAGAAGTATTTGATCGATAAAGGTTATTGGAGTGAAGAAGAAGATCAAAAACTCGAAGAACAAAACACAGCATATGTCGGTGAAACCTTCAAGAAGGTTGAATCTACAGGTGATGCTGATCTCTTAGACATCTTCAAATATACCTATAAAGAAATGACACCTCAGCTCACAGAGCAATATGAATACATTAAAGCATTTTTAAAAGAAAAGGAGGGTAAATAAACATGGCAGTCTTAACATTACTTGAAGCAATCAACCAAGCACTTGATCAAAAGATGGCAGACGATTCACGTGTTGTCGTTTATGGTGAAGATACCGGTTTTGAAGGCGGCGTGTTTAGAGTCACTGCAGGTCTTCAAAAGAAGTATGGTGTAGACCGCGTATTTGACACCCCCATTTCTGAAGCAGCGATTACAGGTTCTGCCATTGGTATGGCGATCAATGGACTCATCCCAGTCGCTGAAATCCAATTTGATGGATTCATTTTCCCAGGTTATACGGAACTTGTCACTCACATGGCACGTTATAGAAACCGTACACGTGGACGTTATGGTTTACCCATTGTTGTCAGATTCCCCGTTGGTGGTGGTATTCGTGCCCTCGAACATCACTCTGAATCTGTTGAAACACTGCTTGGTCATATTCCAGGTTTAAAAGTTGTTATTCCTTCAACACCCTATGATGCGAAGGGTTTACTCATCTCAGCGATTGAAGATCCAGATCCCGTGATTTTCATGGAACCCAAGAGAATCTATCGTTCAGGAAAACAAGAAGTTCCCGAAGAGATGTATCGTATTCCTATTGGAAAAGCTAAAGTTGTTAAAGAAGGTACGGATGTGACCGTAGTAGCATGGGGTGCCATCGTTCGTGAAGTTGAAAAAGCCATCAAGTTACTTGAAGGTGACAACATTAATGTCGAACTCATTGACTTAAGAACCATCAATCCGATTGATGAAGAAACCATTTTGAATTCTGTGAAAAAAACGGGTCGTTTTGTTGTGGTCCAGGAAGCTGTGAAGACATATGGTCCTGGTTCAGAATTAATCACCTTAGTGAACGAAAAGGCATTCTTACATCTTGAAGCCGCACCTGCACGTGTCACTGGTTTTGATATCACTGTGCCCCTTGCACGTGGTGAAAACTATCACTTTGTTCAACCAGAAAGAATCGCAGCTGAAATCAAAAAAGTTGCGAAGTTCTAAGGAGGGAACACTATGTATGAATTTAAGTTTGCCGATATTGGTGAAGGGATTCACGAAGGCAAGATTTTAAAATGGCATTACAAAGTTGGCGATAAAGTCAAGGAAGGCGAAACTTTAGTTGTTGTTGAAACCGATAAGGTGAATGCTGAACTTCCATCACCTGTTGATGGCATCATCGCATCTTTAGGTGCAAAAGAAGGTGACACCATTCATGTGGGTCAAGTTCTTGTTGTGATCAATGATGGCAGTGGCGCTCCTAAACCTGAAGTGAAGAAAGAAGAACCTAAGAAAGAAGCGATTTCTGAAGGTAAAGCAGCACCTGGTGTCATCGGTCAAATCGAAGTCTCTGAAGAAGTGATGGCATCAAGTTCTGAAGTATCCAATGGTAAAAAAGAAGACGTATCTCAAAAAGCACTCGCTACACCTGTTGCTCGTCAAATGGCGAAGGATTTAGGCCTTGATATCAATAAAATCAAGGGAACCGGTGAATTTGGTCGCGTTCTCAAAGAAGATATTCAAAAAGCATTTGATGCTAAACAAGCACCTAAAGCTGTATCTCAACCACAAATCAATGTTCCTAAGGTATCCGTTTCTGCACAAGGTGATGTTGAATATGTCGAAATCACCAAACTCAGAAAAGCGATCGTCAAGAGCATGACCTTATCGAAACAAGTCATTCCCCATACAGTCTTGATGGATGAAATCATTGTTGATAAATTGGTTGATTTAAGAAATAAAGTCAAAGAACAAGCAGCAGCTCAAAACATCAAGTTAACTTACATGGCATTTATCATGAAAGCTGTTGTCTTAGCATTAAAGAAATTCCCTCATTTTAATGCCTCATTTGATCAAGAAAATGATCGTATGATCTTAAAGAAGTATTACAATATCGGTATGGCTGTCGATACAAAAGATGGCTTAATCGTGCCAAATATCAAAGATGCTGATAAGAAATCTATTTTAGAACTTGCAAGAGAATTAAGAGAAGTTGCTGATCAAACCATCGCAAGAACAGTTCAGTTAGCACAACTCCAAAATGCAACATTCTCCATCACGAATTTTGGTGCCGCTGATGTAGCTTATGGTACGCCGATTATCCCACATCCTGAAGTGGGTATCCTTGGTGTTGGAAAGATTTCACAAAAACCGGTGGTTGTTGATGGTGAAATCAAGATCGCATATGTATTACCACTTTCACTCGCAGTTGACCACAGAGTGATTGATGGTGCAGAAGCAGGAAGATTTTTAAATGTCATCAAGTCTTTATTAAATGACCCCATGATGTTATTATTAAGTTGAGGTGATTTCGTTGAAGACATATGATATCGTTGTTTTAGGAGGGGGACCTGGCGGTTATGTGGCAGCCATTAAGGCGGCACAACTTGGCGCAAAGGTCGCTCTGATTGAAAAAGAAGTCGTGGGTGGGATTTGCCTAAACCATGGGTGCATACCAACCAAGACACTCCTTAAAAATGCAAAAGTCTACAAGACAATTAAACACGCATCCGACTATGGTGTCATCCTTGGTGGAGATGTTTCCTTTGATTGGTCTTTAATGCTTAAACGTAAGGATTTAGTCGTTAAGAAACTGACCATGGGTGTCGGTGGATTACTCAAGAAAAATGGTGTTGAGGTGATTTCTGGATTGGGTAAAGTGTTATCACCAACCAAGATTGAAGTCAATGGAGAAACCATTGAAACGAAGAATCTCATTTTAGCTACTGGAGCATCCCCCATTATTCCTCCCATTCCTGGATTAAAAGAAGCGTATGAAAAAAAGATTGCAGTCACATCACGTGAACTTCTACAGATTGCTGATGCGCCTAAAAAATTGGTCATCATTGGCGGTGGAGTGATCGGTGTTGAGTTTGCAACCATCTTCTCATCATTAGGGTCTGAAGTGACCATCATTGAAAAATTAGATGGTATTGTGCCCATGATGGATGATGATATCAGAACGCAATATGCGAAGATCCTGAAAAAAGATGGCATTAACATCTTCGTCAACGCTGAAGTCAAAGCGGTTAACGGACATGAAGTGACCTATTCTTTTGATGGAAAAGATGAAAAGATTAGTGCAGATACCATTTTAGTATCTGTTGGTATGCGTCCCAATTCTCAAGGTCTTGAAGTGTTAAACTTAAAGATGGACCGTGCAGCTGTTGCAACCGATGAACACTTAGAAACAAGTGTTAAAGGTGTCTACGCGATCGGAGATTTGAATGGTAAATACATGCTTGCCCATGTGGCTTCAGCAGAAGGTTTAGTTGCTGCTGAATATATTATGGGTAAAAAGGATGCAAAAATGCGGTATGACCGTGTTCCAAATGCAGTCTATGGTCACCCTGAAATTGCATCAGTTGGATTAACAGAAAAAGAAGCAAAAGCACAAGGCTTAACATACAAAGTATCAACCTTCCCCCTTCAAGCAAGTGGTAAAGCGTTGGCAGATAACGAAAAAGATGGATTTATTAAGCTCATTGTTTCTGAACAATACAAAGAAATCATTGGTGCTCATATTCTAAGCTACAATGCATCCGATTTGATTGCTGAACTCGGTGTCACGATGACATTAGAAGGTACAGCGTATGAAATTGCACACACCATTCACCCTCACCCAACTCTTTCAGAGATTGTAATGGAAGCGGCACATGGTGCAGTTGATAAACCGATTCATATGTAAGTTTGAAAGGATCATTTTAATGGTCCTTTTTCTTTTTTAAAGAAATGATACACTTCCTTATTGAACAGTGCTATGATAAAAGAGAAAATGGAAAGAAGGCTTGTCTATGAAGAATATTCTACTCATCATAGTTTTAGTCATGTTATTAGTCGTTGGCATCATGAAAGAACCCATTCGAGATACAGCTGATTTGATGACGGGTGCTTCAACGGAAACCTATGCAACACAAATCGATTTGATTGCAGGTGTTTCTGAGGGAGGTTATTCACAAGGTTCTTATCCCACGGGTGATTAATCATGACAATTATCTTAGGTCTTATCTTTATTCTTGGTCTTTTAGTTGTTTTATTTCAAAAATGGATTCGTAAATGGAACATCTATTTCTATGGGATAGCTGTTGCAATCTCCATTATTTCATTTACTCAAGAAACAACCATCATCAACATGGGTTATGTCGGTATATCATTCTTCTTTTTGGTCATGATAGCAAGCACCATGGAACAAGGTACGATCAAAAAGAAACTAATGGGAAATCGTGCTGAACTCGCGGTGATCGGTTCAATCTTTAGTATCACGCACGGTTTGAAATACATTCTATTTGCTCTTGATTACAGTTTCTTTTGGGAAGCACCACTCTATTTTTATCTAGGAATTATCTCTGTCTTGGTGATGTTGCCATTAGCGATTACATCACTGATGATTATTCGAAAAAAGATGAAAGGTAAGGCTTGGAAGAAACTACATAAACTATCTTATGTATTCTATGGGCTCATCTTCTTGCATGTTATTTTGATTGCAAACGATCGCATGCTTTTCTATATCGTTCTAGCGGGAGTATACGCAGTTTATAAAGGATTAACGCTCATCACAAAGAAAGTTGAAGTTAAAAAAGTTAAACCTGCAGTTTAATATCAAATCGATTAACATCATAACTATCTCCACCGAGGTAGTTTTTTTAAATTTCATCTATTTAAGAAATATATAAACAAAATAAAATGAAAACTGATAAAAAATAATCTTTTTAAATAAAGCCCTCTAGTTATTACTTTATTGGACATGACTTTTATCAAGTGATATAATCCAACCGTAAACCAATCAATAAGGAGGAAGACAATGAAAAAAGGATTATGGTTTGCTTTAAGTTTGATTTTTGTTATCGGATTAGTTGCATGTAATCAGAATCAAGAACCTGATTATCAAGGCACGTATATAGGATATTCGTGGAAAGGTGAAGCTCAAGGAACAACATTCGAAGAAGCAACCGAATACGTAAAGACAGAGTTAACATTATCAAAAGATGGAACGATTGAAGATGTTGAGATGGACTTTATGATCAAAAAAGGTGATATCTGGATTTCACGTCTAGACACAACAGCAACCGTGACAGTTGATTTCAATGTCACTCCGATTGCTGCAACACCTGGTACAAACTATGTCAAAGGCACTTCGATGTTTAATATTACAACCAATGACATGATGAGTTTTTATGCGGTTGCAGTTGATATAGATGGCACGGTGGCGTTGTTAATGGTTGATCCAATTACACGTTATCAATTCGAGTTTAAATTACCTTCAAGTTTTGATTTTTCACAACCCATTTCATCACTTTCTGTTGGTAGTGGTTTGATGGTACCTACAGTAAGAGTTGCGGGAGGTGGATTACTGAGACCAGAATCTTGGGACACACTTTCAGAAAAACATTTCTTAAACATCAGTGGTTTTTCACATGTTGTAAAAGATAACGGTGTTCTAGAAGGCATATCAGCATCATCAACTGTTCAAGTTATGCTTGAAAAACTGGGTGTCACCTTTACCTCGGGTGTTCCACAAATGAAAGCAGTATCATATGGTTTCTTTGGTATGGGTGGATGGTCAGGCAATTATGAAGCGATTGAAACTTACTTAATCGGTAAAAATGCATTAGAGGTCTTATCACTTGTCGATTGGACGAATGAACGATATGCACCGGCGATCAATGATCAAAACCAATTTGGTGTTGATGTTCCTGCTGGAGCAACAAGAACAGCACAAGATTCATATGACACCATTGCTGGAGCAACAGTTAGAATGTCAAGAGAATCAGAATCATATCAAAAAGCATTGGTTGAAGCAGGAATTATCACACTTGATCAAGTCATTATAGGACGATTCTAAACCTTAAACAAGAAGTCGTTTCTCATCGATGAGATTCGACTTTTGATTGTATTCACCTATATCCTGCTCACGAGATTGAATTCGGCATCGATTTTTCGATTTTCGTGTATAATAAGAATATAGAAACTTAAAGAAATGGAAGTGAACCTATGAACGTCCTATCGTTTTTAAAACCAACGCATGAAGTCATCTTGTTATATAGTGATGAAACACTAAAGGCAGCTCTTGATCGCATGACTGAACATCGTTTCACATCCATCCCCGTCATCGATCGTGCGAATAATTATGTGGGTACACTCACTGAAGGTGACATTCTACATTTTGTTTTACAAAACATCGATTGTTTAAACGAAAATGAAATGGAAAAACTTCATGTCACCGATATCAAGCGTCATCGTGATTATGAACCGATTAGTGTGAATGCAACCATGCCATTATTGCTTTCAAAAGCAAAAAATGAAAACTTTGTCCCAGTACTTGATCAACATGATAAGTTCATTGGGATTGTGACACGTAAGAAATTGATTGAGTATTTCTTCGAGCACAACTTCATGGTTTTATAAGCTATCAAATGATGAAAAGTGACGCTCAATGAGCGTCATTTTTTATGGGTTTGATGCTTTCATTTATGATGTTCCTGTGTTAAAATACTTTCAGGGGTTTGAGAATTGATGAAATATTTATTGATGTATAATCCGGTTAGTGGTCGATCGAATTTTAAAATCAATTTACCGCTTATCCTAAAAGTTTTCCAAAAATCGAATCATTCCCTCAGTATCTATGAATCCAAAGCACCCAAAGATTTAGAGAGAGTCGCATATGAAGAAGCGAAGAACTATGATGTCTTTTTAGTTGCAGGTGGCGATGGAACAGCTAATGAAGTCCTTAATGGGGTGATGAAATCACCGATTAAGCCTGCATTAGGTCTTTTACCAAGCGGTACAGCAAATGATACCGCAGCCATTCTTGGTGTTAACAAAAATATCAAACGTAGTTTAAAAATCTACATGGAAGAAACACCTGCATTGATCGATGTCAATAAGATCAATGATCAATATTTCTTTTATACCGCAGCATCAGGTCTTTTAACACGCGTCAGCTATGATATTTCAAGACGCCACATTAAAAAATATGGTTATTTAGCCTATATGATTGCTGCTGTAAAAGATCTTTCCAATGAATACCGTTATCCCGTGAGAGTCACCTATGATGGACAAACAGTATCCATGGAATGCGCCATGATCTTAGGATTAAGTTCTAATCGTGTGGGTGGAATGCGACTCATTAATTTCTCACAATCTAGATTAAATGATGGATTGTTTGAGTTAAGACTATTTAGACGCGTTAAATCGTTTTGGCGCTTCCGTTTGTTATCCTCGTTTATTCGTGGTGGCAAGAAGTTAAGAGAAGATCTCCATATTGTCAGCAACCGTTTTGAAATTGAAACGAGTTCTAATGTGGATTGGAATGCGGACGGTGAATTCGCATGTAAGGGTAGTGTCGTGATTGAAACCGTAAGAGAAGCATTAAGTATCTATGCGCATCCTAGGGTGAAGAAAAAGTATTTCTTGCCGAAATAGCTCAGGTGGTAGAGCAGCTGTCTCGTAATCAGCAGGTCGTAGGTTCGAGTCCTATTTTCGGCACCATTGATTTTTACGCATCATGCCCTATGTGATGCGATAATTTTTAACCTAGTTTACATCCGTTTGGTGTATGTCATCATTTTACATCCATGTGGCGTATATGTCAAGAATAGGAGTGATTTTTATGTCAAAAGTGAGATTTGCACTTCGAGAAGTTCGAGGGAAAAAAGGTGTTACACAAGCTGATTTATCGGAAAAAACTGGTATAACACAGCAACAGATCTCTAGATATGAGACCGGTTCAAGAGTGCCGACAATCGATGCAGCTGCGAGAATAGCTGAAGCACTTAGTGTAACACTTGATGAGTTAGTAATCATCCGTGATGCAAAGGAAGAAGTTGCAAAGAAGCTGAAGGATCTATCAAAATCCTAAGAAGTATTTCGTCTCTTCCTGGTGCTCGCTTCTGGTTGACTTTTAGGCTTTACCATTGTAGAGAAGATTTTTGATGCTTCATGATAGCGGTGATGCACTTCCTCGATGCCTTCAGAGATGTAGATCTCAGTCGTCGATATTTCAGCATGTCTCAATAGTTTCTGTACAAGTCTGATATCTTTAGTCTCTTTATAGATCATAGTTCCGTATGATTTCCTAAAACGATGAGGATGAAGCCGGTCAATACCGGTTTTTTCTTTTAATCTTCTCATGAAATTTCTGACGTCATTCATGTAGTTCATCTGTCTATCTTTGAGATGATTCCAGAAAAGATATACATCATCGTATCGTAAACTAATCACTTGACGTATCAGATCATCACTAAAACTTGAAAAAGGTATCGGTTCTTTTTTTCCGTTTTTTGTGTGCTCCAGGAAGATGATCTGATTGTCTAGATCGATATTTGGTATCTTAACATCAAGAAGCTCGCTGATCCGTAGTCCCGTATCAAGAAGCATATAAACCAAGAGCTTATAAAGAATTGTATTCGGTGTAGCTGCAGGTGATTCCATCGATAGATCGATAAACTTAAAGATACGCTTCAGTTCATTATCTTGAAAGCGACGATATGGAAGAGTGTCTTTTTTTAAGAACGTCAAGTTATAAAAAGTTGTTTCAATCTTAAAATAGCGCAGGACTCGTTTGAGATGTGCCATGCGTTTATTAATCGAATTGTTACTGTTATTGGTATTTTCACGATACCAACTAATCATCCGATAGCCAGCATCTTCGCTAAGATCTGATGGCTCATAAAAATTAAGAGCTCTCAAGCATCTCTCAAGACTGATGACATGTCCCTCCTCAGAATGGATCGTCCCCCTAGACTTGATCGCCATTGAGCGCTGATGATACTTCTTTAGCATGTCGAATAGATTCATTTATATTTTCCTTTCATTTTTATGAAAGGCGCGCACCTTCAAATCTCATTATATACAATCACAAGAACAAAGTTGCCCACGAATTTTGTGGACAATCACTTCTTATTTACTTCATATTTAATTCACATTGACGACATCAATGACGTCAATCCGACAATGTCCATATATGTATATATAAATATATACAATGCAATTGCAAATGCAGACTAAAAGATGAGCTCCATCACATGGGTGTATGCGCCTTCGTCTGCAGGCGTTTGCGCCGACATCAGCGCTATTGTCCGAGGATCTTGATAAGGTCCTCTTTTTTCATCCTGGAGAAGCCTTTAATCTTTCGCTCTTTTGCAAGTGCATGTAGGTCT
>Ga0208041_1000398_pt1 | contig 44514 bp, 47 predicted proteins | sample AD_SCU002_MetaG_FD_184453 | JGI IMG/M metagenome (GOLD analysis project Ga0208041, IMG submission 184453) | Active sludge microbial communities of municipal wastewater-treating anaerobic digesters from China - AD_SCU002_MetaG (SPAdes) (version 2) | ecosystem: Engineered > Bioreactor > Anaerobic...
TGTCTGCGGAGCGGTTCACGAGATGCCGCTCGGGAAACGCGTTATGGACTGTGCCTGCGGGAACTGCATCGATCGCGACCACAACAGTGCGGTCAACATCATGGTACGGTTCCTATCACAGAATGCCCTGTGGACGGGCTACCGACAGTTCGCCGGTAATCTGCGACAAACAGGTCCGAGGATCCCTGTGATCCCCGGACACTCGCAGGAAGCCCCCTGCGCAAGCGGGGGGTAGTTCACGGCGGGACGGCGTACCCTATGCAGGGCAGGCCCGGAGGGCGCCGACCATGGAGCAGAACGAACTCGTCAGCATAGCACAGGGAGGGCTCGCGATCATGAACCCGACCTCCCCGGAGAAGGTGCTCGCCGCCGGGCGGGCGGCGGGGCTCCGGGAAGGATCCCGTGTCGTGGAGATCGGGTGCGGGAACGGGACGATCCTCGCGCTCTGGGGGCGCGAGTACGGGATATCCGGCCTCGGCATCGAGGCACGGGAGGATGCCTGCCGCCGGGCGGAGGAGACGTTCCGGGCGGCGGGGCTCGACGACCGGCTTTGCGTCCGGTGCATGGACGCCCGGGAGTACGTCCCCGACGAGCCGTTCGACTGCGCCGCGGCGATCGGGGCATCCCACATCCGGGGCGGGTTTGCGGCGACGCTCGACGCCCTCCTCGGCATGGTCACGGACGAGGGGACCGTCGTCATCGGCGACCGCTGCTGGCGGTCTGACCGCACCCCGCCCGAGTTCGCCCGCGAGTGGCCCGACGTCCTGACCGGCTACGAGATCCTCGGCACCGCCCGGGAGGCCGGGTTCGACGTCGCCGCCGTCGTCCGGGCTGACGGGGCTGACTGGGACCGCTACGAGTCGGGGATATGGCAGTCGGTCCTCTCCTGGCTCGGAAACCACCCCGATCACCCCGACCGCGACTTCATGGTCGACTACCTCCGCCGCCTCCAGGACGAGTACTTCGGCTACGGCCGGGAGTACATGGACTGGGCACTCTTCGTCCTGGTGCCGGGGTTCTGGTGAGCGGCGGAGAGGGCCCGCCCCTGTGCCGTGCGCAGGGGGTCTCGCTCAGGACCCCTCAGACATTCTCGTGATCCTGGAGATCGAGATGGTGCGTCCCGGTGAATTCGGGCTGGTAGGGGAGCGCGAGCGCCATCTCCCCGGTTTTCCCGCGAAAGGCGATCTCTCGCTTCCCGCTACCTACCGCCGCTCAACCACATCGATATCTCGTGCGATGACGACGCGCCACTCGATCCCGTCGATCCCGGCGGTATCCCACCTCGCCTCTTTGGTCACGTTCTGCTCCCGGCCCTGGTCCCGGGGCGCATATTCAACGGACCCCGACGGTTCGGCAACGATGCGGGAGAACACTTCCTGGTGTTCCGGAGACCGGTAGTCCGGGTCTGAAAGAGGGTTATGCCCGATCTCTCCCGGGGTTGTGCTGTAGATCACCATTCCATCGGTCTGCGTCACCCAGATGTCGTACGGCGTGCCGTTCGTCAGGGGCACGATCACCCGCCCGATAAGGGCGTCGGGCTGGTATGCGGGACTCACGTACCCCAGGTATTCGGGCCCGAAGATGGGGTAACTCTGGGTGATCCCGTAGAATCCTTCTTCCGTGAGGAAGACCTCGTTCATGAGCGGCACCTGCTCCCGGACTGCCCGTTGTGTCTGCACCTGGTAGGTAAGGTTCCTGCCGACCAGGTCGGCGTAATCCTCAGGCACGGCCGCGACCACGACGCCATCCCGCGATATCACCAGGATCGACTCCATCCAGGGGTGCCGGAGCAGCGTCTGCCTCAGCGCTTCTTTCCCTGCGGTGCTGGTAAGCCCGGTCTCCTCGAACACCCGGGCATCCTCCGCAATCGAGGCTTTTACCGACTCCATCTCGTTGTTTATCCCGGAGACGGCGTCCCGGAGGACCGATTCGTGGTCTCCCCCCGGGAAGGGTTGGTTCTCTTCAGTGCAACCCGCCCCGAGCACCGCGATGGCGATGAGGAGAGCGGCAGAGATCACGTGTATGCGCATAATCGAAGGTACTTTTAACCCATATTAAAATCTACCGTATCTTAGAGGATCCTCGGAAGAATAAGGCATAATAATGGAGGGATAATCTGTTTTGCCGGTTAATTGGTAGAGTTTTTTTTCGCGCCTGCAATTCCTGGTGCTCGATGAGATCGCAGGCCCGGCGACATCACCCTGTCCCCGGAGCACCACTGGCTACGGCCGCGAACGCGTGGGTCGAGCCGTTTTCATCCTGATGCCGGGGTCCTGGCGGGCGACCGGAAATTCTTATCGCTCGTGCCGCCCTGCCTCACCGCATGGAGGTCTTTGCCGGCACGAGCGGCCGGGCATGCGCGGGAACCGGGGCGGCAGCCTCGCGTGGGCTCACACGGGGTCGGGGCTGCGGTGGAGCGTCAAGGTGAACCGGTCGTCACCTACCAGCATCGGCCCGGAGCGGGCGTATATCTTCTTCAACAACGATCACGCCATGCTTGAGAATGCGAGAGCAATGCTGCGCCTCTTCGGGCGGGAGATGCCCGGCTGAGAGCGGAGAACGATCCGCTCCCCGGATGGGCTCCATATATCACGTTTATTTCGCCGGTGGAGGCGTTAACATGCGATCTGTTCCGGAAATGCCGGGTCGTTCAAAAGTCTTTCGGTGAAATACGCTGAAAATGGGGGCCGATGACCGATACGAAATAGGATCGCATAAATATCGCATGCATCACCTAATGTTTGGGGAACTATTACCCCGGTGACATGAGAGAACTGTAGACGCGAGTGGAGCACCTCCCGGTGGGAGGTGCTCGCACTCACTCGTCGCGTGCGGTGTCTGCCGCGCTCGGGCGGTCGGGTGGGCATCCACCCCCTGCACCCCCTTCTCGCGCCGTGCGCTCTCTTCTTCGTTCCGAAAGAAGCAGCCTGACCTCATCGTCCACGAACCGGAGGGGAACGCCCTGGTCCCGCGCGATCGCCGCGAGGTCGTCGTACTCGGGTTTTTCCGCGACATGGCGTCCGCTCGCGGCCGCGGTCTTCACGCGGATGCGGTACTCCCTGCCGCCGACGCTGACCGGCACCGTCTCCCTCCTCCGGTCCGCGACCATCTTCCGGAACTCGTGCACCCTGACCCCGAGGGTCCCGGTCTCCTCCATGAGAACCCGGACCAGGCGGTCCTCGTCTGCAGCCGCGGCCATCACCGATATGACGCTGACCGGCCGGCTCTTCTTCCCGAACGCCGGGGTGACGAAGACGTCCGCCGCCCCTTCCGCAAAGAGGCGCTCGACCGCGTAGCCGATCACCTCCCCGGAAGTGTCGTCTAGGTTCGTCTCGAGCATGACGACCCGCCCCTCCCCCGGGGGGAGGCTCTCCCCCTCCACCACCCGGAGAAGGCCGGCCCGCCCCCGGGAGGCCCGGATACCGTAGCCGACCCGGGCGGGGGTCATGGCCGGGTAGAGGCTTGCGGTGCGCTTTGCGATGGCGGCGAGCAGAGCCGCCCCGGCCGGTGTGGTCAGGTCCGCGTCGACGGGCACGGAGGTGAAGGGGAACCGGTGGCGGGCGAGGATCGCAAGCGTCGCCGGTGCGGGTCCGGGGATATCGCCGCATTCCGTCCTCGTGATCGCGGAACCGAGCGCCGGGGGCGTCGCGACGATCGCCCCCTCGAAGAACCCTGCCCGGTCGAGGAGGAGCATCGTCCCGACGACGGAGAAGAGCGTCTCCGCCGCCGGCCCGGGACCGCCGGCGGCAAGGTCGTCGAGGATCGAAGACACCCGGTCCCTCGCGCCCGACGAGAGGCCCACATCGTCCGCGACTGCCATGCACGCCTCCCGGAAGTCGTCGCCGCCCAGCGTGCCCTCCTCCCGGATCGTGACCGAGAGACGGGTCGCCGTGACCCCGCCCGCATCCACCCTCTCCGCCTCGTAGCGGAACTCCCGGCAGATCCCGAGGTCCCGGATGGCGCCCGCGAGCGGGTAGAGCGCCCGGGGCTCCCTGAGGAGGTCGATGAGGGACGCAAGGAGCGTATCCCCCGTGACCCCCGAGCATCCCGGGTCGATGACGAGGATCTTCATGCTTCCCGGGCGGTCCTTACGCCCCCCTCGTCCGGCCCGCTGAGGCTTGAGGCGACCGCCTGTGCGATCTCCGCCACCCGTTCCGCCACCGCCCGGCCGCCGGGGATGGCGTTCGTGAGGTGTGCACCCTCCGCCGCCTTCTTTGCCGCTTCCGCCGGACCGGTGCCGAGCGCGGCCGCGACCGCGGCGGGCACGGTGATGTTGAGGATCGTGTTCCCGCCGTACTGCAGCTCCTGGGTGAGGACGGCCCCCACGAATATGGCGGTGCCCATACCGGGGTCGTCCCGCCCCTTCCCCTCAAGCGCGTACTCCGGGACCGCCCGGGCGGTGAGGTTCTCGACATGGTAGTCCTTTCCGTCGATCCTGATATCGTAGGAGACCAACGCATCGAACCCCCAGAACTTCGCGGTGAACGGGTCGGTCCTGCGTGCGTGGGGCGCGATCTCCGCAAAGCGGAAGGCGATCTCCTTTCCGGTGAACCCGGAGAGGACCGCAGAGCCCCGCTCCTCGACGAGAGCCTTCTTCTCCTCATCGAGGGCCCCGGCGGCCTCCTCAAGCGTCCTCCCCGCTTTGAGCATCTCGTAGACCTTCACCGCCCGCCGGTAGATCGCCCGGTCCCGGACCGGTTCGCTCGCCCGGATGCATGCATCCGTCACCGGACCCCGGTTCACAACCTCCGCCTTCCGGGCGATGGTGTTCGTGGCGCAGAGGGCGGTCTCGGGGTCGATGAAGGACTGCATCTTGTAATCCCGGATCGCCGCCGCGGCACGCTCGACGTCGCCGCCGCTCCCGATCAGCAGCCGGAGCGCCGGCAGGATGTCGCCGGCGAGGTGGCCGAGGGGGACGTTCACCGGCCCCCCGGAGAACCCCGCCCCGATGACGGCGGACTCCTGGAACCCGGCGAAGAGCTCGTTTGTGACCATCGACCCGATCACCGACGGCCCGCCGACGTCTTTTAAGATCAACCCGAAGTCGCCGACGAGCCGGGCGGTCTCGTACTCCTCCCCGGTCCCCCGCATATGGAGCCTCTCCGGGAGCCCCGCCGCCTCGACGGCCCCCTTCCCGGCAAGGTAGGCGGAATCGACCTCGCCGAACTTCCCGAACTCCTCCCCGAGCAGGGCGTCCGGGTGGACGAGCTCCATCGTCACCGCCGCCGCGATCAGGGCGGGCCAGAGGGGATAGGGGGTCGTCCCGGCCCCCTCCATGCTCCGCATCATCGCTTCGGTCCCGACCTTCGCGGCGTTTCTCGCGAGTTCGGGGATGTTGTAGTCCTCCCCGAGGGCGGCGTGGCCCATGACTCCCCCGCCGGCGATAAACGGCGGCAGGACCGCGCCGTCGAGACGGGTCAGCCGCTTATCCATCAGGGCCTCGTAGATCGCAAGGTACGCCGGGAACGCCGGGACCCGGTGGGTGAACTTGTTCGTCGTCAGGGCGATGGCGCTCGTCCGGTCACCCCCGGCATGCATCCGGGCGATGGCGCCGAGCTTCCGGTTTCCGAGCGGGACGCCGGCGCGGGCGCAGCTCCCCGAGAAGTAGGCGAGTGTGGCGACGATCAGGGCCGCGTTCGCCGGCTCAGCCCCGCCCCGTTTCGCCTCGCCCACCGCCTTCGCGATGACGGGGTCAAGCGGCAGGTGGGGGGCCGAGGCATCGATGACCGTCATGTCCACAAGACGCATCTCCGGGGCGCCGATGCCGCAGAAGATATCCCCCGCAAGCGAGTTCGCCGCCGCAAACGCCGGGATCACGAGCGCCCCGTGCCCCCGGGTCGCCGCCTCCAGCTTGTCGACGGTCATGTAGTCGGGCGCAAACGTCGTGGCGTGGGCCGCGGCGAGGAGCACCCGCTCTCGTTCTGTTTCCATGGGTCCGGTAACCTCCCTCGTTGGTGCGTGAACAGGAGATCTCGGACATAAAAAAGTACCGCCCGCAGGCGGTGCCGGAAGATCCGGCTACAGGTACAGCGCCTGGGCCGCGACGACCTCAGCGCTGTCCTTTGCCCGCGCGTAGTCCTCGAGGGGCTCGGCGTTCACCTCGAGGAACCGGAGACCCCACCCGAACGGGGCGAGGATGGTTTGGGCCTGCTCCTTCTCGCCGAGGATGTAGAGCGTCGCGGCCATCGCCTCCACCGACGTCAGCCGAAACGGCCGGCCGAAGTTCACCGGGTTTGCGGCGACAAGGAAGGGGAGCGCCCGGCGGTTGCGCCATGAAGCGACGGCCCCGGTATCGAGCACCTCCCAGGAGCAGTCGAGCGCCGTTATCGAGGGGAGGCGCCGGTCGGCGGGGGAGACCGCTCTCTCCGCGGTCGGGTCGAGGAGGAGGGTCGAGCGGGGGATCTTTGCGATGCTCGTGACGATCGTGACAAGCCCGCGCTGTGCGAGTTTCTTTGCCGTACACTTCCGCGGGTCGCAGGTGTTGTCCCGGTAGGCGTAGAGCGGTATCATCTGCCTTGTTATGGTACGCCGCCGAGATCCTATCAATGTACGTGCTCATCGCTCCCTGCATCGAGAACCCGGGCTGCCGCGCCCGCGGGATAACGACCGATGAGGACCTCCGCCACTTCCGCCGGGCCGTCGAACGCTGCCGGCGCTTCTCGATCGAGATGGTCCCGCTTCCCTGCCCGGAGACGATCTATCTCGGGGCGGACCGTCCGCCGGGCTCGTACCTCGACCGCCTCGCGACCCCCGCGTTTGCCGCGCTCCTCGACCGGCTCGAGGCGGAGGTCCGCGCCGCGATCCGGGAGCGCCGAGAACCGCCCCTTGCGATCGTCGGGGTGGACTCCTCCCCCGCCTGCGGGGTGACGGCCACCTACCACTCATCCGTAAAACAGCCCGGGCGCGGCGCGTTCCTCGCCCGGTTCCCGGATATCCCGGCAGTCGACGTGAAAGAGTTCGCCCGCCACCGCATCTACCTCGCAGGCCCCCTCTTCTCCGAGGCTGAGAGGACCTACAACCTCGTCCTCCGTGACCTCCTCAACGCGCACCTCTTCGATGTCTACCTCCCCCAGGAGGTGGGGGACACGAGCCATACCCGGTGCCGGGAGGAGCACCGGGCCATCTTTGCGCAGCACCTCCAGGCCCTCCGTGATGCCGATATCGTCGTCGCGGTCATCGACGGCGCGGACGCCGATTCCGGGACCTCCTGGGAGATGGGGTATGCCTACGCCCATGGCAAACGGCTTGTCGCTCTCCGGACCGATTTCCGGGTCGTCGGCCACCACGAGCGGGTCAACCTGATGCTCGAGGAGTCGGCCGCGGTCGTCACGAAGAAAGAAGACCTCCCCGGGGCGCTCGGATCGCTTCTTCCGGCGTCACCCTGACGCCGGCCGCCTCTTCTCCATCGAGAGGACGTTTTTATCGTCCCTGCGGGCGTAGGCCACGCTGTCCATCACCGTCCGGATGAAGTGGACCCCGAGGCCCCCGATCGGCCGCTCTTCCGCGGGGACGTCGAGGAGCGGCGGCGGGGCGGTGAGCGGGTCGAACGCGACGCCGTCGTCGGTGATCGTCACGCGGATTGTGTCATCCTCCACGGTGCAGGCGATCGTGATCGATCCTCTCTCCCCGCCCGGATACCCGTAGAGGATGGTGTTGCTGCAGGCCTCGTCCACGGCGAGCTGGACCGCAAAGACCGTCTCGTCGGCGCTCCCGGCAAGCACCGCGGCGAGGAAGTCGGCGATCGTCGCGAGGGCCCCGAGATCCGCCCGCACCGTGAGTTCCGCCATCACACCACCCGGAGGACCATGAGCGTCTGGTCGTCGAACTGCGGTTCGTCCCCCGAGAAATCGGCGACCGCCCGGCGGACCCGGTCGACGATCTCTTCTGAGGGATGGTCGCGGCAGCCCATGACCGTCTCGATCAGCCGTCGCTCCCCGAACTGCTCCTCACGGGCGTTGATCGCCTCGGTGACCCCGTCGGTGTAGAAGAGGACGAGGTCGTTGCTCTCGAGCGCGAGGGTCTCCTCCCGGTAATCGGCCTCCGGCATGACCCCGAGGATGATCCCGGTCCCCTTCAGCTCGAGCGGCCGGTCGCCGCCCGACCGGAAGAGGAGAGGCGGGTTATGCCCCGCGTTGACGTAGGTGAGGGTCCTGTCTGCCGGGTCGACGACCGCGTAGAAGAGGGTGACGAACATCCCGGACTTCGCGTCCGCGGCGATCAGGGCGTTCGCCTCACCGACGGCCTCGCGGGCGCTCCGCGGGACCAGCGCGTTCGCCCGGAGCACCGTCCGCGAGAGCGCCATAAAGAGCGCCGCAGGGACGCCCTTCCCCGAGACGTCGGCGATGACGAAGGCGGTCCGCTGCCCGGAGAGGGGGATCGCGTCGTAGAAGTCCCCGCCGACCTCCTTTGCCGGGAGCGAGAGGGCGGCGACCTCGAGGCCGGGGACCTCCGGTAGCCGTTCGGGGAGGAAACTCATCTGGATATCGTGCGCGATCCGGAGTTCGGCCTTCTTCCGCTCGAGTTCCGAGAGGTAGGCGTCCCGCTCCGCCTTCGTCTGCCGCTCGGTGATCAGGTTCCCGATGATGAGCGCGAAGATGAAGACCCCGGTGGCGTTCGCGATGATCATCGGCAGGGCCACCCCCCCGACGACGGTGAGCGCCTGGTCGAACGGCCGGCAGAGGAGGAGGGTGAGGCCCATGTGAAACGTCTCCATGCCGACGGCAAAGAGGACCGCGCCGTGCATCCCGACGAACTTTTTCCCGGAGAGAAGGAAGATCAGCCCCCCGAAGAGGCCCGCGAGGACGGTTGCGGCCGCGCACGGGACGGCGGTGAACCCCGCAAGGGAGAAGCGGTACGCGGCGCCGATCAGGCCGGCGCCGAGCCCCACCACCGGACCGCACGCGAGCCCCCCGACCATGGGGCCGAGGTCGCGGACGTTTGCGGTGGCGCCGAGGATGGTGATGCCGCTCTCGGTGCCGTAGATGGAGAGCGCCCCAAAAAGGAGGACGAGGATCGCCTGGCTCTTCCAGGTCACGAGGCCGTCGAGCACCCGGGTAAACGACGCCGTCCGGGTGATCAGGTAGGCGACCACCACGATGACGCAGATCATCTGCAGGAGCACAAAAAAGAGATCGCCAAAGCCGGAGAACGCCATACCGCTCAGGGCCCCGCCGAAAACCCGGCGAGCGCCGCCGCTTCGTCGGGGGAGAGGGAGAAGATCCGGTGAAAGCCCGCCATCGTGAAGACTTCGAGGATCTGCGGCTGTGCACAGGCTATCCTGAGCACCCCGCCGTCCTTCTTCAGCCGTTTCAGCGCGGCAAGCAGTACCCGGAGGCCGGAGCTGCTGATGTAGTCGAGGTCGCAGAGGTTGATGAGGAGGCATCTTCCCCCCGCGTCGAGCACCCGGTTGATCCGTTCTTCCGCCTTCTCCGAAGAACCTGCGTCGAGCCTTCCTTTCACCGCGATGATATCGACGGCGCCCGCTCTCCTCTCGAGGATCTCAACACGCCCGCTCATTGAACGAACGTTCGATCTGATGAGAGATAGATGTTGCTCTCTGGTTTGGGGCCGTCTTAAGCGGAAGCAAAAAAAATGAGGGTGTATTGTTGGGTGTGTGATAACCATACGGGGGTTCTGGGCAATCCCGGAGCGGCTGTGCCATCCGCGCCGGCGCCCTGTCCCACCATGCCGGTATGCGTGTTCAGAGAGGTGTGCCTGACTGGCTCCACCGGGGCGCCGCCCCGGTGCTGACGTTAACCCTGACGTTGGTGCAATCAACGTGGTGAATGTTTTGTTCACCGATCCCAGCCGTTCTTGTGCCGGTCCGGACCACCTGTGCCCGTGTGGCCCGGGTCGCCGGCAGAGTTTCCCCACCTCTGCCGACTCTGGGGGATCATGCGTTGATCGATATCGCATATATTCTTTCTGGTCAATGCCTTGCATTGAGGCGTGGCATTGTATGTAGCACCATAGCATGCAGCACTGCAAAACACTATATCCCCCGGCGCGAAACTCTGTTTGCACATGGATCCCACTACCGACGCACTCTCTCTCCTGCTCAGCACGTTAAAAGAGCATCCGCGAGGCATGTCGGTCTCCGATCTTGCTGCCGCCGTTGGAATCAACCGGAACACCGTCTCCCGGTACCTCGACGTCCTCCTCGTATCGGGCCAGGTGGAGATGGAGACCTACGGGAAGGCCAAGGTCTTCTACCTCTCGCAACGCGTCCCCATTGCCGCCATGCTCAACTTCTCGTCGGATCCCGTGCTGGTCCTCGACCGCGATCTCCGGATCGTCCAGGTAAACGATGCCGTCTGCACGTTTGCAGGGAAGGAGCGGGACGATATCATCGGCAACAGCGTTGAAGCGTCGCCGCTCGCCGCGTTCGACCACCCGCTGATACGGGGCCGGATCACCGACGCCCTGAACGGCCGCGAGGCCACCGAGGAGCTCCGGTTCCTGCGGCACGACAGGGAACTCTTCTTCCGGGTCAAGTTCCTCCCCACCGTCTTCAACGACGGGGCGCCGGGAGTCACCATCATCCTTGAGGATATCACCGAGGGGCGGCGGGCGGAAGAGGCCCTGCGCGAGAGCGAGCTGCTCTTCCGCAGCCTCGTCGAGAACATCAGCGACCTGATCCTGAACGTCGACGAGACCTTCAGGTTCACCTACGTCAGCCCCAAAAGCCGGGAGATCCTTGGTTACGCACCCGAAGAGATGCTTCAGATGACGCCCTGCGACTTCATGCCCCCGGAGAAGGCCGAACGGGTCCGGACACAGTTTTCCGCGCTTTTCGCTGACCCGGCACCCCGGGTCCTCTTCGAGTGGACGATGCTCCACCGGGACGGGAGCGCCGTCATCCTCGAGGTGAGCGGGACGCCGGTCTACGATATGCTCGGCGACTTCACCGGCTACCGGGTGGTCTGCCGTGACGTCACCGAACGGGCGCGTGCCGCAAAGAGGGTGGCCCAGTGGAAGTCGTTCCTCTACTCGGTCGTCAACAACGTCCCGAGCATGGTCTTCGTCCGGGAGGTGGAAGGGAACACGTTTGTCTTCGCAAACCGGGCCGCCGAGGCCTTCCTCGGCATGACACAGGAGGAGATGGCGGGCAGGCAGGCCGCGGACCTCTTCCCCCGGGAGATGGCGGCTTTCTTTGCCGACGGCGACCGGGAGATGCCGGAGCGACCGGCCGCCCTCGAGGAGAAGGTCCACCTCCCGACGGGGGAGAGCATCCTGATGAAGAAGATCCCGATCTTCAACTCCCACGGCACGCTCCGGTACATGCTCGGGATCGCCGAGGACGTCACCGACCGCGCCGCCGCCGAGGATCTCCTGGTTGCCGAGCGCGACCGGGCGCAGGGCTACCTGGACGCGGCCGGCGTGATGATCGCGGTGATCGGGGCGGACGGGACCATCGACCTCGTCAACCGGCGGGGAAACGAGATCCTCGGGTATGCCGGCAACGATCTCGCCGGGAAGAACTGGTTTGCGACGGTCGTCCCGGAGCGCCTGCGCGACCGGCTCGCCCGGAACTTCGCCCTTCTTGTGGCCGGCAGGACCGAGCCGCCCGCCTTCGAGGAGAGCCCGATCGTCACCCGGGACGGCCGGGAACGGTTGATCCGCTGGCACAACGCCCTCCTCCGCGATGCGGACGGCAACGTCGCGGCGATGGTGAGTTCCGGCGAGGAGGTCGCAGAGTAGCCGGACCCGTCCCGCCGGTACAAAAAACCCGGGAAGATCCGGCCGTATCGACGCTTTCAGGGGTCATCTCTTAAATACGCCGCAGGGCACATACAGTACTGGTGACAACCTTGGTGGACATCATCTCCCTTGTCCTTATCGCCGTCGTGGTGCTGATCGTCATCGGCGTCGCGGCAGCCGTAATAGGTATCTACAACCGGTTCTTCTCCCTCAAAAACTCCGCCGAAGCAACGATCGGGCAGGTGAAGGTCGCGATGAAGAAGCGGCTGGACATGATCGAGCAGCTCCTCGGCGCGGTGAAGAGCTACGCGGCGTTCGAGAAGGAGACCCTGACCGGGGTGACCGCGATGCGGGCCCGCATCGGCAGCGCCGGCCCCGGCGACCTCTCCGAACTCGAACGCGAGTCCCGGTCGGTTCTCGGGCGGCTGCTTGCCGTCGCGGAGAACTACCCCGACCTCAAGACCTCCCGGACGGTGCAGGACCTGATGGGCGCGGTGAAGGGGGTCGAGGACGAGATCGCCCGGCACCGCTACACCTACAACAACATCGCCCAGCAGTACAATACCATGACCGACACGATCCCTTCAAACCTGGTTGCCGGCGTCATGGGCTTTAAGAAACTGGAATACCTGGAGTTCGGCGAAGAGATCGAGCGGGTCCCGACGATAGCGTTCTGATAGACCATGCGCGTGACTGAACGGCAGCAGATCTTCATCCTTGTTGCCATCACCCTGCTTGTCGGGGTCCTGGCGGTCGCCGGAGCGGCCGCGCTCCCCGGCCTCTTCCGGGGAAACCTGGACGTCCAGCACTACGACGCCGTCTTCTACGAGGACGGGACCCTCATCGAGCGCTACACCTACGACGTCCGGTCGGCGGGGGAGTACCGGATGCTCTTTCGCTACTGGAACGCGCCGCTGACCTTTGCCGCCGTCGACCGGCCGCACATCGAGTTCCTCGGGATGACCGCACCGCCTGGGACCATCGGTTACGTCAGGGACTCCGGGGGCGAGGTCCGGACGGCCGCCGGGAGCGCGAGCCCCTCAGACCTCGCCACGATCCGGAATCTCGCGTACGAGAACGAGGTGGGCATCTTTAACCCCGGCTACTTCGCCCCGGGCACCTACACGGTGGAGTACCGCTACCATGTCCGGCCGCCGGTCGAGTACGACAACCAGTGGGCGCACCTGAACCTGAAACTCGTGGACGAGCACGTCCCCTACCGGGACCTCCGGATCACCCTCCCGTTCGCCGGTGATATCGAGGAGGTTTACACGCACCCCCCCACCCTCGATGTCGAGCGGACGGCGGACGCCGTCGTCATAACGGGGAGCGCGTCCCAGGACGACGCATTGAACGTTGAGATGGTCCTCGACCCGGCGTTCACCAAGAAGGTCGGCGGCTTTGGGACGTTCGTCCCGGACGTGCGGCAGAAGGCGGCCGACGCGAACCGCTGGCCTCCCCTCCTCTACGGGGCGGCAAGCCTCCTCTACGGCCTTGCGACCCTCCTCGTCCTCGCGATGCCGTTTATCCTCCTTGGCGTCTACCTCCGGTACGGCAGGGAGAAACCGTTCACGGTGCCCGAATACCTGAGTTTCACCCCGAATACCGCGCTCAAGCCCTGGCAGGTGAACCTCCTCTTCAAGGGCGACGCCCTTGAGTTCGACAACGACGGGTTCTACGCGACGGTGCTCGACCTCCACCGCCAGGAGAAGATCGTCGTGACCGAGAAGCCGGACGGCAACGGGGTCACGGTCCGGATCGTCTCGGGGGAGTCCACCGACCCCTACGAGCAGCGGGTGCTCAACTTCCTTGCAAACATCGCAGACGACCACGTCGTGGACACCGAAGACCTCGCGGCGTTCGCCGAGACCGCCCGGCGGAGCCCGGGTTACCAGCACCGGATCCTGCAGTACCAGCAGTCGCTTACCGCTCTCTCCCGGGACGTGGATACGACGCTCGCCCGGCAGTACGTCAGGGACGGGAGGGGGCTCATCCTCCCGCTCGTCTTCCTCGGGGCCATCCCCTGCGGGCTTGCGATCCTCGCGTTCATCTTCGCGCCGGGCGCGGCCTACCTCCTCATCCCGGCCGGGATCCTCTCCTTCATCGTCGCGGTCCAGGTGGGGATCGCGGCCCTCTTCCCCTCGACCCTCTTTGGGGTCTGGAAGGGCGACCACTACCGGGAGAAACTCGAGTGGGACGCGTTCGCCTACTTCCTCTCGGACCTCGCGTTGATCCGGCAGTACTCCCCCGCCGACCTCTCGATGTGGGGAGAGTGGCTGGTCTACGGGACCGCGCTCGGCCTCGGCGATAAGGTTGAGCAGGCGATGAAGAACTTACACATCAGCCTCCCGGACGTCGGGATGCCGCTCTACTCGAACATGCCGGTGATCTTTGCCCCGATCGTCCTCTACTCGCCGCCGTCCTCGGGCGGCAGCGGCGGGTTCGGGGGCGGCGGGTCCTTCGGCGGCGGTGGCGGGTTCGGGGGCGGCGGTGTCGGGGGCCGATAATACCTTTTTTTCGAGCCCCTCGGCCGGATAGGTCCGAATTTGTTCGTAGTTAAGGCAACCTACTTACCTCCGGCGGGAGAATGTAGCGGTGTTGATGCCTATGACGGGATCCTATCCGAACTATCCGGTCATCGTCCTCACGCTTCTTCTGGCCGTCATCGCCTGCGGGTGCATGGCTGCCGGGGGGGAGGACGACCATGCCGACCGCATCTCCGGGAACGGGACGGTCACCTATGTCGATCTCGAGGGCGGGTTCTACGGGATTGTCGCCGACGACGGCGAGCGCTACCTCCCCGCCGATCTGCCGGCGGACTTCCGGCAGGACGGCCTCCGGGTCACGTTCGTCGTTGATGTGGCGAAGGAGACGGCGACCATCCAGCAGTGGGGAACGCCGGTCGATGTCGTCAGCATGGAGAAGGGCGATACCCGCCGGACGATTGCAACGAACGGGACGGTCACCTACATCGACCTCGAGGGCGGATTTTACGGTATCATCGCGGAAGACGGTATGAACTGCCTCCCCTCGAACCTCCCGGAGGAGTACCGGATCGATGGTCTTTCGGTGCAGTTCTCTGCCGATCTGGAAGACGACGTCACAGGGTTTCCCATGTGGGGAATGCCGGTGAAGATCCGGTCTATCGAGCCCATCGGTAGTGTCCGGCTCGTCGCCGGGAATGGGACGGTCACGTATGTCGACCTCGAGGGCGGGTTCTACGGGATTATCGCCGACGACGGCGGGCGCTACCTCCCGCTCGGCCTCGGCGAGACCTGGCTGGTCGACGGCATGAACGTGACGTTCGTTGCTCAGGTGAGGGAGGATGTCGCGACCATCGGGCAGTGGGGGACTCCGGTCGAGGTCATCGCCATCGATAAGGCCGGGAACACGACGTTCGTCGCCGCAAACGGCACGGTCACCTACATCGACCTCGAGGGCGGGTTCTACGGCATCGTCACCGATGACGGCACGCGTTATCTCCCGCTCGGGCTTGAGGAGCGCTACCGTGTCGACGGGATGCGGATCACCTTCGCCGGGAAGATCGCACGCGACACCGTTACCATCCAGCAGTGGGGGGTTCCGGTGGAGATCCTCGCCGTCCCGTGGGCCTGCTCCTCGTGCGGCGGGAGCGCCGGTATCGCCGACCCGGCCGCGGTCTGGTGCCTGGAGCAGGGCCACGCCTACGAGATCCGGAAGAACCCCGACGGCAGCGAGTACGGCGTCTGCATCTTTGCAAACGGCACCGTAGTCGACGCCTGGGACTACTACCGGCAGAACCACTGAGCCTCTCCACGGGCCGGAGCCGGGGGAACCCCGGTTGCCCCGGCCCGGACCACCTCTCTCCTCCCTTCGCGTGAGGCCGCATTACCGGCCGCTACAGGTTACCACTCGCATTGCCGCGAAGATGAGACTGGCGTGCAACTCCCCATCAAGGCCTCGCACGATCCCGTGCTACTCCCTCTTCCACTCCGGCATAAGACGAGCGGTTTTTCCCCTCCCGCGCCGAGAGAAGACTATGGACGTGACGGTCAGCGAACGCGGCGATACGGCAATCGTATCGGTCGACGGCAGGATCGATGCGGAATCGGCAGAACGCCTGGATACGGCGATATCCGGGGTGCTGGCCCGGGGCGGCCGGCGGGTGCTCGTGAACCTGGAGAAGGCGGCCTACATCAGCAGCAGCGGCCTTCGGGTGCTCCTCGCGAGACTCCGCGACCTGCGGCGGACGGACGGGGAGATGGCGCTCTGCTCGCCTGGGCCCGACGTCTACCGGGTCTTCCTGCTCGCGGGCGTCCACGAGGTCTTCCCGATCTACGCGGGCCTCGACGAGTTCCTCGCCGGGACTGAGGCTGAGAGGAGGGAGTCGCCGTGACGGAAGGCCTGATCCGGATCCTCCGCGACGGCGGGAGCGCCGACCGGATGGCGGCGGCGGAGGCCCTCGCCGCGCTCGGCCCGGCCGCCCTCCCGGCGCTTCTTTCGGCGCTCGGCGACCCCGATCCTCGTCTCAGGATGTGGGCGGCCTACACCCTCGGGGTCCTGGGGGACCCGGGGGCGGTCCCGGCGCTCATCTCGGCGCTCGATGACGATGATGTGGGCGTCGTGAAATGGGCGGCCGCGGCCCTCCAGAGCATCCGGGATGCGGCCGGCGGCTGCGGCTGCCGGTTCTGCTGACCTTCCTCTACCGGCGCCTGCTGATGACAAGGGCGATGGCCAGTGCCCCGACGGCAACCGCAACCGGGAGCGGCGCTGCGGTCGGCGTGGGGGTTGCCGGCGCCGTCGTCGCGGTCGCGGCCGGCGTGGCCGTCTCCGTCGCCGCCGGCGGGGTCGTGGGCAGGGCCGTCGTCGGCGTTGCGGTCGCCGGTACGACGGTTACCGTCGGCGTGGCCGTCGCGGTCGCGGCAGGCGTCGGCGTCCCGGTCTCGACACCGACCCGGTTCCCGACCGTGAACGTCACCGGCTCCGAGTCGGGGGCGTACGCATCGAAGCCTTCCGGCGTCCTCCATACGGCCCGGGCGGTGTAGGTCCCCTGCTCGCGGAGGCCCGAGAGCGGGATCGCCCCGGGCCTGCCGGGATCGTCGGTGTAGAACCGGGTCGAACTGACGTTCAGTCCGGCGAAGTTAAGCCCGCTGATGACGGTGCTCTCCGCGCCGCCCGGGTGGGTGAGCACGATGTCGATCGTCGCCGGGTAGACGCCGCCCGCCTGGTAGAAGGCCCCGACGTCGGGGGAGGCTACCCGGAACGCTATCCGGGTGTTCTCGGAGACGGAGAGCCCGGCCAGCGGCTCGTTGTGGTAGGGGTTTGCGAGCACAACGTCAAGGAAGACCCTCGGTTCGCGGATCATCACGAGCGCCGTCTCCCCGTCGGCGGGGTTGAAGGCGAAGTAGGTTCCATACTCCCCGCCGACGAGGAGGTCCTGCACCTCGAAGTCGGTGTCGTCGGCGACCGGGATACTTTTTATGAGCGATTTACCGGGGTTGTCGTCCTGGTACCTCCGGAGCGCCACAACAGGGTTATCCGTGGTTGCGTTGCGAAGCTGCGTGAGGTTGAGCCCCTCTTCGTAGACGAAGATCGTGTCGTAGGGCTGGATGTCGCTGATCGTCGGGCCGCGGGCCCCTGCCTGCCCCACAGAGAGAGCAAGGACGCAGACGGCGAGAAGGACGAGCGGGAGGCCGCGCCTGCGGATCCATTCTGGTGCCATGGTATCCCGTGTGCTGATTCTGTAGATATAGGTTGGTGCGGGCCGGGCCCGCCCGCCCCGGATGTGCAGGTGCGCGGTGGGACCGGCCCGGCGGCGCCTGCCGGGGCGAGGCGGCCCGTTCTGGCTCCCGTCATTCCAGTCCGGCGCGATTTCAATTCCGCACGCTTAAATAATTCTTTCTCCCAGGTTTTAGGATGAAAAAGGTCGCCTTCATCGTTCTATCAATCCTTATTTTCTTCGCGGTCCTGGCGATCCCCGTTGATCCCGCCGTTCTTGCACCTGAGGCGCAGTCGGTCGCGGCGGTGACCGTCCTCATGGTCCTCTTCTGGGTCACGGGTGTCATCCCCCTGGAGGCGACCGCCCTCCTCCCGCTGGTCCTCTTCCCGGCACTCGGAGTCCTCTCCCCGGTGAAGGTGGCGGAGTCTTACGGGAACGAGGTGATCTTCCTTTTCCTTGGCGGGTTCATCATCGCCATGTCGATGCAGCGGTGGAACCTGCACCGGCGGATTGCCCTGCACATCATCCGGGTTGTGGGGACGAGCCCCCGGCGCCTGGTGCTCGGGTTCATGGTCGCCACCGCGTTCCTCTCGATGTGGATCTCGAACACCGCCACCGCAATGATGATGATCCCGATCGCGGTCGCGATCATCCTGACGCTCATCCCCGGGACCGACCGGGCGCTTGAGAACCTCGAAGGAGGAGATCAGGCGCTCGCCCGGTGCCTGATCATATCCATCCCCTACGCCGCGAGCATCGGGGGCATCGCCACGATCATCGGGACGCCTCCGAACGGGATCTTCATCACCCAGCTCGCGACGATCTTCCCTGCCGCACCCACCATCGACTTCTTCACCTGGATGAAGTTCGGCGTCCCGTTCGCAGCCGTATTCCTCTTTCTTGCCTGGCTCTGGCTCACGTTCGTCCCCTACCGCCGGATGGTGCCAACCCTCCCGAGCGCCCGGGGGATCATCCAGGAAGAACTCGCGAAACTCGGGTCCATATCACCGGGGGAGCGGTGGACGCTCTTTGTCTTCACCCTGACCGCTTTTGCCTGGATATTTGCGCAGACCAAGGTGATCGGCGGCATCGTCATCCCGGGCCTTGATATGCTCTTCCCGGGCATCAAAGACTCCACCATCGCGATCTTCGGTGCGCTCCTCCTCTTCGTCCTCCCGGTCGACCGGAAGGAGGGCATCTTCACCATGGACTGGGAGTGGGCGGTGAAGATCCCCTGGGGCATCCTCCTCCTCTTCGGCGGCGGCATCGCCCTCTCGAACGGGTTCATCCAGAGCGGGCTTGCCGCGACGATCGTCGAGTCGCTCACCCTCATCCACGGTCTCCCGATCATCCTCCTTGTCCTCGTGGTGGCGCTCGCGGTCTCGTTTGCGACCGAGATCACCTCGAACACCGCCATGGCCGCCGTCCTGATGCCGATCATGGCGGCCACGGCCATCAGCATGAGCATCAACCCGATCATCCTGATGATGACCGCGGCGGTCTGCGCCTCGATGGCGTTCATGCTCCCGGTCGCCACCCCCCCGAACGCCGTCGCCTACGGGAGCGGTTACGTCACCGCAAGCGACCTTCTCCGGTCCGGGTGGGGACTCAACCTCATCGGTGTCGCTGTCTGGACCTTCTTCCTCTTCACGGTCGTCCTCTGGGCGCTCGGGATCTCCACCGCCCTCCCCGCCTGGGCGCTCTGACCCCCGACACCTATTTTACCCCCGGGGTCTATCCCGGGTGGATGGCTGACGACCGATACTACCATCCGGCGGTGGAGACGCTTGCCCGCCCGGACCTCGACACGCTCATCGACGAACGGGTCCGCTCCACCGTCCGGTACGCAGAGGAGCACTCTCCCTTCTATCGCCGGTGGTTTGAGCGGCACAACATCCGCCCGGAAGCGATCCGGGAGCACGAGGACCTCCGCGACCTCCCTATCATCTCCGGGGCGACGATCCGGCGTTACCAGCCCCCGCACACCACCGAGTTCTGCTTCAAGAGCGTCCCCTGGGAAGCGGTCTTCACGGTCAACGAGACCTCCGGGACGAGCGGGGTCCCGAAGAGTTTCTTCCTCACCTGGGAGGACTGGGAGCGGTATGCCGGGAAGTACGCCCGGCTCTTCGTCTCGCAGGGGTTTTTGCCCGGCGACCGGGTGGTGGTCTGCACCTCCTACGGGATGAACGTCGGCGCAAACACCATGACGCTTGCCGCCCGGGATATCGGGGTGACGGTCATCCCGGAGGGGAAATGCACCTTCCCGGTCCGGGTGATGGCGCACTACCGCCCGACGGCCGTGATCGGGAGCGTCTTCAAACTCCTCCGGCTCGCCCGCCGGATGGAGGCGGAAGGGATCCCGCCGCGGGAGGCCGGCGTCGCGCGCCTCGTCGTCGGCGGCGAGAGCTTCGCCCCGGAGTCCCGGCGTTACCTGGAGGAGGTCTGGGGCTGCCCGGTCTATAACACCTACGGGAGCACCGAGGGAACGATGTGCGGCGAGTGCACCCGCCAGGCCGGGCTCCACGTCCCCGAGGACCTGGTCCACTTCGATCTCTACAACCCCCGGATGGAGCGGTTCGTCCGGGACGGTGAGACCGGCCGGCTGGTCTATACGACCCTTCTTGCGCCTGGCGGGAGAGCGGGGACGCTTCTCATCAATTACGATACGGAGGACACCTGTTCGATCGTCTCCCGGGAGCGGTGCGAGTGCGGGCGGACGCATATGCGGATCGACTACCCCCGGCGCGAGGCGGAGACGTTCCGGATCGGGGAGGCCCTGCTCACCCGGGTGGACGTGGAGGCGGCGGTCTTTGCGCCCCGGAACATGGCCTACCTGAACGGGGAGTACGAGGCGTTCATCTACGGCGGCGACGAGGCAGGGGAGACCATCCTCCGGGTGAGCATGGAGTGTCCCGACCCCGCCCGGGTCGACCCGGGCGAGGTCGAGGAGACATTTCTCGCCGCCCTTTTCAGGTCTGCCCCGGGGCTTTTTGCGCCCTACGAGGACGGAACACTCCGTATCCTCTGCAACATCACGCCGCCGGGAGGCCTCGAACTCCATCGGGCGCCCGGCAGGCCGAAACGGGTCGTGGACCGGCGGTAGGGTGCGGAAAAAAGAGTCTTCCGGGCCCCTACCGCCGCCGCGCCAGCCATCCAGCCACACCGGCCGCGAGGGCCGCCGCCACCGGGAGAGCAGGTCCCGCCGCGGTCGGGGTGGGGCTCGTCGCCGGCGGTGCGGTGGTGGTGGCGGCCGGGCTCGTCACCGCCGGCGACGGTGTGGCGGCCGCGGCGGCCGTGACCGTGAAGGTGGTGCTTGCCGAGGCGTCGCCCTCGACCCACTCCACGGCCACGCTGTACTCACCCGGCTCAAACCCGGCCGTGTTCGCTGCAAACGACCACGTGTTCGCGGTGGCGTTCCCCGCCTCTACGACGACCGTTCCTGACGTCCCCGCCGCTCCGGCCGGCGCGGACTTGTTCGCCGGCCCGAACCCGACCGGCGCCACCGTGACGGCCAGGCGGTTGCCGGGCGCGACGTTCGTCGTCCCGCTGATGGTCACCGTCTCCCCGGCGGTGACGTTCCCCGGATCGTTGATGGTCAGCTCCTCTGCGGCCGCGGTGCCGCAGATCCATGCCGCGAGCACGAGCACGACCGCGACCCGGGCAAGTCTTCTCGCGTTCATCCTCTTCACCCGCACCCCTTCTTCCCCCGTGCGGGATAAGTGTATCCGATCCCGGCCCCGCCCTCTCCCGGGCGGAACCTACCGGTCTTTTCTTCTTTGCGGCGCAACACTCTCCACGACTCTTCTCCATCGAGGTGCGGACCATGCTTGAGGACCAGCGATGGCAGCCGGTGCCGGGGACCGCCGGCGCCGAGATCTACCCCTTTCTCCGGAAACCGGACGTCTGCTGCTCGAACGCCTACCTCATCCGGACGCCCGGCGATATCCTGCTCATCGACACCGGGGCGGACGCCGGCCAGATGGACCGGATCCTCTCGCTCGTGGAGGACCTCCTCCGGGAGGCCCCGCGGCCGGTCACCCTCTTCCTCACCCACTGCCACGCCGACCACTGCTACCGGGCCGCCCGCGACCGCCGGTTCCGGGCCATCCCGGGCCTCACCGTCGCCGCAGAGGAGACGGGCGCCCGGGCGCTCGAATCAGGCGATCCGGTCCGGACAGTTGCGGAACTCATGGGATGGGAGATCGAGCCGCTCCCGGTCGGCCTCCCCCTGCTTGCCGCCCGCGACCGCGAGGCCCTTGAGACGGGGGACGGGATCGCCCTTCACCGGCAGGAGATCCCCCTCCGCTCCGGGGAGACCGTTCTCGTCTACCACACCCCCGGGCACTCGCCCGACAGCATCTGCATCCGGCTCGGCGGGTGCCTCTTCATCGGCGACCTCCTCTTCTCCACAAGCCCCGGGGTCGCCGGGCTTGCCGGGTGGGACCAGCCGGCGCTGCTCGCGTCCGTGGGAAGGGTCCGGTGGATCCTCGCCCACGAACCGGTGAGCCTCTGCTGCCCGGGCCACGGCAGGAGCATCCCGGCCGCGGCGATGCCGGCGCTCCTCGACCGGCTGCAGGAGGAGGCGGAGGGGATGGCGGAGGTCGGCGCCTTCGACCGGGAGCGGCTCGCCGACGCTCTCGAGCACGCCGTCGACCTTCTCCAGGAGTCCAACCGGATCTTCGCGGCGATCGCGGGGCGCCTCTACGCCCTTGCCTATCGCCTCGATGACCTCGGCGAGGCCGCCGAGGCCCGGCGTTACCAGGACCTCCTCGAGTCCGACCAGATCGACACGTTCCTTGCCGATTTCTCGCGGTTCGCCGACGAGTTCGAGACCGGGAAGAAACTCGAGGTCCAGCTGGTCCTCAAGGCCGTCCAGGTCATCCAGCGAATCGAGGCCCATTTCGCGGGTGACCGGCTCAACCACGTCGTCGAGGCGTCGCTCCTCCGCCGGACCGGCCGCCTGCTTGTCGACTTCATGGCCACGATCACGGGCTCGCAGGACCACGCCTGCCTCGCCGCCGCCGACCTCCCGCCGGTGCTCCGCGACCTCATCGCGGAGGCCCTGACCCCCCCGTTCTCGGACGAGGCGTTCATCGAGGCGGCGGACGACCCCGCGGCCTACCGGGCGGAACTTGTCTCCCGGCTCGCCTACCTCCCGCTCTTCGAGAGCGTCGACCTCTCTCTCGACGCAGAGAGCCCCCTCCCGCCCGTGCTGGTCGACCGGGAACGGTTCTCCGACGAGGTCGCCGGCGTGCTTGAGGATATGGCGGCCGCCGGCGCCCGGGAGATCCGGCTCTCCCTCCGGCGGGAGGAGGATGCGGTCGGGCTCCTGATCCGGGGCCCCGCCCCGCTCTCCGCGCGGAGGCTCCGGTTTTACCGGCGGAAGTTCGGGCTCGCGGGGGCATCGCTTGAGACTTTCGGGGACGATCCCGGCCTCCTTCTCCTCCTCCGGCCCGCCCCCTCCTGACCCGGATCTTTCAGGGCAAGCTACTTACCTCCGGCCCCCGTAGCAGGGTGACCGTGACGGAGATGCAGCATGTGCCTGGAGTTGACCGCGGCAGGGTGATCCTCTACGCCCTGAGCACCTGCGGTTGGTGTGCCAGGACAAAAGACCTCCTTGCCGGCCTCGGCGTCGCGTTCTCGTACGTCTACGTGGACCTGCTCGCGGGAGAGGAGCGGGACCGGGTGGTCCGGGAGGTTGAACGCTGGAACCCGCGGATCTCGTTCCCGACGGTCGTCGTCGACGGCGCGAAGGTGATCGTGGGGTTCCGGGAGCAGGAGATCCGGGAGGTGGTCGGTGTCTGACGAGGTGAACGATGGGGAGATCGACGGTTTTGTGCGCGATCTCGCCCGGGAGGCGGAGGCCGGCGGCTACCACACGAACCCGGACCGGGAGTTCACCCGGTCCCTCGTCCGGGGCCTGCTTGCGAACCGTGAGCGCTACGGCTACATATCCTGTCCCTGCCGTCTCGCCTCCGGGAACCGGGAGGACGATCTCGATATCATCTGCCCCTGTGACTATCGCGACCCCGATCTCGCCGACTACGGGGCCTGCTACTGCGCCCTCTACGTCACCGCCGACGTGGCGGCCGGGGTCCGCACCCCCGCCCCCGTCCCGGAACGGCGGCCGCCGCCGGGGGAGCGGGAGCGGCAGAAGGAGGAACGCACCAGGGCCGGCCCGGCCCCGGGAGGCCTGAAGTACCCGGTCTGGCGATGCCGGGTCTGCGGCTACCTCTGTGCACGGGACGAACCGCCCGAGACCTGCCCGATCTGCCGGGTGTCCCGCGACCGGTTCGAGCGGTTCATGTGAGCCGGACGGAGGCGGCAGACGGCCCGTTTTTACCGGCGGGCCGATCCAGAGGAGTCATATACCGGGCCGGCAATTCTCCTGTATGCCGCGAGTGAGGATCAACGAGGGGGACCTGGTTTCCGGGGCCGGCGTGGAGGGGAGCTGGAAGAAGAAGCGCGACGAGAGCCCGGCGCCTCCCCGGGAGGAGCCTGCGGAGAAGGAACCGGCGCCCGCGAGGGAGGAGACGGGCGCAAAGAAGAGGGGGCGCCCCCTCTTTGGGGACGCGGGCGGCGCCGACATCTTCTTCACGAGGAAATAGATCACTCCAGCACCCGTATATCGGCGGCGGAGGCCACCACCACCTCCCGTTTCCCGCGGTAGGTCTGCACGACCCCGTAGAGCGCTACGCTTGCGTCTTTGTCGATTTCGAGCCCGGCCGCCATGTCCTGCGGCAGGAAGACGGCGGTCCCGTTGACGGTGAGGATCCGGTGCCCGCCGGTCGAGGTCGTTCTGACCTCCTCGACCCTCCCCTCGAGGAGGACGAGCGCCCCGTCCGGGACCTCTTCGGAGTACGGGGTCGCCACGAGCGGCCGGGCGACGGCGTCAAAGAGGAGGTGCGCCGCAAGCACGATCCCGACGACGCATACGAGCACGACGAGGGCCGTTCTCTCCTGCCGTTCCAGCATAGGTATCCTATCGCCCCCCGGGGTTATAACTTCCGTCACTTTGATATGTTAACGGCGTTAACTGATCTGTATGGATGATGTGAACCTTCCCCCGTCCTCCCGGAAGATCCTCCTCCTCCTCGAGGACGGGGGCGCCCTGACCCACAAGGAGCTGGTCCGCCTCAGCAGCCTGGCACCCCGAACCGTCCGTTATGCCTTGAAGAGGCTCAAAGACAACGATATGATCGTGGAGAAGTTCAACTTCCGCGACGCCCGCCAGATCCTCTACGAGTACAAAGACTCCCCGATGGTGTCGGCGCAATGACCGAACCTCCCTCCTGTGACATCATGCGCTGCGACACCCTTGCCCGGAGGCTGCTCCCCCAGATGCGCGCCGAGATGGTCTACCGCCTGGTGAACGAGCGCGGCATCAGCCAGAGCGAGGCCTCCAAGCGCCTCGGTATCAGCCGGGCGGCGATATCCCAGTACATGAGCCGCAAACGCGGGTTTACCCGGCAGGACTTCCCCGGCGACCTCGAGGTCGTCATCGAGCGGTGGGTCTCCGCCATCGTCTCGGGCGAAGGGACGATCACCATCTGCGACGTCTGCCGTTCTGCCGACCTCGCCGGCCGACGGTGAGGCCTCAGGTGCGGCCCCGCCGGTAGACGTAGAGCCCCATAAGCCCGGCGAGGATGCATGCCGCCGCCACCATCTTGAGCCGGTCCGGCCCCGGGATCACGGTCCCGCCGGCAGCCGCGGCGTCCCAGTCGTCCGCAAAGACCCGGGCGTAGTAGGCGGCGACACCCGGGTGCTCGATGATCACGCCCGCTTCCCGGTTGAACGCCGGCGAGTTGGCGTTCCAGTTGATGCTGCTGACAAGGACCGCCCGGCCGTCGACGATGACGCCCTTGTTATGCACTTTTGCGAGGTTGTTCGCCGCGAGGTCGACGATCCGCGCCTCGAGCGGCAGCCCCTCGGCCGCGGCGATCCGGTTGATCAGGTCGACCATCTCGTCGTTGTCCGCATCGCCCTCGACGTTGAACCAGCAGGCGTCAAGGAGGACCCGCACCGCGACCCCCCGCCGGGAGGCGTCGATCGCGGCCGCGAGGTAGGGGTTGAGCTCATAGGCGGTCTCGTTTGTTATGTAGGCCTGCTCGATCGCGATGCTCTCTTCTGCTCCCTCGATCAGCCGGAGGATGAGGGTGCTCGTGTCGGGGGAGAGCACCGGGGTCACCCGCGCCCCCTCCGCGCGGCAGGGGGCGAACTCCACCGTGTAGGCGGGCGCGTAAGGAACGTGGACCCCGGCCGCCGTGCCCTCGAACGGGACGATATCCCCGCCGGCGGCGTCGAAGAGGAAGACCTCCCGGAAGTAGGCCGCGAGCCCCGGGTCATCGAGGCACGCCCCCCACCCGCGGTTGCCCTGCAGCCCCGGCGCCGGGTAACCGCCGGGCTTGAAGTTCTCGCTCCCGATGAGGACCATCCCGGCGTCGATGACGATGTACTTCGCGTGGTCGTAGCGGTACTTCGCGTGGGCCGCGTCGGTCGTCGTCATCGAGAGGACCACGATACCGCTCTGGTTGAGGATGCCTGCGATCGCCCGCTCCTCCGGCGGTATGCCGCCGACCGGCCCGCCCTCGAGGAGGACGGTCACGGCCGCGCCCCGCTCGCGGGCGCGGATGAGGTCGGCTGCCATCGCAGGATCGGTGAACTCGTAGACGTTTGCGAGGACCTCGCGCTCTGCGGACGCGACGGCCGCCGAGAAGGCGTCATACGCGCAGTCCGGGGCGGCGAACGCGGTCACCGCGACGCCGTCGAAGGTCGCGGGGGAGAAGCGGGACTGGCCGATGAAGAACGGGCGCGGGTCCCAGACGCCCTCCTCGAGGTAGTGGACCTGCCCTTCCCGGGGCCGGACGTCGGCGGGCCAGGCGACCTGCTGGACGAGGGTCGCCCCCCGGTAGAGGTAGAGCGTGTCGGCCTGGTTCGCCATCAGGAGGTTCCCGCTCGAGACGACGTCCGGCACGGCCAGCGTCCGCCCCTCGATCTCGAAGTCGGGCAGGTAGCCGTGCGTCTCTTCAAACGCAGGGCCGTTCCTCGCGACAACCAGCCGTCCGTCGATCCGCGTCCCCGGCGGGAACCGGAAACCGCCTTTGCCGTCCGAGAGGACGAACCTGTCGAGCATCCCCTCCCCTTCGAGCACCAGGTACTCATCGGGGTCGCCGGGCCGGTAGGGGTCCGGGCAGAACTCGACGATCAGGATACCGCCGGTTGTGCCGGCAAGGAGGCAGAGGAGCAGGACGACCAGAGCGATCCGGCGCATACGCAGGGTTATGTAGTCTCCGGATAAAGAACAAACGATATGACAACGCCCGCGCCCCCGCTCGTCGTCAAGGTGGGCGGCAGCCTCTTTGACCGGGTTGTCCCGCTGCTCGGCATACTCCGGGAGGTCGGCCGCCCGGTGTTGATCGTCCCCGGCGGCGGGAAGTTCGCCGACCTCGTCAGGCGCCTCGCCGTCTCCGATACCGCCGCCCACTGGATGGCGATCGCCGGCATGGAGCAGTTCGGGTGGTACATCGCCTCGCACGGCGTCCCGGCGGTCACCAAACCCGTCCTCCCGGCGGAGGTGACGGTCCTCCTCCCCTACTGCGCCCTGCGCAAGATCGACCCCCTTCCCCACTCCTGGAACGTCACCTCCGACACCATCGCCGCCTGGGTCGCAAGCGAACTCTCGACCGACCTCCTCCTCCTCAAATCCGTCGACGGCATCCACCACCGCCGGCGTCTCCTCTCCCGGGTCGAGGACCCCTCCCTCACCGCCGATGAGGTCGACCCGGCGTTCATCCGGTTCGTCTTTGAGCACGATCTCGTGGCCCGGGTGGTCAACGGCCGGCACGACGACCGGGTCCGCGGAGCTCTCCGGGACGAGGCCGTCACCGGGACTCTCATCGACCCGAGATTTTAATTGTCGCGGGGGCGATATGATAAGCTAACTTTTGAGGAAACTGCAATGATAGCGAGAGATCGATGTACCTCCTGCAACGCCACGCTGGCCGAGGAAGGTTCCACAGGGTTCCCATGCCCGGTATGTGGGCACGGGATCAACAGGTGCTACCGGTGCAGGGAGCAGAGCATAGCCTATACATGCCAAAAATGCGGATTCCGGGGGCCATAACCGATGGGAAACGTCGCCATCATCCTGAAGATAATGCCCGAGTCCCCCGACGTCGACCGTGAAGCGCTCAAGTCCGCGGTCAAGGCGGCCGTTCCGGTCAACGATATCCGGGAAGAGCCGATCGGTTTCGGCCTCGTGGCGCTGAAAGTCGCCGTCGTCGTCCCCGATAAAGCCGGGGCTCCCGATGAGGTCGAGACAGCGCTCCAGAACCTTGACGGTGTCGGCAGCGCCGAGATTGTCGAATCAACACTTGTATAAGTGGATCTCCATACCCACTTTTCCGCCCTAGCGGGCTTCTTCCAGCCGTTCCATCACGTCGGCGGTGATCTTCCGGATCTTTTTGACCGACTCCTCAAACCCGGCAACCTCGTTCTCCTCGAGCCTGATGGGCACCGGGAAGACGCCGTTTCGGTTGAGGCGGGCGGGCACGCCGATGCAGACGTCGCCGATCCCGTGGATCTCGCTCGTGATGTAACTTGAGACGGTGAGGATCCGGTTCTCGTCCCCGAGGATCGTCCGGACAAGGGTTGCGATGGCCTCCCCGGGTCCGTAGATGGTGGAGCCCTTCTCCCGGATGATCGTCTCGCCGCTCGTCCTGACCGTACCGATCATCTCCTGCGCGGGCAGCCCCGAGAAGGTGGGCAGGTTGCTGATCCGGATGCCGCCGATCGTCGTCGCCGACCAGAGCGGGACCATGCTCTCCCCGTGCTCGCCGATGATGCGGGTATGCACCTCGCTGACGTGGACACGGAAGTAGCGGGCGATCAGGGATTTCAAGCGCATCGAGTCGAGGTGTGTCCCGAGGCCGAAGACCTGCCGCGGCTGGAGCCCCGAATACTTCAGGGCGACGGCGGTCATGACGTCGACGGGGTTCGTGACCATGAAGAGAATAGCGTCCGGCGAAGACCGGCCGATGGTCTCGGCGGTTTCGGCAACAACTTTCGCGTTCTCGAAGGCGAGGTCGTTCCTGTCCTGGCCGGGCCGGCGGGGGACTCCTGCTGTACAGATGACGATGTCCGAGCCTTCCGCATCGGCAAGACGGGTGCTGTACGAGAGCCTGACGTGGGTGCCTCGCGCAGCAAACGAATCGGAGAGGTCGCGGCAGCAGCCTGCAAGGAAATCTTCACGTCCGGGCCTCCCGACGAGCAGCATATCGCTGATGTGCGGGATCTCGGATATGGTGTGGGCCGCAAACATGCCGACGTTCCCGGTAGCCCCAAGAATTGTTACTTTTGCCATGGAGATCGCCGTTGGGGACGTGTCCTCGGTCGACCGTGCGCACAGGCATTCACCGCTGCATCCCTCCTCCACCCCGCAACCCCATGGGCGCCGAACGTCCACGGTAAGTCTGCTCCCTTCCGGGCCTGAACCGGTACCCGCGGCAAGAGGTCGCCGCCCCCTCCGGGGCTTTGATACCTCTCCGCCGACCTCATGGGACGAGGCTTCTCCGTCGGGACATAGAGGATCCTGCAGGCCGCTGCGGCCTTCCTCAGACTTCGCCCCCCGCATGACGACGGTTTCGGGTGACAGGTGACGCCGAGCCACCCGGGCTAGTCCCCGTATATACTGTGATCTACGGGATAAAAATAGCTCCGCCCACCCGGGTCCGCCATGCCCGGGTGATCCGGTCGACCTTCTCGGCATCCGCTTTCTCGAAGAGATCGAGGGCGGTGAGATCGACCTCCGCCGGGAGAATCTCCGGGAGCAGGCGGAGGTCGCCCTGGTAGACCTCGACCTCCTGCGCGCCGGCGGCGGTGGCGACCCTGATCGGCTCCCGCGCGACCTCCCGGCTCCGGAGGTCGTCGTAGGACCGGTGCATCGTCACCCTCTCGATGCCGAGGAACTCCCGGTTCACCTGGAGGCTGCGGGCGGTCCAGTAGGCGGCCGCATACCAGGCGTCGTTTGCTATCACGCGAGGGACACCCGCCCGGGCGGCGGCGAGGCCGAGGGTGCCGGCGCCGGAGCAGGCGTCGACGAAGGTCCGGGGGCGGTGCCGCCCGATCTCCCGCTCGAGGGAGAGGATCTTTGGATCGCGGTCCCGGGGGAACTCGACGTGCAGAGCCGACTGCTGTTTGTAGACGACGACGGGTCCCGCCCGGGTGGGGAAGACGTCCGCCCGGACGTCGCACCCGGCAAGCAGGGTATGCGTCTCTGGTTCGGCGTCGGTATCCCTGATCCCCGGCGTCCCGGTCCCCGCCCGGATGACTCCCCGGACCTCCGGGACGGTGGCGACCAGGCGGGCTGCCGCCCGCGCCCCGACCGACCGGGAGAGGAGGACGAGCGACCGGGGCGGGAGGTAGGGGGGCCTGTGCATCGCAAACCCGGGGTGGACGAGCGGCGTTCCGGCGGCGGCAAGGGGTTCGGTCCCCAGAAGATCGCCCTCAGCGGCCATCACCCGGTAGACATCGGCAAAGACCTCGTCGATGAACCGTTTCCCGCAGGAGGGACAGGGCTCCGCGGCATCGATATCGGGCGGCGGGTTCTGTTTGTCGTAGACGAGCCCGGTGCAGTCGGGGCAGGGGGCGAATCGTTCGGGGAGGGCCAGAAGAAGTTCGCGGGCGTCCGTGACGCAGTCGTGCCCGCAGACCGGACAGTGCATACCGGATGGGTTGGGGGCCGGGGTATATAGGCGTTTCATGCCGGCTCCTCGGCCGGTTCCATCAGCGCCGCGAGCCAGCGGGTCTCGTTGACCGAGGCGAGCGCCGCCTTTGCGAGGAGCGTCAGCGGCACGGCGAGGAAGAGCCCCGGGACGCCGAGCACCAGGGTCCAGAAGAAGACCGAGAGGATGATGACGACCGGGGAGAGGTCGAGTTCGCTTCTCGCAGGGTGCGGGGTGAACAGGGTCCGGGAGAGGAAGTCGATGACCGCGATCCCGGCGGCGACGGCCACGGCGCCGACAAGCCCGTAACGGAGCCAGGCAAGGCCGATGGGTGGGACGGACGCGATAGGGAGGCCGAGGTAAGGTATGTAACTGAAGAGGACGAGCAGGATCGCCCAGAGCACCGGTGCGTCAATACCCATGAGCCAGAGGAGAAGTGCGACCAGAACCCCGGTGACGAGACTTCCCCGTGTCCGGATGCCGGCGTACCTGTTCAGGCTCCGGCAGAACAGGGCACCCTGCTCTTCAAGACCGGTGCCGCCGACCCCCGGCACGGTGCGGAGCTTCCGCCGGAGCCCGGAGATCTCCAGCAGCATAAAGACCGTAACGGTGATGGTCACCAGGAAGTCGACCGTCAGTTCGACGGTCCCCGCGACGATGGTCCCGATGGAGGGGAGGAGAGACGGGTTGCCGGGCGACCCCGGGAGCTGCCCGGCAAGGTCCTGTCCTGTGCCGCCGAGGATCGCCAGTTGCCCCGCCAGGAGGCCCTGGTAGGCGGGGAGCGCCCTGTCGATCTGGAGGAGCGAGACGCCCAGGACGGCGATCAGGAGCAGGCTTACCCCGGCGGCGATCCCGACGACGGCGAGCACCGCCATCCATTGCCGGAGGCCCTGCCGCTCCAGCCGGTGGACGGCCGGAGAGGCGATGACGGATATGACAATGGCTACGAGGACCGGGTTGACCAGTCGGGCGGCAAGGTGCATCCCGGTGACCAGGATGGCGCCGATGACAAGGACGCGGGCGAGCGAGGCGAGCATAGGGGGATGGGCGGGGGTTTCACCCTCTCTAATCGTGCGCCATCTGATCGATTGCAGCCGTGATCGCGAGGATCAGCGCGTCGTCCTGTCCCGGGGCGATCTCCACGCCGTAGGTGTCCCTGACCCGGAACCACTTCTTCGAGACTTCGGCGACCCGTTCCCGCCCGGCGCTGATCCGGTACTCGTGGTCCAGGATGTTCCCCTGGACGTCCATCTCCGGGCCGTCGGTCACCCTGACCGTCCACCGGTCGCGGAGAGGAGTGATCAGGGCTTTACTGATCGTTGCCGCCACGCCGCCGTCCGCCCGCTCGATCTCCATCGTATCCCTGATGCGGAGCATCCTCTCCTGGATCCGGTAGAGGTCCTGCCCCTCCTTGTTCTGGAGGACCAGGGTGCTCCGGAGGCGCAGCGCCTTACCGTCCACCTTGAAGACCCGTTCTCCGGCGTAGTCCTCGATCCAGTAGTCGTCTCCGATGGAGACGAGCCTTTCCCGCATCCTGTAGCGGTGCGCACCCTCCTCGCGGCCTCCCGGGCCGCCCGCCGCCCTTCTTCGCATCATGGTTCATCACCTGTGGACTCGCTCCGGCCGGCCTCCCTGCACGGTGTCCCGGCCGGGTTGCCGTGGCAGGAGTCCCGTTGCCGGTGCTGTGGTCATCTCCCGGCGGGAGGGCAGGAAGTCCCGACCGGATAGAGTCGTCTGTCTAACTCCGCGAGGGGTTAAAAACCAGCTGGTCGCCGGCGCGGCGCCCTCTCCGGCCTCGGCAGGAGGATCCGGGCCTGCGGAAAGCCTGCCCGGGTCCTATTGCGCGGCCAGGAGGACCTGGACCGACCCCTCCCGGAGCCAGCCCCAGGCGTCACGGAGGCGGCTTTCCGGGAAGTAGCGGACGTCTATGCCGTTAAACCCGACAAAGAGCCCCGGCATGCGGTTCATCCACTCCCGCCACCGTTCGCCGCCGACGACGGCGATCCGGTCGACCCTCTCTATCCCGGGCCACTGCCTGAACGCGTCCCAGGGCTCTCCCGGCCTCCAGCTCCGGAACCCCTCGATCTTTAAGAGGATCCGGACCTTCTGGTGGTCTTTCATCGCTCGCTCGAGCTCCGGGATCAGGACGGTGGCGTAATCGCTCTCGCTCAGTTTCCCATCGAACCGGAACCCGACCACGGGTCCCGAACTCTCCTTCATCCGGTCAAGCATGGGTGCCCTTTCGCACCCGAGGGAGAAAAAGGCTGCGGCCATCCAGCCGGGTGCCTCTTTCGGGGGTTCCCGGCACCAGTTTTCCGTATTTCAGCCCGCGTTCGGGTGGCGGGGGCCGCTTTGCCTCATCCCGCCAACTCGCCGCAGCCCCTCTCCCCCGCGGTCTCGCCTCCGGGCCGGCCGGGCCCCCGGCAGTCATGGTGCCGGGTGCGGGGTGGTCTCCCCCCGCCTGCCGTTCATCCCGGCATCCGGATCGCAAAGATGATCGCGAGGATCCCCCCGACGATGGCGAGGATCGCAAAGACCACGACCAGGCCGATAGCGGCGACGAACGGGTTTGCGATCAGGATGATCCCGAAGATGATGCTCACGATCCCGAGGATCCCGGCTCCCCATCCTGCGCCCCCGAATCCCCGCGCCAGCTGGACGACCCCGATGAGCAGCCCCTCCACGCCGATGAGGATGGCAAGGATGGTCGGGATGAGGATGGTGCTGTAGAGCGGGTAGACCAGGAGCAGGATACCGCCGAGGATGCCGAGAATACCGACAAGCAACTTCCACCCCAGGTCCGATCTGTCCGAAAAGAGGCTCGCGAGAACGAAGATCCCGTTGACGAGCCAGTATGCGCCGAGGAATATGATAAGAACGACGAGCGTCCCGACGGGGTATGCGAGGAGCAGGATACCGAGGGCAAGGGCGATGATGCCCTGGAGCAGAACGAGCCACCGGGGCAGGGGAGCCAGCCGGGCGAGCCCGGGCGTGCCGATGCCGGATGTTGCGTCTACCATAACGCCACCGGGGGAAGGGGTCCGGTCCTTGTATATAAACGTATGCCACCCTGGCGGTTCGAGCCCGGATGGCGGCAGCCGGGAAGGCTGGTGCGTAACCCGGACCCACAGCCCGGATTCGTATCCCGGACGGCCGCCGTCCTCCAGGCAGACACCGCCCCTGCCGGTGCGGGAGTGCAGCCCGCGGTCATGGCGCCGGTTGGGATCGGCGTCTCCGCTCACCTGAAAGGCAAACTGATATACCCCCGCGGAGAGATAGGATGCCTATGCCCGGTCCCGGCAGGGAGGCAACGGAGTGAACCTGGAGTTTCTGCCCGCCATCATCCTTATCCTCAACAGCATATTCGCCGTCACCATCGTCTTCTTTGAGCGGAGAAACCCGACGGCGGCGCTGGCCTGGCTGGTGGTCCTCTTCTCCCTGCCCTCGATCGGCTTTGTGCTCTACCTGATCTTCGGGCAGAACTACACCCGGCAGAGGATGTTCGTCATCAAGGAGCAGGAAGACCGCCGCTTCCTCCGGGAGACGTTTGAGGAGCAGTACCGTGAGTTCACCGACCGCCGCTACCGGTTCGCCACGCCGGAGGCGGAAGAGTTCCGCGAGACGATCGTTCTCCTCCTCCGGAACAACCGGGCGTTCCTGACGGAGGAGAACCGGATCGATCTCTATACCCGGGGGGAGGAGAAGTTCGATGCGCTCTTTGCCGCGATCCGGGGGGCACGCGACCACATCCACCTCGAGTACTTCATCCTCAACAACGACGACCTCGGGCGGGCCGTCGTCCGCGCTCTCGCTGAGAAGGCGCGCGAGGGTGTCGAGGTCCGCCTCCTCTTCGACGCGATGGGGACCCGGGCCGGGGGCGGGTCGCGGAAGGCGTTCTCGGAACTGACCGACGCCGGCGGGAAGATCGGTGTCTTCTTCCCCTCGGTCTACCGGGTCAACTACCGCAACCACCGAAAGATCGCGGTCATCGACGGGACGGTGGGGTTCATCGGCGGGTTCAACATCGGGGACGACTACCTGGGGAAAGGCCCCCTGGGCCCGTGGCGCGACACAGCCTTCCGGGTCACCGGGAAGGCCGTCCAGCTCCTCCAGCTCCGGTTCTTCCTCGACTGGCACTATGTGACCGACGAGTACCCGGGGCTTCTCCCCCGCTACTTCCCCGATCCCGGGACTCCCGGCACAACCCCGGTCCAGATCGTCTCCGGCGGCCCGGATACCCGGTGGAACGCCATCAAGGAGGGTTACATCAAACTGATCAACTCGGCCCGGGAATCGGTCTACATCCAGACGCCCTACTTCATACCGGACGAGAGCGTCACCGACGCCCTGCGGCTTGCGGCGCTCTCCGGCGTCGACGTCCGGATCATGATCCCCTGCAAGCCCGACCACCCGTTCGTCTACTGGGCGACGCTCTCGTTCGTCGGCGACCTCCTCGACGCCGGGGTGCGGGCCTACACCTACGATGCCGGGTTTCTCCACGCGAAGACGATCGTCGTCGACGGGAAGGCGGGTTCGGTCGGGAGCGCAAACTGGGACGTCCGGAGTTTCCGGCTGAACTTCGAGGCGAACGCCTTCCTCTACGACGCGGCGGTCGGGGCCGGTCTCGCGCGGGCGTTCGAGGAGGATCTCGCCGTCTCGACCGAGATCACGCCGGAACGCTACCGCGCGCGGTCCCGCCGGGTCCGGTTCAAGGAGTCGGTCTCCCGGCTCTTCTCGCCCCTCGGGTGAGCCGGCTCACCCGTTGAGGTGGGCCTGGACGAACCTCTTGATCCGGGGGAGGTTCTGCTCCCAGCGCGCCTGGAGGATGGGGACGGCGTAGGGGAGGTGGTGCGGGAGGACCGCGGTCCCCATCACGGCCTTCTCGACGAGCGGCCGCTCGCGGCCGATGACGACGGTTGTTCTCGCCCGGACGGCGTCGAGGAACTCTTCGGCGGTGTCGGCCCCGGCGCAGGTGACGACTCCGCCGAGTTCATGGAGGAGGTGGCCGTCGGTCCCGCCGGTCCGGCCGAGGCCGTGGGCGGCGGCGAGCCCGGCGGCCTTCTGGTTGTGGGACCGGGCCATCCCGCCGCAGATCACCTCGAGGGCGTCGAGGCGGGAGAAGACCTCTTCGCCGATGCACCGGCCGGCGACGCACCGCTGGACCCCCCGGTTCAGGAAGGCGTAGCCGCAGGGGTGCGCCTCGGCGGCGATGCAGGCGTAATCTTCCCGGCGGTCGAGGATATCGGGGGTGTCGAGGCGTATCGCGGTGAACGGGCCGTTCCGCCGGTTCTTCTCGATGTGGTGCCGGTAGAAGTCCAGGAGGTCGGCGGTCGAGTAGAAGTAGAGGAGGATGTGCGGGCCGTCGTTGGCGCTGACCTCGATCCCGGGGATGAGGGGGACGCGGATCTTCTGCCGCCCGGCATCGACGACGCCGCCGACCTGGTTGTGGTCGGTGATCGCAAGCCCGATCCCCCGCCGGGCGGCGAGTTTGAGCGCGTCCCGCACGCGGGTGGCGGAGTCGGAGTAGCGGGTATGGAAGTGCAGGTCTGCCGGGAGGAGCCCGAGCCGCCGGATCGTCTCCGGCAGGGGTTTTTCGAATATAATGTCCTTATAATAGCGCATGGGATCGCTGGCCGTCTGATCAACGGTGGGTCGTCGGGGTAAAAAAAGGGTTCCTTGTCACCCCGTGCCCCCCCGACCTTGCTCCCGCAGTCGGTCAAGGGCTGCCGCCGGGTGGTTGCTCTCGCGGTCATTCTCCCCGGGGTTCTTCATGGACCATCTTTCTCGTGAGTTCCTCCTTTGAGAACTCCGAGAGGTAACGGTTCCCGGCGAGTGCCACGGCGACTGCCCCGACGAGGACGAAGATCATATCGAGCATGGTGTCGTCGAGGCCGTGCTGGAGGGTTGTCCCGAGGAAGGTGTCGAAGGTCCACTCGTAGATCTCCCAGAACCCCTCCATCGCCATCGCGAAGATGATGACGAACCCGACGATCATCCGCCGGGAGAGGTTGAGCCGGCTGAACCGGTCGAGGAGCAGGACGGCGACGAAGGCGAGCACCGAGACGGTTATTCCGGAGATGAGGTGGGCGACCTTGTCGTAGTAAGGGTAGTAGATCTCGTAGAACCCCCGGACTCCGCCGGCGATATGGAGGTAGAGGGAGAGGGCGACGAGGAGGTTGATCTCCCAGGGGAGCGTGATGTATCCTCTGCGGGTGACGGCGGCGGGGACCATCGTTAAGCCGAGCGCGATGATGCCGCCGAAGACCTGCGAGTATTCTCCAAGCGAGAATGCGATGAGGATGTTCCCTGCGATGAGGAACTGGAAGAGGTAGGCAAGGTAGAGCCCGGCGGGTCTCTTCATAGGGTTGTATTGGACGGCCGCCTGTAAACATTCTTTGCCGCCGGGGCCTGCTCTGCTGCATCACCGCCCCTCGACCCGGGTACCCATGCCCGCGAGTCCCGCCCCGCCCTGCGCGGGTGACTCTGACCTCCCCCTGCCTTCCCGCGTGGGCTCTCCGCCGTGCCGGGGCGGGCTCCTGTCCCTGAGCCTCCGCCTACGCGGAGGGCGGCGGCACTTCTGCTTTTGCTGCCCTCCCGGCCCCGAACGCGTCGCGGAGGTTCGCCTCCTCTGTCTCCGAGAGCGACGTCCTGATGACGTGGCCCCCATACTCCCTGATGGCGTCGACGACCTTGTCCGGCGTCATCTTCTTGATGAGCAGGAAGACCGCGGAGTTGCCCGGGCCGACGCTCTCCGCAACCTCTTTGATGAATTTGTCGTCGATGCCGTAGTCGGAGAAGCGCCCGGCGAGTGCGCCGGCGATCGCGCCGATGGCGAGCCCGAAGATCGGCGCAAAGAAGATCAGGCCGATCAGGAGCCCCCAGAAGGCGCCGGAGAGCGCCCCCAGACTGGTCAGGTCGGTGGACTGCTTGATCTCGGTCTTCCCGTCCCGGTGGTGGACGACGACCACCAGGTCCTCCAGTTCGATGACGTGCTCCTTTGTCAGGCTGACCAGCCGGTCCCTGACCCGGAACGCGGTATCCTCACCATCGTAGGCGATGGCAACCAGATCGCTCATACATACCCTCCTGAATAATATTCGGCACAAGATATATCACAGGGTATATAACGCCTGTGGTCGGTCCGGGAGCTATCCCGGCCTACTCCCGCCGGTCCCCTGCGTCCATCAGTTCCCCGATCCATCGGGTCTCCTCCCAGCTCTCGAGGAAGAGTTTGACGGCGATCGTCAGGGGTATGGCGAGGAAGACCCCGACCGCCCCGAGGATGAGGCCCCAGAAGACGACCGAGAAGAGGACGACGAACGGCGAGAGGTTGAGCCCTCTGCTCGCGATCTGGGGGAGGATCAGGTTCTCCGCGGCGGCGTCGATGAGGGTGATGGCGGCGATGACGGCCAGGGCCCCCGCCGGCCCGATCCCGACCAGGGCGAGAAGCGTCGGCGGGATTGCGGCCACGACGAGGCCGATGTAGGGGACGTAACTCAGGACGAAGGCGATGAACCCCCAGAGCACCGCGAACTCGACCCCGAGGAGGGCGAGGAAGAGCCCGGTCCCGACCCCGGTGATCAGGTTCACCTCGGTTCTGATCACGACGTACTCGATGAGGAGCCGGCCCGACTGTGTGAGGTGCCGGTAGGGCGGGCTCTCCGGCCCCAGGCGCCGCGCAAGCCCGGCCTTGAGCCGGGGCGCCTCGAGGAGGAGGAACCCGATCGCTATCGCGATGATGAAGGCGTTGAAGGTTATGCTCCCGACCTGCCGGGCGAGCTCCGCCGCCTGCTGGATCACGAACCCCTGGTCGACGTAGTCCCAGACCTGGATGCTGGCAGGATCGATGCCGTAGTTGGCGAGGATGGTCGCCTGCGCTTCGAGCGCCTTCTCGTAGCGCGGGAGGGAGAGGAGGAACCCGGTGAGGGCCGCACCGAGGAAGGCGATCGTCCCGGCGAGGACCGCGGCGAGCCCTGCGACCACCGTCCCGGCGGCGAGGACCCGCGGCACTCCCCGGCGGGTCAGCCACGCCATGACGGGCGCGGTGATCATGGCGAAGAAGACGGCGACGAGGAACGGGCCGAGGATCGGGGTGGCCGCCCGGATCCCCGCGAGGACGATGACGATCGCCGCCCCGACGATCGCGATACGGGCAGGGGGGGAGAGGCTCTCGGGGATCATATCCAATGGGAGGGTATGGGTGTTGGGGAAAGAAAGAGTTTTCCGGGCGGGGTCTCACGCTCCGGCCTCCCCCGTCCGGATCGCCTCCATGAGCGACTCCCCGATGACCGGGGTCGCGACGAATATGTTCCCGGGACCGACGGCCGCCGTCGCCCCGGTCTCGCCGAGGCCCGGATGAGCCCGAACCCGGGCTGGAAGTGCCCGACAAGGAACGTCAGGACAAAGGGGGTGGCCGGGACGTCGGCCTCCGGGACCGGGGCGAGGACCGAAGTCGAGGGAGACCGCGAGGACGTTTGAGAGCATCATCTTGAGGAAAGAGGAGCCGGTGAGGAGTGCCCCGATCGCCGTCGCGAACGCGGCGGTGTAGAGGCCGTAGATCGGGTTGATCCCGGCGGGGAGGGCGGTGATCGCCCCGGCGGGGAGGCTCTTCCTCCAGCGCGGTTCACCGGCGGGCATGCTCCGGGAGAGTGCGGGGCGCGGGATATAGGTTGCCCCCTGCCCGGGCGCTCCTTCGATGCGGTGCCGGGCAACTATCCGGGATCTCCGGATAGTTGATGGAGGGGCGGTTGAGCATCCCCGGGCGCTGTGGTCCGGCTCGTGGTCTAGCTGGTTGTGACGCCGCCTTGTTAGGGCGACGTTGTGCGAGCCGGACTGCTGGACCAGGAGCCCGGCCAGATAGGCCTGGAACGGATATCAGGCCTTGTATGAACTGTTTTGGCGCGCGAGCGTAATGGTCTAGCTGGTTATAGCGTCGCCGTGGTATGGCGGAGTCATACCACTAGACCATTGGGACAGGTGCCCTACTACGGAAAGTCGGCTAAATCGTGCAGTTCTGCAAAAAATTGTCAATTTGTGGTCTCTACACTCAGAGGTAAAGTATTACTTATGTTTGATGACCCTTATGCCCATATTTTGGGTGTAAGGATCAAACAAAAAGCATTATATTTCCTCCTGATAACATAGTTCTGCCAGAAAGGAGGAGGATATTCATGCGCACAGAGGCAAAAAATCCCTTATCCAATGAATTTAAAGTGGCAGCAGAGATCTATCACTGTCAGATTAATCATGAGGTGGTGTGGTACGGGAAACTGGTTGAGCGACTGGCAGGGGTGGTGAGTAAAAACACAATATCGAACGCTATTGAAACCCTGTTCGATTGGGGGATCATAAAGGCAGAATTTGGCGAGACAGAGACAGGAAGGGCCGGGCGCCTCCTGATGATAAGCAATGAGGCCAGACCCCTGATCAAGGAACTGTACGAGAAATACTGGAAACCTGTCGTTTATCAGTAAGAATGCTTACCCAGGCCCAATATGTTCCCATACGATCCAATTTACGTCGGGATCTCGGATATACAATCCGACACGCTAAAGATGGTCGGGATATACGCGGAACAATTTTTGAGGTTTATACCGCGGAACATCAAGAACTTCCCATCCCACGGAATGGATCACTCGATAAACATCATAAACCTGACAAATGCGTTTGTTGACGGTTGGAGCATCTCATTAAGTGAAGATGAAAGATACCTGCTCTATCTTGCTGCATGGCTCCATGATATCGGGTGCATTTGTGACAGAGAGCATCACAACGAGGTATCCTTCCAGATTTTAGCCCGAAATGAGAGCATCTGCAATTCGATAAATGCAGTCAACGGTAACGTCCTCCACGATCTGAAGTATGTCATCAACTCGCACTCATCCATATACCCTATCGATACGGTTCCAAAGATGAGAAGCAGGGTCCGCCTGAGGTTGATCTGCTCGATATTCAGGCTACTGGATGCCTGCGAGATAAGTTGTACAAAGTGCCCAAAAGAGGTATTCTCATTGATCAGGCCCACGCTGGATGGAGATCCGATCGCATACTCGTTCTGGGACGGCCATATGAGGATCAGATCATTGACCTATAAGAAACCAGATATAGAGGTGTTGGTGGTAGATTCCAATGATAACAGCCAGAAGATTATTGGCAGGCTTAAGGGAGAGATCGAGTCTATAACGGCCATATTTGATGAAAGTGGGATCTGCATTCCTAACGTGAACGTCATTGAGATCGGTTCTGTCGGCGTTCTCTGATATGCCTGAGGCGCCGGGTCGGCCCGGCAGCGCCCGGGGCCCCCCTCAAGGGTGATCAGGGCTCCCTTGGAATGATGTATTACACCAGCCCCTGATTTTACGGCCCGGACAATAACGACACATTTATTCTACCCAGCACGAGACAGAACCTTGCGCACGGAAAAGAGGGCTTTTGCCGGTCCAGCGATTCTCTCTCGCGTTTAACTCCCTGTAACCAGCATCCTGCGAAACCCCAGCCCTTCCGGCAACGCGCTATGGAGATTGTATCATGATTCCCGATCGGGCGAAAGTTTCGGTGGTTATCGTCGTGGCCCTCCTGGCTGCGCTGATTGTTGCGCCGGTTGCGGCAGAAGAGATCATAGTGAATGATGTCGGCACCCTGGCAGGCGATGAAGACTGCAACCTGACCGTCAATACCACGCCCCTCTCTTACGACGAGCCGAAAGCGGAAGCTGCGGAGGGTGCCGTCACCATCACTGCCTCCGGCACCGGCGTCTACTATCTCGGCGAGGAGATCACCCTCTCCGGGACGAACACCGCAAGCGCCACCACCTACCTCTTCCTGACCGGCCCGAACCTCGCCACTAACGGTGTCAAGCTTGTGGACCCCGGCGTGAGTATGGTGAACGGCTCGGCCGACACTTTCACCAGCGTTGCTGTCGAGGCCGACGACACATGGATCTACCGGTGGGACACCTCAAGTCTCCCCCGGACGCTTGACGCCGGCGGCTACACGGTCTATGCAGTCTCCGAGGCACGCAGCAAGGATGCCCTCAGTGGGGTCCAGTATGCGACGACCGCAGTCCAGCTGAAGTCTGCGTTCATCACCGCGACCTCGAGCGGCGCAACTGTCGCGAAGGGCGACGAACTGACGATCTCCGGGCGTGCAACAGGAGACCCGGACAACGTCTACATCTGGATCTTCGGTAAGAATTACTACAAGTTCGCGCAGTCCGCGACCGTTGAGTCCGACAGCACCTTCGAGTACAAACTCGAGTCCGGCGACACGAGAGACCTGAGCTCCGGCGAGTACCTCGTTGTCATCCAGCACCCCATGAACAATGGGCCTGGCGTTACCGAGAACAACGGCGTAATCTCTGCGCAGGGCATCACGCCTGTGAACCTCAGGTCGCTGCAGGCATCCGACGCGGTAAGCGCACTGATCAACGCCCTTGACTCCCCGTATGTCGACGACACCTACACCAAGTTCCCCTTTAGGATAATCGAGGAGTGCTGGATCCAGATAGACCCGATCAACGACCCGACATATGGGGAGACTTTCGCGGTCACCGGCACAACCGACTATCCGGCAGGCACGGCACTGGCCTACGAGATAAGCAAGAACAGTGGGGATTTTTACCTATCCGGTGAGACAATTGTGACCGATGCCGGCGACTGGAGGATTGATCTGGATACAGCCACGATCGGGCCGGGTGCGTTTACTCTCTGGGTCACGGCTCCGAACTACCAAGCATGGGTATGGGCGGCCTTTGACGTCTACGACGAGGCAACCCATCCAGTCCCCCCGGCGGGGGCAACTTACCGGGTAGAACGCATCTCCATGATCCCCTCCTTTGACGACCTCGCTCCCGGCGAGGAGGCCACGCTGTACGGGACCATCAACGCTCCCTGGGGCGGAAACCAGGGGAGCCTTGAGTTCTCCACCGACCTCAAAAACCCCGTATGGTCCTGCTCTATCAGTCGTGATGGAGTGGCGATCTACACTAAATCACGGAGCGCCAAGTCTCTCACATTGACGCCATTTGAACTCGATTATGGGCAGAAGAAGATCCAGATCTACTTTATCCTTGAGGGCACGGTGCCGGAGGCGGATACAGAGGACCCCACCCTCCTCCGGATCCTCGAGCGCGACGCCGATGGCAGGACCATCCCGGACAGCGAGCACCGCCTCGCGTTCACCCCGGCCGGGAATAACCCGACCCCGCCCTCCTCCCCCGACAACCTCACCCTCTCCCCCGGCTGGAACTTCATCTCGATCCCCCGGCCGCTTGCGGCCGGGAACGACACCGCGATGATCTTTGCCGGCATCGATACAGACGGTCGCGCGATCTTCCGGTACAACACCACCATAAGGGACTGGACGGCGCTCGAAGAGGAGGACCGCCTCGTCCCCCTCGAAGGGTTCTGGATCTACTCGGCCGGCCCCGCGACGGTCCCCCTGAACTTCTCGACCGACCCCCTCCTCCCGCCCGCGGAGCGCACCCTCTCGGCGGGCTGGAACGCCATCGGGACCACCGGCACGGCGCCGGCAACGGCAAGGGACACCCTCTACTCGGTCAACGCCCGGTGGTCGACTCTGATCGGGTTTAATGCCGGATCCCAATCCTTTGAATCGGGGGTCGTCAACGGCGGGAGCGGCGCGAACGCCGACACCAGATCGGTCTACCCCGGCCGGGGCTACTGGCTCCACATGACCGGGCCGGGCACCCTCTGCGCCATCGGAGCGTGATACACGATGATACGCATCACCTGGATTTTCATCCTCATGCTTGCCCTCGCGGGAACAGCAACCGCAATCCCCGTCCTCCCCGCGGAGTTCTCGGGCACGGTCACGATCGACGAAAGCCCGGCGCCGGCAGGGACCGTCATCACCGCCCGGATCGGCGACCGGGACTGCGGGTCGCTCACGCTCACCGCCGCCGGGGCCTTCGGCGGGGACTCCACGTTTGACAAGCGCCTGCTCGTCAGCGGGGAGGACGGCGATGCCGGAAAGACGATCACCTTCTTCGTCGACGGGATTCCCGCCGGGACCGCGGTCTACACCCCCGGCACCTCGACCTCCCTTGCTCTCGGGGTGACGAAGGGCGGGACGAGCGGCGGCACCTCTTCCGGATCGTCGGGCGACGGCGGGGGCCGTTCGTCCGCTCCCATGCCTGCGGCAACGGTGACGGGGCCCACCGCGACCAACACCCCCGACATCGATGAAGAGGGCACGGTCCGGCACACGACCCCGGAGACCACGGTGGCGACCGCACCCCTCACCGAGCCCACGCTGACCTCCGGGCCCGTGGTCTCGGCGACCGCCGTGCAGCGGGCCGGGCTGCCGTTCCCGTGGCTCACCGGGTTTGCGGCCCTGGCCGGGGCAGCCTTCCTCCTCCGGAACCGGGGCTGACCATCTTCTGCATGGGGGCATTTCCCCTCCCTTCTTCCGGCGGGGGCAGCAGTCCCGATCCCGTGGTCACCACCCGGTTGCCGCAAAAGGGTATTTAATATATTTATACTCATATGTGTAATAATTGAGGTGATACACCATGCCAGGATTTGACAGAACCGGACCCGCCGGCCGCGGCCCGGTGACGGGCGGCCGCCGGGGCCGGTGCGTTCTGCCCCGGACAGAGACGCCGGAAGGCGAGTCCGCCACCCCGGTCCCCCGCGGCGGTGTCCCGCGGGGATGCGGCCGCGGCTTCTGTGGCGGCCGGGCGCGAGGCCAGTGATGACGACCGGTGCCGGAGCGAAGGCGCTATCTGCACCGGGCGCGGATCTCTTCTTTGGGAGAATGAAAGATGAACGAGAGAGGACCCGGTGAGGGTCGCGGCCGCCGCGGGCGGGGCCGCCCCCGGGTCCGCCGGATGATCGGTGACCGGGGGGCGTTCCGGTGTTTCGGCCCCCTCTGCGGGCGGCCCGACGAGGTCCTCCTCCTCCTCCCCGAGGAGGTCGAGGCCCTGCGGCTCGTCGACCTCCAGGGGCTCGAACAGGAAGAGGCCGCGCTCGCGCTCGGCATCTCCCGAAAGACCCTCTGGCGCGACCTCCACGAGGCGCGGGGGAAGGTCGCCGACGCCCTTGTGCACGGGAAGACGATCCGGATCGCCGGGTGCGGCCGCCGGCGGGAAGAGGGGTGCCCCGGAGACGGGGATACCTAAAACAGCCTGGAATAGCGCGATAAACGGGCCGTATCCCGCTATTGGAATAGCGGGAGTCAGCCCTGTTTTGACTCAAAAATTGTCGGGAGCGGCAGCCCTACAGCTGCACCTGCGAGAGGGCATCGTAGACGATCTTCCGGTAGATCGCCGGCTGCGTCCCGTACTCCTCCTGCGCCTTCCTCGAGTCTTCGGTGGTCCCGAACGCTTCCAGCCGGTCCAGGGTCTCGCGGGCGGTATCCAGCACCCAGAGGTCG
>Ga0208041_1000403_pt1 | contig 44160 bp, 45 predicted proteins | sample AD_SCU002_MetaG_FD_184453 | JGI IMG/M metagenome (GOLD analysis project Ga0208041, IMG submission 184453) | Active sludge microbial communities of municipal wastewater-treating anaerobic digesters from China - AD_SCU002_MetaG (SPAdes) (version 2) | ecosystem: Engineered > Bioreactor > Anaerobic...
TGCGAATGTTGGCTGTAGCTTGCCAGGGGAACTGGCGACCGCCAGTAAGGGGAAGACCATCGCGGGAATTACCAACTGGGATAAAGCGATTGGTAATAAAGGTGGCTCCCTTGTTTTTCGATGATGCTGAAACTGGCATATCACCGAACTCTGTCGTAAATGTGAAAACCGACAAAAGCATCGAAAGCATAGCAAACAAACTAATTACTTTTTTCATACCTATCCTCCATTGACAGGTAAAGTCATTCTTTTACACCACAAAGCACTTTACCTATCGCATCAAATAACTGGTCTATTTTAGCACTTTAAAAACAAAAATAAATTTAATAATGATTAAGCTTTTGCTTTTAGCAAGTCTTCCACTATCGTCTTGATCATATTGCCATCAGCCTTTCCTTTAAGCTGAAGGGAAGCGTTTTTCATCACTTTTCCAAAATCGTTCATATCGTGTGCAGCCACTGCTTTGATAATCTCTTCAAGCTTTTGAGTAAGTTCCTCCTGGCTGAGGGGTTTTGGCAAATAAGCTGTGAGAACTTTCATCTGATCCTCTTCAGCCTGGGCAGAATCTTCTCTACCCCCTTTTCGAAAGGAGTCTATCGCTTCTTTTCTTTTTTTAACTTCTGCCTGAATAATGCTGATAATATCCTCATCATGAAGCTCTTTTCCTTTTGCCCTTGCTTCGACTTCAACGTATTGAATCGCAGCTTTTAACATACCCAGGGTGTCGGTGCTGACTCGATCTTTATTTTTAAAAGCTATCAAATAGTCTTTTTGAATCTGTTCTTTTAACATTATGTTCTCCTTTTTTTATAGTTTCCAGCTATTTAGGTATGAGTGTTGAGTTTCATTCAACTCATCCACCGATACCTGGTCTGAATACAGCTTTAAACGGGCAATTTTTTCATCAATACTTGAGGGTACTGAGCTTACTCCTCCAGAGAGCTTGCCTTTTTCCTGAAATAGATATCTTGCCGCTTCCAATTGAATGCTAAAGGATAAATCCATGATTTCGATAGGATGGCCATCACCATTCACCAGATTTACCAAGCGCCCATAAGCCAGCAAGAAAAGCTCTTTTCCATTTTCCAGTTTGAATCCTTCAATACCTGGTTTCATCTCACGAGACGAAACACTTATGGTTTTTAAATCAGCTACCTTGACCTCCACATCAAAATGGCCTGCGTTAGCAAGGATTGCTCCATCTTTCATCAAAGGAAAGTGCGTTTTTGTGATTACATCGATATTGCCGGTGGCAGTCACAAAAATATCTCCCAGGGGGGCCGCCTGGGTCATGGTCATGGAGCTAAAACCGTCCATTTCAGCCTCGCAAGCTTTAACTGGATCAATCTCGGTAATGATGACTTTTGCTCCATAAGCCTTTGCTCTCAGAGCGATTCCTTTTCCACACCAGCCATAACCTGCCACAACGACAGTTTTTCCAGATATCGAAACATTGGTGGATCGAATAATACCATCCCAGGTGGATTGACCGGTACCATAGCGGTTGTCAAATAGATATTTCATGCGCGAATCATTGACAGCAATCACTGGTATCGGCATCAAACCTTCACGATCCAAAGCCCGGTATCGTTGTAAACCTGTGGTAGTTTCTTCGCAGATTCCAAGGAGTCTGGAAAATTTCTCCGGTTTTTGCTCCATCAGGCGTATTCCCAGATCAGCGCCATCATCAATGAGAATATGAGGATCAATAGCTAAAACAGCATCCATGTTTTTCCAGTAGGTATCCTCGTCTAATGTTTTTTCGGCATATACCGCAATTCCTCTTTCCTGTAGAGCTTCAGCTACGTCGGGCTGAGTCGAGAGGGGGTTACTGCTGGTGATTGCCAGATCAGCTCCAAGATCTCTCAATACCTCGCAAAGGCAGGCTGTCTTGGCTTCAAGATGGATGCACATACTGAGGCGAATTCCCTGGAAGGGTTGGGCAGGAAGATATTCTTCTCTCAGGGCATTCAGCACTTTCATATGGGGTCTTGCCCAGTCCATTTTTCGATGTCCACTCAAGTTGTTAGGCATGTTTTTTTTCCTCCCTTAACCACTCAGGATTTTCCCACAAAGCTCTGCCAATGCCAACAAAATCTGCATCATTTTGTTCGATTACTGCTTCAGCAATTTTTAAACTTCTAACTCCACCAGTAATCACGAGAGGTAATGATATACCTTGCTGTTTTATCGCTTGAGCAAAAGGAACAAAATACCCTTCCCCTGAAATATTGCCAGGACGACTGCCACACATTCCTCCTGAGATATCGAGCAGGTCTATACCGTTTTCTTCGAGGGCTTTGGCTACTTGAATACCCTCCGTAAGGGTATAAGTACTTTCATTCAATTTCAAGCCAGGAGGATGGTCTGAAACACCCAAACGTACTGCAAGAATGATTTCACTTGGAAGGGCAGACTTTACTGCTTCCACCACTTCCAACAAAAAACGCATACGGTTTTTAAGATCTCCGCCATAGGCATCTGTTCGATGATTGGTCAGAGGAGAAAGAAACTGGGAAATCAAAAAACCATGAGCAGAATGGATTTCCACCATATCATATCCTGCTTTGCATGCTCTAAGAGCCGCTGCAGCAAAGTACTCCACCGTAGTTTGTATCTCTTTCAGGCTCAAAGCTTCCACTTTAATTTCGCCAGGATTGAGACGAATAGCAGAAGGACCTTTGGCTGGATTGGGATTCACAGATGCGAGACAGTGAGCTCCTGCGTGATTGATTTGAAGTGCAGAGAAAACCCCCTGATCTTTGATAAGTTTTGCCAGTTGCCGATGAAAATCAATGGTGTCATCAGAAGCTATTGAGATCTGACGGGGACTAAACTTTCCCGTGGGATTAATGTAGGAATGCTCCACAATCAAAGTGCCTACCCCAGAGGAAGATAAACGTTGATAGTTTTCAAACAATTGAGGAAACTCTTCTTGTTGAGCACTATACTTTTCGCTTGCTATTGGAGGATAGACAATGCGATTGTTTATTATTTTTCCTTTGATCTCGAATTCTTGCCATAGCTTTTTCATTATTCACTCCTTTATATAGCTAATACTATCATACCACTTCTGCCATAAAAAAACATGTTAAAAACAAGTTTCACTTTGCATTTATGCGAAAGTGGAGTATATTCCTGCTTAGGAAAGGTGGGTGGAATGAATTGAAAAAATCATGGATTGAAAATACGCTTCATCAAGCTAAGAAAAGTGGAGCATCCTACGCTGATATTCGTTTTGAACACAGTAAACAAGAGTCAATGTTTGTAAAAAATGAAAAACTTGAAGCTATGGAAAGTTCCACAGATCAAGGCTTCGGAATTCGCGTTCTTATTGAAGGCATGTGGGGTTTTTCTTCCTCCAATCAGCTCGAAGAAAACTCTGTGATGCATACCCTTGAAGAAGCTTGTGCAATAGCAAGAGCCTCTTCTAAAATAGCTGGACCAAGTATCGAGCTGGCAAAACTTGCTCCGGTCAAAGCAGAAATAAAAGATCAAGCGCTCGAAAACCCTTTTGCTGTAAATGCAAATGAGAAAATCGAACTCCTGAAAACTGCTTCCAGCAACATGAAGATTCACGAGGAAATTGCGGTACGCACTGCAAACTACCGCGCAAGAAAACTCAGCAAACTTTTTGCTTCTACCGAGGGGTCCTGGATAGAGCAGGAACGCACTGAAAGTGGAGCTGGCATCAGCGCTACAGCAGTTGGAAACCAGGATGTACAAGTAAGATCTTACCCCAATTCCTTTGGAGGCGATTACTCCACTTTTGGCTACGAGTTTGTTCGCAAGATGAACTTGCAAAGCCATGCCAAACGTATTGCAGAAGAGGCCAGGGCCTTGCTTTATGCAGATCCCTGCCCTCAGGAGCATCTCGATTTAATCATTGATGGTCAACAACTTGCCCTGCAGGTTCATGAATCCATTGGTCATCCCGCTGAATTGGACAGAGTATTGGGCTATGAAGCCTCTTTTGCAGGCACCTCTTACATGACTCCCGATAAGCTGGGTCATTTTCGCATTGGATCCGAGATGGTCAACATTACTGCTGATGCAACCATTCCTGGCTCCCTGGGTGGTTTTGGCTATGACGATGAAGGAGTTCCTGCACAGTGTGTTTATCTAATTAAAAATGGTATTTTCGTTGGCTATCTCAACTCCCGCGAATCAGCCCATCATTTTAACCAAGAGCCTATGGGAGCCATGAGAGCGGATGGTTGGTCCAAAATACCCATCATACGCATGACTTCAATCAATCTGCTGCCTGGAAACTCCACCCTCGACGAATTAATCAGCGGGGTTGAGCATGGACTTTTTGTGTCAGGTATCAAGAGTTGGTCTATCGATGATAAACGTTTAAATTTCCAGTTTAGTCCTGAAATTGGATGGATGATTAAAAATGGCAAACTAGACAAAATGATTAAAAATCCAAGCTATACTGGTATGTCTCCCCAATTTTGGAGCTCGTGTGATGGTATTGCCAATAAAGACCATTGGCATGTCTGGGGCGTACCCAACTGCGGTAAGGGTCAACCCATGCAAATCATGAGAGTCTCCCACGGAACCAGCCCGGCGCGCTTCAGAAAGGTAAAAGTAGGAGTGGTGCAATCATGAAAAAAGATAGTTGTGAACAACTTTACAATTCCATTCTTTCCAAAGTCAATGCAGACTCCTGTGAATGTACCATTCGACAGGATACTGAAAATCTTACTCGTTTTGCCAACTCTTCCATTCATCAAAGTGTGCGTTCAGACAAGACCAGTATCCACCTTCGTTTAATAAAGGGTCAAAAGAGTGGATATTCCAGCACTAACGATCTGAGTGAAAATGGTTTGGAGCAATTGCTTCAATCTGCTATGCTGGTGTTGGAAAACAACGAAAGCGACGAGGAGCTTTATCCTCTTCCCAAAGCTAGTGAATATGATACTATCCCCTTTCCATACATGGATCTGGACCCAGCCTTTGATGATCCCGAACAACGGGCAAACATAGTCAACAGCTATTGCATCGGAGCGCAGAAACAAGGAGTTCAAGCCTTTGGCACTGTCTCCAGCGTGCATCGAAGCATTTTTATTGCCAACACCAACGGAGTAAAAGCATATCACAGCTCTACTCTCGCTGAAACTCAATGCCAGATGATGAAAGACACGGCTTCGGGTTTTGCACAATCTTCCAGCCCCTTCATCAAGCAACTGGAGACCGAAAGAGTCCTGGAAGAATCTCTTTGGGCTTGCTTAAACAGCATGAATATCCAGCCAGTTGAAGCCAAACCCTATGAAGTAATACTCAAGCCTGAAGCTGTGGAAGACATCTTGAAAATGCTTAAATACATGGGTTTTTCTACCAGCGCCATCCATGAGAATCGCTCTTTTCTATCTGGTAAAGTTGATGAACTGGTTTTTGATCCTGACCTGAGCATCACTGATAACGCCTGGGATGCCAGACAAATTCCCCTGCCCTTTGATTTTGAAGGAGCTCCCAAGAAAACTGTTCCCCTAGTGGTGGATGGAGTTTTTCGAAACCTGGTCACCGATGCCAAATGGGCAAGAAAACTCAAGCTGGAAAATACTGGTCACGGTCTTCCCGCTCCAAACCCCTGGGGACCTGTTCCTATGCATCTGGTCCTTGAAGGAAAAAAACAACGCTCTCAAGAAGAAATGATATCTGATTGCGCTGAAGGCTTGCTCATTACTCGCTTCTGGTATGCCAACCCAGCTCATCCCAAAAAAGCCATAGCAACTGGATTGACCAGGGATGGCACTTTTCTAATAAAAAATGGGAAAATTCAACATGCCGTCAACAACCTTCGTTATACTGACAGCCTGGTGAAAGTTCTTTCCAATGTACTTTCGTGCGGTAATATCATGCGTTTACACGATATGACTGTTACCCCCGCTCTTCATTGCAAAAACATGAACTTTACTGGTCAAGCCTCTTCATGATCCCCATCGGTGATTCCCCCCGACGCATACACCCTCCAACGATTACCAAGGCAATCATTGCGATTAATGCTCTTGTTTTCTTTGGATCCGTCTTGGCGGGAATCAACCAGACCGTCTTGATTAAGGGATTGGGGGTGATTCCTTTGGAGATTTCTCAAAATCTTCTGATGGATACCCCTTTCGGAATACACCCCTACCTTAAACTACTCAGTTCTCTTTTTGTCCATGGGGGCTTTTGGCATCTTGCAGGAAACATGTTGTTTTTGTGGATTTTTGGAGACAACGTGGAAGACAAGCTTGGAAAATTCCTTTTCCCTCTCTTTTACCTTGCCGGAGGAGTTTGCGCCTCCCTTATTCAAATTGCAGTCATGCCTGATTCTGTCACCCCTATGGTAGGAGCATCCGGGGCAATATCTTGTGTGATGGGAGCCTATTTGGTGCTCTTTCCCAAGGCTCGAGTGGACATGATTCTCCCCTTATTCTTCATCTTCCCTGTTATCATAGCTGTTCCTGCAACTCTTTTTCTCGTCTTCTGGTTTGGCACCCAGTTGCTCCAGGCTTCGGCAGGTATCCCAGGAGTAGGATGGTGGGCTCATATCGGAGGCTTTGCAGTAGGTTGGCTGCTCATCAAGCTCTTCTATCGCCAAAAACCCAAAAACTCCCTCCCCTACGAAATCATCTACCCTTCCTAAGCCATGTCGCACAGGAACGTAGCCCTTGCGACATTTGTTGTTCTCAGCTCTTGATATATTCAATATTGATGAGTTGATACAAAGCATTCCAGTTGATCCGAGCTTCAAAACCTTCGGCTACAAATCGCAAAGGCACAAAGGTTCGATTTTGTACAATTCGTGGGGCTGCATCCAGGGTGATGTTTTTCCGGATTCCCTTTTTTTCAACAACTGCCTGGGTTTTACCAATCCAAAGAATCAAGCGAATATCTTTTTGCGAGATTGTCACGCTCTGATCGCGATCGTTCCATGAAACCTGGGCTCCAAAGGACTCTGAGATGAATCGTATGGGGACCATAGTGCGTCCCTGATTGATAAATGAAGGCGCATCCATCGTCACATTCTTTCCATTGACATAGGCGGTAGATTCACCTATCTTGAGCTGAATAGAGATAATGCTTGAAGAAAGCACGTTGGATCTCAAACGAATGAATTGAGCATTCCCTTTTTGTGCGACAAGCAACAAAGGAGTATCATAGGAAGTAAGAGATACATCGGTTTGGTATCGTCCTTTTTCATCCAGTTCAAGGTAAAACTCTTTTCCCATACTGGATAATGAAAGTCTCTCAGCATTGGTGGCTCCTGAAAGGGTGGTTACAGCTCTCGGAACAGTCTGTCCTGATATAAGATTTCGATCAATAAACAAGCCATTGGAGGAAATTTGCACCTTGGCATCAAAGCTTTTCGAAGGGATAGGATGTCCCGTAGGGTCAAACAACAAGGCACGCTGAATAGTAATGTTTGAATTTCCCTCTCGAATAGCTCTAAATGGCACGCTCAATAAATGCCCTTCTCCTGAGACTCCGCGTTGAAATTTGAGCCGTGAACAAGATATGCCAATAACCCCTGCACTTATGATCGATATGTTCACTTTTGGAATGACTCCATCCATGGAGAGATAGGGTCCAAGAAGGATATTGCGGTTGTTCAAACTCAGAAGAGCTTCGTTATATGCCAACTCAATATAGACTGCATCTACATTTTGAGCTTTTCGAATATCCACATCCAGGGAGAAATCAGCATTACGACGCACATGAGTTTGTGGTTGATTGATATAGATTTGGGGAGAGTTTTCCCAGGGAAGTATAAGAAAATTTAATACCTGGTAGAAGGTCTTGCCTGGAGAAAGAAATTGAACAGTAATGCTATAGTTGCTTGGAAAAAGGTTGTTTGGCATCACCATTCTCATTTTAATAGTGCCCCTGGTTTGCACATTGTCGGGATAAAAAAACACTGTAAAAAGATCATCACGATAATCAATCGGAACTGCTTTTACAGTAAAGTTACTTCCTGCCTTCGATTGGACGATAAAATCAAACTCAAGTGCATCCCCCAGATTGATTGTTTTGAAAGTTTGATCGACCGTTACAGAAAAATCAGGAATGCTTGACTTGCTGATAAGACCCATTGCAGGATCCCCGTAAAGATTGAATGAATAAAAGTTTTGGAAATCTTTCGCACCGAAGGTCATGTACTCGGTAGCGCTCTCTTCTATAGCATGATACAGCGACTCCCCAAGGGTTTGGTTTCGAAGAAGGAGGTTTCGAACAATCATGTACATTAAGGTCTGATTCCCGCCATCATTGATATTGCGCCAGGCTTCAGCATACCAATTGATAGAGGTGCCTCCAATAAAAGCAGAAAATCCAGCATTAATGGCAGCTTTACCTATATTATCCTGTCCTGGGGTGAGGGGTGAACAACTACCAGTTACGAAAATTCCCTTGCTTTTCATGGGAAGCTTGAAAGAAGCGAGATTTAATACTTCTGCCTGGATGATCTCATTTTTATCAGGACGATTGTTTCGGTTAGTGTCTGACTGCCAGATTTTCGTTTCCAATGCTTGGTAGGTTCCGTGTCCGTTCCATACCACTAGATCGTAGCTATTGGTAGTTAAAAGGTTTTCGAAATTGAGCTTTCTTAGGGAAAAATCAGCAGAGTATAGCGAGGGGGAAACTCCAGATTTTTCATAGATTCGATGTATTTTATAACCTGACGAAACTAGTAAGTCGCGATACAAAGCATCAGTGAGAGTAGCCCCATCTGTTTTGGCTTTGGCTCTATTGCCATCGGACATTTCTTCCTGCTGATAAGACAAGATGGAAGAAGACAGCAAAGCAGTTCGAATTTTGGTGCTTCGCTCAAAATCCAGGATATTATTGACCATTTTACTAACATCAGCTGCCTGATCGAAAGGTATACGCCCCACGTAAACCTGAGGCATTAAATTGATTGCGTGGTTTTTTTGATACTCACCTGAAAAACTATTTCGATCGGAGTCATAATCCGATGCAAGGTCAGAATAATAGATGTCGCTCCAGGTTTTGCCAGGTTCACTTTGGCTTTCCTTCCGCTGAAATGAGGGATACAGATCTTTATAGGGCACCAGCGTCTCAGATCCAACGATGAGTAAATATTTGAGATTCCAGACTGCATATCTGGATTCCAGGTAGCTTCGAATTCTATCAGCTGAGAAGGTGCCTGGGTAGTTCCGGATGATATCTTCAGGATTCACAATTTCCACATTGAACCCCTGAGCTCTCCGGTACAAAACAAGAGGCATCACTGCTTTTGAAAGAGTGTTGTTTGCAAGCACCAGATAATCGACCGAAGCTACCGTAGTGTTAAAATCATAGGCATAGCTTTTATATAGACTCAGAGGAAAAGCAAAAGATAATATGCAACAAAGCAATGCAATCCCTATCCTGAAAAAAGCAAAAAAACCTTTATTCAGCATCTTTCCCACTTTCTATATATATTCTACCTTAATAAATATACTCATATATTAAATTGGTTGGAAATATTTTTTTTATAATATATCTCGTTGAAAAAAAGAGGAGCTATGGTAGCATTGGATAGCATGAAAAAACATTTTATTGCATATGTACCTTTACTTTGCGTTTTCATCTTTTTCTTTTCCAACCTCTCTGCATTTGCTTTAGAGGAAGATATTCCCTCAAGACCAGTGGAAGATTCAGCTTTGGTCCAATACATACCTGCATTAGTGCTCAATGTTCGTGATATTACCCCTGAGCAGGAAGATGAAGGAGACCTGATCCCCGGAGAAACTATAAAACGCCTTTGGGTACAGCTTTTATCTGGTCAATACAAAGGTAAGCGGATATTTATTGAGCATCGCTCTGGTGGAACCTGGGGAAAAATGGCGTTCCCAGGCTATAATTTCGACCACTTACAGCCCGGAGACAAGATATTACTGCATGTATCCTTTGATGAAAATGGCATCAAATCAGCCAATATCGACAATCACCTGCGATCCCCCCTGCTTTTTCGCTTGCTAGCTCTGTTTGTGTTGATTATGATTGTCATTGCAGGCTTGAAAGGGGTAAAAGCTCTATTAGCTCTTGTATTAACAGGGCTTGGTATTGTCTATATTCTGCTTCCCTTGATATTGAAAGGTTACAGCCCCATTTTGCTTGCCACACTACTCTCTATCGCTATTGCCTTGTTAACCTTCCTGCTACTGAATGGTTGGTCGAAAAAAACCCTGGCTGCGATGGCTGGCACTACAGGAGGCTTCATCATTGCAGGTACTTTATCCTATATCTCAGGCAAGATGGTAAATTTGAGTGGTTTTGACAGCGAAGAAGCTACCATGTTGCGTTTTATTCCTCAAACCATCAGCTTCAATTTTCAGGGTATTTTGTTTGCGGGTATTATCATAGGAGCCCTGGGAGCTATCATGGATGTGGCTATGTCAATTGCCTCCTCTATGGATGAACTCCACCAACAACACCCTTTAATTAAATTTAAAGATCATGTCCGATCGGGTATCAATATTGGAAAAGATATCATTGGCACCATGTCCAACACCTTGATTCTGGCTTACACAGGAAGCTCCATTCCTCTGATGCTCTTGTTTGTGGCTTATCAAATGCCCATCATACGAGTCATCAACCTGGACATCATCGCCACTGAATGCGTTCGAGCACTGAGTGGTACCATCGGACTTGCCGTTACCATCCCCATCACCGTACTCTGTTCCGCCCTCCTTTACCCAAAATCCCCCAGCAATTAACAATCGGGGACGGTTCTTTTTTGTTACAACTATTTTTTTGACTTTTTTGTTGGGCAACATGTTTTTTGTTGCATAGGAGTGATGTGATATGCCTTTTAGGATGATTATTATTGCCAATGATGAAGACTTGAAAAAAGCATATGCTATCCGCACTGAAGTATTTGTGCAAGAACAAAAGGTTCCCCTCGAGCTGGAAATGGACGCTGACGATCACCGAGCTGTTCACATTCTAGGGAGTGTGGATGGTGAAGCAGTGGCCTGTGGAAGAATAGTTATGGACCAGGAGCATGCCCACATTGGAAGGGTCGCAGTTAAAAAAGACCATCGTGGAAAAGGCTTGGGTAAGAAGTTGATGCTATACATGATAAAAGTATGCCAGGATCTAGGATCCAGGGATATTATCTTGCATTCCCAGGTACAAGCGATACCTTTTTATGCATCCCTTGGCTTTCACGCTTACGGTGATACTTTTCTTGACGCTGGCATCGAGCATCGCGCTATGAAGATGGAGCTATGATATTAAAGCAAACCCAAAGGAGGACTTGAAAAATCTCCCTAAAAACTCTGCTTTATCACAACTTCCTGGGCTTTTGCGTTCCATTCCACCTGAGCCCCTAAGGATTCCGATAGAATCCTGACTGGAACCATCACTCGGTGATTGCGAATTTCTACTGCAGGCGCATCAGCAAAAGTCACACCGTTTTTTTCCATACGCTTTTCCAGTACATAAAACACAATACGGTTTTTATCCAACTCGTATATTACTTCTTCTGTCAAACCACTCTCAGGATTGCTTTTGAAGTCAATAAAAGCGCCCATAGCCTCTCCCACAAACCTAAAAGGCACAAAGGTGCGTTGGTTTGAGATATAGGCAGGCGTATCCAGAAATCTTGTATCCTTGTTAACCTCAACACTCTGTTGGCCTATACTTAGTTTAATCTCCACCAAGGGAGAGCTTTTTACCCACTCGTAGATGTAAATCCACTGAAAACTCCCACCCTGTTGAACAATATTAACTAAAAACTGTATCTTGGATGACTTGGCAGAATCCAGATCTCCCAAGCGCGGGATTGAGTTGGTTTGAGTCGTTGATTTACTTTGTCTTAGTTTGGTCTGTTCGTCCATACCCAGATTCAGCATGCCAAAATCCACCCCATATGGATCACAGCAAGAGGCATTGAATGCCTGAAACTTCATCCCCAGGGTAGAAGAATACTCATTAGAAACGCTCCATTCCTGGATTAGTCCACTTATCTTGGATCTCCATTGTATTCCAGGGGGCAATATTCGGGGCGGAGGAGTCCAGCTCCAATCCAAAGTGGCTGAGGTTTTGTTTTCACTCATCCCCACCTGCACCATCCCATCACGACCGCTGAGAGATAGCTCCACGGGAGATTGGTCATACCTATCCTCAAGAGTCTTGATCTCCACCTGTTTCCAGTGACCAGGATAGCTTTTTGCTTCTACGTTTTTAAAAAATGGATTAGCCGAATAAGGCATAAAATTTACTAAGAACACCGCCAAAACGCATATTGCAAGCACTACTTTTTTCATTTGCAACCTCCCAGCTTAGCTTGACCATACTCATTTTACTGCGATTTGACATTTTTAGTTCATTTAATCTGTTTTACAAGCTTGGATACTGTGGCATAATTTTGTCCTGGAAGCTTTGGGTAAATACAGAGATCAAGGCTAAAGGAGGTTGATACTATGGAGATTAGAAAAATACAGGAAAACGATCTGGAAGCTTATGCTCGTTTGCAGTTAAGAGCCTATCCTTCCATCAGAATAGGCTCAGAAGCCGAATGGAACTCCTATTTAGAGCGAAACAAACAAATGCTTGATAGTGCTGAGTGCACCCTATATGGTTATTTTCAAGAAAACACTCTCCTGGGATCCCTGATCTTATATCACTACCAGATAAATTATCTCGGTACCTGGCTACCCATCAAAGGAATCGGCAGTGTAGCGGTGGATCTTCTTCATAAAAGAGAGGGGATCTGTAAAACCATGATCACCTGGGCAGAGGAAGAAATTAAAAAAGAAGCAGTGTCGCTGGCTTTTTTGTTCCCATTTCGCCCTGATTTTTATGTCCCTTTGGGATATGGCTATGGACCCATGCTTTTTCAATATACCCTGGATCCTGCAGTTCTTCCCCCTCAGGGCGACAAGTCCAGGCTCATGTATCTTAGCAAGGAAGACATCCCCCGGATTCAGGATTTTGAAAATACCATGGACGCTTCCTTTCATGGTTACGTAAAAAAACAGGATAGAGAAATTAATGATTACTTTCATCGCATCAGCTTTCAAAAAATTGGCTACTTTGAACAAAATAAGCTCGAGGGTTGGATGGCATTTAACACTCAAAACCCAGATCCCAAAAATTTCCTTCGAAGTCATTTGTACATTTACGAATGGTGGTGTAAATCGCTCTGCGCAAAACAGGCTTTTCTATCCTTTCTCCATTCTCAAAAGGATCAATATGAGCAAATCGTTTATAGTACAGTTGATCCAAGTCTCATGCATTTGGCCAAAGACCCACGATCCGACAAACAAAAAATGCTTCCACCCTTTATCAGTCATCCCGTGGGGCAAGTTTCCACCAGCATTTTTTATTCCGTTATTCAGCCTCAGAAGATATTTGAACTCCTTCTGCGTCATAAAGGCTTGGAAAAACACCCCCCTTTCCATTGGGAAATCACCCGACCCCTGCCTGAATCGCATCTGGAAATAGTCGAATGGCCCTTTGAGCCAATAGAGGATAGTAAAAGCGCTTGTATCCGAACAAATCAAGCCATTGCATCGTCGCTGATGATGGGTTCGTTGAGTCTTCGCCAGGCAGTATCCTGGAAACTGGCAGAAGTGACACCAGAGCAGAGCCTGGAAGACTTGGATAAAGCGCTAAGCCTCCCCACCCCCCATGGGACCCCCAATTGCTGACATGGAAATACCACGCAATATTTTCCGCCTTTATTCGGATTTGTCCTGGCTATGGCCGATGTGGGAAGATCATGCAATTGATTATGCGCCTTACAACGAATATGTCGTCCAACTGATAGCGAAATATGCTGCCCGATCGGTGAATTCCTTGCTGGATATCAGTTGTGGTGGAGGGAAAAACATCTTTCACCTCAAAAGACACTATCAAGTTACAGGCTTGGATTTAAGCTCGGATATGCTCAAACTCGCCACCAAGCTCAATCCGGAAGCCACCTTCGTGCAAGCGGATATGAGAGCTTACTCCCTGGGCAAGACCTTTGATGCGATCCTGGTGGATGACGGAGTCAACCATCTGATCACCAAAGAAGACCTGGGGCAAACCCTGTCTACCGCATACCAACACCTAAATCCAGGAGGTGTTTTAATCCTGACTCCGGATGCAACTGAAGAAACTTTCCATTTAGTCGAGGGGTCTATCAGCCCTGCCTGCAAGAAGTATCAGCCTCAGGGGATGGACATTATGTTTGTGGAACATAGCTTTGATCCTGATCCTGGTCAGACCTTCTACGAAAGCGCCATGGTGTATCTGATACGCGAAAATGGCAAGATACGACTCGAATGCGAAAGTTTTACCCTCGGCTTATTTTCTATATCAACATGGGAAGAGCTCTTCACTCAAGCGGGTTTTGCCTTTCATCGGGAAGCCTATCAAGAAAAACACAACGAATATTTAACGTTTGTAGGAGTGAAGGAGTAGCCATGGAGGTAGCATTGACAGGAGCCTTTTCTTACACTGGAAGGTATATTGCACAAAGGTTGCTTGCTGAAGGAATAAAGATACGAGCCTTGACCAATCACCCCAAGCTGGAACTCTTCCCCCAACATTCATTACCCGTTTTTCCTTTGCAATTTCAAGAAGAAGACTCGATGATCGATGCCTTAAAAGGTACTGATATTCTTATCAATACCTACTGGATTCGCTATCCCCACAAAGAACTCTCTCACGAAAATGCTGCTCAAAACATCCAATTTCTTGTCCAGTGCGCCAAAAAAGCTGGAGTTAGACAAATCATCCATCTTAGCGTTAGTAATCCATCAGAAAATAGCAAGCTTAGCTATTATAAAGGCAAATCTCAGGCTGAAAACATGATAAAAAACAGTGGTTTGTCTTACCTTATCTTAAGACCCACCCTGGTTTTTGGCTTGGAAGACATCCTCATCAACAACATTGCATGGTTATTGCGTGCTTTTCCCTTTTTCGTCCTGCCCAAGCCCATGGATTATTCGGTCCAGCCTATACATGCTGGGGATGTGGCGGATATCGTATTTGAGCATTTACTTTGTAAAGAATCCAAAACCATCGATGCCGTAGGGCAAGAAACCTATCGAATGGACGAGTTGGTACGAATGATTTCTCGAGCCATAGGACACCCCAGACCTGTGCTGCTTTGGCCTAAGACCTTATCCCAGGCTTGCATTCACTTGCTTAGTCTGATCCTGAGAGATAGAGTCCTGACAGGGGAAGAACTCCAGGGCTTAATGGACAATTTGTTAATCTCCTCTGAGCAAGCCAGAGGCAAAACTTCATTTAAGCAGTGGTTGCATCAACATGGTTCGCAACTTGGCAAATCTTATACCAATGATTTTAAAAGGTATTATTTGTAAGTTGCTGATTATCTCCGCTGGAGTAAAGATATCTTTTTTGGGGATAAGAGGTAAATTCACCAAAGAATAATACTCAATAAAACCTTCTATTTCTTGACAAAAAACAATATGTTGTAATAATTATACAACAATAAGGAGGTAATGCGATGTTTGGTGAGTTTATTAAAGAAAGAAGACAAAAGTTGGGATACACCTTAAGAGAGTTTTGCAAAAAACACCAACTCGACCCAGGTAATTGGTCCCGTTTAGAACGTGGTTTGTCCAAGCCCCCTCAAAATGACAAAATTCTTAATGAATATGCATCCTATCTTGAAATCGAGCATGACTCTGCAGAGTACAGAGATTTGCTTGACCTTGCTGAATTTGAACAAGGCAAAATCCCTCGTGACCTGTTGAAGGACAATGAGCTAAAAAACTTATTGCCCCTTTTCTTTCGTACGGTCAGAGAGACACGCCCTACAGAGGAAGACTTGATTGGAATCATTGAGGCTGTAAGATCACAATATGAGTCAGAAAACTGATTTCTCAAAGCTTTCAGCTCCTTATCTATCGTTTGAGCAAATTCAGGATAGTGTCAATGAAATAAATTCGAAACTAGAAATATCCACTATTCCTATAGATCCTGAATTAATTTCAGAGAAAATGGGAATTTCAATTGTTCCAATCAGCCATCTTTTTGAAAAATATTCAGTTGAAGCTTTATTAATTTATAAGAAAAAAGAGATATTAATTGATTTGGGACACTATGAAGATGACAGGTATTGGTTTAGAAGTAAGTTTTCATTAGCACATGAACTAGGTCATTATGTTTTGCATTCTCAACTATATGAAAAAATTACATTTAGTGAGATTTCTGATTGGATTGAATTTCAAAAAGAAACACCTGAACACGTTATTGATCGTCTTGAATTTCATGCAAACGAATTTGCTGGAAGACTGCTTGTTCCATGCAGCGTTCTAATTAAAGATGTACAACAATGGTTTGATTTGTGTTCCTTTAAATTTGGAAAAAGTAATGAATTAGAGCACTTTGAAGAAGTTGTTCATGCTTTATCAAGGAAGTTTGAAGTAAGCGCTCAAGTAATTGAAGTTCGCTTAAGGAAGGAGAAAGTTTTAGAAAAATTGCTATCGTGATGACCGTTTTTGTGATCATTTATTGAACTACCGCTGTCAGTATAATTAAGTACCAAAGGGTGTACTATCCATAAATTAAACATTTTTGCTCTGAATATCTCTGCTGGAGTAAAGAAATTTTTTGTGGATAAGTGGCGAAAATCAAGCAAACCCTAAGTTAACAAAAAAGGGAGCAACTACGCTCCCCGGTGGAATCCTACTTTACAGAACAGGCTGTATTTCAGATTCAAAGTTAATTATACTCTTATAAACCTTTAAAAAAAGTAATAAAACTATTAGATTTCAATCCTTTCCTGTTATAATTATATTAGCTTGAAGGGGAGGTTTTAACTGTTGAAATGAGTGTATCTTTGCAAGGGTTTTACGTTATGCAAAACATAAGGTTTCCAAGATTAAAACTTTTCAATGGCAAGGCATATATCATAATGCCACCATATGAAGATTTCACCGGGAAAGATCCAGAATGATACCTCGCTGGAAAACCCTATCAATCAAACCACTTATTTGTATTACCTGTAGACATTTCTGAGAAGTGCTATCAAGTTAAAATGAACAAGCAAGACTATAATCAACTTAAAGCTGAAATATGTACTTTGGAGGATCTGCTGAAAAGCATTCCAAAAACGCATGTAATTGATCGTATAGGGTTGGAAGAACGAAAAAAAGAAATTGAAGAAAAACTTGCATCTGAACCCGCTCCCACTCATAAAACTCCTACCGCAAGGCTAACTTTTCGAGGTAAGCCTGTAGTAGGCAATTATGGTATTTATGCTGATTTCAGCTCAAAAGCTCTTAATGCTTTCTCAGAATCTGTTGCTACCATAGCAGCTAATCAGAATTCATCTTTAGGCGAAAGAGGCACCCTTCCAAATCGAGATAACTATCATTTATTGATAACGGGCATTGCTTTGGGTTCCTTTAGATTTGAGCTTGAACCTGCAACCGATGGGCAGGCGCTATTTCAGGATACTTCCATAATGGAAGAAGCAATGGAAAGAATTCAATCTATAATGAGAGCTTCGATCGGCACTGATGATGAATTGACAGAAGCAATAGCTGATTTGGATAACAGAACAATAGATACTGTAAAATCCTTTTTAAAAGAATTGGCTGACAAGGAAGCTATTTGTGCTTTTTCCTACAAAGACAGTTTTTTTCAGTTTGAAAGCCCTGAACAAATACGTCGAAGTGAGAACAGACTTAGCTCAGAAAACATTCTTGAAGAAAAAAAGACCATTATTGGAGTATTTCTTGGTTTCTTGCCCAATCGAAAATCCTTTGAATTTGAAGTAAGCGAAACAAAGGAGATTATTTTCGGAAAAGTAAGCAATGAAATGGAAAAACCTGAAGAGATTAATCAAATACTAAACAAAAAGGTAAAAATCTCTACTCTATCACGACGAGCAGGAACCGGAAAACCCCGATACACATTAGTTGGGTTTGAGCTGGATGAGTAGTTAATCGATGATAAAAAGCAGGTTATTCAAGGATATTACAGAGTGAACCTGGATAGCCTGATCCTGATTTTTTCAGGTTTTTTATGAGATCCAACCTGGGATAATGTGTGCGAAAAAGCATATTATTCAAAAGAATAGCTCCACAGCCATACATGATAATATTGTAAAAGATTTATGCCTACATGCTGAGTTATTCCGACTGCTCTTCATTTCCTCTCCCATGTCCGTAAACGCTACATTGCAGACATGGTAAGTTTAAGCCGTCATATTCGCTATTCCAGCTTCTAATGTTTTTTTGGTTTTTTTGCAAAGCAGACTCAAGCAAGTATAATATACACGTAATTTATATAAGTATATACCACTGGTATGAAATGGAGTAACGATGAAAATCAAACTCACAGCTAGGAATAAAGATGAAAAAGTTAAATACACCATTGTGCTCCCCAAAACGATGCTCTCCGAACTCAAAGAACTCTCCCAAAACGACCTTATTCCCTCCATCAACCAAGGAATCCAGGGAGCCATCCATACTTTACTGAAAGAAAAGAAAAAAGAACAATACCTCCAGCAAATGCAGGAAGCAAGCAAAGATAGCGCTTTTCTAAAGAGAACTAATACCACCCAAAGTGCGTTTGAAAATTGTGACGTAGAAATCGATGACTCATGGTAAAGCAATGGGATATCTACTGGTGCCAGTTGGATCCAGGTCTTGGATGCGAGAAAAAAGGTCTCAGGCCTGTACTTGTGGTGTCCAGGAACGCCGTAAACAGCTCTCTTTCTATTGTGACCATATTGCCATTTTCATCTGTTAAAAATCAAGATAAAATCTACCCTACCGAGGTTTTTCTACCTGCAAACGTCACAGGTCTGGAGAAAGATTCGGTAGTGATGATTCACCAAATTCGCACTCTTTCCCAATCTCGCCTGCTAAGAAAAAGCGGATCCCTGGAAGACTCAGACTACAGAGAATCTATTCTGGCTTCTCTTAGAGAATATTTTGAAGAGTAGTATAAACTTGAAATAGAGAAGTTTCGACTATAATAATATTGAATGTTAAATTAGTCGGAAAAAGGAGGGATGAATTGATGTATTTTCCCCGGCATGCAGAAAAAACCATCAGAAGCCTTGCTTCAATGTTTCCTGCGGTGTTAATCACTGGCTCTCGCCAGGTAGGCAAGACCACCCTTCTCGAACACGAGTATCCAGATCTTCCCTTTGTCAGCTTGGATGACCCACAGCAATTACTCCTTGCCAGAGAAGACCCCAAGCTGTTTTTTCAGTCCAATCCCCCTCCCTTGGTTCTTGATGAAGTGCAATATGCCCCTGAGCTTTTCCCAGTCATCAAGTTGATCTCAGATCGAAAAAAGATGAAAGCGCTATTCTTTTTGACAGGTTCTCAGCAGTTTTCTATGATGAAAAAGGTAAGTGAAAGCCTGGTCGGAAGAATAGGAATCATTACTCTAACAGGTTTATCTTTACGAGAGATCATGCAAGATCCCTTCTCAGAAAGTTTTATCCCAAGTGTTTCTTATCTGGAGCAGAGAAAAGCAAAAAAACAAAAAATTGATTATCCTCTGCTTTGGAAGATTATCCATCAAGGCTCTATGCCTGCAATGCATTCCGCTACCATGGATTGGCAATTGTTTTATTCTGCATATGTTAAAACTTACATTGAACGAGATGTTAGAGATCAAGCTCAGATCAGCAATGAACAGGCCTTTTTAAAGTTCATGACTTCTCTTGCTGCAAGAACCGCTCAGACGTTAAATTACACAGCCCTGGCAAATGATGCGGGGATTAGCGTGCCCACTGCCCAACGATGGCTTTCAGTGTTGGTCTCTTCTCATATTGTATATTTGCTTCAACCTTTCTACACCAATATAACTAAAAGAATGCTCAAAACACCAAAACTTTACTTTCTCGATACTGGTCTGGCAGCCTGGCTGACTCGGTGGTCGTCTCCTGATACCCTGGAGGCAGGAGCGATGGCAGGACCTTTTTTTGAGACCTATGTAGTTAGCGAAATTTTGAAGAGTTTTTATCACCAGGGAATAAGCACCCCTCCTTTGTATTACTATCGTGATAAAGATGGAGTTGAAATCGATTTATTGATTCACCAGAATGGGGTACTGCACCCTATAGAAATAAAAAAAGCATCCCAGGTTTCCAAGCGACAGCTTGCAAATTTTACAGTTCTTGAAAAAATGAAAGATATCAAAACGGGTCCAGGTGGAATAGTATGTTTTTACGACGATTTGTTAGCCTTGGATGATTTAAACCATATCATCCCTGTTGCCTACCTTTAGGGGCTGGATGTATTAATGATGTTCCTGGACATCCTTCCTTCTTGCTTATACTTTCCTCATGATCTCAGCACTAAAGACCACCAAATCCTCATTCCAAGGCAAAAGGAGGGCGATATCCAAATCGCTGTCTACTTTTTCAAAGTAGTATCATGGCAACCGATATTGCGTAAAACGATGGCTTCACCCACATATTGCCAGGTAAACCGAATGCTTCGGTTGATACGGGATTCAAAAATATACTCCGTCCCTTGCATTTTTTTGGATTGTAAAGATGGATGCTTTGGATTGTCTACAAAAAGATCAAGCTTTTTACGTATCAGGTTTTTAATTTCAGGAGAAAAGCCAGCAAGTTTTTCTTTGAATATTGGAGATACAATCAAGTTCACTGTTCATCTAGATCCAGGATTTGGAATAGCTCATTTTTACTCTTTGCCTTCAAGCCTTTCCCATCACTCAGATCCTTATCTACCTGTTGTTCTTCTTTTTGCCAGGTAGGTTTATAAAACCATGCCTGGTCCCTTGGTATGGTGATGGAAGGGATTAACAATAGAGCACCATCTTTCTCCTGAATTTCAAAAAAATCCCCCGTTTTAAGATCCAGCTTTTTTACCAAACTGGAGGGAATGGTAATCTGTGAGCGATCCTTTAGTTCACATATCATTTTAGTACTCATAAATACACTCTTTCTTAGTTTATTTAATGAATATGATATTCAGAATATCAGAAATTGCAATTTTCTATAGTAAAGGTTTTCTATTTTTTCTCTACCAAATCCTTATAAAACTTTTCAGGATCAATAGTTTTATCTTCTTCCCGTATCTCATAATGCACATGAGGATGAGTTGCGGTACCCGTTGCTCCCACTAAAGCAATCACCTGACCTCGTTCTACCGTGTCTAATACTTTTACCAACAACTCAGAGCAATGAGCATAAAGCGTTGAATAAACATCAGAGTGTTGAATTTTGATCATGCGCCCATAACCACCAGACCATCCAGCTTCTACTACCGTTCCGTTGGCTGTAGCTTTGATTTCAGTACCTTTTGGGGCTGGGATGTCAACGCCAGAGTGAAAATCCGAAACTCGGAAGATTGGATGTATTCGCCAACCGAAATTAGCTTCAATCTCACCTACAACTGGATATCCAAAGGGAGTGTTCTTGTTAATATGATTTTCTTCCAAAGAAAAACTTTTCCATAAAAAAGCAGAAAAGCCCACCAGTACGAAAACTAAAAGCAAACTGACGCTTACGCTCCATCGTCTTCGTCGGATTTGTTCTTTTTTCAGAGTATAAGATGCATGTTCCAGATCACTTTTTTTGCCGATGCTATCTACTGCTTTGTGAAAAGCCTCTTCTTCGCTCAGATTTTCATGCTTCATGAGATAATCTATTTCTTCAATTAAATGATCTTCCATTTCGTCCAACTCCTTTTTATGAAAGATGTTTTTACCATTCATCCACTTTCGCCACATTGGAACTAAGCTTCTAGTGTCTGGCATGTTTGATTCCTCCATGCTTTTTTTAGTGTGATGTCTACAAATTTCCACTCATCCATTGATTTTTCAAGCGCATTAATACCCTTTTCTGTAATACGGTAATACTTACGTTTCCTGCCTGAACTGACTTTTTCCCAATAAGATGAAATCAACTTTTCGCTTTCCAGCTTGTGAAGCACTGGGTAAATCAAACCATCCGACCAGCACCATTGACCCTCGCTCAGAAGTTTGACGATTTGCAGAATTTGATAACCATAATTTTCCCCCGCGCAAAGGATACTCAGGATAAGCATACGAGAGGTTGCAGCCACTAAATCTTTCGATATCCCTTTCATATATTGCCTCCCAAACATAAACAAAGAATACCTAATACTTTGATACATTGTAATGTTATGTAAGAAGAATGCAAGAACCAGTTATATGAAAAAATTCCGAGAGGCACTAAAGAAAGAACTCTTGCTTATACTTTACTCATGATCTCAGCACTAAAGACCACCAGATCTTCCAGGAGGTTTTCTTCAATAAGTTTTTTCATGAGTTTTAAATCCAAATCCTGATAGGCATGAACTAATATGTTTCGAAAGCCCACCATTTTGCATAGTTTATCTGCGGAAGCTTTGTCGATCAAGCCTGCTTCAAAAAGCAAGACGAAACTGTCTCTGCTGGAAGATGGCAAGCCCAGCTTTTTTTCTTTGATGGTAATATTGGCAATATCAATCGCCAATTCACAAGCCCTTTGAAGGTTGATCGCTATAGCATCCTGTTTTAAAAAATCTTCTTCGAAGGATAAGTTTGAAGTTTGAGAAAAATAGGCTTTGACTTGCTTGATACAGCGCTCCAAGCGTGCTTTTTTTTCAATTATGATCTCATGCATGATAAAATCTCCCGCTTTGCATGGCTTCGCTGATAATATCTTTGCGCTCATCGGAAAGGATCTGATAAGATTTCATAATCATCACTTCATAACGGTCAGCTTCCAGCGATGAGTTTGCATATAAGCGTTTGCCCTTCATAATGGCTTCTTTTTGCAGAATGATACCTACTTTTCGGAGAGAAATCAAGTCAATTTTTTTGGAAAAGGTCTCAGCGAGGTCGATTGTCAACAAATCTCTTGCTTCAAAATCCAGATCTTCATTCCAAGGTAAAAGGAGGGCGATATCCAAATCGCTATCTGCTTTTTCGAAGGGTCCATCGGTGGAGCCATAAAGATATATTGCAAGAATAGAAGGAACATGCTTTAAACATATTGACACTATTTGCTCATTTCTTTTTTTCGCACAAAAAGTATCCATAGCTACATTATACCTGAGCTAAGGTATAATCAAGGATTTTTCAAAGTAGGATCATGGTAACCGATATTGCGTAAAACGATGGCATTGCCTGGCTCCTTTTTTCATGCATACCAAACCACGCTTATATTCACTGCAATTCATGAAAATATTATACCGAAGCTTAAGGTTTTTACCACTACACCTCACCTCAGATCGTGGCTTGTACTTTCTGACCTATAACATCCAGCATAAAGTAAAAAAACTCTTTTAGCTTTTCTCGTTTTGATCTTGAGATAAAAGGCCTGATATCAAGAATAAACTGCTTGGGATCAAAAGTCTTTATCCTTAGCATTAAGTCTTCAGTTTTAAGTGGAGATAAGTGATAATATTTCAGCTTTTCGTCGATCATCTCTTGATTCAGCTCAACAGACTGACTTAACAAAAACCACAGATCATAAAGATCTCTACCCTTTTTTCGAGTCATCACAGCTCGTATCTTTTCGGACAATATTTCTTCTTTACTCAAATGATTGATGTATGAAGTAAAAACAATAGGATAAAACGTTGATATAATTGATTTTTCTGGCATAAGTATTTGCTCTCTGAATGAAAAATCCAGCTTAACAAAGCAGGGTGTTTGATTGGACATGGAAGTGCTCAGTACCCAGGTTTGCCCAATATGGGTATTCCTTTTGTTAAACTTCCAATCCCACCGTTTTTCAAGACCATCACAGAATTCCTGAAAAATAGGAACAAAGAGATCCGCAGAGCCTTGTACAGAAAAATCCAGGTCCTCAGAAAATCTCTCACCACCAAATAAGAGGCGGATAGCTGTACCACCTTTGAAAAAGATGTTTTTTGCATAATTTTGATTCATGAGCTCTTTTAAAAAAAGCAGCTGGGTGTACTCTCTAAAAATTACAATATCACTGATTTCAAAGCGCTTACCAAGTTCATTGATTTGACTTTGGGACAACATTTTACCAGGGCAACTCCTCAATTAGACGATAGACTTCATTGGAGATAGGAAGCTCCTGGCATAACCCCAATAAGCTTTCTTTATTGACAGACTCCAGATCGTACTCATCAAAAGAACTTGAACGCCATCCTCGGGAGGCAAAATACAGTTGATCAATCAGGGCTTTCTCAGGCATGGCGATCAGAAAGTTGTTTTCTTTAATGAACATCCCATATAAACTGGGTGTAATTTTGCTATAAGTGAAGCTTTTTCCATCCACCATTTTTTTGTTGGTTTTTTTATTGCTTACACTCGATATTTCAAATGGAAACTGAGAAAGAATACCCCAGTAGTTTAAAGCAGACTCCAACGAAACATAGGAAAAATCATACAAAAAGTTGGCCAGTTCAAAATCAGAAATGGCTATCCCTAAGCGACGATATTTACTTCGTTCCAGTTTTTCCAGAATCTGATGCTCTTGCAAACTTTGTAGAACCTGGTAAAAATTACGTTCTGTTCTTATATCCAATAATTGTTGCAATGTTTTTATCGTGAACAACTTAAACTCAGACTCATAAATTTTTTTAACACTTTTCAGGTATATAGATTCCATATACTGTATATTATATGCAGTATATGGAATCTAGTCAATGTATCGAACCTTCTTAAAAAACATCTTAATTCGCATTCATAATCAAGTTAAACAGATAATTGATATGTTCTGTAATTATTTTCCTTTTTTCCTGTATTATTTACAAAAGAGCTCATGCAATTAGCAAGGGGGTGCAGGATGTATTTTCGAAGGTGGATCCTGATTTTGTTGGTGCTATGCTTTCTTTTCCCATCGTCTGTTGCCACAAAGTCAAAAGCTTCTTCACTCTTGCCCCATTATTTTATAGCCATCCACAATGAGCCCTTTCATGCCCATCCAAGGGAAAATGCCCTTCGCAGACAATCCCTGGAAACTCTCATTCAAATGACAGAATATGCTTCCTATCGTGGTATTCGTCTTACCCTCATGTTTACTCCCCAATGGGCTGACTTGCTACTGGAAGACAAACAATCCCACCTCGTAGAAAAATGGAAATCGCAAGGACATGAAATCAGTGCTCATCATCACGGTATTCGCCATGGCAACTGGGATGGCTACACCAACTATTCCAAAGAAACAGCCTACCACCAGCGTCTGCAACTGAAAAAGGACGGAAAGCCCGAACCTTATCTTGGCACCTTAAAAGATGCTATGGAAGAGTGGAAAAAAATATGCCCCGACATCCATACGGGCTGTATGAACGCAGAATTTGACAAAAATGAAACTCCCAAGGACATCGCCATAGATACCAGTGCTGGCTTTATGAATAACGGAAGGGTAGGAATCAGAAAAAAAGGTGATGGATCCAATCCCGATATTGGCATCAATGAGTACATCCTCCAAGGCAGTCTTCAGGGTCAGAAAATCAAGTGGCTTTCGCATTATTTGCCAGGTACACATCCACAAATCCTGCCAGAGCTTTATGCCACTCTACTTTCCATGCCATCTGATCAAGTATATGGATTAGTCTTTCACAGCTCTCCTGCTGAATTTCCACTTTTCATACAAATCATTGATTTTTTAAGTCGCTGGGACCCGGAAGCCTCTAAAAGCCAAACCCTTCAAAGCATTGTGACGGAAGCTTTTCTTCCAGAGGCTGTTTTGCCTCCTTCCTTTTTGGGAGAAACCGAAGAAGAACTATCATCGCCTCCCCCTTTAGGCTTTCACCCTGCAAAAATCACCCATCCGCAATATCATGAAAATGGTTATGCCCATGCTTATCAATTGGGCATTCATAGCACCCGCGAAGGTCTCTATGCTTTCTGGCCCCTGGTTCAACCTGATTTAAACAGCGATCAGTACAACTTTCTTCTCTATGATGCCCAGTGGCACGATATTCCGAGAAACATCCAGATCATAGGAAATGTTGCAGTCCAACCTGCTGGCACCTCGTTTAAAAGGCAAGTGGAGGGATCCTGGCTACCTATTGATATCCCAGCCTATCAGGCTTTTGTTCGAGCTGTAGTAGAGCGCTATGACGGAGATGGTTTTCAAGACATGCCTGGTCTCACCAACCCGATCAAGAATTGGCAAATCGACAATGAGCCCAATCTTTTTGCTTCCCATTTAAGAGATTATGCGAAATACCACCACTTCACCTACGAAGCTATAAAAGAGGCTGACCCAGAAGCAGTGGTGATCATGGCAGGAGTTGGGGGAGGGCCTTTGGGATACCTTGATTCCTTTCGCAAGTTTTATCTGCCAGTGCTCAAGGAACTCGGTGGTCAATACATCGATGTTTTTGATTTTCACTGGTATGGGAATGCTTTTGGTGACTACCTCATGATAGATCCCGCAACAGGTGAAAACGTACTGCAGGTTATTCGTCAGACTTTAAACCAATGTGGCTATGAGACTGATTTACCCTTATGGATTACCGAAATGGGCACCTATTCTGGAGTATTGGGCAACCCTCCACGTTGGGAAACGTATCAGAGCGAAAAAGAGCAGGCTATTGATCTTGTAAGACGCTGTTTTTATACCTGGGCTGGCGGAGTGGATCAAATTCTCATGGCTTGGGGTCTAATGGAAGGATTTAAGCAGGACTATGGCTACTTTGACTATACGGGTTTTATCTATGATGGCTTTGGACCGTTGGATGAAGGACTGGGAGAGAAAAAGCTGGCTTACTTCACCCTACAATTCATAGGTCAGCATTTTAAGGGACTTAAAGCAAAAGACCTTGAATGGGTCCGATCTGACGAATACTTTTCCTTGCTTCGATGGAACACTCCCGAGGGGAAAGAAAAATTCATCGTCTGGAGAAATGATCACCCTTATGTGCTAAGTCAGGACCTTCTTCTGGACTTTCCTTATGCGGAGGGAAAAGATATCCATGTAACAGAAATGATTGCAGGAGCCATTAAAGGGAAAGGCTTGGAAATGAGAGAGTTTGATGCGCTGTTTAAGCAAACCAGGGTAAGCCCTGAAAATTCTGGCAATCCAGCAATACCAGTAGGAAGAATACCTTTAATGATAGAAGTGAATTGATATGATTCCATATCCTGCACTTGTTTCCCACATCTCCTTCGCCTGAGAGCTACTCTAAAGATATTTTCCAGGAATAGAGACGCTGATCTTTAATCCAATAAATCATGGGGTGAGAATTTACCTGTTTAAGCTGTCCATAAACCTCAAAATTAAAAGCATAGCTTAAGTCTGCCTGTTCAATAACATGGGTTCGCACTTGATACGACCCATCTTCTTCGTTCCTTCCGCTAAATTGATACATCAACCAGTATTTTTCGCTATGTTGATAATAGAAGCTTTCGTTTTCTTCTTCGGGTCGGATCAAAAGGTATTCAGCTTCAAGGGTATCAAGATCAACTCGTAACAAGCTGCTACTTGCTGAAGCTTCAGGATTCTTGTCCCATGCGTCCATATAAATCGCCTCTGCATCTGCATACACCAAAGTGTCCACATCATTATAAGAAAAGACTTTTTGCAGACTCTCCAAAGCCAAAGAGGGATAATCAATGGAGTATACACTATTCTGGACGGCCACATAAGCTTTATTCTCACTGATGAGGTAGGAATCGATGCTGTGGGGATAAAAAGGCAATTCCACGGAATGATAGGTCTTATTTTGACGGTCGATATAATAAAGCGTATAAAAATAACTGGCAAGAATATTGCGATTTAAATCTATCTTTACTGGCTCTTTAAAGACGACATATCCTCCCAATGCTTTGGCTTCTTTTTCGGGTAAGATATCAAACAGCTTTGAAGACGTCCACTGCTTGGTCAGAGTGTTTATCTCAATTAAATACGGAGGGCAATCACTACATTCATCCACCAGCATCAAATCAAGATAAGTTGGATTATTGCCATTGGGACAAAAATTCAGTCGGAGAGATAAACTATCCGAAGAAGGAAGACCGGAAGTAGATAGATCAAAGAGGAGCTCTTTTTCCTCCTGGGGAATTTGGATAAGGAAATCATTCTTCTCAAAAGGAGTACATGACAAGCTAAAAACCAAAACTATCGACACAAAAAGTCCAATCACTATTCCAGCATTCTTGCTTTGTTTTCGAACTTGAATCATAAATGTGTGCCTCCGTTAGCTTTGAGGGGATGGAAAAGTAATAGTTATACGTTGCAGTTTTCCGTCCCAGTCAACTTTTGAACCAAGATTCTCGGATACAAAACGAACAGGCACCAAGGTTCGACCATTCACTATCATTGGAGCAACCGCGAGAGACACTTGTTCATCATTCACCATAGCCGAAGTTTTTCCGACCCAGAGTTTAATAGTACGACCATAAAGGATAAAGGTAATCCTTTGCTCTGGTGCGTTCCAATCCAAACTTGCTCCAATAGCTTCTCCCACAAAACGCAAGGGTACCATGGTAGTACTTTTAACTATCATGGGTGGCGCATCAAGAGTATAAGGCTTACCATTAATTTCTGCCTGAGTCTTTCCAATAAAAAGAAGTATGAGTTTTTTCTCGGGATACACCATATAATGCATCAATCTTGATTCATTACCCACCAGGTCAGTAGCTTTGATTACAAAAAAATTGCTTCCCATTTCCAGTGAAACTCGAGCAATAAAGGTTCCATCGGGCAAAACTGGTACTTTATGTTCATTGATCAGCACCTTGGCGTTCTTGTCGTCTACTTTTCCCGTTAAAGTATCTATATCAGAAGTGCAAAGTTTATTATCGGGAGTGATCATGGTAATAAGTGGGGCGATGGTATCCAAATAAATGGTAAAAATTATTTCGCTACGATTACTCCCCAAATCTATCGCCTCAATCTTAATATCGTTTTTACCTTCATTCAATTGAAGAGTTTGTTTGAAATTTCCACTATCATCTACCTGGGTTTCCTTTCCTTGAATTAAAACCCTTACATTGGGCTCTGTCTTTCCAGACAAACTATGATTTTTTTGTTTTGTGTAGTACTGCCCATCAATATCAATAAAATTATCTGTATTGATACTTATCGCAGGAGCAGTGGTATTGGTTTCATCATGATGCTGTTCAGAAAAAACATTTCCATAAAATGGAAGAACAACAAACAATAGCATTACACTTAAAACTATTGCTGTAAGTCGACTTTTCATTGTTTCCCTCCCTTTTTTGTTTTGAGGCTCCTTGCTAAACAACCGAGACAACTAGTTCTATAATAAACATAATAAGTATATACGAATTTTGCCAAATTAGAGGATTATGTTCCCGTAATTTGCACAAATTACAGGAATTAGAACTTCCGATTGGTGTTTACAACTAAGCCGGCATGGGTAAACTATCTGTATGAATACTTTATGGGTAGTAAGAGCTGGCTTGATCGAGTACGGAAAAATGCTCGCAATTCAGGAGCAGTGCCTGAAAATGCGTCAAGAAGACGCCCTGGATGATATCCTCCTCTTGTGCGAACACCCTCCCGTCATTACCCTCGGCAAAAACGCCCAACGCAGTAATATCCTCTTTTCGGACGACTACCTTCACCAGCAGGGTATAGAAATCTTCCCCATCACCCGCGGAGGAGACGTCACCTTTCACGGGCCAGGTCAGTTGGTAGGCTACCCCATAGTTCACCTTAAAAATTGGGATCACAGCATACGCCTCTTTGTAGATAAAGTCGAAGAATCCATCATCCACTACCTCGCGCAAACCCATCATATCAACGCCCAGCGCATACAAGGACTCACCGGAGTATGGGTGGGACAGGATAAAATCACCGCCATCGGCTTTGCAGTTAAAAAATGGGTGACCATGCATGGTTTTGCCTTCAACATCACCACCGACCTGAACTATTTCAACTATATCACTCCCTGTGGCATCCGCGACAAAGGAGTCACCTCGCTAACGAGCCTACTGGGCAAGAGCATCGATATGCCTGAAGTGATCGACCAGCTCTGTCAAAGCATGGAAAGCGTCCTGCCATGTAAAACTGAAGAGCTTGCACTTGAAACATTGCTTCAGAGGATCCCTCTGTGAACACTCCTCAACGCAAGCCCGAATGGCTGAAAAATACCCAGACGCGCAATCAGGACTTTCACCAGGTAAGTCAACTGGTCAAAAACCTCCAACTGCACACCGTATGCGAGGAAGCCAACTGCCCCAACCGCACCGAATGCTACAGTCACCGCACAGCCACCTTTCTCATCCTTGGTGCTATTTGCACTCGAAAATGCAAGTTTTGCAATGTCAGCAAAGGAACACCCCTTGCCCCTGATCCCTCAGAGCCCCTTCACCTTGCCCAGGCCTGTAAAAGTCTGAACTTAAAACATGCCGTCATCACATCCGTCACCCGCGACGATTTGCCCGATGGCGGAGCAGAGCAATTTGCCCAATGCATCCAGGAAATCCGCCAGCTTCATCCCACCTGCACCATCGAAGTTTTAACTCCTGATTTTTCTGGCTCTTCTGAAGCTATCCAAGTAGTTATCGATGCTCATCCCGAAGTATATAATCACAACATCGAAACCGTTCCTCGCCTCTATCCCCTCGTACGCCCCATTGCCGACTACCATCGTTCTCTCATGCTTCTTGCCCAGGTCAAACAAAGCGATCCCTCCATTCTCAGCAAATCAGGTATCATGGTAGGTCTTGGAGAAACCGCAGAGGAAGTGGAGCAAACCCTTCGTGATCTTCATGCTCATGGCTGTGATGCTCTGACCATCGGGCAATACCTGCCCCCCAGCAAAGAGCATTATCCTCTAGCAGAGTATATCACTCCCGCTCAATTTGAAGCCTATCGCCAAATGGCCTTACATATCGGATTCAAGCAGGTGGCATCTTCGCCCCTGACCCGCAGTTCTTATCATGCAAGTCTGATGCTTAAAGAAAATCATAAGGAGGACTAGATCAATGAAAAAAGCATTTCCCTGGCTTTATCTGAGTTATGGCATCATATGGGTGTTAGCTTCGATTCCAGTATTCCTCAGCCCTCCAGATGGGGGTCTGTGGGTATGGAGATCCCTTATACGATATGCAGGCATCGCTGGATTTCTGATGGTATATCTTTCCCTGATAGGAGCCTATATCAAAGAATGGCAATACAAGCAAACTAAAAAGCCTTTTATCGATAGTCATCATATCCTGGTCAGAACTGGCTGGGTTTTAATGTTTATTCATCCTCTTGCCCTGGCATTACAGCTCAACAACTGGCAAATTTTCATCCCCACATTCAGCCCATTAGCTACCTTTTTCCGCATGGGTGGAAAAGTAGCGCTGATCGTCTTCACCATCGGGGTGCTGGTTGCAGTGCTTAGAAAATACCTTAAAGGCTGGAAAATCGTCCACATGCTCCAACTTGTGGCGTTTCTCCTGGCAGGCATTCATGCCTGGCTCATCGGCACCGATACTAAAACCCTCCCAGTTAAAATTCTCCTTTCGCTGATGATGGCATCGGCCTTCTTACTTTTCTTTCGCAACACAAAGCGCTTTAAATACCTGCTGAAAAATTAGCAAAAGGCTCCCTATGAAGAATATACCTTGGATTCCTGTCCTTGTCTCAGCTTTCTTCCTGTTTAGCAGTGGCTATTATCTGGGTCAGCAAAAGACAGTCAAACAAGAAGATACTGCACTTTTTGCTCCCAGTGAAGAACAAAGCAAGATACGCATCCATATTGCCGGAGCGGTCCAAAAAGAAGGTTTATACTTGATTGATCGTGAGTCCTGCGTGGAAGATGCGATAGAAGAAGCTGGGGGATGCACTGAAAAAGCAGACCTACAGCAAATCAATCTTGCCAGACCCCTGCGCCATGGAGAAAAACTTATCATTCCCACTCAGCTTGCCCTGACTCCTGGTTCAGATACTTCCATAAGCCAAACACCCCCCGGCACCCCAAGCTCCTCCAAAAGCCTGACCACTCAGCCCCCTGCCCAGGCGCAGGATCCTCGGATCAATATCAACACCGCCACCCTCGACGAGTTGATGAAACTTCCTGGCATTGGACCCTCCAAAGCCCAGGCTATTATCGATCATCGGGAAAAAAATGGCTTCTTCATCAGCGAGGATGAAATTGTCAATGTCCCAGGGATAGGACCCAAAACGCTGGAAAACCTGAGAGATCAAATCCGGGTGAACTGAGTTCAAAGTCCATTTCATCTGGCTTATACTCCTGACTAGCTATATTGCAGGATTTTTGCTCATCTCCCTCCCCCTGCCCTGGTTTATTACCCTCTTGCTACCCCTCCTTGCCCTACTTTGGCTTTGGCGAAAAAAAGCCACAGGCAGTCACCTCCTGATCATCCTGCTCTGCATAACTTCCTCCTATTTGCTCAATCAAAGCAGAAAACCTTTCCTGAATCCCATTTTTCAAAAAAGCGGTCAAGTCCTGTATCTCAGCGGAAGGATTTTGCAAGAGCCCGTGATCAAAGAGTATGGACTCAGCTTTGCCTTCCAATCCAATCAGGGCCACCGACTGGAAGTCAGGGCTTCCTTCAACAGTGAAGAAGACCAGCAAAATGCCAGCAAGCTTCTGCAGGGAGCTGGAATAAGCTTCCAAGCCAAAGTACTGGACCCCCAGCGCTGCTTTTCCACTGGAGAATTCTTTGCCGACTACCTCCTCCGAAATCGCTTTCATGGAGCAGTGGAAATAGAAGAGCTGATCAGCGTTCGTCAGTATTCTCCGCCTTCTCTTTTCTATCGCATGAGTCAAGGACTTCGAGCCTGGATACGTCATCGAGTCGATCAATTTAGCACTCATGAGCCCTTGCGACAACTCCTCAAAGGAATGCTACTGGGCGATTATCCCCGAGATTCCGAGTCCTATACCTATTTCCAGGAGTTGGGACTGGCGCATTTCCTAGCTGTTTCGGGCTACCATTTTTACTTCTTGCTTGGAATACTGATGATCCTGCTCTTTCTCTTAGGAGTCATGAGCCCATATCGGGAGTGGATTATCCTTGCAATATTGGCACTATATCTCGTCTTGGGGGGCTTCCAGATATCTGCTCTCCGAGCCTTTATCATGAGTGCTATTCTGCTCCTTGCCATCATATATCAGGGCAGATTTCACGCCCCTTCGGTCTGGTGTCTGAGCGCTTTCATCCTTCTGCTTTGGAATCCCTGGCTCCTTTTTCAGGCAGGATTTCAACTATCCTTTCTTGGCTCACTCCTTATCATGGAGCTTGGGCATCAGCGCGGGGGTCTCTATCTAATGTCCATCCCCATGATGGCGATTTCTTCGGGCTATTTCCATACCATCCAACCCTGGAGCATCCTCACCATCAGCATCTTTTCTCCTTTGCTAGCACTCTTTTTTATAGGTGCCTGGCTGAGTTTGCTGAGTGCGGTAGTCCCTTTTCTGCCCCTGGCGTGGATCCTCGAAAAAGCATATGATTATTTTTACTGGCTTCTGCATCAGTTTCAAAGCCTTCCCTGGAGCTATCGTTTTGTTTCTATTCCCGGACTTTCCACCTGGAGTCTCGTCTATGCCCTCACTTTGCTGGGATGGATCTTATACCTGCGCTTCTGGGAAAAGGAAAAACAAAAAAACCTGCAAAAAATCACCCTCACCCTTTGTTTGCTTCCTTTGTTGCTCATATTTATTCCTTCCCATCATCCAAAACATCTGGAAGTAAACTTTCTGGATATTGGGCAGGGAGATGCCATGTTCATCCAATTGCCCGAAAAGATAAACATCCTTATAGACGCAGGCCCCGGAGCAGACAAAAAAAGCACTTGGGATCCGAGTCGAAAAAAACTCTTACCCTTTCTACGCTCCCGAGGAATCAACAAAATTGACTACGTCATACTCAGCCATTTTCACGACGATCATTACGGAGGTCTAAAAACCGTCTTCGAGCATATTCCCCAAATCGACACATTCATTTATCCCGCCTGGAAATCCAGCGAAGCCCTGGAGTTTGAAAAATTCTACCAAAGCTTTGGCAGAAAAGCCAAACGCTCAGAAGCCATTTGCGTAAATAAGCCTATGCTCCTGGGTGTTGGCAGTAGTTCGCTTTGTTTTAACGGTCCCCCTTGCGATCCAGAAATACTGTCCAAATTCAACGAAAACGATCGCTCCCTGGTACTTCAGCTTAAATATGGAAGCACTTCCATCCTGTTTACAGGAGACATGGAAGAATTAAGCGAAAGCGACTTACTTTCCCGATATGGAAGTCAGGTCCCATCCACGGTGCTAAAAGTAGCCCACCATGGCAGTTCAAGCTCCAGTAGTGAAGCCATGTTGGATGCCATTCAGGCGAGATATGCAGTCATTTCCTGTGGGAAAAACAATCGCTTTGGGCATCCTTCCATGCAAACCCTAAAACGCTTGCAAGATCGCAATATCCCCTGTTATATCACCCATGAAACAGGAAATATCCTTTTACAGAGCGATGGCAAGAATCTTCGCTGGCACCTCAGCATCGAACACTAATTCGTGGTATAATGGCATAAAACTTAAATAGAGGTGTGCAAAATGGAAGAAACGAACAACAAATTTGAAGCACTGCGCAAGCAGGTGCAATATAAGACAAGACTGGCATGGACTCAGCAAAACAACGATCGCATCATGAGCTTTGCCGATGAGTACAAAAAATCACTCAATGCTGGCAAAACCGAACGAACTTTTATCAAATACACCGAAGATATCCTGATGAGCAAAGGTTTTCAAAAACTTCAGGATCAGGTGAGTGAAGTAGCTCCATTGCAGGATCGCAAACTCTATCGTTCCATTAAGGGCAAAGGCATCATGGCTTTTATTGGAGGTCGCCAATCCATCAGCCAGGGCATCAACATCGTCGCCTCCCACGTAGACTCCCCTCGTCTTGATATCAAACAAAACCCCCTCTACGAAGACAGCGGTTTTGCCTTTCTAGACACCCACTACTACGGAGGCATCAAAACCTACCAGTGGCTCAACATCCCACTTGCCATCCACGGAGAAATCATCCGAAAAGACGGATCCCGCCTTAGCATATCCATCGGAGAAAGCTCCTACGACCCCATTTTTGCCATCTCCGACATCCTCCCCCATCTGGCACGTGACTACAAAAGCAAGCCCGTCGGCGAAGTCTTCAAAAACGAAGCCCTCGACCTCATGATCGGCAGTCTTCCCATCGAGTTTAACGAAGACGAAAAAGATGCCATCAAGCTCAACATGCTCCAAATCTTAAACCACAAATATGGGCTCATCGAAGAAGATTTCCTCAGTGCAGAGCTTGAAATCGTTCCCAGAGGAGAAGCCCTGGATATGGGCCTGGATCGAAGCATGATTCATGGCTATGGCCAGGACGATCGCATCTGCTCCTTTTCAGCCCTTCGCGCCCTGGTGGACATGAGAGAAACTCCCGACCTCTGCTCCATGGTTATCCTTCTCGACAAAGAAGAAATTGGTTCCGAAGGAAATACGGGTGCCAAAACCCATGCTATCGAAGAATTTGTCGAAGATCTTATTCAACTTTCCGGAGAAAAAGTAAGTGTCAACAAAGTCTTTGGCAAATCCAGCGTCCTCTCTGGCGATGTTAGCGCTGCCCTGGACCCCCATTTCAAAGATTGCTTTGAAGAAAAAAACACCGCTAAGTTCCATCGTGGCGTAGTGATCAACAAATATACCGGCTCGGGTGGAAAAGGGGGATCTTCCGACGCTTCTGCCGAATTTATGGGTAGAGTGCGACAGCTTTTCGCCCAGCACCAAATCGTATGGCAGACTTCAGAGCTTGGAAAGGTCGATGTGGGTGGTGGCGGAACTGTTGCCAAATACTTTGGCGAACGAGGGATGGAAGTGGTGGATTGTGGTCCTGCCCTTCTTTCCATGCATGCTCCCTATGAAATCAGCTCCAAAGCTGACCTTTACGAAACCTATCGCGCCTACCACGCCTTCCTGCAAAGCTTTAAATAAACGCATTCCCAGGGAGGGGCTCATCCCCTCCCTTTTTGTTAGGAGCAACTTATGCAAATAGTCGATAAAACTATCTCGATCAGCGAACTTCAAATCATGGCAGAAAACTCCTTTGGCGAAATGGTCAAAGCCGTGGTGGATCTCGATAAAGGTCTTATGGCAGTAGATGCATTAATGCATGCTGATCTTGAAAAAATCCTGCTCGAACATGACTCGGAGCAGTCCCAGCTATGGGGGATCAACCTGTATCCATTTGAAAGTAAAGAAGATTGGATTGAATTCGACTCCATGATCAATATACGTCCATGGGCAAACAACCGTAGTAGATCGGTCGAAGATCCCATGCTCAGAGATAAGATTACTCAACTGGTGCAAGGCTTGGTACAAGCATGAGTTTTGTGCATAAAGATTTAGCAGAGGGTCGATGGAAAACCTTCAGTTTTTTAGAGCAGATGGCTAATGTCGGTAGCGAAGTGGAACGTACGATGTCACGCAAGAGAGAAGATCGGGCTGACATGGCACAAAAAGCTTTTGAAAGGGCCCTGGAGCTTTTGGATCTCACCATCCAGGACCCTAAAAATCGTACACGACTCAGCGAATTATGTCGTCTGAGAGAAGTATTGGTGGACTACTTCATGTATTCCAACCAATATAAGTCCTCCGACAAGCTATGGCACAACTATTTCTATGCTTTTGCTTATGCTGCTCAGATGCAGCGTCATCGAAAAGATTTGATCCAATCCGACCAAATAGGCTTAATATAGCTGTATAGCACAAAAAACAAGAACGAATTGATTCCGCTGTGAATCAAATTGAAAGGAACGATCACAGGAAGTAGCAAGCCTTTGACCACTTCTACTGGAACCTTCGCATAGATGGGAGTCACCAGCAGGTTGGCTGGTATCATCACCAAAGCTCGAGCAATAGTTGCCAAAGCCAGGGCTAGCACAAGCCAGTGCACCTGTTTTCTTTTTCGGGCAACCAGGCAAAACACCACCACATAAGCTGACGAGGCAATGAAATGCATCAAAGTGCCCCATAGGCCACCCTGTCCACGAATCAAACTGTACAATACAGCTTTTATGCCCACCGACACGATACCCCAAACAGGTCCGAAGCCAATGCCCACCAAAAGTAGAGGAACATCACCTGGGGCATACAAAAGATAGGGAGCCGCAGCCATTATGGGAAAAGCCAGCAAAAGCTCCAAAACCACAGCAAAAGATGTCAAAATTCCAACAAACGTAACCAAGCGCGTCTTAATCACAACATACCTCCTCGAAGCAATATTGCTCCAAGGGCTGGGGGGCGTATATTCAGATATACGTCTTCTTCCATCCAGACTTTACTGTCGGTACCGGAATCACACCGGTTCAGCTTTCGCTCGCGGACTCTTACCGCCGGTCGGGAAACTCACCCTGCCCTGAAGACCTTTCCCACTATACCCCAACTTAGAAAAAAATCAATATTGAGACGGAGGAGAGCTTCAATCTACTCGACTAATTGAGGATCTTTGCTCCCATTAGACGGTATTTTGAATATCTTATCTTCGTCAGATGCATATATCGAACCATCAATAACATTAATTAAGTCATATCGATTATCGGAAATTTTAGTTAGCTTACTTCCGTCAGTGCGTACTTTAAATATTTTTCCGGATTCCACGTAATCCTTATTTTCAGAATAATCCAGGAAATAAATCCAATCTCCATGAACATTCATAAAATTAACAAAGTAGCTTCCACGAAGATTTTCTCTTGAATCTGAGTTGTAGCCGTAAATCTTCGTGCGCTTTGTTCCGTCACTACGAATTTTATAAAAACTGAATTCATCACTTTGATTGACATAGTATATCCATCCATCCACCACATTAATAGGACCTGCATCATCTTCGCATATTAGTGTGCGTTGGGTTCCATCAACATTAATTTTGTATATCCCCTCACCATCAGGATTACTAAAATAAATCCAACCATCATAGACATTTATATCAGTTGCTTTATCTTTGCTTAATTGAGTTCGCTGGGAGCCATCGGTACGAATCTTGAAGATACCGGTCTCTACCTCTTCCCTATATATATCAAGATCAAGCAAGGTATAATAGATCCACCCATCCACGACATTGATGAAACCAGCCAAATCAGAATTCAACATAATACGCTCAGAGCCATCGGTACGAATCTTGAAGATACCGGTCTCTTCCTTTCCGCTGTAAATATCAAGCACTGAATAATAGATCCATCCATCTACGACATTGAGAAATAAACCAGGTTCATCACTGATTTTTACACTCTCTTTTTTGGTTTTGATATTTTTCTTCCACAAAGAACCCTCCTCGTTCTTCGAAGTATTGAAAAAAAACCAATCACCTTCTTTTGCAACAAAACCATAATTTAAAATGTTTCCCACGGTATTCCCTCGAGCATTGGCTTGATTATTACTATAAATGCCAGCTGTGCAACTACTGAATACACCAACTGAAATCAAAACTAGAAACGTGCTCATTCCAAATCGCTTCATATCAGCCTCCACCAGGATCTAGTGTTCTAATTATACCTTCTAGCCTCTTGATACAGGAACTTATATACTATAGTTTAATTGTATTTCAAAAAAAAAAAACAACTTTCCGTCTGACTCCATAATTTTTACGCAGGTTTGACGCAAAGATTCCGCAGTTGGGGAGTAGCATTATTCCTCCATCGGGGTTAGAATGAAGACAAAAGACGCAAGGAGTGAGGATGCAGGAAGCAATATATCTAGCGGATGACGAAAAGAATATTCGCGATGTGGTCAGGCAATTCCTGGAAAGCGAAGGCTATCTCGTAAGTGCTTTTCAAGATGGAGAGAGCTTGTGGCAGGCCTTTCAGGAAAAACCCTGTGATTTGGTGATATTGGATATCATGATGCCAGGGCTGAGTGGTTTTGACATCTGTCGAAAGCTTCGCGAAATCAGCACTGTGCCCATTATCATACTCACTGCCAGAGAAAGCGACCTGGACTATGCCACCGGAATCAACCTGGGTAGCGATGACTATTTCACCAAGCCTTTTTCTGCCATTTCCCTGGTCATGAGAGTAAAAGCCATCTTACGCCGTATAGCCTATGAAAAGCAGAGCCCTCGATCCTCTTCAATGCGTATCCTGAGCCAGGGAGATCTAAGCCTGAACCTCGACAGCAAAACAGCCAGCCTGGCAGGAAAACCCCTGGATCTTACTCCCAATGAATACCATCTCCTTGCTTATCTCATGGAACATCAGGGAAAGGCAGTGTCCCGGGACGAATTGCTCAATCAGGTCTGGGGCTATAACAACGATATCGAAACCCGCGCAGCTGACGACACCGTGCGAAGGCTTCGAAAAAAAATCATTTCCAGCAACAGGATGATCGAAACAGTTTGGGGTTTTGGTTTTATACTAAAACAACGAGGAGATGCCCCGAGTGAGGAAAAATAAGAAAACCAGCATCAGAACTCACATTCTATCCACCATCCTGGGATTAATCGCCATGATATTTCTCCTCTTTTTGTTGGTTTTCAACCTTTTCATGGGAGACTACATCCAAAGCATCGTCAGGCAGGAGCTAAACCAAATTCAACAGCATGTAGACAAAGAGCAAAACCTGCTTCAACGAGATCCTCCCCCGCCTCCCTGGCCAAATACCAAACAAAACTTCCCTGTGCCTCCTCCTGATGTCAGAAAAGTCCCTCGTACTCCCATGAGCAAAGCAGATTTGATGATAATCAGCGATGACTGGTCCATGGTCTTTCCCAGCGCTGATATGACCTTTGCCAGAAACTATCAGGAAGCCAACGACATTTTGCAGGAACTTCAAAAAAATCAAAATTCCCTCGACTCCAAAGAAATAATGCGCATCAAAGCTCAAGGTAGAGAATACTATTTTATTTCATTCAAAATCATCTCCAAAGAAGAGAAAGAGCCCGTTTACTTTCTCTACTACATCGACATGAGCTCCCTGCTTTCTTTTTCGTATCGCATCAATCAATCGCTTCTTCTCATTATGGCTCTGATCGCTCTATTAGCCATTGCTCTTGCCTTTTTTCTCTCAGGATTGATCGCACGTCCCATACGGGAACTCACCCAATTTGCCATCCGTCTGGGCAAAAACGACTACACCCCCAATCCTGGTATGTATAAAGATCAGGAGCTGTCCGATCTGGCGGAAAGTATGAACAAGTCAGCCAAACAACTTGAAACCTACGACAAGGAGCAACGAAACTTTTTTCAAAACGTTTCTCACGAACTCCGCACCCCTTTGCAATCGATTAAAAGCAATGCAGAAGGAATCCAATGCAAGATACTGGACCCTTTTGCCTCCAGCGATATTATTTTACAGGAAAGCAATCGTTTGAATGAGCTGGTGGACGATCTTCTCTACAGCTCCTATATCGAGAGCACCTTCAACTCCATGAATCCTCAGCTTTGCGACCTCAGAGAACTACTTTCCTCCTGCGCTGAACGTCAGCGAAATACTGCCACCCTTCACCATATCCACCTGAGCTTTGACTTCGACTCCGACCCAGTGATGATGAAATGTGACGAAAAAAGACTGTCCCGCGCTTTCTCCAACCTGATCTCCAATGCCTTGCGCCATGCCAGGTCTTCCATCACCCTGACTTGTAAAAAAGATACCAGACATATCACTCTGACCTTTACCAACGATGGAGAAGGCATCTCGGAAGCAGATCTTCCACATCTGTTTACCCGTTTTTACAAGGGGGTTCGAGGTCATCATGGCATCGGTCTTGCCTTGAGTAAAACCATCGTTGAACAACACGGGGGAACGATTCAAGCCCTAAATACCCCACAGGGAGCCAGCTTCATCCTTCAGTTTTCTGCCTGAACTCTGCGGGTTTTTTGCCTCATCTTTACGGAGATCTTTGCTCGTTATCCTTATAAACTCTTAATAAATCACGATTTAGGAGGTAAAAAAAGGATGAGCAAGTATCGCAACGAATACAAGCACTTGATCCCCCTGGGCGAAGCCATCGCCTGCAGGAACCGCTTAAAAGCCATACTCCGACGAGATCCCCATACTGACGCTTCTGGCACTTATACCATACGAAGTCTTTACTTTGACACCCAGGAAGACAAAGCGCTGTATGAAAAGCTTAATGGAGAGCCTTTCCGAGAAAAATTCCGTCTCCGCTACTACGTTCAAAACTCCAGAATGATCAAACTGGAAAAAAAATGCAAGCATTTCAGCAAATCATCTAAAAGCAGTATCACCCTCACCCAACAGGAAGCGGAAAACATCATCGAAGGGAAGTACCAAAGCCTGGAAAAGCACTCGGAGGCACTTGCCAGAGAATTCTATCTCAAGCTTCGCACCCAGAGGCTACTACCCAAAACCATCGTCGATTATGAGCGTGAAGCCTTTCTCTTCGATCTTTCCATGGTGCGCATCACCCTGGACAGTCACCTGAGATCTTCCTCTCAGATTCAGCATTTCTTCGATCCCAAAGGAGCTTTGACTCCTGTCTGCGACCCAGGCACCTACATTCTCGAAGTCAAATTTAATGAATTTTTACCCGAATTTATTCAGGATCTTGTGCAAATCAATCGTTGTAGCAGCAGTAGCGCTTCCAAATACGCTGCCTGCCGATTATATCACTAATTAAAGGAGAAATCTTATGACATTTAACGACATTTTTAAATCTAGTTTTTTAGAAAAAGTACCAGCCTTTTCCGTAAGCGATACTCTGCTTGCTTTTGCTGGAGCCTTTCTCATAGGGATGTTTATTTATCTGGTATATAAAAAAACCTTTTCAGGGGTCATGTATTCACGTTCATTTAATATTTCACTGGTGGGTCTCACCCTGCTGACCACCTTTGTGATCCTTGCTGTCACCTCCAATATCATCCTATCCCTCGGTATGGTGGGTGCTTTGTCCATCGTCCGTTTCCGAACAGCGATCAAAGACCCCATGGACCTGGTTTTCCTCTTCTGGGCAATAAGCTCAGGCATCGTCCTCGGAGCGGGTTTGCTTCCTCTGGCGGTGGCTGGTTCGGTCGTAATAGGCTTGATGATGATCGCCTTTGCAAGTAAAAACGTCATAGATTCCCCCTATATCGTGGTCATCCACTGCAAAAGCGTGATAGCTGAAGAATCTGCCTTGAGCCTGATCAAAAAAGCTCATCGCAATTATCGCCTTAAATCCAAGTCCGTCTCGTCAGCACAGGAAACCGAGCTTATTGTGGAAATTCGCATCAGAAACAAGAACACCGACTTCATCAACGATTTATCTCAGATGGCAGATATCAGCCATGTATCCATGGTCAGCTACAATGGCGAATACGCCCTTTAAGGAAGATAAACCATGAAAAATCATATCCTGATTGGACTTCTTTCCCTTCTAATGCTGACTTATACCTTTGGGCTAATGCTAGCATTTCCAAGCTCAGGCACAGGAGCCGTCAACGTGTATGGCAAGGAGTATGTTGAAAAATACTTTAAAACGGATGAAATCATGCAAGTCCATATTCAAATGGAAGAAAACGACTGGAAAAGCATGACTGAAAATGCTATCAAGGAGGAATTTGTCGAAGCCAGCGTGACCATCAACGGAGAGCTCTTTCCTCTGGTGAAAGTCCGCCCCAAAGGAAACTCCAGCCTGCGCTCCGTCGCCAATGGAAAAAACAAACGTTTCAGCTTCAAACTCAATTTCGACAGCCTGGTCAAAAATCGCACCATGGCAGGTCTAACCCAGCTAAACCTCAACAATGGGTTTTCAGACCCTTCCTATATGAGAGAATACCTTTCCTATCGCATTTTTGAAAAGATGGGAGTACCTGTGCCTGCCTGCAGTTTTGCCAAAGTGTTTGTAAATGAAGAATACTTTGGCCTCTTCCTCGCGGTGGAAAGCATCCTCGAGCCCTACCTGGAAAGAAACTTCGGAGATCTCACGGGCACCTTGTATAAATCGACAGGAAATACCTTGCAATATACTGGAAACAGCGCTACGGACACCCGTGGCATGGAGGTCAAAGTCAATAAAAAACACTCCGACACCAGCGCATTAATGGCTATGCTCAAAGCCCTGAACCAGGGAGGAGATATCGAAAAACACCTCGACGTGGACGGGGCATTGCGATATCTGGCAGTCAGCACCGCTTTAGTCAATTTTGACAGCTATCAGGGAAATTTCGGTCACAATTACTATCTCTATGAACTGAACGGGAAATTCACCATCCTGCCCTGGGATCTGAACATGGCTTTTGGAGGCTTCAACTTTGGAGGAAGCTTCAGCAAAGTGTTTATAGATGAGCCTACTCAAGGTTCAGTAGCGCAACGACCCTTGGTGGCAAAACTTCTGGAAAACGAAAGCTATCGTGAAACCTATCACACTTACCTCAAAGAAGTAGCTGAAAAATTTCTTTCCGAAGACTACTTGCAAAGAGAAATCAACCAAGTCTCGCAACTTATTGCTGAGGAAGTAAAAAACGACCCAAGCGCTTTTTATACCTACGAGCAGTTTCAAAACAATATCCAGCCTTTGAGCGAGCAAATCAGCCTGGATCAAAGCATCAACAAGAGCAACGACCCTGATCTTGCTTCAGGAGATTTTCGCATGGCTTCGCGAAGCGTTCCCAATCTATTGACCCTTGCAAGTGCTATGCAGGACACCATAACTCAACAACTTTCCGGAGAACACCCTTCCACCAACAACGGAGAAGGAATGGGCGGAGGAATGGGTGGTCGCGGGTTCGGTGAAGGCAAAGAAGGTCGTCCTGAGGGTGGCATGGAACGTATGCCTGGTCAAATGGCACCCCCTGGTATGGAAGGTCGGATGCCAGGTGATCGCAAGCTGATGGAAGAGCTTAGACAGGATATACAAGCCTCCGGAGGTATCATCACCGAAGATATCAAAAAGAAAGCCCTGGACGCTGGTTTGCCCGAAGAGATGTTGGAAATGATAGCCAACGCTCCAGTACCCATGCCAGGAATGGAAGGTATGCCTGGAGGTGGCTTGGAGGGTATGCCTGGTGGTCCACCCGAAGGAGGTTTTCCTCCAGAAGGAGAGGGGGGAATGCCCAGAGGCCCGGGAAGTCAGAGACAGCAAATGTCTGGTACTACTCAGAGCAACAACATATGGCTCCTCATCATCAGCGGACTCCTACTCTTACTCATGGTGCTATCAGTCAAACTATTCCACCGCAGAAACTGAGACAAAGGGACTTGAGACAGATACTATGGTTCATGTCAAGCCTAAAAAGGATTAAGTTAAAACCATGGGTCGATAGCCTTCTTTCTTAGTATAGATCTGATGAGCAATGAGGATCATTTTTTTCATACAGGCAATCAGAGCAAC
>Ga0208041_1000407_pt1 | contig 43784 bp, 24 predicted proteins | sample AD_SCU002_MetaG_FD_184453 | JGI IMG/M metagenome (GOLD analysis project Ga0208041, IMG submission 184453) | Active sludge microbial communities of municipal wastewater-treating anaerobic digesters from China - AD_SCU002_MetaG (SPAdes) (version 2) | ecosystem: Engineered > Bioreactor > Anaerobic...
GCTGATCGGCGTGACCAGGCGCAGCGGAATCTTGATGTCCGTGTCGCCCTTACCCTCGCCGTCGCCGAGTTCCATCTGCAGGTTCGAGAATGTCGTCGAATCCAGTGGCGCGCGGTACGTCTTCGTCTTCGTGTCCGTTCCGCCGCAGAAATTGCGCAGTTGCAACTCCACCGTGCGCAAGCCACCGTCCGCGCATTGACGCTCGTAGGTGATGATGCACTCCTGGAAGCCATCGAAAATGATGGAGGATATTTCCGTGTAAATCGCCGCGAGCTGCCCAGCGTTCGGGGTCTGATAAAATTTTCCACCAGTCAGGGTCGCGACAAGCTCCAGATCGGTGTAGTTGATCGATCCCAGACCGATGGTGAAAATGCGGATGCGGTAGCGGTTGGCCAACGCGATAATCTCGGAAACTGTACGAGTGGAGTTGCCATCCTGACCATCAGTGAGGGCAATCACCGCGCGGCATTGGTTCACACCATTGTTGAGTAACTCGAGAAGACCGGCATAGATTGCGTCCCACACCGCTGTTCCGCCCGAGGCGGGCAAGGCGTCCACCGCCGCGCTGAGCATGGGTTTGTTTGTGGTCATCTGCTGATAGATGTTCACCATGCTGTTGAAATGGATGACCGTGGCCTCGTCGATCACACCGTCCATCAGATCCACGAAGGCCTGGCCGGCGATTTTCGCCCCGGCATTTGGTGATCCGGACATGGAACCCGAAGCGTCGAAAACCAGTGCCACGGAAATGGCGCAACGCACCGTGGGATCCGGGCACCACAGCGTGAAGTCCTTGACCTCCACGCCGTTCTCGTAAATCCGGAAATCCTGCTTGGCCAGGTTGTAGGACGGATTGCCGTTGCAGCCCACCGAGAAATACAATTCGACGGTCGGCCAGTTCACCGTCACACGTTTGAATGTCAGATTCGGCTGCGCCTGGACTGTCGACAGCGACAAACAGCACAGGACGAACAGCGCTCCCAGCCATGGAATACTTCGTTTCATCACTACCTCCACACACGAAAGGGATATGTACAGCGACTAGTTGTCGGAGTGTGCGATAACGCATCGGGAACAACCCGACGTCGCAATCGCCCGCGCGTGTGCGCGGTATCGTCCATCACGGCACCTACGCGATGCAGGTTGATTTAATAAGTTATTTCGGATTTCCGGGTCGCTCATAAGGCGTTACGGGGCGCCCGGCTGCAAGAACTGTTACAATAACCCGGTTACGAAAGAAAGGTTACATTGCCAGCAAAAAAAGTTTGAGATGGGAGACTCGTTTGATAACGACGCCAGCCCCGGGTGTGCGACAAGAAGCACACCCGGGAGCGGGATTCATGGAAGCGAATTCACCGCGTCAGAAGCAAGCGTTTCGTCTGTGTGGACCACGCAGTGACAAGTCGGTAGAAATACATGCCGCTGGGCAGTTCCGAAGCATCGAGCGTGTAGGTGTACGCGCCTGGCAGCGACCTCCCCCGCTCGAGTACGCGGACCAGCTGGCCGAGCACATCGTGCAAGGTCAGGCTGTAGTCGGTCTCCTGCCCCAGCATGAAGGGAATGATCGTCACCGGGTTGAATGGATTCGGATGGTTCTGTCCGAGTTCCGTGGTTGCGACGAGTGGCCAGATGCAATCGCCCGACAGCGTTACGAGACCGTCCGACACCACCAGTCCGATTTCTCCCGCATCCTCCTCCCGCACGGCATTCATCGTACTGCGTAATTCCCGACCAAGCGAATCGACAGCGTGAAGTACGAACTCCAGTGGGCTTCGGTCTATCAGATCGAAGCGCTTCGGACTGTACAGCACCTCGAAACGCAAGCGCAGTAACATGCCCTCCTTCGTCGAGGACAACGGCGACGTTGTTGTCCGGTCGTGCAACCGCAGCAGACCCGACGCACCGCGTCCCTGCTCCCGCACTACCGTGGCCTTCACGCCGTCCCACCCCGCTGCGGTGACTGTGCCGTCATTGCGCGCATCCACGAAGCGCAGATACGAGGGATTGAAGCGGATGCCGAGATAATACGAAAACACATCCCGTCCGTCGGTGCGCCCGATCTCCACCGGAACGTCAATTACCTGTCCACGCATTCCCACCAGGTTCGTTGGCATGGCGAGCCAAACCGGCGCCGGTACGCGTTGCAGCACCGCCACGTGCTCGCATTGCAGGGTTTCGCCTTCGCGCGAATTCACGAGCACCGTGAAGCGCACAACGCTATCCTCCTCCACCGCCATGGGGCGCACATCCCAGGTGACGGTGTCCACCGCTCCCGGAGACAGCGTCGATGGCTCGAAGCGTTTGACGCTCGTCTGCCCTTGGTCCATGGACATTATTGCCGGAAGAAGCAGAGTCCCCGCCAGCTCGCTCGCGGACACGATGCCGATATTACGAACTTCCAAAAACACACGGAGGACGGGGTAGGCGCCATTGCTTGAGGGAACGCCCTCGTAGTAGCCGGTCGAAGGATCGAAGGCGATAATGGTGTCCTGCCCGTCGGCTGTCGTCGCGGATGTCCACACGCGACATTGCAATCGCGGCGTGCGTCGCTCCTGCATGTATATCCACATCGCGCATTCCCGCGTTGGAAGCGGAAGGCCGGCGGCATCCTTGGCTGACACGATGCACTGCAACCGTACCCAGCCCGCCACGTCGCGTGGCGTGGCGTGTATGGTCCACTCCACCGGAAGAGAACCACCGCCCGCATCGAGCCGGGAAGCAACGCGCAAAGGATTGGCGCTTATGACACTCAAGGCCGTGTCCAATGCAAGCAGCACCACATCCACATCATACAACGAGGCCGCGCCGGTGTTGCCTATCCATGCCTGCACGCGAAAATCCGCTTTCCGATATCCTGTGTCGCCAGGGAACATCACCAACGAATCCACTTCAGCATCACAGGAAAGTAACACCCCTGCATCCGGTACGCCCGGAATCCAAATCAGGAGATGGCACTCCGTGGAATTCCCGAACGCGTCGGTGAACAGCACACGGAACACCACGCTGTCTCCAATGCTTCGCGCCAGCGGTCGCACCGTCCACACCGCATCGCCCGACTGTGCCCCCGGCGCCAGCGAATCCTGCATCGCAACATCCAGCGGGGAGATCGAGGTGAGGCCTCCCGGAAGGATTGCATGCGCGACAAGCCCGCGTCCCATCGCTTGACCGATGTTGCTTACCCGAGCGCGAACCTCGAAGGGATCGGGGTCATACCCACCTCGGACGGAATCCACCCTAATGCGCGGAGCCGAAACGAAGCACTGATAATCCTGCCGACGCGCGGCGGGGACAAACACGTCCACGCCACAGTGTTCGGTGATCACCTGATCGTCGATGCCACTGCGCGCCTGCAGTTCGAAACGTACATCTTCCACACCAGCGTTATCCCGGCGCAAGGGCACAAGCATCCAATCAAGTGAGCGCTCCTCGCCCACCGCGATATCACCCAGCGTTTGTGTCATGATCTGGTTGAACGGCGTGAAGCTGGGCGGACCCGTGAACGTCACCGCGACTTGACGCGCACGCGTACCACCGACATTTCGCAGACTCGTGCGTAACGGCAAAGGGTTCGGCACGTAGTCGTTCGACAGTTCATCGAAATGCAGAGCGGCATCGGCCACACAGGTCAGCTCGAAGCGGGGCCGCAATTCACGCTCGACAAACACGGGAATCTCGCATTGCGTCGAAATCCCATCCGCCACCACGGCAATACGAATCGTGTCGTAACCATCCATTTCCCGGAGTAACACACGCACACGAAACGCGTCGGGGCGATCGATGCTCCAGCCCACGGGTACGGGAGGCAGATCGATAAACGATGGACTCTCGATCGTGAAGCCCTTGCCCTGAAGCAGATACGCCTTGACGTTGCGGGCTTCCGCCTTGCCGATATTGCGCAGCTCGAAGCCGACATCGAAGCTGCCCGGCTGATATCTGTCGTCAACGAAGCGGACACTGTCGGGCGCGTTCAGCGTGCACTGGAGAACGGGCGAATCAGTCGGTCCCACGACCACGGGGACTTCGCAACCGTTGCGTATTTGTGCGGTTTCCCGCGAGACATAGCGCACCAGAAAATTCGGATACCACGGCCGGCCGCTGATGTTCGGGTTCTTCAGTCGCATTGCCCAATGCGCCTCCACGCTCGAATCCGGCTGCAACACCGCCCAGGTCACGGGATTGGCCTGCCCCGGTACGCCGCTGTCGAATTCCAGTAAATCCAGACCGCTGGTGTCGCTCCAGGTCAATTCCGCGGCCACATCGTGCAGAGTCATCCCGCCGGCATTGCGCAGGCGCGCGCTGACGATGAAGGTGGAAGGATTATATTCGCGCAACGCCGCGTCGTAGAACAATCCCGGTGGCTGCGCTGTGGCTTCACAGTGCAATTCCGTGCGCAGATTGGCTATCGGGAGATTGTCCGCGCATTCGATCGGCGTGCCTTCATCGTCCAGCGCCATCACCGATATCCGCACGTCGCGGCGCGTGATGCGATTCTGCACGCCGATGATCCATTCGAAGGTCCGCGACTCGCCTTTGTCCAGCACCAGATCCAACATCTGGTTCAGCGGATCCCGCGACGTCGGATGCAGGCTGATGCCGTCCGGCGGCAAGGAGATGTACACCCGCCTGATCGAGCCCACCTGATAGCTGCTGTTGCGTATCGTGTAGCGCACCGTGAAGGGATTCGGCTCCACATCCGTTCCAGCCGCGTTCAGGCCCAGCGAATCCGGCATCTCCATGGAACATGCGAATGCGGGTTGCAAGCCGGGAATCGTCAAATCGGACCACACTTCCACCGAGTCGAGCTGCACACCCATATCGTCCGTGCCCGTCACCGTACAGCGGAATTCCACTTTCATATCGTATCGATACCGCTTCGTCCAGCGCAGCGTCCACATCACCTCGGGGACTGGCGCGGGGGGCACGTACTGCCCCATGGCCGAGGGCGAAAACAGTTGCGTGGCCGACTGCCCCGGTGGATCGAACTCCATTCCCGGCGGCAGGATGATCGTGCCCGTCACATTGTGCGCCACAGCAGCGCTCACGTTGCGCACCGTGAGCCGGAAGGAGAAAGGGTTCGGGACATAGGAATCCGCGCTCTCGTCGAACACCAGGGCGGCGGGAAGGATTTCCCGCGGCTGCAGTACCGGTGACGGAGCCACCGGTACCGACGCAATCGGGAGCCACTCTTCATCCTTCCATGTGAAGCCCTCTTCCGTGAGCACGCTGAAAGAGTAGGAATATTGCCGTCGCGTGCTGCGATTGTCGACCTGGAGCAGCCATTCGAATTCCATCGACTCCCCCGGCTGTAGCGCCACATGCAGGGGAACGGTCATGGGCAGCGGAGAGGAAGGGTGCAACCGTTGACCATCCTGCTGAAACTGAATTTTCACTTCACGCAACACCCCGGTGTTGAATCCTTTGTTGCGAACCTCGTAGCGTACGACGAAGGGATTCGGCTCCAATCCGTTGCCGAAAGCATTGAGCGAAAGCGAGTCGGGGATGTCGATACAACTCGAGTACATCGGCCACAGCTTGGGAACGACAACCGATCCCACGAGCTTCGTCGTATCCAATGGCCAATCTTGAGAGTCCTGCCCTGTCACGGCGAAATGGAATTGCAGCGTGGTATCCACGAGGTAGCGTTTTGTGAAACGCACCGTCCACGTCAATTCCGGCGCCTCGGTCGGAGGTATGTACTTGCCCATCGTCGACGGCGTGAACGTCTTCGTCGCCGCCTGGTCAGGCGGATCGAACTCCACATCCGGCGGCAGGATGATTGTTCCAATCACATTCCGCGCCTCGCTGTTCCCTTGGTTCACCGTTGTCAGACGCAACGTGAATGGATTCGGCACATAGCGGTTCGCACTCTTGTCAAAAGTCAGTGTGGGGATAAAACACCGCGACTGCAGAATCGGCTTGTCCAAGGCTGGGATCAGCACACTCGCCTCGCATTTGGACGAATCGCCGTTCGATGTCCATACCCACACCGTCACAACATAGTGCTTCTCCACGTCGGTGAGCGGGTGTCGCAGCATCCACTGCACCGTGCCGCTCTGGTTCGGGAACAGCAGCGACGGCATCACCCGCTTGGTGTGGCAGTCCGGAATGTCCGGCGCCGCAAGCTCGAGATCCTTCGGCAACGTGATCGTCGCCCACAACGAATCCCGCGCCACCACTCCCGCGTTCGTAACCGTCATGGTCAGCGCGAAAGGCATCGGATCGTAGCGCAGATTCCTGATGTCGCCGACTATCGTTGGCACATCGATGCTACAGATGAGATCCGGGGTGCTCGCATCCTGTGCATGAAGTGAAAAAACGCTCAGCAGCCACACTAGGCCGAGCAACGAGTGGTGATGCGGCTTCTTCATGGCAATCGCCGGGATTGTTGTGAATCACTCGAAAGCGCGACGTCCACGCTGGTACAGTGGCGCTGTTGACAATGCTCCCAACGGGAGGGCTTCCGCTGCGCAGAGGAGTTCGGGAACATTCGGGATGCATTATGGAAACACTCTTCCATACAAAACCATCCACTTGTATATGATGGAGCGATGTGGGAAACGGGAGACGGATATCGTAAATGCTAAACACGAAAACGGTGGATTGGTTACAATTCCGGAGACTATGCCGCATACTGATGCGCATCGCCTTTGTATTTCTGCACTCGCGCAAGCGTCGCGACGCCGCTCCATCGCAATGAATGACAGCCTCCTCCGAAGCCGTGGCTGACGACCCGCTTTTTCCACACATCTCCCAAAACGAAGCGCGCCCGCACCGTGGAACGATGCGGGCGCGCAAAAGAGTCGTGGGGACGAATTACTTCGCGACCACCATTTTCTTCATCTGGCTCTGCGTCGGGGTTTCGAAGCGATAGAAGTAAATCCCGCTGGGGAGATTCTTCGCGTTGAAATCCACCGAATAGCTGCCAGCCGACCGCTGATCGTTCACGAGCACTTCGAGTTCCCGTCCAAGAGCGTCATACACAGCGATGCGCACATGTTCGTCGACAGGAAGGGTGTACTGAATGGTCGTGGTCGGATTGAAGGGATTCGGCTTGTTGAAGACGATATAATCCGCCGAGGCCGTGAGTGGACGGAGACAGTCGCCACTGACTACCGCATAACCATCGGTGACGAGCGGGAAAATGGATCCGTCGTTGATCAGAATGCGGCTCTGAATTTCGGTGGCATCGGGCCAGAGCAGCGGCGTGCTGCTGATGGCAAGATCGTCGGGACGCTGCCCGAACACCGCGCGGAAGCGCAGCCACAACAGTGGCGGCGTATTGGGCGGATAGGTCAGGGCTATCGGACTTTCGATGGTGAAATGCAACTGGTCGTTGGACGGATTGCGGCCCTGGTCGACAATGGTCCAACCGTTGGCAAGCGAATTCGCCGTGGAGATATCCAGGAATTCGAGCACATCGAAGGCCAGGCGGTTGCGATTCGCGTCCACATTGTAGGCAAGCTCGACCTGTATCTTCTTGATGTCCTTGTCAACGGGGTCGTCGATGTAAATCGGGACCAGCATCAACTGATTGGTGTAGCCAACGTTATTCCGGGGAATGGCCATCGCGGCGGTTTTCGGGAGAGCAGGGACGAAGACTGTATCACTGCAAATCTTGCCTGAGCCTTCAACGTTCTCCGCAGTGACCTCGATGCGATAGACGACGGGAGAACCAAAATCCGTGCGCTTCACCGGCACGGTGAGCCAATCCACCACCACGGATTGATTGGGGCCGAGGTCCTTGGGATTGGGGATCTTGGTCCAGGTCTCGCCATCGGCCAACTGCGTGCGTGGGGGCGGAGCGAGGGTGGCGACGATGTTTTTCGCTATACCTCCACCGATATTGGTGATCGTAGCCCTGAAAATGATCACCGGTGGGAAATACCCTCCCGTCCGCGGATCGAAGCGCACGCTGTCGCCCGGTATGGTCTCACAGATCACGTCGAGGTTGGGTGCGTCGAGTTTCTGCTGGAAAATCACCAATTCGCACTCCACCGGCTCGGCGTTAAGGGCCTGCGCCTTGAACTTGATGCGCACCGGGGTATTGACGCCGGTCGGCAATGCCTCCAGCGACCAGCGGAAGGTGTAGCAGGAATCAACACCAAGAGTGTCGATACCTGTGAGAATGGCCTTTTCCAGCACAACCGGGAAGCCGGGCAACGGCTGCACAGAGGGACTCTGTATCACCATGGTGGCCTTGAGCGAATCTGCATAGTCACTGCCGATATTGCACACTGTAAATGTGACTTCGAAGGGATTGTTGGTGTAAATGCCCTGCTGCACATCGGCCCACAAGGTATCCGGACCAGTGCAGGACGCGGTGAATCTCGCGGCTCGCACCGAATCGACGATCACCGAATCGGAACACATACCACGATTGTTGAAGGCATCGAGCACAAGTACGCCGACATGCACTGTACTGCGCTTGAGGAATGGTTGTGCGCGAAGCTGCCACGACACATTCGCCGATGCACCCGGAGCGAGATCACCGATGAGGCGGGGATTCCCACCGGAAACAACTTCGAAGGGTCCCGGGTCCAGCGTCACAGTCACATCCTTGCCAAGCGCCGTGCCCACATTTCGCACGGTGACATTGTACTGGAAAGGATTCGGATTGTACTTGTGATCCTGATACGCGATAAAATCGGGTACCACATCGCAGGATACCTGATAATCCGCCTGTTTCGCGGCGGGAAGCAGCACCGGAGTGCAGCAACTGTCGACCATCTTCTTGCGCTTGTATCCGCCGATACCGGTCACCTGGAAGCAGACATTGACCGTGGTATCGAAGGAGCGGCGCGCGGGACGCAGCTGGAAGCGCAGGGTGGCGCTCTGACCCGGGTTGAGCACGCCAATGAATTTGCGCGAGCTGTCCTGCTCGAACACCGAGACGTATTTCACACCGATGTACTGGACAAGCACCGAATCCGCCACGCCGTCGCCGTCATTGCGCACGGTCACTTCAAAGGTGAATGGATTGGGGCTGTAATCGTTGATGTTGTCGTCGAAGACAATGTTGGGATTCAGGTTGGTACAGGTCAGCGTGAAGTCGGGTTTGAACTCCTTCTGTACCCAGACCACTTTTTCACCAGTCTTGCTGTAGGCATTGGTGGAAATGAACAAGGCGCGAATGGTATCATTGCCATCCACGCTGCGTGCATCGGCAACAGAGAGATCAAAGGTCGTGGAAACCTCGTCTCCGGGGAGCAATTCATCGGCGAGATACTTTTGCTCCGCTCCGTTCACGATGAAGCGCGTATCCTTGATCATTGCCACGGATACTCCGCGCGCGATGGCGGTGTCGGGACTGCTGTTCCTGACGAACACAGTCACGGTTATCCGGTTGGGCACGTAGTCGTTTCCGACGAAAAACAGCTGATCGGCCGAGCTCTCCACCCGTACGTCAACCACAGGTAGAGTACCCATGACTTCCCCGCCTCCACCGCTTTGTCCCTGTGCAAGGACAACCGACGATGTGAGCAGTGTCAGGATTGCGGCGGCGAAAAGTATGCGCTTCCTCATGATGGCTGCTTCCACGAATATGAACAAAAGCTTCATTGTCAAATCTGAGTTGGAGGGGTGCGGTGGAAAGCCACCGCACCCTCTCCATCCATGTCAGGGTCTGTATCGCGTCGACACCGCGGCTAGCGCGAGAGCACCATACGCTTGGTGTCGTTGAACGTCGGGGTTTCGAGGCGGTAGAGATACACACCGCTCGGCAGCGTCGTCGCGTCCAGATGGTACGTGTACGAACCCGCCGACTTCCGGCCCTGCTCGAGCACGCGGATCTTCCGACCCACCGCGTCGAACAACGTCAACGTGTACTCGCTCTCCTCGCCCAGTTCGTAGGCGATCACCGTCGCCGGATTGAACGGATTCGGGCGGTTCTGCTCCAACCGCGTCGTCGTCGTCAACGGCAGCACGCAATCGCCGCTCACCGTCACCATGCCGTCCGACTTGATCAAGCTCACATCGCCCGGCTCGTCGTCCTTGACGCTGTTCATCGAACTCCACAGCAGGCGGCCGTCCGCGTCGTGCGTCTCCATGACGAACTCCAGAGGAGCACGCTCCACCAGATCGATCTCCACCGGATTGTGCACCACCTCGAAGCGAACGAATACCAACGCGCCCGTCCGTGTCGTCGACAACGGCGCACCCGTCGTGTAGTCCTCCACACGCAGCAGTGCCGATCCCGTACCCTGCTCGACCAGTTCCGTCGTCTTCACGCCGTTCCAGCCGCGCGAGGTCATGCTGTTCACGCTCGTCGCGTCCACGAAGCGGATCAGGTTCCGGTTGTACCGGATCGTCAGCTTGTACGAGAACACGTCCCGACCCAGCGTCTCGCCGATCAGCACCGGCACCGTCACCTTCTCGCCGTACGCGCCCGCAAGATCCGTCGGCATGCTCACGTTCACCGTCCGCAGCGCCGCCTCCAGCGTCACATCATGCGTGCAACTCCGCGGATCTCCGTTCTCCGAGGTCAACAGCACCTCGAACGTCCGGTCCACGTTCGCACCCACCGCCAGCGGACGCACCAGCCACGTCACTTCCGCTTCCGTCTGCGGAGGAATGTCCCGGGGATCCACGTACTTGATCGCGTCCTCGAGATGCTCGAGCGCCATGTTCTCCGGCAACAGCAGCGTCGCACGCACGCGGTTCGCCTGCGCCTCGCCGTTGTTCCGCACCTTCGCACGTACCGTGAACACCGTGTACTTGCCGTGCGCCGACGCCTGGCCCTCGTAATCTCCCAGCGTCTCGCTGTACGAGATCATCCGGTCCTCCGGCTGCTGACCCGTGCGCGTCGTCACCGACGTCCACACGTCGCACTCGAGATTCGGTCGACCCACTTCCGGCACGTAGATCCACACCGAGCATTCCTTCGTCGGGACCGAACGGCCCTGCTCGTCCTTGCCCGAGACCAGGAACAGCACCTGGATCCAGCCCGACTTCGAGCGCGGAATCGCATTCACCTGCCATTCCACACCCACCGCCGGAGCGTTGTGATCCAACCGCTGCGCCACCACCACCGGGTTCGCCGACGAGGTCGAGATGCGCAAATCCGCGTCCATCGGGATCGCCACCACTTCCACGTCGTACACCGTCCGGCCGCTCGTGTTGCCCACCTGCGCACGGATCATGAATGTTCCTTGCGCATAGGCGCCGCGCAGGCGGTCCACCACCAGCGAGTCGAGTTCCGTCGAGCACGCCAGCACCAGACCCGGCTCCGGAGCGCCCGGGATCCACACCTTCACCTCGCACGAGGTCACGTTCCCGAAGCGATCGGTGAACGTCACCGGAATGCGCAGCGAATCACCCGTCTGGCGCGAGATCGGACGCACCAGCCAGGTCACATCCGCCGACGTCGCGCCCGCGGCCAGCGAGCCCGCGAGAGGAACGTCCTGCGCCGAGACCAGGTACAGACCCGTCTCCGGCTGCGCCTTCGCCACCAGGCCCAGGCCTTCCGCCTGTCCCGTGTTCGTCACCCGCGCACGCACCACGAACGGATCCGGCAGGTAGTTGCCCGTCGTCGGGTCGAACGACACCGACTGCGTCTCCACCTGGCAGCTGTACTCCGCCGCACGTGCCGGCGGCACGTACACGTCCACGCCGCACGGCTCCACCACGATCCGGTCGCCCAGACCGCCCGCGCCGTGCACCTGGAAGACCAGCGTCTCGGTGCCGCCCACATCGCGGCGCCACGGCACCATCTGCCACGTCACCACGCGCGTCTCGCCCACTTCCATGTCGCCCAGGTTCTTCGTCGTCACCTGGTCGTACGGCATGAAGCGCGGCGGACCCACGAAGATCAGCTTGCACGCCTTCGCACGCGTGTCGCCCACGTTCGTCACCGTCACCTCCACAGGGAACGGGCTCGGCACGTAGTCGTTGAGCACATCGTCGAAGCGCAGCGTCGTGTTCGACACGCAGGTGATATCGAAGCGCGGACGCAGTTCGCGTTCGACGTAAATCGGCAGGAGGCACTGCGTCGACACGCCGTCGGCCACCACCGCCACGCGCACCGTGTCGTTGCCGTCCACGTCACGCGGATTCACCCGCACACGGAAGCCGTCCGCACCCAGAAGGTCGAACGTCCCGCCCGGAACCAGCGTCCCCGGCGTGAGCATCGTCGTCGATTCCACCGTGAAGCGCGTGTCCTGCAGCAGGTACGCCTTCACGTTCCGCGCGTCGCCCGTGCCGATGTTCCGCACGTGCACGTCCACGTAGAACGGCGTCGGATTGTAGCGGTCCACCACGAAGCGCACCGTGTCCGGACCTCCGAGCCAGCATTCGAGGATCGGAGCAACCACCGGCTCGACCGTCACCGGCACGTCGCAGCCATTGGTGATGAACGGCGTCTCGCGCGATCCGTATTTGATGTTGAACGTGAGCACCTGCGGCACCCCCGTCGTGTTCTTCGTCTTCAAACGGAAGCCCCACGAGAACGTCTGTCCCAGGCTCGGGAACAGCACGCCCCAGGTCTTCGGGTTCGTGTTGTCGGCGTAGTCCGGATCGAGTTCCACCAGATCCTGGCCGCTCGGGTCCGTCCACTCCAGTTCCGCCACGATGTCGTTGAGGTTCGCGCCGCCCGTGTTCGTCAGCGTCGCGCTGATCACGAACTTCTCCGGCGTGTACTCGGTCAGGATCGGCTCGTAGCGCAGCACCGGCTCGCTCGTCCGAACGTCGCACATCAGCGCCGTCTTCAGGTTCGCGATCGGAAGGTTGTCCGCGCATTCGATCGGCGTGCCTTCATCGTCCAGCGCCGTCACCGATATCCGCACGTCGCGGCGCGTGATGCGGTTCTGCACACCGATGATCCATTCGAACGTCCGCGACTCGCCCTTGTCCAGCACCAGATCCATCGTCTGGTTCAGCGGATTCGGCGACGTCGGATGCAGGCTGATGCCGTCCGGCGGGAAGGAAATGTACAGGCGCTTGATCGTGCCGATCTGCTTGCTCTTGTTCGTCACCGTGTACCGCACCGTGAACGGGTTCGGTGTCACGTCCGTCTCCGTCGCGTTCAGGCCCAGCGAGTCCGGCACCTCGATCGCGCATTCGAACAGCGGCTGCAGGCCCGGGACCGGCACCTGGCAACGCACTTCCACCGAGTCGAGCTGCACGCCCATGAAGTTCGTGCCCGTCACCGTGAAGCGGAACTCCGGCGTGGTGTTGTACCGGTACCGCTTCGTCCAGCGCACCGTCCACGTCAACTCCGGCGCCGGTGCCGGCGGCACGTACTTGCCCATCGTCGACGGCGTGAACGTCTTCGTCACCGGCTGGCCGGGCGGATCGAACTCCACGTCCGGCGGCAGGATGATCGTGCCCGTCACATTCCGCGCTTCGGTGTTCCCCTGGTTCACCGTCGTCAGGCGCACCGTGAACGGGTTCGGCACGTACGTGTCCGCGTTCTCGTCGAAGACCAGTGCCGGCGGCACGAAGCAGCGCGGCTGCAGGATCGGCGAATCCAGCGGCGGAATCACCACCGTCACCTCGCACTTCGACGAATCCGCGTTCGACGTCTTCACCCACACCGTCACCACGTAGCTCTTCTCCACGTCCGTGTTCGGGTGGCGTACCATCCACATCACCGAGCCGCTCTGGTTCGGGAACAGCAGCGACGGCATCACCCGCTTGGTGTGGCGGTCCGGAATGTCCGGCGCCGCAAGCTCGAGATCCTTCGGCAACGTGATCGTCGCCCACACCGAATCCGTCCGCATGCCGCCCGTGTTCGTCACCGTCACCGTCACCGGGAACGGCATCGGGTTGTAGCGCAGATTCACATTGTCCGCGATGATCGGCGGCACGTCGATCGTGCAGTCGAGAATCGGCTCCGTCGGCGGAATCCAGATGCTCACGCAGCACGTCACGTCCTCGTGGTTGTCGAACGACGCCGTGATGCACACCCGCGTCGAGTCGCCCGTGTTGCGACGCTTCGCCGCCAGCTGCCAGGTCACCTCGCCGAAGCCGCCCTGCGGAATGTCCTTCGGCGTTCCCACCTGCACTGTCGTCAGAGGCGTGACCAACTGCAAGTCCGTCGTGTTGTAGGTCAGCGTGTAGCGCACGTTCTGCGCTTCCTTGTCGCCGTTGTTGATGAAGCGTCCCGTCACCGAGAACGGGTTCGGCGTGTAGTCCTTGATCTGGCGCTGCCACGACAGGTTCGACGGCGCGCTGATGTCGCAGTTCACCTTCGGCGCGCGCGGGATGATGCAGATCTCGCCCGGATCCACGATCGGGATGAAGCAGCCCGCGTCGAACTTCGCATCCTCGACGCGCACCTCGCAGCAGGTCGTGTCCAGAGGATCGCTCGCGTGGAAGGTGAACTCCATGAGCAGGCCGTTGCCGTTGATCAGCCGTTTATCCTTCACCGACACCCGCGCACCGTTGGCCACGGGCACCACGTCGATCGGCAGGCCCTCGAGCAGCGAGCCCGGAGGCGTCGCCACGCTCTTGAACTGCACGCATTGCGGATCGAACACCAGCGTGAAGGAGAAGGGATAGAACATGTCCTCGCTGATCGGCGTGACCAGGCGCAGCGGAATCTTGATGTCCGTGTCGCCCTTACCCTCGCCGTCGCCGAGTTCCATCTGCAGGTTCGAGAATGTCGTCGAATCCAGCGGCGCGCGGTACGTCTTCGTCTTCGTGTCCGTCCCGCCGCAGAAATTACGCAGCTGCAACTCCACCGTGCGCAAGCCACCGTCCGCGCATTGACGCTCGTAGGTGATGATGCACTCCTGGAAACCCGCGAAAATAATGGTCGAAATTTCCGTGTAAATCGCCGCGAGCTGACCCGCGTTCGGAGTCTGATAGTAGCGGCCGCCGGTGAGCGTGGCGATGAGTTCCAGCTCGGTGGCATTGATACCCGTACCCAGACCGATGGTGAATACGCGGATGCGATAGCGGTTCGCGAGTGAAATAATCTCCGCCGGTGTGCGCGTCGACGAGTTGTCGCCGCCGTCGGTCATAGCGATCACCGCGCGGCATTGATTCACACCGTTGTTGAGAAGCTCGATCAAACCCGCGTAAATACCGTCCCACACGGCGGTGGCGCCACCAACGTAGAGCGCGTCAACGGCGGAGTGAAGCATGGGTTTGTTCGTGGTCATCTGTTGGTAGATGGTCACCGCGTGATCGAAGAAAACCACGGTGGCCTCGTCGATCACACCATCCATCAGATCCACGAAGGCGTGGCCTGCGAGTTTTGCGCCAGCGTTGCCCGAACCGGACATCGATCCCGACGCATCGAATACGAGGGACACCGAGATGGCGCAACGGATCGTGGGATCCGGGCACCACAAGGTGAAGTCCTTGACTTCCACGCCGTTTTCGTAAATACGGAAATCCTGCTTGGCCATGTTGTAGGCCGGATTGCCGTTGCAGCCCACCGAGAAGTACAGCTCGATGGTCGGCCAGTTCACCGTCACACGTTTGAACGTCAGGTTCGGCTGCGCTTCCACGCTCTGCGTGAAGCTCAACAGCGCGATGAGCCCAATGAGTAATCCCAGCGACCGACCCAGGCGAAAGGTTGGTATCACATTCTTCATCTCATACACTCCTGCAACAAAAACTGAGCGAAATCGACGGAATCAGGAAAACGTCGAGATTTACTCGACCACAGACAGCTCGACGCGCCTGTTGCGTTGACGCCCCTGCGGGGTCTCGTTGTCGTCGATGGGCTGCGATTCGCCAAAGCCCTTGGAGCTGATGATATCTTCGGGAACGCCCTTCTCTATGAGATACTTGCGGACAGCAGCCGCGCGGCGTTCGGAAAGATCGAGGTTGTATTCTTCCGTGCCCAGAGCGTCGGTGTGGGCGCCGATCTCGAACTTCCGTCCGGGGTTCTGGAAGATGAAGCGGATCGCGCGCTGCAATTCCGGCGTCGATTCGGGGCGAAGCGTCGCTTTGTCGAAATCGAAGAGCACGGTGAGATTTGTTTTTGGAGGAACGGTCACGATCGGGGGAATTGGTTCGAGAGCGATATTCCGCTCGAATCGGCGGTTCAAGGTCAATTCAGCGACTTCGAACACATCCGATTTGAAGAGATAGCCCTTCTGCTCGGCAGAAATGCGGTATTCACGACCGGCTGGCACGATGAACTGATACTGGCCGCTTTCGAGGCTCTGGAATTTGTTCACCACTTCACCCGTGCCGTAATCCTCGATGGTGATCGGGGTGGAGGCGAGCGGGCGTCCGGTTTCGATATCCGTGACCACGCCCACGATATTCACCACCGCATCCGGCGGGAAGGGCGGATCGAGCAGCAGGTACAAATCGAAGCCACCGTAACCACCCGGACGATTCGAGGCGAAATACAGCGTGTCCGTCGAGAGGGTGGAAGAGACGAACACGTCGTCGTTCTTCGAATTGATGGGGTAACCGAGGTTCATCGGGCGCGACCAGCGGCTGCCCTGCGCGCGGGTGACGTAGAGATCCATGCCGCCGGCGGCCTTCGAATTCTCGCCATCGGGATAACCATCGGAAGCGTAATACAGTGTGCGACCATCGAAGGAAATGGAGGGTGTGCGCTCCTCGCCCTTCGTATTGACATCCGGACCGAGGTTCACCGGGCGGCCCCAAGTGCCGTCCAATTGTTTCTTGGACATCCAGAGATCGGTGCCGCCATACCCACCCGGACGATCACTGGAGAAATACAGCGTCTGTCCATCCGGGGAGATGGAGGGCTGCGATTCCCAGTACGTGGTGTTGATCTTGTTGAAATCGTCGACGATTTTCGTCATCCGCAGATCCGTACCCTCGGGGTTGTCGAGGTTGCGGGCCTTGGTCCACTCAGTCCCACGCTCGTTCCACTCGGCGATATAGATATCGCATTTGCCGTAGCCATCGGGCTGTTGGCAGAGGGCGAGGTACAGGGTGCGGCCGTCGGGCGAGATGGCGATGGCGCCTTGCGATTCCGGCGAGTTGATCACATCGGACAGATACTCGGGTTTTTCCCATTCGTTCTTGTTCGTGTGATTGACGCGGTACACGTCGTCCATGTAGTCCTGGCGCTTGGGATTGGGGCGGCGCGAGGTGAAGAACAGTGTGCCGTTGGCCGTCACGGCGGGGGCGTAATCGTCCCATGCCGAGTTAACGTTCTCGCCGAGATTTTCGACGACGCCGCCGGTCACCAGAGCGATATCTGCCGGATCGCTGCCCGCGCAGGCGGCGAGCAGGATACAGGAGGCGGCAATGCTGAATACGGTGGTAGCGAATCTATGCATGGAATCCAAATCCGGAAAGTGTGGAAGTGCGTGAATTAGAAAGCTTCGTACTTGAGTCCGATCGAGAACTGCACGGACATCACCTTCCAGTCGTCGATGGCGATATCCTTGCTGCGATCCGTGATCGTTTCGGTAACCTTGGTCAGTGGATACCCGACCCGGATCTCCGGATTCAAGTACCAGCGGGGACGAATGATGTAATCGTACCCGAAGCCGACCGCGGCCTCAAGCCGGAGCAATCCATCGACCTCGCCCGTGGACACTTCGCGTTTCGTGTCCAGCAGTTCGCGATACGACAGTTCCGGATCAACGATTTCCTGTTTGTGCTGCACCTCCGACGCGAGCACCACGCCCGCGGTGGGCCCGGCGTACACGTACCAGCGCGCAAGGCGCGGCTGCCAGCGGAGGAACAGGCCGAAGGTCAAATACGAGAGACTCACGTCGCCGATCTCGTTGTACCGCACACTGCGAACCAGCACTTCCTGACCAGTGGCGATGGGCGTTGAGATGTCGCGCTCATACTCTTCCACGGTGTGCTTGTTATCGTAGTACGCCTTGGCGATGACGGCCCACGAGGGTGACCACGCGTAGGTGATATCCGCACCCAGCTGGGCACCGATATTTCCAAGGCCCAGACTTCCCTCGAACAGGCAGTCGCAGTCCGTCTTGAAATCTCCCATGTTGGTGTTGTGGTTCAACCCCATGAAGCCGCTGACGAACACGCGCGTGACGTCGGGGCTGTAGACGGTTTGCGCCATCGCAACGGATGACACAAGCAGCAAGCTTGCGATCGTGAAGCATGATCGCAGGACGGGTAATCTCATAAGCACACCTGAAAAACAATGACCAATGTAGTAAGACCTGAACTATGTTGGCGTGGACGGGGGTACGGTGCTTCTCCTTCGGCGGTGTTCCTGCTCCGGCGCGTGCACACCGGGAGGTCAAATCCAATAAAAGAACGATTTATTGTGAATTAAATTCACACCGAAATATACGAAAAAACACCTCACTGTCAATGACATCACGCGATCGAGGAGGGGAAATCCCCATCCATGGGATCGGCAGTGACTCGGGCTGACACGTACTACGGAAACGTATTCCTGGATATCATCCGCTCTTCCGCGAGACGCCAGATGGCCTGACAGGGAAAAGCATTGGAATATACGGCTTCATCCAGAATAATGGAATCAATTTTTCTGGGATGCAGGGACTGAACGAGCTTCAAATCGTGGTAGTGCCGTACGCCGCCAAACAGCGTAACTGACAACATAGTCCTTTCGCACAGGGAATGCAAGAACGATTCGGGCGGCCCTTCCGTCCATGCCCGCAGGTCCAGCACAACACGCTGAAATCCGTGCTTGATCAACTGCTGCGCCGAACGCAACAATGCGTCCTGCTCACCCACCGATGCCGTAACGGCGGGACAACGCACACTGGCCACGACCTTTCTCGGACCAAAACGCGCCAGCAGCAGTTCGGCCTCCATCTCATGCATCGAGGTTTGCGCATCGAGCATGCAACGATACAGCCCGACCTCCTCAAGCAGCGTCGCAATGAAATGCTCGTCCCTCCCGGCCGCTTCGAATTGCACGGGGATGTCCACCGCCGCGCAGATACGCCGCAAGCAATCGAGCACGCGCTCCGCATCCTCACTTTCCGCCGCGCTCACGTGCAACGCCTTCGCGTTTTCTCCACGCCAGACGCGCGCCATCAACGCCGGATCGTCGGGATAGGCATGCTCCGTCCCCGGACGTCCGTCCGGCAGACGCGAGCAGCGTCCTTCAACGATGTGCATGGCGGGAATGATCAACATGCGGCGTTTCCGTTGGATTATCAGCGGGAATACGGTTCGACGGTGTCCTGTGTCGAGGCGTCCTGCACCCACCAGAAATCGCGCATCTCCGGCATCATGCGCTTGAGTTCTTCGGGTGGTTCAATGAACATGCGCACTCGCACGCTGTTGGACAGTGCCCGGCGATGGACGCGGCCCTTGTCGGTGTTGAGCGCGGTACGCGTGCTGCCCTTGATATTGAATTCCTCAATGGTGGCCATACCCTGACCGGTATCCATGGTGCGCGGACCGGTGTAGCTGGATTTGATCCGGCCGGTGATCTGCGCCAGTGTGCCAAGATCCGTTTTCACCACCGAGGCCAGCGTGTACGTGGCATCGTTGCGGATTTGCAAATAACCCTGTTTACCGGGTACAACCAGCGTCCAGGACGAATCCACGGCGAGCGGCTTGTCGGGCAGGCTCTGGAACATGAGCTGCACATGCGATTTCAATCCGCTCTCGGCGTAATCCCGTTTGATGATGTCGATCTGATTGGATTTCGTCGTGGCGAAATCGTCCTTCAGGAAATTCCGGACCACGGCGTCCATATTATTGATCGAAGCGACGCGGCCATCCTTGCTGACCGTGATCTCGTACGGAGCACCCACGGGCGCGTTGTATTGGGCGTACAATTTTTCTATGTCGTACGTGTTCTTGACCTGCGAATCATAGGCCATGTCGCGCTTGCCCTGCGGACCTTCGTAGCTGCCCTTGAACAGCACGCGGTCGCAGGTGGCGCGCAGACGGCCACCACCTTCGGGAAAGGCCTCAAGCACTTCGAACATGTACCAGTAGGTGAGTTCCTGCTCGTTGTTCTCGCGCTCGAACGAGGTACCGGCGGTGTCCTTCCGCATGGCGAGCTTTTGCGTGCTGCTGACGCGGAAACCGAATGAATCCCCCTTGGAAAAACGGTACGCAAGCTGCAACGGAGCGTCGAGTTGCACGGGCGTCCCGCGCTCGTCGGCGGGAATGGCTTGTTGCAGACTGTCGGCGGCGCTGGCGTCCGGTGTGGCGTTTTCGTCCGCCTGTTTGCATGCCGAGCAGGCAAGCAGGAGAAACGCCAGTGACGAGAGCATCAATCGCAGCATGAGGTCTCCGTTCCGGTGATGGGCGTCATGGATAGAGCAGATACGGGCGGCGATCGCCGAGGAAGCGGGCGGCATCCACCGAGCCGGTGCAGGATGCGGGAATGCTTGCCTCAAGCACACACGCGTCGGCGTAGCCCGAACGTCCCGTGAGTAGGTCAAGATACGACGTGAAGCGCATTTTTTCACCATACAATCGACGCGCTTCGCGCAAAATATGCACTCCGGTGTCGAAGGCCTGAAACTCGTCCACATCAAAAATCTCCAAACGCACTCCCGCGCATTCCTGCCCCTCGTAGCGGGGACGCATCGCGCCCGGCTGTGAGCGTGGCGTGAAACACGCTGGCGTGAAGCGCACGCCGGGCAATGCCAGCGCATTCATCGCGAGGGCGAATTCTTCCGCATCCACGAACGGCGCCCCGCAGAGCAAGAAGGGCTCGTCGGTGCCTCGTCCCTCGCTGAGCGCGCTGCCCTCCAGCAGGCAGCTGCCCACATAGGCCAACGCCGCCATGGGCGTGCGTATGTTGGGCGAAGGCGGAATCCAGCGCGCACTGTCGGCGTAGGCGGTGCTTTCGCGACGCCATCCATCCATGCGCATCACCCGCACGCGCGGCTGCGCGTCCTCCACCAACCAACGCTCGCCCAGCGCCATCAGCGCCAACTCGCCCACGGTCATGCCGTGACGCACGGGCACGGGGAGCATTGCCACAAAGGAACGCGGCCCCCGCCGGAGCGGGCCTTCGACGCGCAGACCTCCGAGGGGATTGGGCCGGTCCAGCACCAGCACCTCGATGCCTGCCACCGCCGCGGCTTCCATGCAGTACACCAGGGTCGAGACATAGGTGTAATAGCGGACACCGATATCCTGCATATCAAACAGCAGCACCTCCACATCGCGGAGCATCGCGGGCGTGGGCTTGCGTACCTCGCCGTACAGCGAATATGCAGGAATGCCATCCACGCTGTCGCCCGCAATGCGCACGCCCGCGCCTTCGAGACCCAGGCGACCGTGCTCCGGCGCGAACAGCGCCACCACCCGCACTCCACGGTCGCGCAGCGCGATATACAGCGGTGTGCCGTCGGACAGCAGCGACGAGTGATTGCACACCACGCCCACCTTTTTTCCCCGCAGCACATGCAACGAATCGGCGATCAATACGTCGGCGCCATTGCGCACACTGGCTCCGCCTGAGTGCGCGCCGACCCTGTACGCTTGCGCGCCCACCGTCTCTGCCATGATCACGACGGCGCAAAGGAGTAGCAGCCACCCAGCGCGCATCAGCGCTCTGTCTCCGTCGGAGCGGAGCCGCGCTGCCGTCCGAGCACATTGTACAGCGACCACGCCGCGAGCGACATGCCATCCCAGAGTTCGCCGGCAGCGATGAGAGCGTTGATTTCCATGGCATTCAGGACGAGCAGCTCGAATTCCTCCGTCGGATCGGGCGTGCCCTCCGCAGCTCGGAGATCGCTCGCCAGATACACGCGGCTGATTTCGCTGGTGACGCCGTTGAACGGGTTGAAGGAACCCAGCGGTTGCAACGTCCCCGCCTCCATGTTGGCTTCCTCCAGCAATTCCGCCCGCGCGGCATCCTCCCAACCTTGTCCCTCCTTGCGGCCGCCCGCCGGAAATTCGATACTCTCGCGCCGGTTGAGATGGCGGTACTGGCGTACCAGCAGAAATTCCCCCTGCTCTGTGCGCGGCACGATCATCACCGAGCCGCGCGTTTCAACGTAGTGGTATTCCCCGCGCGAGGCATTGGGAAAAATCACATCGTCGCGGCGGTATTTCCACCAGGGATTCTCGAATACCGTCGATTGACCAAGAATCGTCCAACGCTGCAAAGCCATGGAATCCTCTACCATTGAAAAACAACAAGCACAATGTACCCACACCGCGTGGATTCAGGGCACGGCTCCTTCGGCCACCGCGCGAAGCCACACACAGGCGCCGCTGTCCTTGCTGTCGGTGAGCAGCAACAGCACGGCATCGTCCGAACGCGCGATAATCGCGGACCAGTTGCCGTGATCGAACGCGGGCAATCCGCACTGCGTCTGCACGCTGGCGCCCTGCCCGTAACGTTCGGTGAACAGCGTCTCCAGCGCCACACGCGCCTGTACGCTTCGCACAGGAAAGGACAGCAGCACACGAGAGCCGCCGGCGAGCCGCTTCTCGTAACGCGCAATCCACGCTGCTCGCTGCTGCGCCACATCGCGCACCGGATCCAGGCCGCGTTGCCGCAGCAGGGCCCACGCCTCCTTCACCGGGGGAAGGTACTGCTCGCTGCCCAGCACGCGCTCATCCAGCGGCAGCGGCACATCCGCGCTCACGCAATCCACCAGCGTGAACAGACGTCGTTTGATACCGCGCACAAGATCGTCGGGCACGGCTCTGTTCCGTATCGATCCGCGGCAGTGCAGATAGAACGGGCCATAGTGCGTGTGCTGAGTGTTGCGCTCCATGGCGAAGGCATCGCCCACAATGCCGTGACGCTGCATCGGGGTCGCGGCGAAGGCGAACAGAGCAAAGGCGCGCTCGCGAGATTCCATTTCCACAAGCGTCACGACGACGGTTTCACGCTCGCGGGCATACGTGCCCTGCACCATGCGCACCACACCCAGCGCCCGCAGCACACCATTATCCAAACCCGCGCTGAAATCGCCGGCATCCACATCGCCTATACGGCTGCTTCTGAGCGTCCACGCCCCCGCCTGCTCGGGGAGTTGGGCGATGCCATGCCAGCTAGGAAGCAGCAGAAGGAGCCCGATCATGACGAGGGCCTTGCGGAATGTTGGCTTCATGTTCTCCAGCCTCCAAGCAATGCGATGCCGAGCACAATCAATCCCATGCCGATGAAGGAATGCAGTCCCAGCTCCTCGCCCAGCACCAGCGAATACACTGTCGACAGTGCGATCACAAGATAATTCACCACGCTCGCGCGCGCGGCGCGCTCCAGGCGCAATCCCTTGGTCAAGGCCACCTGCCCCACCTGTGTGGTCACACCCACGGCCAGCAAACCCGCCCACTCCCAGCCCATCGGCGATCGCCAATCCTGCACGGCGAAGGGCGTGCCAAGCAACAGCGCCACCAGCGGGAAGTACATGACGATAGTGTATGGATCCTCGCCCTCCATCCCGAGCTTGCGCACGAGATTGTAGGCCACACCGCTGCCGAAGGCGCCGCACAGACCGATGAGAACAGGCACCACCGCCGACAGCGTGTCGGGTCGCGCGATCACCGCCACACCGGAAAAGGCCACCAGACTGGCCAACCATTCGCGGCCCTGATTCTTCTCGCCGAGTATCAGCGGCGCCAGCAACGCTGTGAACAGCGGACTGGTGTACTGCACCGGTACGGCTTCCGCCAGTGGTAACTCGTGAATGGAGTAAAAATAGGCGCTCAAGGCCACGAAGCCGAACAGACCCCGCAGGAACAGCAGCAACTTGTTTTTCCCCACCAGCGACTTCCGCGCATACAGGAGAACACTGGCGGAAATCACCAGACTGATGCCCGCGCGGAACATGACAATTTCCATCGACGGCAAACTGCGCAATCCGCGTACGAACAGTCCCATCAAACTGAAGGACACGGCGGATACCAGCATGTACCGCATTCCCGGTCCGAACGATATTCCCGTCAACGCACGCATCGAAGAAATATAGCGAATGCTCGCGGGATAATCGGCGCAGCGAGAGGGACGGCACGCCTGGTTGCGCCGCACCCGATGAGCTTCTCACGTTTTCAACCGCAGAAGGAGAACGTTCCAGTCCACGTAGCGGCGCTGATAGCGGAGGTACACCTCCTGTTCATCGCGCATCCACTCGCGAAAGGACTGCGCCTGCGCATCCTCGGGCCGCGCGTCGGCATGCTCGACTATGGCTTGCCACTGCAAGGCCATGTAACGATCCCATTCATCCCCGGTGCTGCGCAGGGTGGCGAGCAACTCGTAGCCCGCCTCGACGAGTTCGCGCAGCAAACGCCGGGCGCTCGGCAACTCCCAGCCGAGGCGACGAAGGTAGTCCTGATAGCGCAGCGGCGGGGTGACATCGAGCGTGGGTTCGCCCACGATCACATACCCACCGGAACGCAGTGCCGGAGCGAGCCGCCGCAATGCCTGGCCGAATCCGCCGTACACCGGCGCGGTGCCGAGGCAAAGCGCGATGTCGTAGCTCCCTTCCTCCGGTGTGTACGCGTCGGCATCGATGCAGTGAGTATCCGCCAGCGGCGTTAGGCCGGCAGCGGCGAAACGCCTCCCGGCCTCTGCTATCCATTGCGGCGAGCTGTCCACGAGCGTGCAACGCGCGCCTGCGCCGCGCGCCAGCAGCAGGGCGGCGTGGCCGTTACCGCAACCGATGTCGAGCAAACGCGGAGCGGCGGGCAGAGTGCAACGCTCGTACAGCCAGAGCAGACGCTCGTCGGCCAGCGGATTCATGATGTCATGCTTGAGATAGGCGATGTGGTAATACGCCTCGGCGTCGAAGTCGTCGTTCATCCGCGCCCTGTGTCGTGGGTAATGCATCGCAGTATACGCGCATTCCCCCACAGCGCACAAGCGCTGTGGGGGAATGTCTTCGAAACGTCGATCGCCGCTCGACCCGAGGTCACACGCGCAGCGCTGCGATGGTCCAACGTGACGCCCTGCGCATGGCGCGTTGACGCGCGACGCTCTACTGTCTGCTTACTCCACGTCCGCATGCACGGGATGTGGCTGAGCATCTTCCTCCGCGCCGTTGCGACGTGGCACCATGCGCACGTTCTGCCCCCATTTCATCTGCTCCTCCATGCGGCAACTCCACACGAGCTGATCGTTCCACACGGTGATGTCCGGGCAGCCGTCGCACATGTTCACCGCGCCGGTTTCGAGAATGTCGGCCGGCTGAATGATCATCACGGACTGGAAATGCACGCGGCGGAAAAAAGCCCCGGGATTGCGAAACAGGGCTGAGAGGTAGCGCTTCATCACGCCGCGCAGTCCAGCATCGAAGGGCGCGAGCAGGAAGTACAGCCGTCCACGCCGCTGCATGGCCGGTGGAGCGTAGGCCAGGTATTTGCCCGACACGAGATGATTCCAGGTTTGCACGATCTCCATGAATTTCGGTCCCACATAGCCGAAGATTTCCCTGGCATTGCCCATGCGCCCGGTGAGCAGCCATTTAAACGTGTCGGGTCGCTCGGTACCGTTCAGGTACGCGCAGGGCGCGAAACCCGGCTCGCCGCGGCGTATCAATTCCACCACCTCCGGTGAAGTGATGTCCGTGCGGCGATGGTCGTCTCGCTTCGAGTACATCATCTCGTCGAAATGCACCTGCGTGTCGCCCACGTAAAAATCCACATCCTTCCCGAGAATGGCCATGCGGTAGTTGATGAACACCATCACATGCACGCGATCGATATTCTCCTGACCCCAGCGCAGCAATTCGGGTACGAATTGCAACGTTTCGGGATATACCGTGGCGTTGAACGAGCAGGTGATGCCGCCAACCTTGTGCAACATGTCGGCAAGCTGCTTGCGCAAGACGTTGAGTTCGAGTTCACTCTTGCCCTTCCAATGCGGACGATTCTGTCCACTGTCCACGTGGAAGGTGAAACCGTCCACACCGGCGTTCTTCAATTCGCGCAACAGTTCCGGCGTGAGCAATCCGCCGTTGGAGTTGATGATAGCCTTCCATCCCTTGCGCTTGACCATGCGCACGATTTCGGGAATTTCGGGATGCGCCAATGGCTCGCCGCCGGCGATGGACACGCCGTCGCATTTGCGCAGCCGCTCGAACACATCGAGTTCGTGCTGGATTTCGCCGAGCGTTTTGTGGGAATTCGTGCGGTTTTCGCGATAGCACCCGTCGCAGTACAGGTTGCACATACTGGTGGGTTCGAGCCAGGATATCGCATTGTCCGAGAAATTCCACGGCAGCCGATAGAGCGCCGTGGATGAAAGTGTCTGAGCCATGTCCGCTTCTCTATGCAGTGATTCAGAGTGAATGTTCCGAATGTACCGTGCGCGCATGTGCGCGGTGTTCGTGTCGCATTGGATTCTTGTGTGAAAATGACGGATACACACGGCGATGGTAGCGAGTGCGGCGCGCTGCGGCGCGGCGTATCCCACCAACTTGTCCGTATAACCCTGATACTACGAAAGCCCGGACTGCGGGTCAAGTCTTTTCGACGCCACTCGCGGCGCTTGCGCCACCCCCCTCGCGTGCATCACTTCGCGTATTTGCGCGACAGCGGTCGGAGGGCGATGTTGCGTCATGAAATATCCTCCGTCCACTTCCCTCCTCGACGAACGTGTGTTGTCGCTGCGTCTGCGCGACTATCAGCACGAGGCCGTCGATATTCTGCTCGGGAAGCTGCGCGAGGGAGAGCGCCGCCTGCACGTGGTTGCCCCACCGGGCAGTGGAAAAACCCTCATCGGTATCGCCTTCCTCCAGGCGGCGGGACTCCGCACCGTCATCCTCTCGCCCAACGCGGCCATTCAGGCGCAGTGGATGGACAAATACGCCAAATCCACCAGCGACGTGGTGGATACCCTGGGTGAACTGTGGGGCGCTAATGTGCGCCACCTGATCAGCCACGATCCCGACGCCGATACGCCGATCCTGTCGCTCACCTATCAGCGCATGTCGGTGCGCAACGAGGACGGAGACGCGCATGCGAATGTGCAGGCCCTGGTCGCACTGTTGCGCGACCGCGACTTCGGACTGCTCATTCTCGATGAGTGCCATCACCTGATCGCGTCCTGGGCTGAGGCCATCATGGGAGTGCTGCGCGAGCATCCCATGGTGGTGCTGGGTCTGACGGCCACGCCTCCGGCGGATAAAAGCGAGCGGGAGCGTCAGGCCTACCTCGATCTTGTGGGCGAAGTGGATTACAGCATTCCCTTGCCGGCGGTGGTCAAAGACGGCAATCTCGCTCCGTGGCAGGACCTCGTGTACCTCGTGCATCCCGACGAGCGCGAACTCGAGTTCATCCGCTCCAGGCACGAGAGCTATCACGCCTTGCTCGCCACGCTGGAAGAGCGCGGGGGAGAACTTCCACCCCTGTCGCTGTACGTGCAGGACGTCCTCGACTCCCTGCGCTACCGTGGCGTGGCGTTTCCGTCCTTCGCCGAGTTGCTCGGCGAGCGTCCTTCCCTGGCCATCGCCTTCGCGCGCTACGCACACGCCCACGGCATCCCTCTTCCCGATGGAGCGCCCTGGCTCGACGAAGCGGAAGAGCCGCCGCGTCTCGACGACATCGTGCTGATCCTGCAAGGGTATGTGAGCGATGTGTTGAGCGAAGCGGATTCGCGGCACATCGCACTGCGGGAAAACGTGCTCGCAGCGCTGCACCGCCTGGGCTACCGCGAAGAGCACGGCGGCCTTCAGCGACGCGCAAGCAGCATCGACCGCATCCTCGCCCTGTCTTCGGCCAAGCTCCCGGCGCTTCGCCGCATCGTGACGCGGGAGTTGCACAACCTGGGCGACGGCTTGCGCGTGCTGCTGCTCACCGACTTCGAAACGACACAGGCCGGTGCGACAAGGGCGCTGCACGGCATTCTCGATCCCGAAGCGGGGGGCGCGGTGGCTGCCATGCGCGCGTTGACCACCGATCCCGCAACCGATGTACTCGATCCGGTGATGCTCACCGGGGCATCCATTCTCTGTGACGACGATCTCGCCCAGCGCTTCATCGCGGAGCTGTACAGCATTCGCGACCGCGAGGGGTGGAATTTCAAGGTGGATGTATGCTTCCTCCCGAGCGCGGGTGCGGATCGTGCCGATACCTCGCAACCCGGGGATTTCGCCGGCGAAGCCGATTCCACCATGGGCGTGTTCGAAATCCGCGGCAGCGGCGTGGACTGGAACACGCGCACGTATGTGCTCATGATCACGGAACTCTTCGATCGGGGCGTCACACGCTGCCTGATCGGTACACGGGGCCTGCTCGGCGAGGGCTGGGACAGTCTCGGCGTGAACGTGCTCGTGGATCTCACGGCGGTCTCGGCCTACGTGTCCGTCAATCAGATGCACGGACGCAGTCTGCGCATCAATCCGGGGTCGCCGGGCAAAACCGCCAACAACTGGGATATCGTCACGGTGCTGCCGGAATATGAACGCGGCTTCGCCGACTGGGAGCGCTTCGTTCGCAAGCATGAGCATCTCTTCGGCCTCAGCGACGACGGCGAACTCGAACGCGGTATCGGACATGTGCATCCCTTGCTCACCCATGTGGAAGCGTCGGAACTCACCGCGGCGCTTCCGCTGGTGAACGAGGACATGCTGGAAAAAAGCCGGCGCCGCGACGAAGTGTATCGCGCCTGGCGCATCGGACAGCCCTACGAGGGCCGCGAACTTCCCTGTCTCGAATTCCGTCCGGTGGAAAGCACGCCGCGCGTCCTCCGGCATCCCGCCGCGTCGCAACGCGAACTCGAGCGGGTGGTGGCGGATTTCCGCCTGCGTCGCCGTCGTTTCCATGCGCTCACGGCATCGCTGTCGGGACTGGCCCTGCTCGGCGCCGTGCTGATTGCCCCGACGCTCGCGTTACCGGCTCTTTTTCCGGCCGTGCTGGCGGGAGCGGTCACGGCGATGCTTGGCCTGGGCCTGTCCCGCCTCGCGCTTTCGCGTGTGCGCGCCCGCGCGCAATCCGTGGATCTCGACGCCATGCTCCGCTGCTACGCCCTGGCCGTGCGCGACACCATCGTGGGACTGCGCGAGACCGAGCACGAATCCCTCCCCGACGTTCAGACGAGTACACGTCAGGACGGCAGCACCCGCTGCTGGATCACATCACCTTTCGCCGGGGAGAATGCCACCTTCACCCGCGCGATGAACGAGCTGTTTCATCCCGTGCAGGATCAGCGCTATATCCTGCGCTGCGAGCAGGTTCCGGACGAGGTGCGCATCGCGGATTTTCTTCGAAAACAAAAACGCGCAACAGCGCAGGGCAATGCGCAGCTCCCGTCCGAGGTGGAGCAACACATCGTCCCCGTTCCGGCGGATTTCGCGCGCAAGCGCGAGGAGGCGGATGTGTTCCTGCGCTGCTGGCGTATCCATGTCGGACCGGCGGAATTATTCTACACCAAACGCGGCGCCGGCGCCGAACTCCTGCGCGCTCATCTCCGCCAGCGCTTGCTCTCCGGTCGCCGCTTCTCGAAAGTGCTGTGGCGCTGATCGCCGCAAGGATTCCCCTGCACGCGGCGCCCTCTCACTGTCGCCGCCATCGCGAAACCGACCATGACGGAGTACATCGCGGCAGCCAATGATGCACGTCAATGCACTTGCCCGTCGGCTTCCTCCGGCATGCTCCCGTCGCGCCACGCCCGCAGCGGTCCTTCGGGTGGCGGCGCGGTCACGGATTCAACCGTCTCCGGACGAAGCACGGAAGGAAAACACAGACGCCATGAATGGAGATGATAGCCGCAGTCGCCGGGTACGGCTTGATTGCCTTCGGCGTCGGGCGGGGCGGGTTGGCCGCCGGCGATGTACAGCGGATCACCCACGAGCGGATGTCCCGCCGCCGCGAGATGAATGCGTATCTGATGCGGCCGCCCGGTGGGAATGCGCACTGCCACAACACAGATCTCCGCCTCGGCGTCGCGATGCAACACCGTACACTGGCTGAGTGAAGCTTTGCCCCGCGGTTGCGCCGCAAACACCTGTCCGAGCAACGCATGCGGCACGCGCCCGATGGGCACGGTGATATCGAAGCGGTCGCGCTCCGGCAATCCCTGCGCCAGCGCCAGATAGATTTTCTCCACGCGTCGTTCGCGCATCGCCGCCCCCAGTAGTGCGGCTGCAGCGGCATCGCGCGAAAACAGTATCGCGCCGCTGGTGCCCCTGCCCAGTCGATGCACCGGCGACAGCGTGGCTCCGTGCCGCTTCCTGGCCAGATGCAGCAGTGTGTTCTGGAGAAAACCTCCACCCGGCAGCACGGGCAAACCCGAGGGTTTGTTGAACACGACGCAGGATGCGTCCTCGAACAGCACAGGCAGCTCGTCGGGCACGTCCGGCTCGTCCCACGGCGGTCGATGGTAGTACAGCACGTCGCCGAGCATCACCACCGTGGACGCGGAGGCGGGAGTGCCGTTGAGCACGATCCGTCCCTGTGCGAAATGCTCGATCCACTCCTGCTCGTCGCTGTGATCGTAGCGCCCGAGGTACACGTGCAGAGCGCACAGGCCCTCCTCGTCGCGGGTGATGGTGTCGGTGTATGTATAGCCGTGGTTGCGCATGTGGCTCCGAACAAAAGTGCTCGCGCGCGCTTCGCCGCCGCGCGTGGCAAATATGGCACCGGCGAGGGATGCGCACAAACAAAGCGGGCGATATTCCTGGGGCGAGCGCACGAAGTCGTGTTGTTTCGAAACGCAGGCGGAGGTTGGGGAAAAATTTCCGCAGTTGCGCGATGCCCGCCACTTTGCATACTTTAGTGGATTGTGATTGAAGCAAACGAAATTCCACTTTTCACCAGGAGACCCCAGCCCATGCGATTCATTGCCATCCTCACCGTGAGCATGCTCCTGATGTCCTGCGAAAACAACGCGCAGAACGTCAAGGAACTCAAAACTCACAAGGACAGCGTCAGCTACGCCATCGGTTACTCGATCGGCCAGAATTTCAAAATGCAGAGCGTCGATGTCGATCCCGTCATCCTCGCCGCCGCGATCAACCATGTGACCAAGGACGACAAGTCGGCGCTGATGACCGAGGAAGTGGCACAGCAGGTCATGATGGCCTATCAGACCGAATTGATGGCCAAGCAGGAGGAAGAGCGCAAGGCCAAGGGCGCGAAGAATAAAACCGAAGGCGAAAAATTCCTTGCCGCTAACAAGAGCAAGGAAGGCGTGATCACCACCGCCAGCGGTTTGCAGTATCAGGTCATCAAAATGGGCGACGGCCCCAAGCCGACCACGGCCGATCGCGTGAAATGCCATTACACCGGCACGCTTATCGACGGCAAGAAATTCGACAGCTCGGTGGATCGCGGTGAACCGGCGGTGTTCCCTGTTACCGGCGTGATTAAAGCCTGGACCGAAGTGCTGCAACTCATGCCCGTCGGTTCGAAGTTCAAAGTGTTCATCCCCTCCGAGCTCGGTTATGGCGAGCAGGGCGCGGGCCAGGATATCGGACCGAACTCCGTGTTGATCTTCGAGATCGAGTTGCTGGGTATCGAGCAGTAATCCTCACGAAGGATGTTCAGCAAAAAGGCGCGACCATGGTCGCGCCTTTTTCACATGAAAAACGTAAGATTCCCGCTATCGGGAAGAATCCAGCGGGAAGCGCACGGTGAATGTCGTACCCACGCCCTTCACGCTCGCGACCTCGATACTGGCGTTGCACATTTCCGTGTAGCGCTTGGTCAGGGCCATACCCAAACCGAGGCCTTCGAATGGCCGCGAATTGCCCGTCTGCTCCTGCGTGAAGCTGTCGAAGAGATGCGGTAAGTACTCGTCGTCTATGCCGACACCTGTGTCCGCCACCGTCAGCAACACCTCGCCATCGCCGAGAATGGTGCGAAGCCGGATCCCGCCATGGATGGTGAATTTGATGGCGTTGTCGAGCAGATTCGTCAGCATCTGGCTGAACACATAGGGATCGGCCAGAATGTACTCCTGCGCGCACCCCGCTTCGAAGTCCAGTGCCAACCCTTTATCCTCGGCGCGCATGGAAAAGTCGCGCACAGCATGCGCGGTGTGTTCGTCGATGGACATGCGTATGGGCTGGTTCGGGAAGGTGCCGGCCTGTATGCTTGAGATGTGCAGGATTTCTTCCACCGTGCGGAGCAGGCGCTCGCCCCCTCGTTCGATGCTCTCGATGCACAGGTCGAACTCGTCGCTGTGATTGCCCGTGGCGCTGTCACGCAACAACGCTGTAAAGCCCAGAATGATGTTCAACGGCGTGCGGATTTCATGCGACATGTTGGCGATGAAGGCATCCTTGAGCTTGTCCGAGCGCTCGGCGCGCTCCAATGCATCGACAAGTTCGGCCTGCGCCTTCTTCGTCTGTGTGATGTCCTCCTGCACGGCCACGAAATGTTGCGTCAGTCCATGTTCGTTTTTCACCGGTGAAATGGATACCAGAGCCCAGTACAGTTCGCCGGATTTCTTGCGATTCAGCAATTCGCCACGCCACTCCTCGCCTTCGGCCAGCGTGCGCCAAAGCGCCTGATACACGTCCCTCTGCACCTCGCCGGACTTGATCAAACGGGGCGTCTGTCCTATCGCTTCCGATGCCTCGTAGCCTGTCACCGCGGTGAAGCGCGGATTGACGTATTCGATGATGCCGTCGGCATCGGTGATAACGATGGCGGCCGGACTTTGCTCCACCGCGCGCGAAAGCGTGCGCAAATTGTCCTGCGTCAACTTTCGCGTGGTGATGTCACGCATGATGGCGTACAGCACCGGTCGTCCGCTGAGCACCAGCGACACGAGCGTCACATGCATGTCGCGCTGGCGAAAATCGCCGGTGCGGAACAGGGCTTCGAAATCCACCGTGCCCTGCACCTGGGCGATTTGCACTATGGCGTCCACGGCTTCGGGAGCATCCACCACCAGGTCGTGCAGCCGCAGTTCGAGAAATTCGGACTGTGTGTATGCCAGTTGTTCGTAGGCCTTTGCGTTGCACTCGCGCGGGCGCCATGTCGCGCCATCGAACACCACAACTCCGTCGGGCGATTGTTCGAACAGCATGCGGTAGCGCTGCTCCGCTTCGTACAGCCGCTCCTCACGCACGAGTCTGTCGTTGATATCGCTGATGGCGGCAAGATGCACATCCTTGCCCTGCCATTGAAAATGCGTGGCGTGGATCTCGACGGGAAACACCGTGCCGTCCTTGCGCTTGTGCCAACGCACCGGAATCTCGCGCACCTCGGAATGCGTGGCCATGCGCGTCCGGTCCGGCTCGGCGGAGACGTCCACATTGCGCATGGTAAGGAATTCCTCGCGGCTGTAGCCGTAGAGTTCCACGGCGGCCTGATTCACCTCACGTATCGCTCCTGTTTCCCGCTCGATCATGAACAGCGCATTGGCTTCCATTTCCCAAAGATTGCGATAGAGCAGCTCGGACATTTCCACGCGAAGTTGAAACTCCTTCTCCGCGGTGATATCCAGGGCGAGTCCCGAAATCACGATGCTGCCGTCCGCTTCGTTCTCCCAACGATGGCCGATGTCCTTGATCCAGCGCAATTGCCCATGCGCGTCGATAATGCGATAGGAATTGATCAGGCGTGATACCACACCGCTTTCCAATCGCTCCCAATCCTCCAGCACGGCGGTCAGATCGTCGGGATGAATCAAATCGCGCCAACGCACGGCTCCCGTAAGGAAGTCCTCCGCACGGTAACCACACACGTCACGCACCACACCGACGCACATGGTGGGCAGTGTATCGCCGCCCGCCGATTGATAGGCGAGTCCGTGGAAATGCTCGAGGAACATGAGGGATTGCTGCTCGCGCTCGGCCAGGCGCGACACCGCGTCGATATGGCTGGTCATGTCGCGCATGGTGGCCAGTACGCCGTACATGCCACCATCGCCATGCCGCAGCACGCGCGAATGCGCCTCGAGCACGATCCACTGTCCCTCGCGATGCCGCTGCTGCACGTAGCCGCTCCATTGACCTTCGCGAAGCAATTCGTCGAGCACGGCTTCGCGCGACATGCCGAGGAAATGCGTCTGCAGCACATCGCGGGCATGCTTGCCGAGTACCTCGCTCGCGGACCAGCCGTACAATTGCTCGGCAATCGTGTTCCAATAGCGGATGTGCTGCGCCTCGTCCATGATCACGATGGCGTCGAGTACGCTGTGCATGAAGTCTTCGAGCGTCAGCGGTGTGTCGGCAAGAGTCTCGGCCACCGATCGCGGCTCCTGTCCCGCAGGGGATGTCGGCGCACTGGCGCTGGCGTGCGAGCTGGCGGGGAGCAAAAATGCGAGCCGCCAGGGATAGGCACGATCGAGGACGAAGGTGCCGCTCCCGGCGAGTTGCCTGCACGCTTCGAATTCACTCGCCGCGTCCACCACGGCCACGCATCGCGCGCGCAGAGCGCGGAGTTGCTCCAGCGTCGGGGGGGGAATGCGCCAGCCCTGTGCTACATCCCACTCGATCAGTACCACCGGGCATGGGGTTGCCACGAGAGGCAACGCGTCGTCGCGCAATTGCACGAGTTCCACCTCGACCGCATACGCGGCGAGTTCTGTGCGCAGCGCGGCGTTGAGTGTGGCATCCGGAGAGTAACTGAAAAACTTCATCGAGCGAATTTCCTGAGCAAACGTCCGACTTCCACATGCGTGACACACGCGGTAAACGCAGGCAAAGATGCATGGCAAGCCGCAGGGGGCGGGTGGTGATCGGCCAAACCGCGTACCGACTGTCGTGATGCGACTTGCGAGAGACAGGTGCGAGCTTCTTCAATTCGCGCGGGAATGCGGTGATTGTGCACCGTGAGGGTGGGCACCCGCGCGATTTCAATACATAAGATAGAAAAATTTCCACTTCTCCAAGCATGACGGAGAAGACTTCCGCGACTCCAGTCACCTCGTTTATCTTTACTTCTCACTTCGAAGCAGATACGTCGCGACCGGCGCCGGGTGGTTTTGAAATTCTGTTGATCCGCTCCGACAGTAATCAAGGCACCCGCACCATTTTCATTCTCCCGGGTGTGACGAAGGAACATGAAAGACTGTGGTTTTAAACCCGTATCGTCATGTGAAGCCGGGCCCCCCCGCACGCACCGAACACAACCAGCTACAAGGCTCCCCCTTCCGCCGCCACAAATACACCGACAGGGCCCCGCGGGCCCCGTCGCTGTGCAAGCGGTGTCGTGAGATGCTATTCCACGGCTTTCAGAACGCGATCATGCAAAAACTGCACGAGGTCCTGGGGAGGTACCGGCTTGTCGAGAAAATGGTCGGCGCGAATCCACTGCTTCTCCTCCTCGCTCTGCGTGGAGAAGCGGATGCCGGTGTCGTGTCCGGCCGAGGTCATGATGATGACCGGCACATGCTGCCCTTCGGGCGTATCCTTGATGCGCTTGCACAGGGTGAAGCCCGCGTCGAAATGCTCCATCGCCAGATCCACCACGCAGGCGTCGGGCTGGAAGGTTTTGAACAGTTCGAAACCGCTCTTGCCGTCGTGCGCGTACTGCACTTCATAGCCGGCGGCCTCGAGCACGGTCTTGTAGGTTTCGATGATATCCACGTCGTCGTCGACGAGCAGGATTTTTTGCATGATGTCTACCTGTATGTCTCCAGTGGTACAATCGTTGGGAATTCAGTCGCGTAACATCCCCTGGGTCGGCTTCTCCGGGGGCATCGCTGCCCCCGAAGTCACCTTGGAGAGAGGAGGATGTCAACAGGAAAATCTAGAACTCGTCGCGCTCCACGTAATGCGTGTGCAGCAAGTCATGCGCCTTGTGCCCGTTGGGCTCGCCGAGGAATTCGGCGTAGAGCTTCTGTATGGACTCGTTGCGATGGCTGTTGCGCCGCGGGGATTCGCGATCGATTTGGTAAATGCTTTCGGTGCGCTTGATGATGCGCTCGGGCGAGGCCGGCTGCGGCTGACCTCCACCGTTGATGCAACCGTGCGGACAGGCCATCACCTCGATGAAGTGGAAGGGCGATGTACCCGCGCGCATGTCGTCGAGTATCGGCTTGATGTTCGCCAGACCGCTGATGGCTGCTACCTTCAGCGACACATTGCCCACTTTCACATCGGCCTGCTTCACGCCTTCGAGCCCGCGGATGGGAGCGAAGGTGAGGGATTTCATGTCCTCGCCGGTGAGGTAGTAATGCGCGGTGCGCAGTGCGGCTTCCATCACGCCGCCGGCCGCGCCGAAAATGGCGCCGGCGCCGGTGGATTCGCCCATGGGATCGTCGAAGCCCTCGTTGGGCAGGCGGTGGAAGTCGATACCCGCCGAGCGAATCATGCGGGCCAGTTCGCGCGTGGTGAGCACGGCGTCGACATCCGGGTACTCGTTGCCCAGCTCGGGGCGCTGCGCCTCGTATTTTTTCGCGGTGCAGGGCATGACCGAGACCACGAACATACGCGACGGGTCGACTCCGATTTTTTGAGCATAGTAGGATTTGAGCAGAGCACCCTGCATCTCATGCGGAGACTTGCATGTGGACAGGTTGCCGAGCAGATCGGGGTAGTAATGCTCGATGAACTTTACCCAACCCGGGCTGCACGACGTGAGCATCGGAGTCGGCCCGCCGTTGTTCAACCGCGACAGTAATTCCGTCGCTTCTTCTATGATGGTGAGATCCGCACTGAAATTGGTGTCGAACACGCGCTTGAAGCCCAGGCGACGCAACGCGGCCACGGTTTTGCCGGTGACCACCGTCCCCGGCTCGGCGCCGAATTCCTCGCCCAGCGCCACGCGCACGGCTGGTGCAACCTGCACCACGACGTATTTGTCCTCGTGATTGATGGCTTCCCACACCACCTTCTGATGGCTTTTCTCCGTCAACGCGCCCACGGGGCAGTTCACCACGCATTGCCCGCAATCCACGCAGGGCACGGTGTTGAGACTGCGCTCGAGGGCGGGTGCCACGGTGCTTTTGAAGCCGCGATGCACGAAATCGATGGCGCCCACGTGTTGCGACTCATGGCAGATGCGCACGCAACGGCCGCAGAGTATGCACTTCTCGGGATCGCGTTCGATGGCCGGACTGGCGATGTCGATGCGGGCGCGCTTGCGCTCGCCGGTGTAACGCTGCGTGCGTACACCGTACTCCTGCGTGAGGCTTTGCAGTTCGCAATTCCCGCTGCGAACGCAGAACAGGCAGTCCTGCGGATGATTGGCCACCAACAGCTCGATGATGGTTTTGCGGGCGCGACGCACACGCGGGGAATTGGTGCGAATGGCCATGCCTTCCGTCACCGGGAATGCGCAGGCGGGCACGAGCGAGCCGTTGCTTTCCACTTCCACCGTGCAGATGCGGCAGGAGCCGGTCGGGGAGAATTCGCTCAGATGGCAGAGCGTGGGGATTTTGATGCCTTCCCGGCGAGCGGCGTCGAGAATCGTCTCTCCGGGTTTGGCCCAGCATGTATTTCCGTTGATCGTGATGTTCATGACTGTCCTCGTTCCGGATTAGTTGACGTAAATCGCATCGAAGTTGCAGTTGACGCGGCATTGGTCGCAGCGGATGCACTTGTCCTCGAGGATGTAGTGCGCCTTTTTCTTTTCGCCGATAATGGCCGCTTCTGGGCACTTTTTCGCGCACAGGCCGCAGCCGTTGCATTTCTCGGTGTCGATGTGGAACGTGAGCAGTTCGCGGCAGGCGCCGGCGGGACAGCAGCGCTCGTAGAGATGCGCTTCGTACTCTTCCTTGAAATACTGCAGGGTGCTGAGCACCGGATTGGCCGCCGTCTGGCCCAGACCGCAGAGCGAGGTGTCTTTGATCACCGAGGCGAGGCGCTCGAGATACACCATGCCCTGGAAGCGCAGCAGCGATTCTTCCTGCGTTGTCTCGTTGCGATGGCTTTTCGACAGGCGCTCAAGAATTTCGAGCAGGCGCTTGGTGCCTTCGCGGCAGGGAATGCACTTTCCGCAAGATTCACTCTGGATGAAGGTCATGAAATACTTGGCGAGGTCCACCATGCAGGTGGTCTCGTCCATCACCACCAGTCCGCCCGAGCCCATCATGGCACCCACGGCCTTGAGATTTTCGTAATCGATCGGCGTGTCGATGACCTGCACGGGCAGCGCGCCGCCGGAAGGTCCGCCGATTTGCACAGCCTTGAATTGCTTGCCATCGGGGATGCCGCCGCCGATGTCGAACACGATTTCGCGCAGCGTGGTACCCATGGGCACTTCCACGAGGCCCACGTTGGTGACCTTGCCGGAAAGGGCGAAGATCTTCGTGCCCTTGGAGGTTTGCGTGCCGATGGAACCATACCAGTCGGCGCCGTTCTTGAACACCGTGGTCACATTGGCAAAGGTCTCCACGTTGTTGATCACCGTGGGCTTGCCGAACAAACCCGACACGGCGGGGTACGGCGGACGGGGACGCGGCATGCCGCGACGGCCTTCGATGGAGTGAATGAGGGCGGTCTCCTCGCCGCACACGAACGCTCCGGCGCCCTTCTTGATGCGCATGTCGAAATTGAAACCGCTGCCGAGAATGTTGTTTCCCAGCAGCCCGTATTCACGTGCGTCGGCCAGCGTTTTCTCGAGACGCGCGATGGCGAGCGGGTACTCTGCGCGGCAGTAGATGTAGCCGTAGCTGGCGCCAATGGCGTAGGCGGCGATGATCATGCCTTCCACCACGCGGTGGGGATCGCCTTCCAACAGCGCACGATCCATGAACGCGCCGGGATCACCCTCGTCGGCGTTGCAGATAAGGTACCTTTTGTCGCTTTGCTGGTCGCGCGCGAACTGCCACTTGCGTCCGGTGGGAAAACCACCGCCGCCACGGCCGCGCAGACCGGCTTTCAATATATCATCGATCACATCCTGACCGCTCTTGTCGTTGATCACCGTCGACAGGGCGGTGTAACCGCCTCGCGCGAGGTATTGGTCGATGCTTTCAGGGTCGATGACGCCGCAGTTTTCGAGATTGATTTTCTGCTGCTTTGCGAAGAACGGATTCTCGTTCACCAACGGCAAGGTGGCCCAGGGGCTGTCCTGCGGCCGCTCGTAAAGACCGAGCAGCTTTTCCGTCAGCACCTCGCCGGCCACGAGCGTGGTTTCGATCAACGCGGTGATATCCTTTTCCTTCACTTCGCAATAGCTGATGCGGGGCTTGCCCGGCAGCTTGATGTCGACGATGACCTCGCGCGCGCAATACCCGACACAACCCACCGGAATAACGGATGCTGCGATACCGCGCGTGTTGAGTTCGGCGATAATGGCATCATGAATGCGACGCGCGCCATTGGCCAAGCCGCAGGTGCCCATACCGACGAGAATGACCGGAAGATCGTGTTCCACCATCAGCAGATGGCGCTTGTACTGCTCGAGGCGTGCCGCCACGGAGTCGCCGCAATCGCACTGCTGACCATTGTTGACGCAGGAAACGAAATGCGGGCAGGGGCGCTCGGCGCTGTGCCAGCAGTTTTCGAAGCAATCCTGACTATACGAGTTCATGTTCTACCTCCGCGGCATTGGCTTTCTTCTTGTACATCGAGAGCAATTTCACCAGCGATTTGGTGGTCAAGCCGCCATGAAATTCCTCGTTGACCGCAATCACAGGCGCGATGCTGCACGCGCCGATGCAGGCCACGGTTTCGATGGTGAAGGCGAGATCCTTGGTGGTCTGCCCCGCCTTGATGCCGAGTTCGTTCTCCAGCGTGCGGAGAATGTCCAGCGAGCCCTTGACATGGCACGCTGTGCCGCGGCATACCTTCACAACGTATTTGCCCAGCGGCTGAAAACGGAATTGATTGTAGAATGTGGCTACGCCGTACACCCGCGACACGGGAATTTCCACGTGACGGGCAACTTTCTGCATTTCGATATCCGGCAAATACCCGAAATGCTCCTGAACCTCCTGCAGCATGTCGATCAGGCACGAAGCTTGCCCCTTCGGGTACTTCGCGTAGATGTGCTGTGTGCTCTCTTGAGTCTGCATGATACTCTCGTTAGAAATCCTACTCTTTTTTCGAGAAGTAATTCTCGATTACTCAAGAGTAAATATACAATTCGCGCCAGGGAGAAGCAAATTTCCGTGAAAAAATTCGCGAAAATCGTTTGACAATGGCAATCGTTACGTTTTTCTCGTATTGAGTCGTTTTCTCGCTGTCAGCACATACCGCTTGCTTCCTGCCCCCGGAAAAAATGCATGGGCTGGGCGTCCGCTCATTGTCTTACTTCCCTCATCGCGCTGTCCGAGTGCGGTCGAAATGCGAAACACTCTCTGAAATGCGTGCTCACACCTCCTGAATGCTCACGAATTTCCCCAGAGCGCGCAGTTTTTCGGCCAACAAGGGCACGATGCTTCGTCGTTCGAGAATACCTCGCAGGAGAAAGCCCGTGTCGCCCGACACTGGATTGACTCCTCCACCCAGAAACACGTGGATAGTGTCGGCCTCGCGCAACAGGCGACAGAGCGCGGTGACGGCGCTGCCCTCTTCCAGCGTGATGTCGCCGCGATCGAGTATGTTGTACACCTGATTCAACGTCACCGCGCCCTCGGTGACGAGGTCCATGCCCTGGATGAAGCTGCGCGGCGGCGAATACAGGCTGCGCTCGCCATGCTCCACAAGCACCTCGCGGCGCAGGACGCGTGCCACGATCGATGCCGTACTTGCCCCGCAAATCACCTTCGCGCCAGAAGCACGCACGAAGGCCTGCGTCACAGTACTGTCGTCGGCGGGATTGGCTGGCGGCCCGGTGAAAAGCACCACCTTTTTCTCCTCGCGTCCGGCGAGCAACACCACGCTCGTATCGTCGCCCACACCGCCGCGATTGTGCTCCAGAGCCCGGTCATGTACACGACTGGCGAGCGAGGACAGAGCGGTACCCAGCGGAAGTTCGTCCAGATACGTCGCCACACCGCGCGATCCCCAGCCATGGACGAAGCCCTGCCCCATTCCCGCTTGCGACACACCGTCGGAGAACAGCATCACGCCATCGCCCGGGGCCAGGAGAAATTCCGCCTCGCCGACAATGGCCTTGCCCATCATGCGGGTGTGCAAGGGCAGCACTCCGGCATGCCCCGCGTGCAGCAGCAGCGGTTCGGGCATATCGTAGGACAGCACATGCGCGGTACCATCTCGCAATACACGTGCGAGCACGAATACCGCATACGGCAATGTGGTACCGCGTGCGCGGTTCATGCTCTGTGCCACATGCGAAAATGTGGTGAACAGCGGCATCCCCTGTTCCAGCAGCACGCGCAAACGTGACACGCACAACTGCGCCGCGAGATTGGCGCGCAGACCCGATCCCAGCCCGTCGGCCAATAGAGCCACCGTACCGTGCTGTTCACGCAGCAGCAGGATCACATCGCCGCACGGCTTGCCCCGGTGCTTCGGGCTTTGTGTCAGGAAGGCGTCGCAGTGGAGCGTTGCCATATTTCCACCTCCCGCCCGCTGGCGTTGTCTTGCACGAGATCGAGCAGATGTTCCACCAGCGCCTCACCCCGCGCGGCGCTTTCGCCCAGCAATGCGGTGATGTTCTGCGCGGTTTCGATCTGATGCGCGAGCAATTCCCGCGCCTGCTCCACCGTGCGGCTGCGCAGTTCACGCAACCGCGCTTCGTCGGCGGTGTTTTTGGTGATGTTCACGAAAATGCCCACATATTGTCGCGCGTCGCGCAGACAATACACAATCTGCCGCGTTGTGAGACCGTAGCGTTCATGCCGCACCGTGTGATCGACGCGTTCCGCTGATCCTGTTGCCACCTGCTCGAACGGCGCCGGATCCATCAGATAGGAGATGCGTCGTCCGCAAATCGCATCGGAGCACATGAACATGCGCTGAAATGCGGGATTGACGGAGAGAATGGTGAAGTGCTCATCGAGTATGACAATGCCATTGGGTGTGCTCTCGATAATGCGGTCGGAGCGCTGTTCGGCCCGTCGACGCATGTGCGGCATGCACATGTCCACTTCGGCCATGCCCTGCAGCACGGCGGCGGCCTTCTCACGGCAGCTTCCATAGCCGCAGGCACCGCAGTTGAGTTCATCTTCCGGCCGGGCTTTCCCGATGCGGGAAAGCATTTCGCGCAGCGCGCTTTCTGTCACCGCCTTCTCCTGCGGGGCTTGCACACGCAAGGCGGGCGCGGGGAGAAGCATGTGCTCGTACCGCAGCGCGTCGTGAATAATGCGCGACCCGGCATGACGGCTCACCCCGGCAATACGATCCAGCAATCCCAGCGCCAGCGCGCCGCCGGCTCCATCGACGCAGCCATGCGCGCAAAACAGCGCTTCGATATGCCGGACACCGCGCATCCCGGCGAGGTCGGCGAACATGGTCCGCACGTCCTCGGCACCGCTCAGCGCCATGGTGGCGGGTTCGGGAACGTCGGCCGTGCCATGCATGCACGCCGTCATCCCTCCCGGCAGCGGGTAGAGGCGCCCCTTGCCACGGGGAGCGTCGTCGAACATCGATTCCTCGAGGCAGTTCAGGTCGATGCCTTGCTCACTGAGGAGATCGCGAATCTCCCCGAAGGTCAACACACAATTCACCACATCCCTATACTCCTCACGCTCCGCCTCCCATTTCTTCGCAATGCAGGGGCCAATGAACATGACGACGACGTCTTCACCAAGATGCTGCCTGAGCGCGGTGGCGTGAGCGATCATGGGTGAACAAACGGGAAGAATATGTGTGAGCGCATTCGGATGGTACAATTCCGCCAGACGCAGCACCGCCGGACACGACACGCCCAGCGAAGGCGCCGCGGCGGTGCGCAACAGCGATGCCGTGTGCCCGGCCACCAGTTCCGCACCTGCCGCCGTTTCTCCCACGAAGTCGAAACCCAGCATGCGCAGGGCCGCAGGGAGACGGCGCTGCTCCCATTCGGAAAACTCCGCAGCGAATGCCGGGGCCACACTCGCCGCCACACGACGTCCCGACCGCAGCAGCGCCAGAGCGGTGCCGATATCATTGCGATGCGTACGCGCGTGCTGCGGACACTCGCGAATGCACGCGCCGCAGAGCACACAGCGTTCCGGTACAATCGTTGCTTGCCCGTGCTCCATGCGTATGGCCTTGACCGGACAGACGCGGATGCAGCGATAGCAATCCCTGCATTGCGCCTTGTCAGTGCGGATAAGCCATGCGCGGTCGGAACCGGCTTCCTGTTCGCCTGCAGTCGTCATACGCGTTCTCCTTTCATTGCCTCGCATCCTTCGCCGTCGTTGCGGCTCCACGTTCACACAACGAACCAACGACTCCTTCGCCGCCGCGCGTCGTCCGCACACTGCGGACGACGCGTCGCGACGGGTGCTTCACGATAGTGCGGCCTCCGCATGCGTCGGCCTTTCATCGAGCGGCGCGTGAGACTCGGCCAGGGCCCTCTCGATGGCGCGCAGCACACGATCCTTGCTCGCCCCCGGGATATGTTCGTCTCCCACCAGCACGTTGGGACTTTCACCGCAGCGTTCGATACAGAACGTCGCCTGCACATCCACACGGTTCTCCCAGCCCCGTTCTTCAATAGCGGCGAGCACCGCCTGCAGTAATTCCTGCGAATCGCGAACGAAGCAATTGGTTCCGAGGCAGATGCGCACGCGCACGGGATTGGCCTCGCCGGACGAGAGCAGGTCGATGCCGCCGTCGGCGATTCTGCGCCGCGAGTGATAGCGGGTATGCAGAAGTTCGTGCGCCAGGCCGCCCCCCGCTTCTCCCAGCAGTGTTTCGTAGCAATCGCGCACGTAGGGATTGTCCTGCGGCTTGTGCAACTGCAGCATTTTATCCGCGTCGTACAGGCCGCGGGCGCGTTCGCCGCGGGTTGCCGCATCGATGCTCACGGGCTGGCCGGCGCCACCCACGCAGCCGCCGGGGCAGGCCATGACTTCGATCAAATCGTACTGCGCCTCTCCGGCGCGTACGCGTTCGGCCACGCGGCGGGCGTTGCGCAGACCATGCACCATCGCCACGCGCACCGTGTGTTCGCCGACCGCTAGCACCGCCTCCCGCACGCCGTCCTCTCCTCGCAATTCGTGGAATTCGAGATTGGACATGGTATCGGCGGTCATGCGTTCCACCGCGAAGCGCATCACCGCTTCGGTC
>Ga0208041_1000409_pt1 | contig 43663 bp, 47 predicted proteins | sample AD_SCU002_MetaG_FD_184453 | JGI IMG/M metagenome (GOLD analysis project Ga0208041, IMG submission 184453) | Active sludge microbial communities of municipal wastewater-treating anaerobic digesters from China - AD_SCU002_MetaG (SPAdes) (version 2) | ecosystem: Engineered > Bioreactor > Anaerobic...
GTGCTCGAGCCTGCGGGCGCCGTCGACGAGTTCCTGGAGAGTCTCGATGAGGACGAGTATGCGGTCTGCGAAGGAAGGATCGAGATGGCGTGGTGGATGCTTGCCGGGGACGGTGCCGGGCTGCCGGGCAACAAGTACGTCGTCGAGCGCTACCCTAACGGCGGTATGGTAGTCGAGGTGACGCCGCTCTGACACTCAGATCCACTATTAACGCCCTCTATGAGCGTTACCTGCGGTGGCAGGTGAAGCATATCCCCCGGCACGTTGCGGTGATCCAGGATGGGAACCGCCGGTTTGCCCGGGACCAGGGGCTCAACACGGCTATCGGGCACCGGCGCGGGGCGGACACCACGGAGGAGTTCCTCGACTGGGCGTGTGACCTCGGGGTCCGGCACATCACGCTCTACACCTTCTCTACCGAGAACTTCCGGAGAGACCGGGAGGAACTCTCGTCGCTCTTTACACTCTTCCAGGAGAAGTTCCTTGCCATCATCAAGGACGAACGGGTGCACCGGAACCATATCCGGGTGCAGATGATCGGCGACCGCACCCTCCTCCCCGACGACCTCCTCGCGACCATCGACGCCGCGGAGGAGGCGACACGGGAGTATGCCGACTACTACATCAACGTCGCCCTCGCCTACGGCGGCCGGAACGAGATCGTCCACGCCGCCCGGTCGATCCTCGACGGGGTCCGGCGGGGTGAGATCGATCCCGCGGCCATCACCCCCGATACCGTCGAGAGCCACCTCAACCGCGGAGCGCCCATCCCCCCGGTCGACCTGATCATCCGGACCGGCAACGACTGCCGGACCTCAAACTTCCTCCCCTGGCTCGCGAACGGCCACGAGTCCGCCGTCTACTTCTGCGCCCCCTACTGGCCGGCGTTCCGGAAGATCGACCTCCTGCGGGCGATGCGGGTCTATGACCAGCGCATGCGCTTGAAAGAGCGCGCGGCCCGGCAGGTCTGAGGGTTACCCCCTCTTTCGTGACTTCGCGTGAGGCCCCGGTGCACGGCGAACACGTGAATTTCAATCTTCAGGGCCAACACCGTCTTCGCTCCAGTCCTTCGGCCGGTTGCGTCTCGAAAACGCTCCGCGTTTTCTCGAACATCCTCCCCTCCGGGGAAGTCGTTCACCGTCCGAACCGGCGTGCGCGTGACTGGTAGTCCCTGAGCGCCCGGAGGAAATCTACTCTCCTGAGCAGCGCCCAGTTGACGTCGAGGAAGAAGAGCTCGGAGTAGACCGACTGCCAGATGAGAAAGTCGGTCAGGTGGTCGCCGCCCGTCTTGATGACGAGATCGGGCTCGTAGTTGAAGGTGAGATACGACTCGAGCAGGTCTTCATCGACAAAGCCCGGGTCGACACCGTCCTCGGCCATCCTTCTCACGCACCCCGCGATCTCTTCTCGCCCGCTCTTCCCGATCGCCACCGTCACGTTCATCCCCTCCCCGCTGACCTCCTTTCTCTCCCCGTAGTGCAGGGTCAGCCTGGCGATCGAGGAGACCATACGGACCCGCGGGAGGCATCGTTCCAGCCCGGCCGGGTCGTCGGTGCTGATATGAAACATGACGCTCCCGATCCCGAGGTCGCGGCACCATCCGGCGGCACGGTAGAGGTTGTCCGGGGCGTCGAGCATATCCTGCCCGGTGATCATGAAGCAGATCTGGTTCGGGAGCGTATGGAGGTTTCGAAGCAGGATCTTCTCATACAGCCGATAGATCACGATCGCCACTCCAGCAGCCCCGATAGTGAGAGGGTGTTGATGATATCGTCCGGGATGCACCAACCCCGGCGTGCCAGCATGATACCGTAGCGCATATTCGAAAACTCGCCCGCCCGGTGAGCGTCGGTCCCTATAGCCAGTTTCACTCCTTTCCTCTTCGCGTCCCAGACATAAATATCCTCAAGGTCGAGCCGGTGAGGCGATGCGTTGATCTCGAGCGCGGTCCCCGTCACCGCCGCGTGCGCCACAACGCGCGCAAGGTCGATCGCGTGCGGCGGCCTCCGGCCGAGGAGGCGCCCGGTGGGGTGGCCGATGATATCGACGTGCTCGTTCTCCATCGTGGTGAGGACCCGGCGGGTCAGGAGATCCTGGTCCTGGCCGAACCCGGAGTGGACACTCGCGATCACCAAGTCGAGGTCCGCAAGCACCCTGTCCGGGTACCCGAGCGTACCGTCGCTCTTGATGTCCACTTCGCTCCCGGCGAGGAGCTGGCAGGTGTGTCGCCGGTTGACCCGCTCGATCTCGGCCTGCTGCTTTGCGAGGGCCTCCGGCCTCACCTTTGAGGAGTGGTCGGTGATCACGATATACTCGTAGTCCCGGGCATCTCCTGCCGCTGCCACGTCTTCGAGCGACTGGCGGCCGTCGCTGAACGTGGTGTGGGCGTGAAGGTCTCCGCGGACCCCGGATCGGTCGACGAGGTCCGGGAGGGCGTGCCGGAGGGCGAGTTCGATCTCGCCCCGGTCTTCGCGAAGTTCCGGGGGGACGGCCGCCATCCCGAGGAACGCGAAGACGTCCTCCTCACGTTTGAACGCGTGAACCTGGCCGTCCGAAACGTCGACCAGACCGTCGGGTTCAAGCCGGTAGCCCTGCTCGAGCGCCACCCCCCTGAGGCGGGCCAGAAACCTGCGGGAGCCGGTGGCGCAGAGGAGCGCGGTGCCGCACCGGGCAGGCTCGGTGAACCGGATCTTCAGTCCGGCACCATCGAGCGGGAGCGAGACCACTCCGGCGCTCCCGGTGGCCCCGGGACGGCGCATGACGGCGTTCGCATCGCCGGTAGCGACAACCACGATCCCGCCGACGGTGCTCGCCCCCCGCCGGTAACTCCCCGCAACCGTGTACCGTCCGTCGGGAAAAAGCGCTTTTGCGCTCTCGAGGACGGCGTCGGCCTGTGGCCGGGTCATCCGGTCCGGCCTCCGGCGGAACTCTCTGATGCCTCTTTGGATCGCCTCTTCCTTCTTTGCGCCGAAGCCGGGGAGCGCCCGTACCCGGTGACTCTTCACCGCCTGCTCAAGGTCGTCGAGCGTCAGGATGCCGAGTTTCTTCCAGAGGGTGCGCAGGGTCCGGGGCCCCACCCCGGTAATACCGAGCAGTTCGACGATCGACCCGGGGATGGCCGCCTGCAGGTTATCGAGTTCCGCAAACGATCCGGTCGTGAGGATCTCCCGGATCTGCCCGGCTAGCCGGAGACCTATGCCCGGGATACGGGTGAGTTCATCCTCATCGAGTCCGGCAACCGGGAGGGAGAGCCGGTCGATCTGCCGCGCCGCCCGCTCATAGGCCCCGACCCGGTACCGGTCCGCTCCCGCGATCTCGAGCAGACGGCTCATGAAGGCGAGCCGTTCGGCAACATCGCCGTTTGTGACCTGCTTGCCCGGGGTCATCATGATCACCGATCGTCCGCGAACCCATATTATAGGCATTGATGCTCGCCGGATGCATGTGCAGGATAGCCGCCGCTTGCGGCTCCGATGGGGAACTCAATCCCTGTCACGGCAAGTCGTGACACTCTCATTATTGCATCCCGATCCCGATAGCACCATCCAAATCCATAAACTTGTAGAAGTAAAAGAATCTGTAGCATGCTTCCCTCCACGTTTGAGGATTATCTCGAAGCAATCCTCACGATCACGGATAACGGCGGGCGGACGGCGACGTTAGAGGAGATAGCGGCAGCCCTCGGCACCGGGAAGGAGGTTGCCGGGATGACCGTCGCCTCCCTGATCGAGGAAGGATACCTGGAGCGGGCAGCCGCCGCCGTCAGGCTGACCGAGAAGGGCCGCTCAGTGGCATCACGGGTGGCGCGGAAACACCGTGTTCTGCAGTGTTTCCTGACGGAGATGCTCGGCGTCGATGCAGAAGCCGCGAGTAAAGAGGCCTGCACGCTCGAGCACGGCATATCCGACGAGACGATCGAGCGGCTCTCCTCCTACATGAACGGCGCCCAGTCCTCGCCGGGGCGGCTGGGACGTTGCCGGGGGCGGGACACCTGCACGCTCCTCGACTGTAAGGAAGGGGACACTGTCCGGGTGGCGATGATGCGGGGGCCCCGTAGGCACCGGCGGTTGCTCGACCTCGGCATCTTCCCCGGCGAGGTCGTGCAGATCCGGCGCAAACTCCCCAACCAGTCGGTCGTCGTCAGAGTGAAAGGGTGCGACATCGCCATCAGCCCCGAGATCGCAGCATCGATCGTCGTGGAGTCATGTCCATGAGGTTTGCGCTGGTCGGGAACCCCAGCGTAGGCAAATCCCTGATCTTCAACCAGCTCACCGGCCTCGGGGTGGAGGTGAGCAACTACCCCGGCACCACCATCGAGTTGCAGCGGGGTAACACCTGCTTTCAGCGCGAGATCGTCGAGCTCGTGGATCTCCCCGGCGTCTACTCGCTTGACGGGAACTCCGACGAGGAGACCCTGGTCCGCGGGTTCCTGGAGCAGCAGGATACCGATGCGGTCATCGCGGTGATGAACGTCACCCGCCTGGAGCGCAACCTCTACCTCCTCCTCCAGGTGGCCGAGTACGGCCTTCCCATGGTCGTCGTGCTGAACATGGCCGACGAAGCCGTCAAGCAGGGGCTTGAGATCGACCCCGGCCCGATCCGTGACCTCCTGGGCGTCAACGTGGTCCTGACGGCCGCATCGCAGGGGAAGAACATCGACCGGATCATCCCGGCGGCTCTTGCCGCCTCCCGACCCGTGGCGGTTGAGATTCCCTACGACCACCACGTGGAGGCCGCCGTCCGAAGCCTGGGGAAGATGTTTGGGGCCGACCGGACAGGGAGCCTCCGGGCGCTCCTCGGGTTCGGGGACAACCCGGAACTGCTCGAGGCGGCGCGGACGATCGCCGACGAGATCGAGTCCCGGCACCGGATGACGGTCGCCCAGATCATCGCGGCCAACCGGCACAACTTCGCCCACAACATCGCCGACCTCACGCTCAAGGAGGAGGTGGTGCTCCCCCAGACCGATCTCGACAGCGTCCTGACCCGGGTATTCCCGGGCATCCCCATCCTCCTCGGCATCCTGGTGGGGATGCTTCTCGTGGTCTTCATCGTGGGATCCTTCCTCGAAGAGATGATTGTGGGCCTCTTGGACGTCTTTGCAGTGCAGCCGTTCCTCGCACTCGGGCTGCCGCCGCTCGCGGAGGCGCTCGGGACATCCCTCCTGCTCGCTCTCCAGGCAGGTCTCGGGATAGCGTTTCCCTACGTCTTCCTCTTCTATATCATCATCTCCGTCCTCGAGGACTCCGGCTACATGACCCGGGCGGCCTTCCTCGCCGACAACGCCATGCACCGGGTCGGGATGCACGGCGGTGCGGTCATCCCCTTCACCCTGGCGTTCGGGTGCAACGTGCCGGCCATCATGAGCATACGGCTCCTCCACTCCCGGCGTGAGCGTATTATCGCCTCGTTCCTGGTCACGATGGTCCCCTGCTCGGCCCGGACTGTCATCATCGCCGGGATCGTGGCAGGGTTCGTCGGTATCGGGGCGGCATTCAGCGTCTATGCCGTCGTCTTCCTCCTGATCCTCGTCACGGGGCTCGTCCTCTCCCGTGTGACGCCCGGCGAGCGGTTCGGTATGATCATGGAGATGGTGCCGCTCCGCCGGCCGGACCCGAAGCTGGTGGTGAAGAAGGCCTGGTCACGTCTCTCCGAGTTCCTCTTCATCGCTATGCCCCTGCTCCTCGCAGGAAGCGTCGTCCTCGGCCTGCTCGAGTTCTTCGGGATCATGGCAATCTTTGAAGGGATCGTGGAACCCTATACCATGGCCCTCCTCGGTCTTCCCGGCTACTCGGCAACGGCGCTCATCTTCGGGATCCTCAGAAAGGAGATGGCGTTTGAGACCCTTGCCATCCTCGCGGGGACCGCCGACCTCGGGGCGGTCCTCTCGTCTCTCCAGCTGTACATCTTTGCGATCGTGACCGTCCTCTTCGTCCCCTGCCTTGCTACGATCACGGTCCTCCTGCGTGAGGTCGGCTCACGGATAACGCTTGCCATCACATTCTACACGGTTGCCCTCGGTCTCCTCGTCGGAGGCCTTATGTTCCGCGTTCTCTCATAAGTGGTGTACACTCATGTATCTCTACAAAACCGGCATCCCTCTGATCGACAGGGAGTTCGGGGGCCTGCGGGCTGCCACGAACATCCTTATCCTGGCGCCGCCCCTGGCCTACGCGGAACACCTCGCGTACAGGATAGCCTGCCCTCTGCCCGGAGAATGGACGGTTGCGATCACGACCGACGAGCGTGCCGCCGATGTCGCGGGTGCGTTCAGGAGGCAGGGGGCGGTTATGAACCACGTCGGGTTCATCGATGCGGTCACGAAGACGTCGGTGCCGACCTTGCGGGACACGACGAAGGCGAAGTTCGTCACGAGCCCTCTTGACCTGACCAGCATGGGGATCAAGTTCTCAAGGATGGTCGAGGATATGTGGAAGGAAGGAGTGATGGCCGATCCGCCGGGGCCGATGCCTCCGCCGGTCCGGCTCTGCATCAACTCGGTCTCGACACTCCTCCTCTACGCGCGGCTGGAGGTGACCTTCAAGTTTCTCCATGTCATCACGAACCGGGTGAAGAAACTCGAGGGGGTCGGCGTCTACGTCCTCAACAGGGAGTCGTTTGACGAGAGAACCATAGCCACGATCAAGCAGTTGATGAACATGGTCGTCGAGGTGAGGACGGATGACGGAAGGCAGCCGGTGGAGCGGGACTTCCGCGTCGTCGGCATCCGCGGCAGGACGACCCCCTGGATCCGTTACCTCTACGATGACGGAGCACTGACGATTGAGGGATGATGATGAGACTTGCTCCCGGAGCGGACCGGCGATGCTGACGTTTGTGGGCCTGGGGCTCTACGACCTCGGTGATATATCGTTAAAAGGCCTCGAATGCGTCCGGAAAGCCGATGTCGTCTACCTGGAATCGTATACGTCGCGGCTGATGGGGACGGACGTTCCCCGGATGGAGGCGTTCTTCGGCAAGGAGATCCGGGTGCTCGGGCGGGAGGACGTCGAGCAGGACCCCCGCGAGATCCTCGAGCGTGCCGCGGAAGGCCGGGTGGCGTTCCTGACCGGGGGAGACCCCATGGTCTCGACGACGCACGCCGACCTGCGGATGCGGGCGGCCGCTGCCGGTGTTGCCACCTCCATCATCCACGCCTCGTCGATATCGAGCGCGGTCTCGGGCCTCTCGGGTCTCCAGAACTACCGGTTCGGGAAGTCGTGTTCGGTGCCGTTCCCGGCAAAAGGCTGGTTCCCGACGGCCCCCGTCGAGACGGTTGCAGCAAACCTCGCGCTCAACCTGCATACGCTCGTCTACCTCGACATCCAGAAAGACCGTTACATGCGCATCCCGGAGGCGGTCGCCCTTCTCGAGGAGATGGCGGAGAACCGCGGCATCGAGCCGCCCGCGCTCTACGTGGGTATCGCCCGGGCGGGGTCGGAGAGCCCGGTAGTCCGTGCCGGGTCCGGTGCGAGACTCAAAGCGACGGATTTCGGACCCCCGCTCCATATCCTGGTCGTGCCGGCCGACCTCCACCCCATGGAGCGCGAGTACCTGGAGATCTTTGCCGGCCTATGACCCTTGAGGAGTACGGTGTCCTCTTTCTTGCGGCTCTCCGCCGGACCCGGATCGCCGTTCCGGAGGGGACGTTCCTTTACCGGGCGGCGGAGGAGGTGGTCGAGATGACGGCGGCCTACGAGAGCGACGGCGGGATATTTCTGAGAACGGGCGACCCGGTGAACGCGCTCGCGGCCTTTGCCTACGGGCTCGGCTGGCTTGACGCGGGCTCGCGGATCGGGCTGCTCGAGCCGCTCGCCGCTCATCCTCCGGATCTCGTGGACGCGTGCATACCGGATTCAGAGAGCGCCCACCTGGACGAGAAGACCCGCCGCTACCGGCGGATGCTTCTGGATGCTCTTGCGGCGGTCCGTGCAGCGCCGGACGAGGCGAGCCCGCTCTCTCCCGGGGCTGAGGCGCTCTGTTCCGTGGCGCACTCCTGGTATACGGACGGCGTCGAGCACTTTGAAGCGGGCGACCTGGTCGGCGCTCTCGCCCGCCTCAGCTACGGCTACGCCTGGCTCGATGCCGGCATCCGTGTGGGGTTTCTCGGGATCACCGGCGATCGGAGTCTCTTCACGGTATGAGGAGTTTTCCCGCAGAGGCGCCCTGCCCGGCCCGGGAGATACCCGGTGCGCGGAATCGCCCCTGCCCGGGGGATCCCGGATTCTATCGATCTCGATAAACCCATCGTTAAATAGTAGCCGCACGATACGTTATTAGTTCAATTCGGGTATTTTTTTCGGAATTACCCGAAGATCCGCGGAAGATCCGCGTGAGTCAATCGGGGTTTGAGGGTCGGTCTCTAACATCCGCACCACCACGCCCGGGAGCGCAGTGCATGAAGAGGTCTCAGTGGAAGTGGCTGCTCGTCTCGATCAGTTTTAGCGTCCTTGTCCTGGCCGGGGTCCTCTACTTCACCGTCGATGAGATGACGATCGAGTACCTCAGCCGCGTCAACCCGCTTTACCTGGCCCTTGCGGCCCTTCTCCATATCGTCTCGCTCGTTTTCTGGGCGCTCCGCATCCAGCTGATGTCGCGGTCGCTCGGCTACCGGGTGGGATTTCTCCACAGTTTCAACCTGGTGCTGGCGAACATGCTCGTCGCGGCGGTCACCCCGTCGCAGGCGGGCGGCGAGCCGGTCCGGGTTCACGAACTCTACCGGGCGAACGTCCCGGTCGGGGACGCGACCGCCGTCGTCGTCATGGAACGGATCCTGGACGGGGTTGCCCTCGGGGCGCTCGGGGCCTTCGCCATGCTCTTCCTCGGCAGGTACTGGAGCAGTATCAGTTCGGGGTTCAGCGGCCTGAGCCTGATCATGTACGCCACCTGGATCTTCGTCACCCTCTTCGTCCTGATCTTCGTCTACTCGGTGAAGAACCCGGACCACCTCAAACGGGCCCTCAAATGGATGTCACGATGGATTGACCGGCGCTGGCGCTTAAAGAGGCTCGAGAGCCTGCTCGACGCGATCGACCGGGAGGTGGACAACTTCAACGCGGGTCTTGTCAAGTTCGTGAACCACGGCAGAAGCGGCCTCGTGTGGGGGATGTTCTTCACCCTGCTCTTCTGGCTCTCGGAGTTCGCCATCGCGTCGCTGCTCCTCGTGGGTCTTGGCCAGCCGGCGTTCTTCGTCGAGTCGTTCGTCGTCCAGCTCGTCCTCGCCGTCATCATGATGATCCCGCTCACGCCCGGGAGTTCGGGTGTTGCGGAGCTCGGCGCCACGTCGCTCTACAGTCTCTTCGTTCCGTCGTCGATCGTGGGCATCTTTGTCCTCCTCTGGCGGCTGATCCTCTACTACTTGAATATCCTCCTCGGCCTGTTGTCGAGTCTCATCATCGTGCGGCGCGAGATCCTTGCCCGCGCAAAAAAGCAGTGATGTACCCCAAGGTTTAAACCCGATAAGGCTGATGTCACGTGATCACATGACGACTCAACGTTGCAGGGTCCAGGGTGTCTTCATGTCGGTGAGCGAGATGGGAGCGGCACCGACTGTCGTCCTGGATGCCGGGGGCGACAGCACAATCCCCATATACGTCGGGCTCTGGGAAGCGATCTCGATAAGTAACGCTCTGAATAGTGAGATGCTGCCCCGCCCCATCACCCACGACCTCATCGTTGAGGTCTTCCGGAACTTCGAGATTGCTCTCGACGCCCTGCACATCGACTCCCTGGAGGAGGGGGTCTTTTACGCCAAACTTCTCCTCAGACAGGGTTCGCGCACCGAGGTCATGGACTGCCGGCCGAGCGACGGGATAGCCATCGCTCTGCGTTACCGTGCGCCCATCATGATCGAGGATACGGTCGTAGAGTCCGCAGCAGTGAAGAAGGACGACCTGCCCCGGATGGTAGACCTGAAGGACTACCTCTGACCGGCAAGGCAGGGAGAGAGGTCTCTTCCCGAAACGAGCCTATTTACGGCGGGCGGCGAGTTCGTCGAGCACATCCGCCACATCGGTGCCTGATGCCCGGAGTGCCACCAGGAAGTGGAAGAGGAGGTCGGCCGCCTCGGAGACCGTCCTCTCCGGGACCTGGTTCTTTGCGGCCAGGATGAACTCGACCGCCTCTTCACCGACCTTTTCAAGGGATTTGTCGATACCTTTCCGGTGGGTCAGGACGGAACTGACGTAACTTTCGGCCGACGGGTGCTCGGCCCGGTCCTCTATGACCGTCCAGACCTCTTCGAGGACGGTCCAGTCACGCATGATCGTCACCTCCCGCGAGCACCTCGCCGAGCTCCGTATCGAAGTAGCGGGAGAGGAGGAGCCGTGCCTTCTCGATGGTGCACCCGCCTTTCCCGATGGCGATACCGAGATCACCCTTCTTGATCTGGACCGTGAGTCTTCCGTCGTCTTCTCTCCTGACGCCGACGACTTCGGCCGGTTTAAAGACGTTTTTTGCGAAATTTTCGATCTCGGGAGAATATTCCACCATCTCTATACGTTTCCCGAGGACCCGTTGCATCTTCCTGATGTTGCCGCCCTTCCGACCGATAGCGAGACCCATATCTCCCTCTTTTATGAGGTAGATCACGCGGTCGAAGCGTTCGTCGATGATGCAGTCCAGCGCGGTTGCTCTGGTAAGAATTCTCAACTCTTCGATGTATCGTCGTTCTTTAAAGCATATTGTTCGTATCATTGAAGCAGTCCCCGATGGGAATGATGCGGTAGGATATAGTCGCCGGAAGGATATATATCTGAGTACCCCCGGCGGGGAGGGGGCTAGCACTTCTGCAGGATCACTTTTATTGCCGCCCCTTCCTCCGGTTTTCCGGGCACCCGGTCCGCCGCCCAGACCCGTCCGCCATACTGGTTGGCGAGGGTCTTGACGATGTGCAGGCCAAGACCCCGGCTCCCTGAGGCGGGTTTGCCCTCGCGGCTGAACCGGTCGAAGATGTTGGGTTTTAAATGGTCCGGTATGCCGATACCGGTGTCGGCGACCGTCAGCGTCACACTGTCCCCGGTCTCGATGACGGATATATCGATCCGCACCTTCATGCCGCCGAACTTGATGCTGTTGCTGATCAGGTTGGAGATGACGTGTTCCAGGAGAGGGTTTGCCCAGACCATGTGGCTCTCCCTCGTGTAGCGTATGTCGATGCCTGCGTAGCGCCGTACCTGGCCGTGAATGATACTGTCCAGGTCGACCGGCTCTAAGCGGACGTGGTGGGTGTTGAGCGTGGTCAGGAGTTCGACGTTCTTGATGACGTTGATCCCCTGCTCAACCGTGTTCTTGACCCTCTGCGCGAGTTCCGCCTCCTCGCCGGCGAGCCGTTCCCGGAGCATCTCGATGATCGTTGCCGCGACCATGCTGGTGTTGTAGATGTCGTTGCCGAGCAGGTCGAGGTAGAGGCTGGAACGCCGGTTGGCCTCCTGAAGGGCCCGGTCACGCAGAAGGTCCCTGGTGATCTCCCGGGCGACTCCGGTGGCAGCCGTGATCCTCCCGGCGGAGTCGTGCAGGGGGTGGACGGTGACCTCAAACGACCTCTGGTCGCCGCGCCACTCAAACGTCCGGGTCTCCGATACGACCGCACCTGCCTCGATGACCCGGCGCGCAACCCCTACCAGGGACTCCGCCTCCTCGGCCGGGAGGAGGACACGGGGCGTCTCGCCCACGATGGTCTTCGGGTCTATGCCCATCTCCCGGGCGCCGCTCCAGAAGAACCGGGTGAAGATGCCCTCCCGGTCGAGCGTGAAGACCATAGCAGAGAGAGCGCTCGCCAGGACCCGGACCTGCTCTTCTGCCGCCCGGGAGGATTCGTCCGGCACATCCCGGATGGTCTCGACCGCACCGACCTGCCTGCCGGCGGCGTCGTAGAGGGGAGCGGCCGTACAGAGAATCTCCCTGCCGGATGCCGGCGTAATCCTTGAGCCGGCGAGCAGTCCTTTGCTGTCGTGGGAGACCCGGCGGTAGTTGCTCCCGGCATCGCTGCATTCCAGGATGCAGTCTGCAAGCGTCGGGCACCTCTCGCCGAAGAGCGCTTTCCCGTGCGCATACCCTCCTTCTCCCACGATCTCCCCTGCCGGGATGCCGGTGTACCGCTCCATGCTGTCGTTCCAGACGACCACCCGCCCCTCGCAGTCGAGAACGAGTGCCGGTTGCTGGAGATGCTCGAAGATACTCACGGGTATCTGGCTGCGATTCATGGGTCCGCTGACTCTTTCCTGATTCATCTTCATACGCATCACCCGGGGACGGCTCTCGTCCCCGTAAAGCCGCGAAAAGGCCACCTCCTCAGGATCTCCGGGAGGGTTCCTCTGCGCTGGGGGTACAGGCTCCCCTGTTTATTGCCGCTTCCGGTCCTGGGGGATCAGCCCCCGTCCCTTCACGATCAATTGCTCAAGGACGGGGTCTCGGCAGGGACCGGGATAAACACGTGGAAAAAGTGTCTGGGAGCGTCGTTTAAAAGAGTGTCTATTTATTCCCTGTAAAATATACTGCCTGGCGGATTTGTTATTTATGCCTTGCTAGATCCTTTCCGGGCAGATTGTGAGCGGTTGGCGCAATAGATCAATTTGGTGCAGATTTAAGGCTTGTGGGCCGGGCAACATCGTCATTCCGGATCGGCTCCGGGGACGCGAAAGCCGGCGTCCCGGATTATTACGTAAGTTAATATTTGAGTATTTGCAGATTATAGATGATGTTCGGGCGTTATACTGGCACATTTCACCGTGAATGCGGTGAGATTCTGGTGGAAACGGAGAGAGTTAACGGTCTCCGGATCTACCGCCGGAGGTGCAAAGGAGAGCCGTTCGAGCGGATCCTGGTCTCGGAGACGGGCGAGGTGATCATCAACCCGGTGGAACCGGTCAACCTCCCGACGGAGATCACGAACTACCTCCTGATGGAGTTCTCCCCGATGGTCATCGAGCCCGGCGCCACCCAGACGGTCTACCTGAAGTTTCCCGTCGAGATCGGCGTGTTCGTCGAATCTGCAAAGGATATGGAGGTACTGGACGTCTTCGCTCCCGGCAGTCAGAAGTACACGCTCTACGGGTCACCGACGAGCGGGGTCATTGCCCGGTGGTATACGAGTGCGGTCTACCCGGAGCTCCCCCCGGTCGAGTCTTTCTGCGAGGGGGTTATGGAACTCTCCATCCATAACGCATCCCACGAGTGGGTAGAGGTCTCGCGGGCCGTCTTTGACAGCACCGACATGAAGATCTTCTACGGCGACTTCGTGGCGGCAACCGCCACGATGAACATTCTCAGTGCGAACCTGGCGGAGACGGACTTCGTCGACGCGCCCCTCCGGCCGGGGATGGTGAAGTCCGTCGAGCTCTACACGGCCCGCAAGATCCCGGTGATCAACCGGGGATACCTGATGGAGTGGGGGCTGTCATGAGCTTCAACGTGACCGAGATCTTCGAGATCCCCATCGGCATCGGGAATATCACCGTCGAGAACCTTCTGTATTTCGCCGTTATCCTCATCATCGGCGTAACTGTCGCGAGGGTTGTCTCGACGAACGTCAGGAGAGCCCTCCTGGAGCGGCTGCCCAAGAACGAGCGCGAATTGCTCACAAAACTGGTCTACTACGTTATCATTCTCTGGGCGTTCGTCATCGCTCTCCCGCAGCTCCACTTCGATCTCTCCGGCCTCCTGGTGGCCGGGGGAATCGCCGGTCTCGTCATCGGTTTTGCGAGTCAGAGCGTTGTCTCGAACCTGATCTCCGGGCTCTTCCTCATGTTCGAGCACCCGATCAAGATCGGCGACAATATCAACGTGTCGGACGTCAGCGGGAGTGTCGAGGATGTCCGCGTCCTCTCGACCGTCATCAAGACCTACGACGGGCTCTACATCCGGATCCCGAACGAGACGGTCTTCACCTCGAACATCACGAACTACGTCCACAACGCCGCCCGGCGGTTCGAGTACCAGATCGGCATCCGGTACGAGGACGACGCCGATGCGGCGATCCGGATCGCGAAAGAGGTCATTGCGACCCACCCCTTCGCCCTGAAGAGTCCCGCGCCCTCGGTCTTCGTCGACAACCTCGGCGACAATAGCGTCAACCTGACCGCCTACATCTGGGCGCCGGCCCGGAACTGGTGGGACGTCCGGACGGACCTTCTGTGGAAGATCAAGCAGGCGCTCGAAGCGAACGGCATCGAGATGCCCTTCCCGCAGCGGACCCTCACGTTTGCGGACGGGCTCGAGGTGCGGACCCGGGCGGCCGGGAAGAACGAGAGGGAGGAGTAATCTCTTTTTTTTAGATCCGGTGCACCTGCCCGACCCCGCCCGGCCGGAAGGAGGCCGGATACCGCTCCGCGAGTTCTCCGATTCTGTCGGTGCAGTGGGACGCCGAGAGGTGCGCCACCCCGGCGAGGGCCTCGACATCTTCGCCGGTGACGGTGTGCAGCCCGCCGATGACGCCCCATACCGGCCCAACCTCCGAGACCTTCTCGATGATTCTGCTGATGTGCGGGTGTGCGCACCCGGTGACGACCAGGTAGCCGCCCGAAACGGTGATCGCGAGCGACTGTTCGGGGATAGCGGTCCCGAGCGGGCCGGTCACGGCGATGCCGTCGGCGATCTCGGCCCACTCCCCGACGATACGGGGGTCCGTGTACTCCCGGACCAGCGAAAGCGTCTTTGCCGAGAAGGCGTCGTGGACGATGACCTCAATCGCCGGGTTCCGGGCGAGAACCGCCTTAAGGCCGCCGATGTGGTCGTGGTGGTCGTGGGAGAGGACGAGGTGCCGGATGGCCGCAGGGTCGATGCCGAGCGCCTGCATGTTTGCGAGGAGGATGTCGCCGCGTTCCCCGGTATCGAAGAGCAGCCCTGCCTCCTCTACCAGGCAGGAGAACCCCCAGTCGGGCGTGAGGCCCTCGCGGCAGGGGATGTTGTTGTAGACTTCGGTGATGGTGGGCATCGGAAGAGACTCCACCTCTCCGGTCTCTCCTCACAAACGATGATGCTTCCCGATGGGGCAGGCCGGATGGCGGGAGGCCGGGTCCGGGGTTCGGAGCACCCCGGACCTGCAGAAAAATGGGTTATCAGGAGGTCAGGAGATGATGTAGGAGATCGAGACGCTCGCGGTCACGTCGATCTCGCCGGCCTCAAGCGGGGTCGGGGCGGCGCTTCCCGCGGCCTTCTCCATGCTCATGAGGCGGCCGTCGTAGACCATCGGGATGTAGTTGTTCCCGACGTTGACCTCTTTGACCTCGATGATGGTCTTGCCGAGCGCTGCGACGACCGCGTCTGCGTCGCCCCGTGCCTGCGCCACAGCGGCGGTCAGGGCCTGCGACCGGAACTGCTGCTGCTTGGCGTCGCTCAGGGTGAACGCGAACCGGTCGACCCGGTTTGCGCCGTTTTCGACTGCAAGGTCGACGATCTCGCCGGCACGGTCCACATCGTTTAACGTGACCTCAACGGTGTTGATGACGCGGTAATACTTGACCCTGGAGTCCGTCAGGAGCTTATCATCGCTCTCGGTCACCGGGATGATGTTGTAGCCGGCGGTCTTGATATCCTTCGCCGGGATGCCGGCGTTCTTTAAGGCGTTGATTACGGTGTCCATCCTCCGGGCGTTCTCCTGCTGCGCCGTCGTAACGTCGGCGTTCTCGGTCTCGACCGCGAAGAGGATGATAGCCTGGTCGGGCGTGGTCGTCACCTTACCGGTGCCGGAGACGTGGATCAATTTGTCTGTGGATTCCTCAGGCAACTGTGCGGTGACGTTGCCGATCACCGCGGCGCAGAGGACCATCAGGGCGATCCCCAGAAGTGCTGTCTTTCCTCGCATAAGTATCAATCATCTCTTGTTTCGGTGAAAATAAATATCTTGCTTTAGCTACGAGATTTTTCGTAGTTTTAATTGTCCAGATCTCGGAAAGGGGGTTTTATCTCAGGAATCTCGTATCTCCTCACTCCTCGTCGCTCTCCGTCGGCCATCCGGCCGCCGCCACCAGGCGGGCGATCAGGACGGCGATGTAGAGCGTTCCGCTCACGGTCTCGAGCACGGCGAGCGACCGGGCCTGGTCGGTGAGCGGCGTGATATCGCCGTAGCCGAGCGTTGCAAGGGTGACGAAACTGTAGTAGATGAACGCGGGGAAGGTGAAGGCGCTATCCGGGTGGCCGGTCGTGAACGATCCCGGGGTGATGCTCTCGACGAGGCTGTAAGCGGTCGCCCAGGTGAGGCCCATGAGGAGGTAGACGGAGACCGCCCCGGAGATGGTGTCGGAGGTGACCCGGCGTGCGCTGATGACCCGCTTGAGGCAGATGATTGCGGTGAAGGCGTAGAAGAGGACTTCGAAGATGCTCTCGGCACCGCCGAGGGCGGAAAGCCCGGTGAGGATATGGAGCCAGCCCAGGCCGAAGGCGGGGACCGCGAGGAGAGCGGCGATCGCGATCTGCCGCCGCCGGTCGCTCACGGCGTAGACCCCGGTGATCAGGACAAACGACGTGAGCGCCCTCAACGCGGCCGGGCCGGTCGAGCCCGCGCTCACGTAGGGGTAGACGGCAAGCAGGAGGATGAGCGACGCGAGCAGGTAGTGGAACCGCATGGCCCTGGCGCGGGCGAGATACCGGGCGAGAGGCCCCCTCATGCTCCCGCGTTACCGGCTTCCCTCATCAGTGTTTCGATCGCATTGAGCACCTCCCCGGCGGACCCGTAACGGTCGGCGGGGTCCTTTGCGAGGCACCGCAGAACGATCGGGTCGAGTCCGGCGAGGGCGGGGTCTATCGCCGACGGGGGGGTCGGTTCTGTGCCGAGGACCGCCCCGGCAATCCCGGCGAGCCCCTCGCCGGCGTAAGGTGGCTTCCCCGTCGCCATCTCGTAGAGGACGGTGCCGAGCTGGTAGATGTCGGTTGCCGGGCCGGTCCTCCCGAACCGCTCCGGTGCGATCTGCTCGGGGGCCGCATACGCGAGGGTGAACCCGGCGGCGCCGGTCTCACGGGTCTCCGCCGGCCTCGTGCTCATGCCCCAGTCGGCGATCTTCGGCGTCGTCAGGTCGTCGGCAAGCAGAATGTTGTGGGGCTTGATATCGCGGTGGACGACGCCCCGCTCGTGGGCGTAGGCAAGCCCGGCGGCGATCCCGGCGGCAATTCGGACTGCTGTCTCCAATGGGACGGGTTTTTGGAGGTTTTCAAGGCTCCCGGGCAGGTACTCCATCTCGACGAACGGCACCGGGAGGATGTTGACCGAGTGGACCCGGACAATGTTTGGGTGGACGAGGTCTTCCCAGAACCGCATCTCCCGCATGAACGTCTTCCCGGTCGCTTCGTCGTAGGAGACCGGGATCTTCACCGCCACGGTCCTGCCGTCCTCACGCCTGACGGCGGAGAAGACCTGGCCGAGCCCGCCTCTCCCGACGAAGGCGACCCGGTCGTACCGGCCGCCAAGTTCGGCCGGGAACCCCGGCGGGTGGAAGGGCGGCATGGTCCGGTATGCGTCGGGCAGGATGGTGGTGGTCGGCGCCGTCTCTTTCTGCGGCCTTCTCAGGTAGACGCCGGCCGCCGCACCGCCCCCGAGCAGGAGGAGCGCCAGAACTGCGGTCCAGGGGAAGCTGTCCCGGCCGGGGTCGGCAACGGTCGCCGTCGGCAGAGGGGTGGCAGCCTCGCCGGGCGCGGTGACAACCGTGGGGGTCACTTCCGGCGAGGGAAGAACCGTGGGGGTAGGTTCCGGCGTATTGCCCCCTTTGCCGTTGCTTTTGCCGCTGTTCGGGTTCTTATCAACGTTGGGTGTCTTTGCGGCGGCATCGATGGCCGTATCGGAGGCGCTCGCGTGGTCCGGGGGGCCTCCCGCTCCGGCGGCGGGAGTGAGGGTCGCGAGGAGCAGGGCGGCCGCGAGGAGCAGGGCGGCTGCCCGTTCAGGCCGCATCCGGCGGTCGCACCCCCCCGGCGAGAACGAAGACGAGGGTCGCCCCCGGTGCGCCCTTCGCGAGTTCGACGAGATCCCCGTCGCGGAGCTCCCGCCGCGTCCCCCGCTCGACCTCGCTCCCGTTCACGAAGGTGCCGCCCGTGCTGCCGCAGTCCTCGATGAGCCAGGCGCCCTGCCGCCGGGTGAGCCGGGCGTGGGGCCTCGATATGCGGGTGACCGCTGCGTACTCTTCCCCGAGGACGATCTCCTGCCCCGGCCGGGAAGGTGCGGCCGGGTCCGCCCGGCCCAGGGCGACCCTCTCCCCGCCGATGGGAAAGACCCTGCCGTCGTCCGAACCGCCGAGGAGGATGAAGACCGGGTTCTGGCCGGAAAACTCGCCCGAGAACGTCTCACGAACGCCGGCGAGTTTCTCTGCGAGCACGGCGTTCGTGAGCGTCAGGTTCAGGTTCGCAAACAGCCCGAGGCTTCTTGTGATCGCTTCAAGCCCCCCGGGCACGAGCGAGTACTTCCAGACCGGGTGAACCCCCTTTGCTGTCGGCCGGGAGAGGCCGACCTCCTTGCGGACGACCCCGATGCCCATCAGTTTGTCGAGGTGCTTCTTTGTGTTCTCGTAACTCGTCTCGATCGCGGCCGAGATCTGCCGGACGTCTCTAGGCTTCCGTTCGATGGCCTTGAGGATCTTCAGGCGTGTGCTGCTGCTCAGCACGTCCAGGTATTCGGAGAGTTCCTGCAGGTCGTCGGTATCCACATCGAGGATCAGTGTCCTTGAGTCATCGTCGTTGGTCATAGGCTCTTCCGGTCGGCCTCCTTTGCTGTATGGTTTCACGAGGTCTCTGATGAAGGTTATGCAGTTGAGCTATCCGGTGCGCCGGCATGACCCTGCGGGCCGCAACGCCCGGGCCGCTGCTCCGTGACGCCGCCGCTCGATACGCGGTTCTTCTGCGGATCATGTTTATACGGGAGGACCGATCAGGGGGGGCCATGCTCGGAGATATCGAGACCATGCAGCAACGGGTTGCGATGGTGGAGATCGAGGAGATGATCCAGTCGACGCCCAATTACGCCGACATTAGCGAGGCGCTCCGGTCATTAAACTTCATACCGGAGCAGAATGACGCCGATGTCGCGATATGGGTGCAGCCGGACCTCCGGATCTTCGTCCTGCTCCGGCTGAATCTCGGGGGCGGGTATGCAGGGTATAAGGTGGCCGCCTACGACGACCTGGAGGGGCGTGAGGGGGAGTTTACCGGCTACAACGCTCGATAATCGGTGTATTCTCACCACGCAGCCCATGAGGGCGCTTCACCTCGCTCCATTCCACCGCCGGGTCAGGTTTATCTGGGCGTATGCGGTATGGTCTCGCATGCGTGAACAGGTAGTGGTCGACCGGGAGGAGCAGGAGGCCATGAAGGCCCGGGTCCGTGAGGTGGTCACTGTGGATACCACCTACGAGAGGATCCGGGAGGCCCTCGAGAGTCTCGGGTTCCTGGCAAAGGAGGACAAGCCTGCCCTTGCCCTCTGGGAGAGCCGCGAGCACGAACTCTTCGTTATGGTTCATATGGATCCAAAAACCGGTGGGTTGCGGGATTACGAGGTGAAGACGTTCGAGGAGATGGAGGGCATCGATTAACCGCCGGCTCACGCTTTCCCCGGTCTCTCCCCCGGCGGGTTCGCGAAGAGCGCGACATACCCGCCGATGAGCACGACGATGAAGACGATCAGGTAGACCGGGGCGGCAAACGCCCGTTCAAACTGGGCAAAGAGGCCGACCCCGGAGATATCGCCCACGAGCACGAAGAGCCGGAAGAGGAACAGGACAAGATACACGGCCCCGAAGGCGCCGAAGATCGGGCCCGGCAGGTTCAGGGGAAAGACGAGGGCGCCGAAGAGGTCGCCGACAAGGAAGAGCACCGTGATCAGGGTGAGCAGCCCGAGGTTGACGTTGAGGAACGCAACGATCTGGAGAAAGACCGCGGCCTGAACGTGGGCGCCGGCGAGGATGTTTAAGATGCCGAGGAGGATCAGGAAGATGATGAACCCGCCTATCCGTGAGATGAGGATGCCTGCGATCGACTCTTTCTTCTTCTCACCCATGCGATCCCTCATCAGAGGAGTGGTTCTTCTTGCTTATGGACCTGCCGACCGGCGCGCCGGGGACGCCCTGCTCGCCATGACCCTGATGCGGCGGCGCCGGAAGCACCGGGTCAGCGAATTTGCCGCAACGATCCCGGCAACCTACCGCGCCTTCGACCTCCTCTATGTCGACGGCGAGTCTTACCTCTGCCGGAGTTACCCGGACCGGCGGGCGAGACTCGAGGCGGTCCTTCCCGGGGACGGGGAGATATCGTCCGCAGGCCGCATCGTGACGGGGGATATCGACGGGATCACGGGCACGGGGTTTTCGGATGCGGACCTCGCGGACCTTCCCCGCCGGCTCGCCCTCCGGTTCCCGCGATTCGTGCGGTGGCGGGACGAGAAGAGCCCTGGACTGGCGACGACGGCCGCCGAGGTCGCGGCGATCTTCCGCCGGAGGGGGGTGTAACGACATGGAGAGCCTTTCGCGGATGACCAACATCGAGGTTGCAGCAATCCTCTACGAGGTCGCGGACCTCCTCGAGATCAAGGGTGTCCGGTTCAAGCCGCAGGCCTACCGGCGGGCGGCGCAGGCGATCGAGACCCTGCCGGAGGATATCGGGGAGATCGCCCGGAAAGGAAGCCTTGATGAGGTTCCCGGCGTCGGCAAGAGCATCGCCGGGAAGATCCGCGAGATCGTCGAGACCGGCAGCCTTGCGTATCTCTCGTCCCTCCGCGAGGAACTCCCGGAGGGCGTGCAGCACCTGACCCGACTTGAGGGGATCGGGCCGAAGAAGGCGATCGCCCTCTCCCGGGAGCTGGGTATCCGGTCCGTCGCCGACCTGGAGGCGGCGGCGAAAGCCGGCCGGATCCGGGATCTGCCCGGCTTTGCGGAGAAGACCGAAGCGAATATCCTCGCGAGCATCCGGGTGAGCAAGACCGCAGAAGAGCGCCGCCTCCTCGGGTATATTCTTCCCATCGCCCGGGATATCGAACGGCGGCTCTCTTCGCTTCCCTCCGTCCGCCGGGTGAGCCTCGCGGGCTCGATACGCCGCAGGAAGGAGACGATCGGGGACGTCGATATCCTCGCGACCTCCTCCCGTCCCGAAGAGGTGATGGAGGTCTTTGCCACCCTGCCCGGCGTCTCGCGGGTCCTCGCCCGGGGGATGACGAAGACCTCGGTGGTCCTCGCGACCGGCGTCCAGGTCGATCTGAGGGTGGTGGAAGAGAGGCATTTCGGGGCCGCTCTCCAGTACTTCACCGGGTCAAAGGAGCACAACATCGCCATGCGGAAGCTTGCCATCGCGCGGAACTGGCGGCTGAACGAGTACGGGCTCGTCGACCTTTCAAGCGGCCGGACGATCGCGGGCGAGGATGAGGCGGGGGTCTACCGGGCCCTTGATCTCGCCTGGATCGAGCCGGAACTCCGGGAGGACCGCGGCGAGGTTGAGGCCGCACGGGCCGGAACCCTGCCGAAACTCGTCGGTTACGACGCGATCAGAGGCGACCTTCACGTCCACACCCGCTGGAGCGAAGGCACCCATTCCATCGAGGAGATGGCGGAGGCGGCCCGGGCGCTCGGCTACGAGTACATCGCCATCTGCGACCATGCCGAGGCCCTTCATATCGCCCGCGGCCTCTCTCCCGAACGCCTGGTCGACCAGGTGCGCGAGATCGAGCGGATCAACCGGGCTGCCGACGACGGCTTTACCGTTCTCTCCGGCACCGAGTGCAACATCGGCATGGACGGCAACATCGATCTCCCGGACAGCGTTCTTGCCGATCTCGATGTGGTCGTCGCGAGCGTCCACTCCGGGTTCAAGCAGTCCGAGGAGGAGATGACCGAACGGGTCATCGCGGCGATGGGAAACGATCACGTCACAATCATCGGCCATCCGACAGGCCGGATCCTCCTCTCGCGGGAGCCCTACCGGATCGATCTTCCCGCGGTCTTCGATGCCGCGGCGGCGCTCGGCGTCGCGATGGAGATCAACGCGTTCCCGGGAAGGCTCGACCTCTCCGACGTCAACGCCCGCCTGGCTTGCGAGCACGGCGTCTCGTTCTCGCTTGGTTCGGATGCGCACAACCGGAAGAACCTCTGTTCCATGGAGTTCGGGGTCGCGACCGCCCGGCGGGGGTGGCTGACGGCCGCCGATATCGTCAACACCCGGCCGCTTTCAGAGTTGCCACTGATCCTGAGATCGTAGGGATTACCCGGCGACCTGCTGCTCATGCGCAGCCCTGACGATATCCACGAGCCGGATATCGAACGTCAGGGGCTGCCCGGCGAGGGGGTGGTTCGCGTCCAGCGTCACGGTCGATTCCGAGACGTCGCTGATGATGACGACGGCCGCTCTGCCGTCCGGCTGCTGGACCTGGAGTTGCTGGCCCGGTTCGGGGTCGATCTCCTCGGGGAACTGTCCCCGGTCAACCGTGAGCGTCATCTCCTCGCTGCGTGGGCCGTATGCCTCTTCGGGCGGGATCGTGGCGGTCTTTGTCTCGCCCGGCTCCATCCCGATCACGGCCTTCTCGAACCCCGGGATGATCTGCCCCCCGCCGATGGTGAATTCGAGAGGTGCTCGATCGTCAGAAGTATCAAAGATCGTGCCGTCTCCGAGTTTTCCGGTGTAGTGTACCTTGACGGTATCACCTTCTTTTGCCTGGACCATACTGTTTCACCGGCGGGGTGGTGATCCCGGCTTCCTATTTATGCATGCCGGACAGGCCCGGATTGGCGGGATTCCATGAGTTCCCTGCTGTTCCGGGAGTTACCGGCTGCTCTTCCGGACTGCGTGCAGGACGCCCATCACGCCCTTCACGTCGTACCCGGGTGTCCGGTCGATTGCGAAATCATAATGCGCCCCGATGTAATCGAGGAGTGCCCTGTTCATCGGCCCGCCGATCGGGGGCATGTGGAGTTCCATCTCGATGCGGCGGACACCCTCAAGATCTCCGGGCCGGATGGACCATTCGGCCCCTTCGCAGTCGCACTTCAGGAAGTCGCACCCGCCGGCCATGGCGGCGAGGTCCCCGAGGGTATGGGTCGCCACGCTGAGGGTCTCGCGCCCCCAGGTGACCCGCATCGTGCTCCCGTCGCCGAGCGCCCCGTTGACCACCGTGACGCCGGCGTCGTTCAATCGGATGTTTTCCCGAAGAGCATCCGCGAGGACGGGCTCGACAGCCAGCACGTGCCGTGACCGCCGGGCGGCACGGATGCAGAAGGCGCCGACGTTCGCCCCGATGTCCAGAACGGTATCGTCCGGCCGGATGTCGTCGAAGTGGTACTCGCCGACGATGTAGACGGCGTCGGCCCCATCCGGCATCCTCCTGAAGGTCACGCCGTCGTGAGTGGTGACCCGGGGAGGGCAGTCCGGCATCGAGGCGTACTTTCGGTACATTGCTCCGGGTAAGGTTAGGGTCCCGGCCTATATGGGCGTTTCTCCTCCCGATTATGGCGGCGCCTCGCCTCATCGGAGCCCTTGCGCTCTCCCGTCCAGCGCTGCCCGGACGGCCCCGATTCCTGTCCCATTATTAACCTTTTTGCCATATCGTTCTCAACGGTGGATGACGTTAATCACCTTATACTGCCTCTGAACGGCCGTATCGGAATGAACCTTGATTTAATGCATCTTTTTTATATAGATATATTTATAAAATAGCACGTACAGATGCTCTACTGTAGCAAGTCTCAGCACATTCTTCCGGGGGAGAACTGCGATGGCGTACATGGACGGAATAACCTGTATCTGCGATAACGGCCGGACGCTTGAGGACCACCGGCCCATCGTCGGCGACGATGTCATCTCCGGGATCTACCGTAAAGCGGTGGCGCTCCAGGGGAAGCGGGTCCTTCACGTGAACTCGACCTACCAGAGCGGCGGCGTTGCGGAGATGATCCTCTCGCTCGTTCCGCTCATGAACGACGTCGGGATCAAGACGCAATGGAATATCCTGACCGGCGAAGGCGGCTTCTTCGCGATCACCAAGAACTTCCACAACGCGCTCCAGGGGCAGCCGATCGCCTTTTCGGACGAGGAGAAGGGTCTCTATCTCAAAACGAACCAGTCTTTCTCCGGGCAGATGGCGATCGACCACGACCTCGTCGTCATCCACGACCCGCAGCCCCTGCCGCTGATCCGGTTCTACCCTAAAGCTCAGCCCTGGGTCTGGCGGTGCCACGTCGACCTCTCGAACCCCGACCCCGCCCTCTGGGAGTTCCTCAAGGGGTTCGTCCTCGACTACGACCGGATGGTCATCTCCCATGACCAGTACCGCCGGGCGGGGATGCCGATGGAGCAGTGGATCTGCCGGCCGGCGATCGATCCCCTCTCGGAGAAGAACCGCGACCTCTCCGAAGCGGAGATAGCCGGGCTCCTTGCGAAGTACGACGTCCCGATCGACAAACCGCTGATCACCCAGATCTCGCGGTTCGACAAGTGGAAGGATCCCGAAGGCGTCGTCGACGTCTTTATCGAGGTCAAAAAGCACGTCGACTGCAGGCTCGTCCTCTGCGGCAGCATGGCCCCCGACGACCCCGAAGGCTGGGCGATCTACCGGCGGGTCGAGGAGAAGGCGCGCCCCTTCATCGAATCCGGCGACGTCATCCTGATCACCGCCGAAGACCACCTGCTGGTCAATGCCCTGCAGCGGGTCTCGTGCGTCATCCTCCAGAAGTCGCTCCGCGAGGGCTTCGGCCTGACCGTCACCGAGGGGCTCTGGAAGGGGCGGCCGGTCATCGCCTCCCGCGTGGGCGGGATCCCGCTCCAGATCGAGGACGGCGAGACCGGGTTCCTCCTCGACCCGACCGACACCGAAGGGTTCGCCTGGAGGATCCGGCAGGTCCTTGAGAACCCCGAGCTCGGCGAGCGGCTCGGCCGTGCCGGCAAGGAGCACGTCCGTCAGCATTTCCTGATCACCCGGCTCCTCACCGACTACCTGGATATGCTGAGCGCTGAGCTCCTTATCCGCAATACCTGATCGGGCACCCGGATCAAAAAGAGTATACCTTCGATAACCCTGCGGGCGGGCGAGACCATGAGAGATGTCCTCGCGGGGGTGTCCGGCGATATTACGCGTGAGTCCGGGCACCCGGTTTTTTTCCGCAGGGGGCGCTTCGGGTCCGACTGCCCCGTCGCGCCCCCTGATGCAGGGCGGATGGCACAGATGGCCGGCTGAACCCGGGCAGGAGTTTGCAGCACGCTTCTCTGTTATGGTATTGTGAGCCTGCGGATCACAGGACAACCATATATGGGTATTTTCAATGGCGATGAGACTCCGGAAGATTCAAGGATTGGACCTACACCGGTTGACGCAACCACCCCCCCAACGATGACAAAATACGCATCAAGGTATATAGTTGTTTCTCTCCCGAGAGTCCGGGTCCTGCTCACCTGGAGAACCCCCGGCTTCCCGGGTTCTCGTCCGGCGTTCGTGCCGGCCCGGAGAGATTGAGGTCCCGGTATACGGCAAACCGTTCCGGGTGATCGGGGGTTCTGGCTCCACGCCCCGGCTCCGTAAGAATAGACGTTCGGGCCGGCCTGCAGTAACTTACCGCTCGCCCGGTGCTCCGACGACCTCGATCGGCTGGGTCAGCCTGACCCGTGCGATAGTCTTTCCTTTCATCCCCTCGATGACCTGCTCGACGAGCTCAAGAGGCACGTCGACGGTGGAGTGCCTGTCGTAGATGTTAATTGCACCGATAGCGTTGCCGGGGATCCCGGTCTCGCCCGCGAGCGCTCCGACGATGTCCTTCGGCCGGATCTGGTGCTCTCTCCCGGCCGGGATTTTGAGGAGAGCCAGCCCCTGGGCCGGCCGGATCTCCTGCGGCAGGCCCTGACCCCGTTCGCCCACGCCGAGTTCCAGTTTCAGGAGGGCGGCGGCAACCTCAAGCGCCGTGTAGTCCCCGGTGATGATGCGGTCGACCAGATTCTCGTAGTGGTCGAGGCTGCCCTCGTCTATGACGTGCTGCACCCGCTCGATCAGTTTTCGCGTCCGGCTCTCCTCGACGTCGCCCTGTGTCGGGAGCGGGATGCGGGCGATCTTGATCCGGGTGTAGTCCTGGATCGTCCGGAGTTTGAAGTATTCTTTCGGGCCCACGAACGTGACGGCCCGTCCGGTCCGTCCTGCCCGTGCAGTCCGGCCGATCCTGTGGATGTAGTACTCGATATCCTGCGGGACGTCGTAGTTGATGACCAGGTCGACGTCCTCGACGTCGATACCGCGCGCGGCCACATCGGTTGCGACGAGGATATCGATGTTTCCTGCGCGGAACTTCGCCATCACCCGGTCCCGGAGGACCTGTTTCATGTCCCCGTGGAGGCCCTCGGCGAAGTAGCCCCGGGCCTGGAGGTGGGTGGTCAGTTCGTCGACGCCCCTCTTGGTGTTGGAGAAGATCAGGGTCAGTTCCGGGTCGTAGAGGTCGAGCAGCCGGGAGAGGATCTCGAGTTTGTCCCGGCTCCGCACCTCAAGGTAGAGCTGCTCGATCTGCGGGACGGTCACTTCCCGGCGTGCGACCGATATGAACTCGGGGTTCTTCTGGAACCGCCTTGAGATCTCGAGGATGGGTTTTGGGAGGGTGGCCGAGAAGAGGACTGTCTGGCGGTCCTGCGGGGTCTCGTCGAGGATCTTCTCGATGTCCTCACGGAACCCCATATCCAGCATCTGGTCCGCTTCATCGAGGACGACCAGGTGCACTCCGCCAAACGCGAGGGTCCCCCGGTCGAGGTGGTCGAGCACCCGCCCGGGTGTCCCGACGATGATCTGGACGCCGCGTTGCAGTCCCCGGAACTGCCGGTCGATCGGCTGGCCGCCGTAGATCGGGAGGATGTTGATGCCCCGGTGATGCTTCGCCAGGCGGGCGAACTCCTCGGCGGTCTGGATGGCGAGTTCCCGGGTGGGGGAGAGGACGAGGACCTGCGTCGCCCGGCTATCGGGGTCGACACGCTCGATCGCCGGGACGCCGAACGCTGCCGTCTTTCCGGTCCCGGTCTGGGCCTGACCGGTCACGTCGCGCCCTTCGAGAATCAAGGGTATTGTGCGTACCTGGATGGGCGTCGGCTCCTCAAAGCCCATATCTTCTATCGCCCGGAGCATCTTCTCCGAGATATTGAATTCCTTGAAGGTGATATTGTTCTCCATTCGTTCACCTCTTGGTGCTGATACCTCTTTATATGTCGCATCCGCACGGCGCTCCCCGGCCCTGCCCTGCAACACATATCCGTTCTGCAGGCGAAGATACCGGCATGGATTCTCTCAGTGCCGCGAGCGTTGCGGGGGTCTACGGCAGGTATTCCGCCGGTCGGCCGGACCTCTACGGGATTCTCCTGCCCGAACTCCTGCCGCACGACGCCTGCGGGGCCGCGGATCGCAGGCCCGGCCGCGTGAAGGTTCTCTTCATCGCCGAGTCCCCGCCCTGGGCCGCCGGACGGCGCGAGGTCGCCGGGCCCGCAGACTGTCGGCGGCCCGACTACCCCTACTTCTGGAACGACCGCTACGATGCCGCGCCCCGCCGGGCGCCGCTCTCCGGCAGGTTTGCGGAGAACCTCTTCGCTCTGCTCGACCTTGAGGGCCAATCGCGCCGGGAGAATCTCGACCTCTTCACCGGGCAGGGCTGTTATCTCGTCGACACGGTCCGGTGCGTCTACCGGAAGAACCGGAAGGCGTCTATCCCGGCCGACCTCGTCCGGCTGAGCGCCCGGGGGATCCTCGGGCCCGAGATCGCCGCCCTTGCCCCGGAATGCGTCGTCGCTCTCGGGAATACGGCGCTCACCGGGCTCCGGGAGATCGAGCCCTACGCGGGCGCTCTTGCCGGTGCCGGGATCACGGCGATCTCCCGGGAGGCACGCTTTGAGGAGAGCCGCCTCCTCTGTCTGCCCTACCCCGGCTGGCGCAACCGGCGTTTCCTGGACCTGATCGAGGCAGGATTTGCGGCCGTCCGGGACCGGGTGTCGTGACGGACCGGCCTGGATATCTCCGGGCGCAGTGCCGTCTACCCTGCGAGTCTCTTCCTCCCTTCCTCGTACATCCTCTCCTTCTGCCGGCGGAGATCTGCGGCTTTTTTCTGCTCTTCGGCACTCCCTGTCTCCGGGATCGTGACCTTCTGCGCTGCCTGCTCCAGTTCCCGGGAGCTCAGATACCCCGAGGACTTCATCTTCTCCCGGTCCTCCCGGTACTCCTCCTCGACCTGCTGCCGGTGTGTCTCTGCAAGGGATCGGCCGGCCTCTCCGCTCAACGGGATCTCTTTTCCGCGGGCTTCGGCGACCTTCTTTAACCGCACCTCAAGAACCCCGTTCTTGAAGGTGGCGCGGGCCTCCTCGTCCCGGACGTCGGTGGGGAGGGTGACCGTCCGGGCGATCGCGCCGACCCTCCGCTCCCGCAGGTGATACCCGGCCTGCTCCTCCTCTCTTGCCTCCTCCCGCCGGGCGGCGATCCGGAGCGTCCGCGCATCAAGGAGCCGGACGGTGATCCCCTCCCGCTCGACGCCGGGGAGGTCGGCGACGACCACGACGTCCGACTCGTGTTCGACGACGTCGACCGTCGCCCCGGCCCCGCCGACGAAAGGCGCCTGCTGGGCGGCACCCGAGAGGCGCTCCATCACCTCCGAAAACTGTCTCTGCATGCCTGCGATCGTATCCTCGATCTCGCTCCAGGGCCCGCGGGCCGATCCTCTCCATGCCATGGTTCCTCTCTCCTGCCTGTTGGCGATCCCCGGTTGGGAGCATTTCATATATATGTTGCTGTGCGGGGCGGCGGCGTGCGGAAGCAGGCCGCTTGTGCAGATCGGGGGTGAGCCGGCATTTTTTCTCCCGCTCCCGGGGTTGATATGGAGGCGAACGTGGCCGGGGTTCTGGCGAGGCTTGAGGCTATCAGGGCTGCCGCCCGGTAGTGCGGCCGGGACAGGTGAGTTCGCAGGCCCGGCAGTGGTCGATCGCCCCTCTCCCGGAGGCCTTATCGGCGTCCATCCGCGCCAGGCACCGCTCCCGGCTGAACCTCCCGGTAACAAAGGAACCCATCGGGCAGGCGGCGACGCAGCAGCCCTCGCACCCGGCGCAGGAGGGTTCTTCCCCGGGAAGGTCCCCGCCGGGAGAGTCCAGGTCCGTCCAGACCGCCCGGAACCGGACGCGCGGCCCGTGGCGGGGGACGATGACGAGGTTGTTCCTCCCCATCCGCCCGAGGCCCGCCATGCAGGCTGCGTCCTTGAGGTAGATCCCGCCTTCCTGGAGCCGGTAGGGGATGAGCCGGCTCCGGATCCCGTACTCTTCCTCGAACCAGCGGGCGAGGGCCTTCCCGATCCCGGCGAGGATCCGGTCGCCGGGGGTCCCCCGGCCCACCTCCCAGAGGTCGAGTTCGGGGTGCTCCGGGTCATGGTAGAGGCCGAGGACGATGTAGGTCCCGCGGTCCGCCTGCGAGCCCCGGTGCCAGTCCGCGACCGCCGAAGGGCAGTCGACGAGCCTCGCCGCCGCCACGGCGCCCGCCACGTCCGCCCCGAGCTCGCGGGCCTTATCGAGGGCAGCACTGATGATCTCCCCATCATCGGGCATGGTAGAGGGTATGAGCCGGGTGGTGAAGAACGATCCGGTTGTTCGCCTCTCACTCCAGATACGGCAGGATCGGTTCCGGGAGCCTCTGTCCCTCGCCGAAGAGCGCTCCGGTCTTCCCGTAAGTTGCTGAAGATTCCGATGCCACCGGGGATACGTATACTAGAGAGAACGGTGCATATCCCGATCAGGAATGGACGGAGCCACTCTGCAGCCCGGTGGGGAATGTGCGAGGGTTATCGATATTCTCCGGGGAGAAAAGGCGTACCTGGAGGAGACCTATCGTGTCCGATCTATCGGCGTCTTCGGTTCGTGTCGGCGCGGCGAGGAGTACGGAGGAAGCGACGTGGACATCCTGGTCGAGTTCTCCGAGGTGCCGGGGATCTTCGGGTTTCTCGAGGCTTCGAGCGGTATCTCTCCGAACGTATCGGGAGGCCGGTGGATCTGGTCGAGAAGAGCACGCTCAAACCCCGTATCGGCCACCGTGTCGCAAAAGAGGTTCTCTACGTATGGACGGCCCCGCGAAGCACCCTTGACTACCTGGACGATATCCTTGATGCCGTCGACAAGATCGAGATCTTTACCCGGGGTATGTCATATGAGGAGTTCCTCGAGGGCGATAAGACTGTTTATGCCGTCACCCGGGCGCTGGAAGTGATCGGTGAGGCAAATGTATCCCCCGCCAGGTCCGAGAGAACTACCCTGAGTATCCCTGGAGTGAGATGGCTGGCATGCGCGACAAACTGATCCATGCCTACTTCGGAATCAACACCGTTGAATGGCGGAGGCGCCCGGCGGGCTCAGACCGGAGCGTCGGGCCTCTCCAGTACGTAGGCGATCGTCCCCTCCTCAAACCCCTCCCCGGCGGGGGCTTTGCCCGCACACACAAACCCGTTCTTCTCGAGCACCCTTATGGAGCCGGCGAGGAGGCGATCCCCCCGCTCCCGACGAGCATCCGGCCGCCCTCCGCGGGGTCGTCCCGGACCCAGTACCAGGAGATGAAGAGCGGGTCGGCGTTCCCGGCGGCCATCCGGATGAACTCGGTGATGGTCGCATCGTCGAGGAGCGGGGGCGGCCACGAGCCGGGAACGGCGGCGTCGAGAAGGCGGGCGAGTTCCCGGCGGTCGTTGCGGTCGGCCTTCAGGATCTCAAGCGTTGCGGGGATCAGGTCGAGGCGTCCGGTATGGATGCGGAGGGGTTTCATCGGGGTGGCTCCTGGTTGATGAGTATGATCGGTTTTGGTGGGTTGGTCTTATCCGTTGCGGATTCCGGCATGTCCGGGAACGGCCGCGACCCTGCAGCGGGCTTCCGGCCTCTCTCACCTGTCGGTCCCGTTGCCCGCCTCCGCACGCCTTTCGAGATTCCGGCAGTCCTCAGTTATCGCTGGCATCCGGCTCGCCCGTTCCTCGAACAACGCCGTCGCCTCTCCTGATAGGCTATACCGGACTCCCCCGCCCGTCTCCTCCCGAAGGACGATCCCGTCGGCCTGCAGGCGCCGCATGTGCCACGAGACCGACGAGGCGGTGATCCCGACCCGTTGTGCAAGTTCCCGCCTTGATGCCCCCGGACTCTCCAGCAGAATGGCGAGGAGTTCTCGCCTGCTCCGGTTCCGGAGGTGGATGAGCACCTTCGCCTCGAGCGGCGTGTACCTATGCCGGTTCTCGAAGTACCCCGTCTGCCCTTCGACGGCGGCGGTGGCGATCATACCGAACTCCTGCAGTCTTCCGAGATGGTACCTCAGGGTCCCCCGGTTTACCCCGAGGTCCCGGACGAGGGTGCCGAGGCGGATCCCGGGGTGGGCGCAGATGTGGTCGTAGATCGCCGTCCGGGTCTCGTGTTCGAGTGCGGCGCGTTTTGCGATGCGGCGGTAGCCGAAGAAGAGCCAGACGTTTAAGAGGACCAGGATGTTGAAGGCGACCAGAAGTTCCGGGGCGGTCCCGATGAGGAGGTCGGCGATCAGGACCTGGATCGGGACCTGCCACCACTCGATGGGTGTCAGGTCCAGCGGCGGGCGGTCGGGCACGTAGTCGCCGGCCGGCTCGACCGTATAGCCGGCGGCCGCAGAGGCGGGAAGCGCTGCAAGGAGAGCAATCAGGAGGAGAGCAGCCGGCCAGCGTCGCATGCTACAGGAGTGGGGCTCCGGCACCTTGACCTTTGCGTTTTGCCGGCGGCCATCACCGCCCGGCTACGGGGAAACCGGGGCTTGTAGGTAGACGGCCGGCACAGAAACCGTATATAATCTTGCGTCCCAACTTCCACCATGAAGGACCGGTGGCTTGTGCTCGGCATCGCCGTCGTGGTGGTCTTCGCCCTCTGGCGTGCCTCCTACGTCCCGCCCGGCTACGAGACGATCGACTACGAGACCGTCCCGGTCCTCCCGGTGGAGTGGTACAATCCCCCGATCCTCGAGATCTGGGGGGCGATGGAAGAGCAGATCCCGTTCGACAACCGGACGGCGAAGTCGCCGATGCTCGTCATGGACTTCGATGCGAACGGCTCGTTCACCTACATCCAGTTCGGGTTCTTCGCCGATATGGAGGGCGATCCCTGGGTCCACTCCGCCTTCGTCCTCAGAAACGGGAGCGCCTACCTCTCGTCCCAGCGGCTCGATCACCGCCCTCCTCACGCCCACCCGCTCGGAGCCCTTGCCGCCGTCGACGACATCCCGTTCGATGAGCTCTCATACGGCAAGGGAATGAGCCTGAAGGTCTTCTACCACGAGCAGAACCGGACCTACGACGACACCTACAACAACATCTACGCAATCGAGAACGGCACCCTCCGGCCGCTGGAGTTCATCTCCTTTGCCACCACGGAGGTCTGGCACACCATCGAGATCTACCCCGTTGACCCGCCGGACGAAAACCGGACGCCGACCGCCATCGACCAGGATCCCCGGGCGCTGGTCGTCTTTCCTCCGCGGGAGATCGGACTGGCGGAGAGGGTTGTGTATGCGTGACCGACCGGCCGTTCCTCCGGGGAGCCGGGCCACGGGGCGGATGATGCCGGGGTTCCTCTCCGTCACCTCACCGAAGCAGTACGAGACGGTATGGAGCGATCTCGTCCCGCCCGAGGTCACGGTCGCCGGCAGGGCCGAGGCCTCGAACGGGATACGGGACGTGGTGGTCGAGAGCAGCGCAGGTACGGTCTCGTGCGGGAACGCGACCGATTTCTCCTGCACCGTCCCGGTCGCGGAGGGGAACGAGACGATCACCGTGACCCTGATCGATAACCTGGGAAAGACCTCTGAAGCGGTGCTCGCCGTCTCCGTCAACGTCGATATCCCGCCGCCGCCGTGGATCCACGTGATCGGGACGGTGAAGGACGTCGACGGCCGTCCGGTCCCGGACGCAACCGTGAGGTTCGAGTCAGTCCTCCCGCTCGCCTGGGGACCGCGTCCCGTGACGACCGGGACCGCCGGCGACGGCGGCTACCTGGTCGAGAACGCGTTCGGCTACGGACAGACCGTCTCGGTCGAGAAGGAGGGCTACCTCCCCCTGCACCGGGAGGTCGTCTTCGAGAACATCACCAACCGGCTCGACCTGGAACTGGAGCCGGAGCCGCCGCAGGCCCGGACCGCGCCCGGGTTCTCCGCCGGGATGGGTATCCTTGCGCTCGCGGGAGGGCGGCTCGCCGCTCGTGCGGGGCGGAGGCGCGAGGGGTGAATCGCGCATACCTATTCGGGGCGGTGGCTCTCGCAGCGCTGTTGGCGTTCGCGTTCCTCATTCCTCCGGTTCAACTGACCGAATACGATGCCACCGGCGATGAATTCAGGAAGACGGCAATATTTCTGCATGACGACAGGGAGGTCTTCCCCGTATCGGTGCTTCATGAACCGCTCCCGGCTTCCGGCCGGGCACGACTGGTTGTCGAACTCGGGGATCGTGCAGGGATACGTATCGAGAGCGTGACGATCGGCATCCGGGGTTCCACGGAGGCATACCTGGAGGCTCTCGGCGGCGATTCGCCGGCCATCCGTTTTCAGCGCGCAACCGACGGCGGATACGGGAGCATTCTTGAGATCCCGGATACGGGGGTTCAGGGCAACGGGGCGATGATGATCCCGTTCCTCCTCCAATCTTATGGGGAGGGGACGGAGAGCCTGACGATTGATATCGAGGCACGGCTTTCGGAGACGGGTTTCCCGTGGCGCCGCTACGAGGCCCGGCACAGATTCGAAGTCTGACTGCTGATCTGCAGGGTAGACGGACGGCACAGAAAAGATATATAGCGCCCTCCCCCATCGCTCATTAATAGGCCTTCCGTTCTGCCGGCAGACGTGCCGGAGCGGCGTTTGACGAAATCGGAAGGCCGGAGTGTTCCCATGAAGCATCTTCACGTTATCCTCATCCTCTGCCTCCTCCTCCTCCCGGCGGCGGCTGCAGAGACCCCCCGCCCGGCCGAAAGCCCGGTGGAGGCGCCCGTCGACCGGCTTGAGATCGACGACGCGGTGAAGCAGGCGTCGCCCTACTACTACGTCATGCTCGTCGGGACCGACGATGAGCGGGAGAACCTGCTCGGCTACATCGATCGCTCCCCTCGCTCCGCCGAAGAGAAAGAAGCGATGAAGGAGTCTCTCGGGGAGATCTGGCAGAGATACCCGGTGGTGCACGAGACCGAAGGCTCGGTGACCCGGATCGGGTTTGACCCGACGGCGGGGGAGAACCCGGTCCTGACCGATGAGGAGAACGCCCTGCTCGCTGATATCTCCCGGGCCATGGCGGAGGCGTTTGCCGCCACGCCCACGGGCACGCAGGCAACCTGGTATGACCTCTCCGTCTGGCTGATCAAGACGGACGGGCAGGGGAACGAGGTCTGGAACCGGACCTACCCCGGCGGGGATAGTGCGGACGTCGCGGCGGTGCTCCAGGCGGACGACGGGGGATACCTGATCGCCGGAAACACCGGGTTCCGTGACGCCCTGCTGATCCGGACGGACGCCGCGGGCAACGAAGTCTGGAGAAAGACCTACGGCGGGCCGGACTGGGACACCGTACGTGCCATGGTCGCGGCCGGTGATGGAACCTACGTCGTCGCCGGGAGCACCGGCTGGACGCCGGAGAAGGATACGCGGAGTGCCTGGCTCTTTGAGGTCGCTCCGGACGGCCGGGAGGTCTGGAGCCGGACATTTCCCGGCGACGGGCTCTTCTCGACGGTCGACCGAACCGGCGACGGCGGGTTCATCCTCGGCGGGAATCGGCACATCGGGACCGATGATGCATGGCTGGTCAGGGTCGACCGGGACGGGAGAGAGGAGTGGAGCCGGTCCATCGGCGGCAATGCCTCCGGGATCGTGGACGGTGTCATATCGACCCCGGTCGACGGGGGCTATCTCGCCGCGGTGAGGAACCCCTGGGAAACGGCACGTTTCGGAACCGTGCCCATCCGGGTGTTTAAGACCGATCCGACGGGGGAAACTCTCTGGACAAGGACGGTTGATGAGCTGGACGGCGGCACCCGTGCGGTTCTTCTCGAGGTGCCCGGCGGGGGCGCCGTCGGCTACCTCGTCGCCGGCGGGGCAATCCGCCCCGGGAGCGACCTCCCCGGCCCCTGCCTCATCATGACCGGCGGGACCGGAAGCGTCGCCTGGACCGTGATGCCGGAGATTCCCGGCGGCGCCCTGCTGGTCACATCGGCGGTCGCGTCGTCTCCGGGGCGGTATGCATTTACCGGCGCGGTCTACGCCGGCGGGCCGCACGACGGGTGGCTGGTGCTCCTGGATCATACGGGGAACGTTACCGCCGCCCGTTCGTTTGGCGGTGATGCGACCGACGACATCTCGGCTCTTGCGGCGACGGACGACGGCGGCTACGTCCTCGCCGGGACGACCCGGTCGTTTGGGGAGAATGGGTGGACGGCGCCCGCCCAAGCCCCGGGGTTCGGGGCGCTCGCGGCGATGGCCGCCTGCGGTATCGGGGTCCTCTGCCGCGGGGTGAGGCGGGGATGAAGCCCGGCCAGCTCATCGCCTCGAGTGCGGTCTTCTTCTTCCTCTGGGCGACGATGGCGGTGACGCTTGCAACCCGCGGGGCCGTCGGTTCACGGACCGTCGTATTCGCGCTATCGCTCATCTCGCTCGCCGGGTCCGTCGAGTTCCTGCGGGCGATGCAGCAGGAGTCGCCCCGGTGGCGCCGGGGCATACCGTTTGTCGCCGTCTGCGCCGCTCTTGTCCTCTGGACGGGGGTCGTGGCGTGGGCTGTGCCGTACTATCTCGCGGATCCCGCGTTCCTGATGATGTTCCTGCTCCCCCCGGCCGCGGCGCTGCTCCTCTCCTCCTTCCCGGACGGCTGCCGGGACGGGGTGCGGATGCCGATCATCGTCGTCGCGGTACTCGGCATGGTCTCGCTCTTCCTGGCCTTTAATGCGTTCTTCGTCCCCCCTCCCGTGCCCGCACCGGGTGTCATGGAGTTTGTCGGACCCCTGTATGCCCTCCTCCTCATGCCGCTCGTCGGGCTGCTCCTTATCCTGGCGGGGGTGGCCTGCCGATGAAGCCTCTGGCGCTCGCGCTCCTCCTCCTCCTCGCCTGGACCGCCGGGTGCATCGGCACCGCTGCAGACCCGCCGGCGGCGGACGAGATCGCCGCCCGGTTCGTCGCGGCGGAGGAGCGGACGGAGGAGTTCACCGCCACCGTAGCGATAACGGCCGGTTCCGAGAGCGTCACCGCGAGGCTGCTCCGGAAAGGTCCCGACTGTTACCGGCTGGAATACCTAAAACCCGCGGACCTCGCCGGGACGGTGACGCTCTCGAACGGCACGCGGAAGTGGCGCTACGACCCGGCGACGCAGACCGCGCTGACGGTCGCCGGACCGTATATGACATCCGCCTTCTCCGACCCCCCGTACCCCGGCTGGGCAGAGGAGGTCAGGGGGTATGCCGGAATAGTCGCGGAGTCGCTTGCGGAGCAGAATGCCTCCTACCGGGGCAGCGAATCTGTCGGCGGCCGCACCGCCCATATCCTGGAGGTTGCCGGGGAAGCGAAGATCTTTGAGGCCCCAACCCGGAACCGGGAGGGAGTGTACCGCCTCAGGGCACGGATCGACGCAGAGACCTGGCTCCTCCTCGGCGTGGAGATGTACGGCAGCGGGGGCGACCCGGTCCTCTCTGCCGAATTTACCGATCCCGTGGCGAACACCGGGCTCCCGGACGACCTCTTCACCTTCGACCCGCCGGCAGGCGTCGAGGTCCGGCCGATGCCGACGGCCGCGCTCACGCCGCTCTTCCTATGGAGCATCGACGACGCCCGGCGTTACGGTGTGGAAGTGCCGTCCTCCCTCCCGGAGGGTTATGTCTTTAACGAAGGGGCGGTCCTCCCCGGTGCCTACACGGTGCTCCGGTTCACGGACGGCACGGGCGACCTGGAGGTCATGCAGCGGCTCTACGACCCCTATCGGGAAGAACCGGTCCTCCCCGGCACGCCTGAGACGATGCTCCTCGCCGGCGGCCGGGAGGCCGAATACGTCTCCGCCGACGGGCGGGACCAGGTCCGCTGGCGTGACGGCGAATACTCCTACCGGATCACGAGCGGCATGCTCGGGAGAGACGAACTCGTACGGGTGGCGGAATCGGTCGCTATATAGTGCGTGGGTCCTGGTGTAAAAATTCCCCTGCATTATTCAGGATCCTGCCCTGTTGCCGGAGCGTGGAGTTGCGGTTGCGGCGGACGCGGGCGCTCCGACCGAAGCAAGATACCCGGGCAGTAGTTCTATTTTGGTGATATAATTGCATAAATACGTTCGTTCTCCTCAGGAACAAATAGGAGAAGTAATGTAGGAGTTCAGAGGAATAACTACCTGACTCCAATGGAAATCTCCCACGGCATCGAGCTGTTCCTCCGCCTATTTCTTGCATATTTAGTGGTGGAGTTTCTTCTCCGGCCCGCACCTCCGACGAAGGATCGATCCGGGAACGGCTGGCGCTCCGGGCCCCTGGCATACCATGCCTTCACGGCAGGATTGCTGACGTTCCTCTTTACCAGCCTCTGGAACATCACATTCGTCCTGAGAGACCCGTCGTCGCTTCCCGGGCTTCTCCTGCAATTCCGAGACGCGCTGCTGTACGCCTTTGTCCTTGTTACGGTAGCGCATTTCGTCATCGACGGCATGCTGCCCGACCTGGTGGTGGGCATTCGAAAGAGGATGGCCCGCGGGCGAGATCCGGATGATAAGGATGGAATGCCTGAACCTGCAGGGTGGCTTTTTATCGCCCACCTGGCGGTTCTCTTCATCGTTCTGGCGCTGCTCTCTCCACAGACTCCAGCCCCCTACCCGTGCGGCAGCCCGGTCGAGATTATCCGGATCTGGATCGTCGTTACCGCATTCCTTTTGGTCCTTCAGCCCGGCGGGATCCTGGTCGGCAGCGTCATCCGGTTCTGGCGAAAAGATATGGACGCTTCAAGAGAGGACGGACTGGATCACGCGGGCCGTCTGATCGGATATGTCGAGCGGGTCCTGATCGTGACGTTCATCCTGGTGAACGAGTACACGGCCATCGGATTCCTCATAGCAGCAAAGGGGCTTTTCAGGATTAATGACACGAAGAGGTCGGAGTACATCATCGTAGGAACGATGGTGAGCTTCGCGGTTGCGGTCCTTATCGGGGCGGCTGCCGGTTACCTGGTATGCCAGGGCGGGATTGAGCAGCTCATCGGGTATTTGTCGGAGTTCCTTCAACTGTCCAGGATGTGAATTGTCCGATTCAACCTGATCGTGGAGTCGCCGGGCGCGGATGCCTGGAATATACATGAAGATACCTGTGCGTCCCTTTATGAGTAAATATCTACATGAGTTTCATATATAAGTTAAAAGACTCATATTATGATATTATAAGGGAAAATATTCATATCGGATTGCCGACAACAAACCTTGAAGAGGAGGCGACGGTAGCGCCATGACTGAAAGAAAAATTTACGCAGTCCTCACGGGGGATCTGGTCCGTTCCCGCGATATCAAAAGTGCATACGGTGAAGAGTGCATACGCCGCCTGAAGGATACACTGGGAGATATCGGGAAAGACTACATAGCGCCGTTCTCGATATTCCGCGGAGACAGCTTTCAGGGCGTTTCCTCAAACCCGGAGGAAGCGCTCGAGGATGCAGTTCTCCTGCGCCTCAAGCTCATTGCCGGGTTCGACCGCGACAACAGCGCTCTCCGGATGGATGCACGGATTGCAGTCGGGATTGGAACCGCCCGCCACCTGCCGGCAGATGGTTCGGCCGGCGAAGGGGACGGCGAGGCATTCCGGCTCTCCGGCCTCGAGCTGGATGGCATGAAGGAGGCCGGGCGCGGTATCATCGTGAAGACACCCTGGGCGAGCGTCAACACGACGCTGTCGATCTTCTGCAGCGTCCTGGACATGATGATTGACGGGTATACGAAGAGGCAGGCCGAAGCCGTGATGCTGGCGCTCGAGGGGCTCACGCAGAAGGAGATCGGGGGCCGCGTCGGCACAAGCCAGTCCGCGGTGTCCTACCGCCTCAGGGGGACGGGTTACGATGTCATTTTGAAGATCATCGAATGGTATCGGTTGCAGGTCCGGGAACGGATCGAACCCGCGGAAAAGATAGGCGCGTGACGGGGCCGGGCCGTTCGCTACCGTGACGGCCGCAGGAAACATCCCACAACGCCGGCCGTTACGGGCCGCCGCTGCCCCCGCGCTCTTCCCTGACCGATTGAAACTGGATCCGGAAGAGTGATCCCGAAGGAACGGTACAGATCGGTTGTAGGCAGGTTACGCGAAACGACCGCACGAGGCCTCATCATTGCTGCCATCGTGCTCGGCTCCTTTATGGGGGCCCGGACTCGAGCATCGTCATCCTCTCCCTCACCACGGTCTCCCGGCATTTCGATGTGGGGGCCAGCGAGGCTTCCTGGGTCCTGATGATCTACCTGCTTGCCGTCACCGGGCTCTTGATCCCGTTCGGGCGCCTCGGGGACGTGATGGGGAGAAAAACATCTTCGTTGCGGGGTTTGCCCTCTTCACCGCGAGCTCGTTCTTCTGCGGTGCGTCGCCGGGTTTTCTCTGGCTCATCCTGTTCCGTGCCCTGCAGGGGATCGGGGGCGCGATGATCACGGCAACGGGTCCTGCGCTTCTCTTGGTCTCGCTCCCGGAGCAGGTCAGGGGGAGGGCGCTCGGCTACTTCTCCGCGGCAAACGCCCGCGGCCTTGCCGCGGGGTTCGGCCTCGGCGGTGTCATCCTCCACCTCCTCTCGTGGGAGTGGATCTTTTACCTCAACGTGCCGGTGGGGATCTGTGCTGTCGCCATCGCGTATCTCGTTATCCCCGGGATGCCGGTTGGTGTATGACGCAGGGGGAGTTCGATTTTACGGGAGCATTGCTGGCTGTCCTCGCCGCGGGGCTCTTCACCGCCGCGATGCTCAACCGGCTCGTGCTGTCGGGGATGACCTCCCTCGTCCCGATGTACCTTGAGCTGGTCAAAGGGCGCCTTTCCCTGGACCTCCTTGATCGAGATGAAGTAGTTACCGGGCGAGACCTCGACGGGCACGGGGGATCTCGACGGATCCCTGGTTCTACATCCCAACCAGCGAAGCATTCGAGACTCCAGGAACGGTAAACGACCTGCATCATCTCGGCGGATGCGACCTACGGTGCCCGAGAGATTGGTCCGTACACTGAAATCAGGGAATTAGAAGTAGCATCCCGGTCAACCGGAGAGCCCGGAAACACCCCGGGCGGGGAAGGTCAATCCGGTTTTATCCGGAGGTCTACAAGAAGCGCACAGCGGTTGAACGCTTCTCCAACCGGATAGAGGTGGTTAAGAAGATTGTTCAATGATACGAGCGGTATGCGCGCTCATTCCCCGGACCGGTTCTCCCGGCATGCGGCATCATGATTGGGCGGGTATCGGGATGACCCCCCCTACTCGACGGGGCTCTCTATGCGCCGTTTCGCACGATGCCGCACCTAGAGATTGCAACGCATGGACAAAGTCTGCTCTACATCTCTTGCAGACATACATATTCGTATCAAGGTCCAATTCCCCCAGATGATACGTCAGGAAACACCCCTGATCATTGCAGTGGTATAGGCCGCAAGCCATCCCGAAGGCTTTGACAATTCCCTTTTCCAGACGTTGCAGTAACTGTTCTGTCCCTGCGCTTTCTTGCCTGAAACGGTGGAGTGACAGAAGAGAGGCGTGGTTATCGCAGTCAATGGCGTACAGGTATCGTGAAGGCGGAACCGGATCCCAGAGGCCGACTTCCGTAATGCCTATTTTGATGGAGCCGTCGATCCCGTGCATAATCCGGCGGAACTCGTCCTTTCTATGCTCGATTTGGGCTATGGGGGGATTGTCACGATACATTATCGAGAGATTAAGAGGCTTTGAAAGTTCGTTCTGAAGAGATGAAATCAACTCCTCCATGGATCTTCTGATTGCGACCGGTATGGATTTATCACGGACATCGAAAAACACCAGGACGATCGAGAGGGTATTACTCTCGGTTCGACCTCCATCTACGGCGGTTTTGGTGTAAGGCCTCTGAAGGGTTAAACCGCCTTCTTTGCTGATTGCACGCATGTTTTTCAGACTCCGTATTTGAGCGTTCAACGTATGATCCTGATCTTGTGCGGTAATTCTATTTAATATTACCTAATACTAAAAATAAGTATTATTAATAGGTTTCCATACGGTTGCCTCCCCGGATCTCGGGGATTGTAATATTATATTTAATTATTTCTCTTATGAATAAATTCTAACTTATATCTGTTGTGCAATGTCGGGTGGGGAACCGGCATGCCGTTGCGGGTTTCGTACGTATCGCCGGCTAAATTGAAACCATTGTCTTTGTGGACTACCCGGCGGGAAGGCCGCGGCGAAGGGGGCTGCACTGCAGCCGCCAGTGAGTGTCGACGAGATGGATGCTGTCGGAGAACCGGCCGTGTGCCGGCTATCGAGTCGGGAAAAAAAGCGCTGGTGGATATTTTCAAGGGGTAGACGAGTTCACCGCCGTCTGCCTTACTGTCACCCGATAAGGTGTTTCTTCTCCGCGAGTGACTGGACATAAAACAGAGCGAACTGTGACAGTCCGAAGCATACGAGAACAACGGCAAGTATGAGACCTTGAATCAGGTTTTTGATAAGCATCGATAGGCCGAAGGTGATCATCAAGGCGACCGTAAGCAGTGCCAGAGCAAGCAGCACAATCATCAGCAGGAGATCTTTTCCTTTCGGTTTCGGGGTGGGCTCCGCGGACTTTGGTTTTGGCCAAATGAGGATGTAAAGAAGATGAAATCCTCCGAGGATGACGAAACCTCCTATAAAGAGAATCAGAAACTCAACAATCGTGTCAGGAACAATGATAGCAAATGCCCCGACCGCAACGAACACCATCCCCACAAAGAAGAAGATCCAGTTACGTTTGAACGCGAACGTCATCATAGTGCCGCTGACCAGAGCCTGAACACCAAGCAGCACTATCAGGGCGCCATGCATGGCGCTTGTAGCATACGGCAATAGTCCGAGGTTCACCGGAACCAGCAGGCAGCCGAGAACCAGCATATAGAGACCGAACTGCATTCCCATGATGGTATAAAGGGATGCGCCCGGAGTGTTTGTGGAGATTTCGGACCCGGCGTGAAGTCGATGCACCTTCTGTAGCATAGAGGCGAGGTAGTACAGGGCAATGCCGAAGAGCAGAGCGACCACCGCCATAATATCGGTCGAAATGAGGAACGGCCGGTAAATCTGTGCTGCAATCAAGACTGCAATCAGAATCTCCAGGATGGAGACTGCTGCACCGCTGACGGTAAGGTGGGTAACTACTCCGTCATCGAGTGTGTTCCGGAACCGATGCACCTCATCTGCAGAAACCAGTTGCAACAGCAGCAAACTACTGCCGGCTCCGAGGATGATCATCACCAGAACCTTTGGGGTGTCGCCAAGAACTCCCGGAATAAAACAGGTGGCAAAACCAATTGCGGTGATGATGACCCCTGAAATGAGTCCCGGCCACGATCTCTTCAATGATCCGATCGGGGTTTTTCCTATCGTTTGCAGCTGCAGGCCGAACATAATCAGAAGGAGACCGTACACGCCATCCTCATAGTAGGGCAGTGCCCCTGCAGCCACCGAAAAGAGCACGGTACTGAGGGCGAGCATTATCAGGCCAATGGCCAGGAGATGAGTCACTTCCAGGGAGATGCCCGTCTCTTCTAAAATTTTCATATTTTTCCTATCCGTTGTATTGTGTTGTGACGCTACCTTTTTAAACTATGAGTATTCTCCGTCATCATGACCGGGCGTGGGCAGATCGCGGTTGTCAGACACGTCCCCCTGTGTCGAAGAAATGGATCGAGCATCACAAAGAATTGCCCGAAGTCGTCCCGCGCCTTCTGGTTGTCCGGCTGCGGCATATATGCCGTCAAAGCCGCGGATGCTCCGGGGGTATCCGTTCGGACGGGATATAGCCGGCAGGAGCGCTGGAACGCCGACGGTCTTCTTCCGGGATATGCCGGATCACCTGCCGGTACGGTGCCGGGCAGGTCCTGCATGGGAGAGAACGATGAAGAGGAGGGAAGCGGGTTGGCCGGCGGTACTCTTTACATTAACCGATACCATATGGGAATGTTTATATTTAATGGTACCAGAAATATTCTGGTCCTTTGAAATGCAGCGATTACTGCAATATCCTGGAGTTAATGCCCGGAAACTCCCCTCTTCCTCCAAGAGTTGCAGTTTCGGTATGAGCATTGTAACCAGGATCTTGATGATCGTAGCCAGGTGTTAACTGGATATAGTTGCGTGGCGTATACTGAGTTATCACCAACGTTTAAGTTGCCATGCCGCAGATTGAGACCGTCCCCAAAATCTGTTTTGTCTGCCATAAATCATCGAAACAGATAAACAGTGCACCCTCTACGCATCCCGTTACGGCAGGGACATCGGGAATAGTGGAGCTTGAGGGTCGTCCAAAGGAACTGACAACGGACATTCTTAAAAACCAACTTGAAGTATGTCCACATTGCGGATACATTGCAAAAGACATCGGGGAGAAAACAGCAATCACCAAAGACTTCCTGCAGTCTCCTGATTACTGCGATCTCCAGAATCCGGATATCCCCCCGTTAGCTTCACGGTATATACGTGCTGCACGTATCCAGCTGGAGGAGAACAATCCGGAAAAAGCCATAGACTATTATCTCCGGGCCGCATGGTCCGCTGA
>Ga0208041_1000411_pt1 | contig 43473 bp, 38 predicted proteins | sample AD_SCU002_MetaG_FD_184453 | JGI IMG/M metagenome (GOLD analysis project Ga0208041, IMG submission 184453) | Active sludge microbial communities of municipal wastewater-treating anaerobic digesters from China - AD_SCU002_MetaG (SPAdes) (version 2) | ecosystem: Engineered > Bioreactor > Anaerobic...
TAGCAATATATATTTTAATAGTCTTGTTATTTAATATTAAAATATACATTACATTAATTATCTTTCGGTGTCATTTTATTTGAGGCAACCACTTGCGCTTCGGTGTCATTTTTGATGAGTCAATGCGTCCTCTTGATTTTTTTAAATTTTTGTTTTATATTGTAATACAATGCCTGTGTTATTGAATCGTAAAAATATATTTAATTTTTTCATAGGGATTTTTATTCTTATTTTTATTGGCTCAGTGGCATTTGCTGAAGGAACAGGCGGAATAGTTCCATGCAAAGGCATGGAATGTAAATTCGAGGATTTGTTTACTTTAATGCAAAATTTTGCCAAAGTTGCACTTCCAGTTATTAATACAGTTGCTATTGGCTTAATAACCTGGGCAGGAATTCAAATGATTACTGCCGGAGATGATGCCAATAAATTTAAGAATGCACAAAAGATTATATGGGCAGTAGCAATTGGAATTATAATTATTTATGGAGCAAAATTTTTAATAACAAGCTTTGTTCAGGGGCTGACCGGAAAAACCGTTTGGTTCGAACAAAAAACAGAAAATATATATAATAATGATCAATAAGCCCCGTTAGCTCAGTTGGTAGAGCAGGAAGCTCTTAACTTCAAGGTCGTGGGTTCAAGTCCCTCACGGGGCACATAGAAAAATAAAGAAAAAACATATGTTAACAACAGAAGAAAAGTTACAAATAATAAAGAAATACAACATTCACGAAACAGACACAGGTTCTGCTGAGGTTCAAGTTGCTCTTTTAACAGAAGAAATTCAAAGATTATTAGAGCATTTGAAGGAAAATAAGGAAGATAACCATTCAAGAAGAGGACTTTTAAAGATGGTTTCTAAAAGAAGGAAGCTTTTAAGGTATCTACAAAGCAGAGACGAAAAGAAATATAATGAACTTGTAAAAAAATTAGGTCTATAACATTTAAGGCCTTTTTTATAATCTTTTAATATGGAAAGTAAAATTTTTAATTTAGAAATAAACAATAAACCATTAACTGTTACCATCAATGATTTTGCAGAAAGAGCCAATGGGTCTGTTTTTGTAAGATTTGGTGAAACAACTGTACTTGCGACATGTGTGATGGGTGAAAATGATGTAGATGGAATCGATTATTTCCCTTTAAGCGTAAACTATGAAGAAAAGTTTTATGCAGGAGGAAAAATATTTGGTTCAAGATTTACAAGAAGAGAAGGAAAACCATCTGATGAATCTGTTTTAACATCAAGGTTGATAGATAGAACCCTAAGACCTCTTTTTGATAAGGATATAAAAAAAGAAGTAGGTATCACAATTACTCTTTTGTCTTGGGATGGAGAAACCGATCCAGCGATAATGGGTATTTTTGCTGCCTCACTTTCCCTTCTAATATCAGACATACCTTGGAATGGACCAGTTGCAGGAGTTAGAATTGGAGGAAATGAGCAAAATCTAATTGCATTTCCTAACTATGAGCAGAAAAATGGAATTGATTTAATTGTTTCAGGATTAAAAGATAAGGACAATTCTGTAATATTTAATATGTTTGAAGCTCAGCTTCACGAAAAAACTGAGGATACTATTCTAGATGTAGTTTCGTTTGCAAAAGGATATGTTGAAAAACTTTTAGATTTTCAACTTGATATACAAAAACAAGTAGGTAAAGAAAAGAAAGTACTTAAATCAAAAGAGAGAAAAGAGGGAGTTGAGAGTGATATATTGAATGCTTTTGGAGCTAGATTTGAAAAAGAAATTGACAGTCATAATTTAACTAGTGAAATTAAGGCCTATCTTAAAGGAAAATATGCAGATTCAGAATCTGTAAATTACGGTATGAATTTTATTGAAAGTGTTATTGAAAAAACACTTCACACTCTTGTGCTTGAAAAAGAACAAAGACCAGATGGCAGAGGCTTAGATGAGATAAGAAACTTATTTGCAGATGTTAGCTATTTACCAAGAGTGCATGGTTCAGGAGTTTTTGTACGTGGACAAACAAAAGCTTTGTCTGTTTTAACACTAGGGGGTCCTGGAGAAGAAAAAATACTCGAAGGTGTTGAATTTGATGGTAAAAAAAGATTTATGCATCATTATAATTTCCCTCCTTTTTCAGTCGGAGATCCAAGGCCAAGCAGAGGTCCTGGAAGAAGAGAAATTGGACATGGAAGATTAGGAGAAAAAGCACTTGAGCCAGTTATACCTGATTTTGATAGCTTTCCTTATACTATAAGAGTTGTATCTGAAGTATTATCTTCAAATGGATCCTCATCACAAGCATCTACTTGTGCTGCTTGTTTAGCTCTTATGGATGGAGGTGTTCCTATTAAAAACATGGTAGCAGGAATTGCTATGGGAATTATTGTTGATTTAGACAATAGTAAACCTGTTAAAGATAGAAAATACAAAGTTTTGACAGATATTCAAGGGCCAGAAGATCATTATGGAGACATGGATTTTAAAGTTGCAGGAACAAATAATGGAGTTACCGCTCTTCAAATGGATGTTAAGTTTGATGGAATAACAGAAGAAATACTTAAACTAGGTCTTGAAAAGGCCAAGTTGGCCAGATTTAAAATTCTAGACGTTATGCGTGCAGTTATTTCTGAACCTAGAGCAGATTTAAGCCCATATGCGCCAAGAGTTACAATGATAACTATTAGTCCAGAAAAAATAGGAGATGTAATTGGGCCTCAAGGAAAGGTAATAAACAAAATTATTGATGAGTGTGATGTAACAATTGAAATTGAGGATGACGGAAAGATATATATCACTTCAAAAAATAAAGAAGGAATGGATAGAGCTATTAAATCAATTGAGGCTTTAACAGAAGAAGCAAAAATAGGTAAAATATATACAGGAACAGTTAAAAAGATATTAGACTTCGGAGCAATTGTGGAAATTCTTCCTGGACAAGAAGGAATGATCCATATTTCTGAATTAGACAACAAAAGAGTTGCAAAAGTTTCAGATGTTGTTAAAATAGGAGATAGAGTAGATGTTAAAGTACTCTCATTTGGAGAACAAGGAAAAATTAGTCTTTCACTTAAACAAGCAAAAAATGGACAGTCCAGGGTCACAAGTCAAAACCAATAAAGAGGAGGAATTATGTTTCGATAGGGAGGCCATAAGAACAATGGCTAAAGATATCAGATCTCTTCAAGAATCAAACACTTCAGAACAAAAAGAAGTGTTTTTGGCTACTCAAGAACAAGAAAAAGAAATAAAAAAAGTTGATTTTCACATTGAGGAACATAAGGAAAATGAAAAGGTAGCAAAGGAAAAACAAAAAATAAAGAATATTATCAAGGTTTTGGATTCGATGGTCCCAAACAACACTATTTTAGGCAATAAAATAGATGTTGCTCAGGAAAATGAAGATGATACTACAATTGAAATAAAAACAGATTTAAAAGAAGAGGTTTTATCTAAAGAAAAAGAAGATGGAATAACTCCTATTGAGAATCAACTCATACCTGTTTCAGAAATAATTTCTGAGGAAGCTCAGAGCAGTATGCAAGGGGGGGATTTGGAGGCTGAAAAAACGAATATATCACCTTCTGACGAGAGACAATCTGTTCCAGAAACGATTCCCGAAGAAGCAAAAAGTTCGGCTGAGCCTAATATGAGTATTAAGGAGTCTGCTTTAATGTCCGAAAAAAAAGAAGAAGATAGCATTGAAACAAAACAAAGCATTCAAGGAGAGGTAGAAAATATTTTAGAAACATTAAAGCCTATCTTAAGCGATTCTCAAACAGAAGAGAAGGTTAAGGAAGAGGTTTTAGAAGAGGAAAAAGCAGATGGTCAAATATTTGAAGAATTAAAGGATCTAGATGTAGAAAATGAGGAAGAAATTGCAGTTAAGGAAGAAGAAATAATAGAAGAAGTATATGAGCAGACTAATGAGGATAAAATGAAAGAAATTGAGGAAAAGATACAAGAAATTCAAGATAAGGTAAAAGAGTTTAAAGAGAATAATATACCATTTGAAAAAAATATCGAGCAAGCGCTTATTCAAATAGAAAATATTAAAACAGAAATAAAAAATATAAGAAAGGAGGAAAGATTTGTTAATAGTAAAAAAGGAGAGTTAGAGGCTAAAGAAAATAAAGTGGATATTGAAGAGAGAAGATCAATCGAAAAACAAAGATGGGAAATTGAAAAAGAAAGGGATCTTTTAGAACAAAAAAGGTATTCAAAAGAAGATGAATTTAAGTCTGTAAAACTTCAATTAAAAGAAATTCAACTAAAATCCGAAGAAATCAAAAAGAAAATTAGTGAACTAAATAAAGAAATAGATGATTTGCAAAAACAAAAACAAAACATTGTTCTTTTAAAGCAGAAGAAAACTTTGTTAGAGCAGCTTAGTAAATTAAGTAATATATATGAAGAAGCAAAAGAAAGCTTGTTTAAGAACAATGCTGAAAAAGAGGCTGCAAACCAGGAGTATGAAAATATTATTAAACTAGAAAAAAATATAGAAGCAGAGATAATAGACAATGAAAAAAGAAATTCAGAAACAGAGGATATCATCGAAAAAAGAAAATTAGAAGACGAGAGAAGAGAAAAAGAAAGTAAAAGAAGAGATATTGAAAGACAAAGATGGGAAAGCGAGGACAAAATAAAAGAAGTAAGAGAGAAAAGAGAAAAGATAAAAGAGGATTACAGAAAATTAACTCAAGAAAAAGAAGAATTAGAAAAGCAAATTGAGGAAATAGAAAAGCAAATTATATGAAAAAGCCTTCCACATTTTCAAAAATTATAATAAGATTATTTTGGTTCATTATTTTTATAGCTTTTATATTAGCTATAGCTTCATTAATTAGATTAATAATTTTGTAAAAGTATGTTTGATAAAGAATTTATTGAAAAGCAAAAAGTTAGGTTAGAAAAAGAAAAGGAAGAATTAGAAAGACTTCTTTCTGGTTTTGCGTCTAAAGACGAACAAAGCAGTAATGACTGGAATACTAAATATCCCGACATAGCCCCTGATGAACGTGATCCAGAAGACGCTGCTGATGAAGTTGAAGAGTATGTTGATTTGCTTCCACAAGAGTATACATTAGAAATTAAGTTAAAAAATGTTAATGAGGCATTGGACAAAGTAAAAAACGGCACATATGGAATATGTGAGAATTGTAAAAAGGAAATGACCAAAGAAAGACTCGAGGCAAATCCATCTGCAAAAAAATGTTTAGATTGTATCGAATAAAATTAAAAAGCCCTTGCGAGGGCTTTTTTTAATAGGAAACTTTTGTTCCAACTTTATATTTTGCCAAAGGGTTTGTTGCTCCCCTTACATCAAAGTGTAAGTGTGAACCATCTCCTCCAAGAGAAATACAAAGTCCTGTGTTACCCATGTATCCGATAACCTGTCCCTGAGCAACTTGCTGGCCAGGAGTAACAGTCCAGTAAGATAAGTGGCCGTAATATGTTACAACTCCATTAGGGTGCAAAATTGTAACATAATTACCAGATGGCCAAGCATATTTTGCTGTTTGAACTACACCTGCAGCAGCAGCAACAATAGGACTTCCTTTGCTATTAGCGATATCAATTGCATTATAATAGTGTAGACCATTTGTGATAATTCCTTTTGCTGGAGATATAAAGTAGTTAGATGCGATATTTATATAACCTTTTGTTGTGCTCGGAGTGGTGTTTACTATTTTTGGCATTTTACCATTTGGAATAAATAAGATATCTCCTACATATATATCGCTAGCATTTGAAAGCTCATTAAAAGCAATTATTTCATTAGAAGTTGATTGATATTTCTTCGCAATAGAAGAAACAGTGTCTCCTCTTTCTACCATGTGTAAAAGTCCTTCGGTTGGTAAAATTATTAGTTTTTGACCTGGTTTAATAACAGTATTTTTGTTAATCTCGTTTGCAAGAAGAACTGTTTCGAGCGAAATATTATATTTTTCAGCAATGCTTAATAATGTTTCCCCTTCTTTTACTAAATGGTAGATAATATCTTTTTTTAGTTTTTCTTCATCTGTTTGGGTAAATTTTGTTCCAAAACTAATATTATTTACAAAGAGTGGAGAATTAATTGAAGATAGAACGATTCCATCTTCAATATTTATATCCTTAATAGGAGCCATTATCTCTGGCTCTAAACTAACAAAAGCCTTTTCAGGCAATTCTATTATTCTTTTGCTACTTGCAGCCGAAATATTAAAACTAGCGATGATTATACCCGCTAATAATAAAACTAATACTCTTTTTTTACGGAAAAATTTATAAATTTTCCTTTTAATCAATGAATTTTGCCCACGGGGGGAAAAATCTTCTTTAGTACTAATATTTTTATTACTTACTAATTATTAACAGATTAATTTTAACAGAATTCAGCCTTAAATGTCAAGCAAAATATAGGTTTTTTATCATTTTTGTGCTAATATAATTTAAACAAAAAATATGAGTAATTTAGAAGAAATTAGAAAAATTTTAGATAAGTATGAAATTCATCCTAAAAAGTCTTTGGGGCAAAATTTTTTAATTGATCAAAACATAATTAATAAAATTGTTGCGGTTACGCAAATTCAAAAGGAAGACAATATTTTAGAAATAGGCCCAGGATTGGGACTTATAACAAAAGAGCTTGATAAACACTCAAAATCAGTTTTGGCAATTGAAAAAGATACTTTGTTTACTAAAATTTTAAATGAATCTAATTTTAAAAATACAAGAGTTATCGAGGCCGATATTTTAGAATATATTAAAAAGAACGATATATCTAATTATAAAATAATTGCTAATATTCCCTACTATTTAACTTCTAATTTAATTAGAAATCTTTTAGAAACACCTAATCAACCAAAAGAGATGTATCTTGTGATGCAAAAAGAGGTTGCAGAAAGAATGTGCGAAGAAAGAGGCAATATCTTATCTATTTCTGTTAAATACTACGCAGATGCTAAAATTTGTTTTAGTATTTCTAGAAATTCTTTTTGGCCAAGTCCAAAAGTGGATAGTGCTTTAATTAGGATAATTCCTAAGAAAAAATATGAAGAAAGCGACAAATTCTTTTTTAAGGTTATTAAAGCTGGTTTTTCTTCGCCAAGGAAAAAATTAATTAATAATTTATCTCAAGGACTAAAAATTAGTAAAGAAGAATTAGAAAATATATTTATTAAAAATAATATTTCTAAAGATATTAGAGCAGAAAATTTATTAATTGAAGATTGGAACAAATTAGTATATAATTTCAGTAATGAAAATATATATTAAATTTTTTTTGTTATTTATATTAATTTCCATGGGCTTGGGAGTATCTTCTGATTTTGTTTTAGCAGGTTGTAAAACATATACATACACATATAATATTTATAAATGTTCTGGCGGTTGTGGAGACGCAAAAATAATAAAAGAAACTTGGGTTGGATGGGAATGTTGCAGATGTACTGAGCATGGTATATGTCCTAAAATACCTGATAGGTATCCTTATCTTAGTTCAGAAGTAATTGTATCGGTTGCAGAGCCTTGGCAGGTTTGTGTAGGAGGATCATATTATGAGCGTCCTAAAAGTAAGTGTGGAAGCAGTTCCACTTCAGGAACAAAGCCATATTTTGTATGTAGTGGAAATTGTTTAGATAATGTTTCTGGATTGAGATATTATAGTAATCCAAATTATCCAAAAAATCCGGAGCTAACAATAGATGGTTCTGAAGATTATCCTCAAACATGTTCTGAAAATATTACAAGTAATTGTATAGAGCCTAGTAACGATTCGACTAATGTGAAATCTCCGCTTAAGATTGATTGGGATGAAAATGCTTATTGGCAAAAAAGTGGAAGTTGTGGTAATTTTGGGTGCCCCGAAGGTATTACTGCCATAGGTCCACAATCATATAAATTGAGTCTTAAGGTAAGTGAAGAAGTAGACAATAAAGTTGTTAATTTAGTAAATCCTCCAACAAAGGCAGATAGCGAAACTTTTAGTGATTATATTTCTAAAAACTTTGATCAGGATACAAATGAGATTAAGGAAGGTTATTTCTATAAAGTTCTTAATACTGATAGTCAGCCAAATTACATAGACAAGGGAACTTATAGATCTTCTGAATATAATTTTAGAGTAGATCATAACCCTTGTTGGCTAAAAAGCGGCCAAGAATACGATTTAACAATACAAACATGTTGTAAGGCTGATGGAACAGAATGTAATTCTGGATCAAACTTTAAATTTACAACTGCCTATGCTCCTGAACTAAAGTCACCTGAAGACTTAGATTGGGAAGGTTCTAATTATTCTGCATGGAATGCATGGCCTCAAATAGATAGTATAGATAAGCTTCCATTAAATAATGCGGATTATGAGCCATTTGATTGGGCTCTGCAAGCGCCAACCTCTGGCTTAAAAGTAACGCCACCTGTACTTCTAGATTGGTGTGATGTAGATTCTGGGAGATTAGAAAAAAGAGGAACTAATTCTTATAGTATTTTACCTAAAATATTTGAAACAAATCCAGAAACAAATGAAACAAAAAAAGTTTGTGCTTTTAACAAAGGTATAACAGATGAACTTTGCTATCACATTTCTAACCCTGTAACATTGAATTTATTTAGTGAATATTCAGATATAGATAATTACATGTTTATAAAAAACAGCAGGCATTCTTGGAAAGTGAGAGGGTGTCCTACAGTAATGGCAGGTATTTGTTCCACTAGACCATATAGTCAAGAATGGTATTTTGAAACAAGTGATGCCGATCTTGGGGAAAGCACGAATATTGTTCCAGCCGATGGTTCTTTTGTTGGGCTTCCAGTAAATATTTCTTGGGTTAATCCTTATGGGTATGTTTCAAGTATTTTTGAGTTTTATAAAAACGGAGCATTAATTGAAACAAAGGAATTATCTGCTTCAGGTATTTCATACAATGATTTAGATTTAAAAACAACTTATTCTTGGAGATTCAAAAATTGTACTGACAGATATTATAAGAATTGCGATGATTGGTCTCAATTGTATAAATTCACTATAACGGGTAATCCTCCTGAATTAATTTCACCTAGCGGAGAAGTTATTCCTCCACTTAATTTTAAATGGAATAGCGTTCCTGGAGCTAGGTCATATATTTTTAAACTAGAGGGTGGGGGCATTAATAAGGAAATTAAAATAAGATGGGATAATTTGAAATTAGAATATTCAGAAGACCTTCCTTTTAAGGTAAATACTGATTATAATTGGCAAGTTAAAACTTGTGCTGACATTGAGGGTAACAAATGCGGGGATTATAGCAATACATTAAGTTTCAAAGTAAAGTTAGATGCTCCTACGGGACTAGAGCCTGAAAACAAGACTTTGTCTTTATATGAGGACAGAGGATCTAATTTAAAATGGGGTGAAGTTAATCAAATAAAAACATATCAAATAAGTTTTGATTATACAAAGGGTGAGGAAGAAACTTCTAAATTTTGTGAAAGTTTAGATAAAAAAGAAAATATTATAAATAGCAATGAATATTTTTTCTCTCCACAATGTTTGGGAACCTATACATGGAAAGTAAGGTCTTGTTTTTCAGATAAATGTGATGATGGTACTTTTAGTGAATGGAGTGAATCTAAAAATTTTACAATATTTCAAAATATTAATCCTGAAACAAGAGAAAAAGTTTCGGAAACGAATAACAACACGAAAAGTATTGTTCCTTGTGGAAGGCCACTTGACGATCCAGAAACTCCTTGGAACGAAAGAGAGTCTTGTACAATTTCTCATCTTTTAATTATTTTACGAAATATCATTGATTTTGCATTAGGAAGACTTGTTCCTTTAATTATAGCTGGAAGTGTAGTCTATTCTGGAATTAAGTTTTTTACTGCTCTTGGAAATCCAAAGGTAATTGTTCAAATAAAGGATTTGTGGAAATATATTGGATTAGGATTACTTATTATCATTTTCTCCATAACAGCTATTGATTTTGTTTTAACTTTTGTTGGCTATAATGTTGGCGTATTTGGAAACTTTTTAAAATAAATAATTATATGGAAAAAAATAAAAACGAGAGAACAAAATATATATCAATATGCATTGCCTGTATAATTTTACTATCAGGTGTACTTTACTTTAGAATAAATGCTTTAACTAATATTGACATTAACAATTCTGTTAGTAAAATTAGTTTTCCCAAAGAGTTAACAAATCTTACATTGCCTTATGAAATAAAAGCTACAGGCTATGAAACATTCGAAACAGAAGATAAAGATTTCAAAATTACATTTCCTAATAATTGGGATTTAAAAAATGGAAAAAGTCTGCTAAATGCAATGAGTGGTGGAGCTAGTAAGGCTGGGATAGAAACTGTATTTGTAGTTTACAAAATATCTGGAGTAAGCGGAAATATTAGTTTTTTAGTTGTTGAAGAAACCGACAAAACAGATCTAAAAGAAATTTTAAGTTTAATGGGCATTAAAGTAGAGTTAGAGGAAGAAAAGGATGCGTCAAGTGAAGAAAACAAAGATGACGATGTTGTGGTTGGGGAAGATATCGAGAATTCAAACGAGGAGGAGGAATCTTTTACAAATGCTACGATTATTGAAAAAGCAGAAGACGCTTTGCTCTTAGAAATAATCTCAAAACAAAAAGAGGGGACACCCGTCCATTCTTATATCAAAACAATAACTTTGAATAATAAAAGTTACATAGCTTCTTTGATAACACTTGAAGCTTGCTGGGAGTCGGAAAAAGAAGGTTTTGTAGAAATACTTAATTCAATTGAAGTAAGTAAATAAAAAAAGGTTTGGCTTGGTAAGTTAACTTTATGTGGAATTTGCATGGACATTTTGCTAGGTGGAGAAATTTCAAAATGAAATGTTACTATTAAATAAAAAAGGATAATTAATTTGATTGTCCTAAATGTTGTATATCCAAAATATTGTGGCTTGTAGGTTTTTTAGACTATCTAGAGTGTAACACATTCATTCTCAAAACAAAGGGAATAAAAAAAGATTTTCAGTGAATCAACTGTACGTTGTTATCAGAGAAAATCTTTAATATCTCTTCAGGAGGGTCTGCGTAAGCCTCGACGCCGTATTTATACGGAGTTTCTTTCCACTCCGTAAAATCTCCTCCAGTAGTTGCAATGAAGGAGGGCTCGTATATTATTGGATCGCCGGGCTTTTCCTGGGACCAGCAGACTACTGGTCCTGCGTAGAAACTTTCGCCCGTGGAATCCTCCAGTCCAAAATACAGCACGCCCCCTTCGTCAAAAGCTTTACCTTCTGTCAGTATTACTTTTTCCGGGCTCCACCTGAGATCACCCTTGCTACCCTTTATGTAGAGAAGAATGAAATCCGAAGTCCTTTTCCACGTTTTCGCATCTTTTGTTGCAGACATCATTGTCTGATCCAGCAGATGCTGTGCGTGGCTTTCATCAAAAACTGTCGGATCTACCGAAGCAGATGGCACGTCATTTGAAGAGGTTGGTACATTTACAGAGGATGGAGAAACAATTATTTCACTGTTGTTCATTGTCGATGCACCCATGGCAATCAATATAATTGCCACCACTCCAATGGCGATGATGCCTATTGGAACTTTGTTCTTTGAAACAGTAGTTGCTGTCATCTTAAGCCTCCCTTTTTAGGGACTGTTTGAAGTATAACATTTTTTAAAAATTTGTCAAGTATATACTCTTTTTAAAAAACGATGTATAATATTTTTAATCATGAAAAACAAATATATCACTTCTATTTTATTGTTTATATCATTGTTTTTGGTACTAGGCACAACAAGTGTTTTGGCATATGAATTAGAATGGCCAAACTCTCCTGGAGGAACAAGTATTGGAGAAGGGACAAAAATAACAACTCTTGTAAGATATATATATGAATGGGGGGTCTCAATAGGAATCTTGCTTGCTTTTGTAGCAATTGTTGTTGCTGGTTTTACTTACATGACCTCTACTGGTAATGCTAATAAAATTAAAGAAGCTCAAGATAACATTAAAGATGCTTTTATTGGATTAGCACTCCTTTTATCAAGTTGGCTTATATTAAATACTATTAATCCTTCATTAACTAATCTTGTTGTACCTAATATTGAGTATGATATGGAATTAGGTGAATCTGGGTTTAAACCAGCAGACTTACCTAAGGGACAATGTACAAAAGTTGTGTTTTGGGAGGAAAAAAACTTTACTGGTAAAAAACGCGAAATAGTCAATTTCTTAGACAAAGAAACACCTTTTTCATTTGATAACGCTTTTCTTGGACCTGCCGGAGAAATTATAAAATACGTGACAGACTTTAATCCGAAATCATACATAGCTTATAGAGAAATGAGGACGGTTGAAGGCGAAAAAGAAATTGATGAAAAGCTATGTGAGCTATATCAAGCAGAAGATAAGACTAAACTATATTGCGAGGGTGGTTTTATAAAAGACGATTCGTGTATCGTCGAATTGTATGGAGCTAGCCCTTCTTGGGATTTAATAAATCCATGTGGAGATAAATTATTGTCTATCCCTGGAGCTGTGGGTAATGTTGACAGAATGCTTGCTAATCCTAATGAAAGTTTGGATTGTTATAAAATAATAAAAGGAGATGATGAATAGTATGTTTAATATTATAAAAAAATATAAAGCACTCATTTTAATATTTTTTGCTATCTTATCATTTGCAATGCTAGTACCTCAGAGTACACATGCCTTTATTGGTACTGGAATTTTTGACTATTTTGATTCAGCATTAGGCGCAATTGAAGAGACATCAGGCCCCGTAGTAGAATCTTTTTTCGTAGTTCTAGTTTTGTATTGTGTGGGATGGATTACAATGTCTTTAAGTAGTATAGGTGTTGATTATTTGCTCCAAGATCCAAATAATCTTCTAAGTCTTGGAGGAAATGAGATTGTAATAGCTGGATGGAATTTTACTTCTGGCTTAGCTAATTTAATCATAATTGTTCTATTTGTTGTTGTTGCACTTTCCTATATTATGAAGTGGAATAAGTTTGAGCCTAAAAAAGCAATTATTAGATTAATTGTGGCAGCTCTTTTGGTAAATTTCAGTTTTTTATTCTGTCAGATACTTGTTGATGTTTCTAATATTTTGATGGATTCTTTTACTAATTTTACTGCAGAAGATGGAAAAATAGCTGGAGCTTTAGTAAAGCAGGCTATGACAGCTTCTGGCGATCAAATAGCCTCAATCATCACTTACTTAGTTGGATTAACTTTGTCTGGAATGACTGTAGTTCTTGGTCCAGTGGTACAAGCAGGAGCTGTTACATTACTTGGAGTAATGCTTTTACCAAACGTTTTAACATTTTTTGTTCAATTAGGAATAAGTTTTATTTTATCTTCTGTTTTCTTTATATATTTTACAGTGCTTCTTTTAAGAATCGCAGTTGTTCAAATATTTACTATAATTTCACCCCTTGCAGTGCTTTGTTTTGTGCTTCCTCAAACTAAAAAAATGGGAGAACAGTGGCTAAATAGTTTAATTCACTGGAGCATGTTTACTGTGCCACTAACATTTTTCTTAATGCTTGCAACGTATATATTAAAAAAACCTGCTGAAATGTCTTTGGCAGGATTAGGAAAAGAGGCCGGTGGTTTTATATTTTTTAATTTAGATGACTTAGGAACAATGTTTGCTACATATTTTTTACTAGCAATATTCCTCATAATGGCTTTAATCATTTCTAAGAAAATGGTACCAAAAGAGGTTACAGAGATAGTAAACGAAGCCAAGAGTCAATCAAAGTATTTCCTATCTCCTGCTGCTAAAATTGGTAAATCTATGGGATATGCAGTAAAAAATGATATGCAAAAAAGAGCGACAGGACTTGTGGCTAGAGGAGATGCTTTGCCTGAGATGAGCCGCGACAATACTCTAACTGATAACGCTATAAGGCTAGCCACTAGACCTGCTTCAATATTTAGAAAATGGACTAAAGCTCCTACAGCAGCAGAAGATCATGCTAAAATTGTACAAGAAGAAGCAAAAGCATTTAGCGATAAAACATCTGCCGAAGATTTAGATAATGAAATGAATAAAAATATTGTTACTGGAAGTTCTAGACAACAGCTAGCCATGATATCTAAAATGACTTCGGCTGAAATAGGAAAATATTTAGCTAAGGCAAATGCTAAACAAGAAGAAAAGCTATTTAATTTAGTAAAAACACTTGGGGATAAAGGCACTCAAGAAAAGGTTATGAAATCTTCTATAATGGGTGATCAAAATGATGAAAGGAGGTTAATGAGTTTGGGTGGGCCTATTAGTCAAGGGTATGATACTAAGCTAGAAGAGGTTATTGCTAAATCAACAGGAGAAAAAGCACTTGATATTAGCGTAAAAGCTATTGAAAATTCTTCTGCAATAAGAGAGGCTATAGCAAAACACTGGACCGGAAATGAGTTTGGGGCAAGAGGAAAGAAAGATAATGAATTTATTGGTGCGGTAAATAGAAATTACAATGATTTCTTTAATAACGCTAATGCTTCTTTAAAGAAATATTTTACATCTGGATCATGTCCTTATTGTCCTCAACCTTCACAACCTCAAAGACAGATATTTTCTGATGGAACTCGCCAAACAACATTGAGTGATTTTGCTCCCGAACCTGCTCAGGGAAGAGATGCGGGCAATCAAGAATCTAGGGGGGGTAGTGGATCAACAGGCGAGCCAGGAAGTGGTCGCCAAAATAGGCCATAAAAAAAAGCCGTAAAATTAAAAATAATTTACGGCTGTTCCTTCTCCTTTTTAGGAGAAATAACTTGCTGAGAATCAATGAAAGCACTAAGTGCTTTTTTGATTTGCTCCTCAGTGAGAGTGTGTGCCTGCTGGCCATTTAAATTCCGGCCATCGTGATCGCCATGCCAATAGAAGTAATTTGCTTGGTCCGGTCCCATTTTTTCAGTGACTACTGGCAATGAAGGCGGAATGCCATTCTTCTTGCAAACCTCAGAAACCATGTTTATTTTTTGCGCCTCTGCTTCTGCAAGCTTCCGTATCTTCTCCGCTTCTGCTTCTGCCTCAATAATTATTGCTTGCCTCTTTTTTTCTGCAACGTACAGCATTTGAGAGGCTTCTTCTGCAGATCTATCCTTGAGATTAATATCAAGGACTGCGAAATTTGATATTTCGAATCCTAGATCATCTATCTTAATAAAACATCTTGTTACTCCTCCTTCATTTCGTTTTTTTACATCTATCTTTACATTTGTTATTTCGGTATAATCAACCATTAAGTAATCGAAGAATTTTTTTCCGAGCATTGCTCTTTCATTTTTAATAGCTTTCTGATTATCTTTATTTCCAGTAGAACGATTACCAATCAATTCATCTACTTCGAAATCTCTTACAAAGGTACGGAAAGCAGCCCATAGAAATTCTTCAAGTCTACCATAAGGATCTCGATTGTTTAGGAACGTATAGATATTACTAACTCTTAGTGTTGCCACGATTACTGCATAGATTTGTATTCTGTCCTTGGCCTCCATTTCATTGAAGGACATTGCATAGTTTGTTGTTTTGAGATCTATTCTCGACGTTCGCTTAATTGTTTTTTCTATTCTATACTGCACTTCTCTACTATTCTCTATCATTGTTTCAATAAGTTTATTGTGTCGAAGATCGATAAAGAGCACATCTCTGAATGGAGGTAATCCATAAAAAGTTAATCCTCCTAAATTTTTTTTGATCCAACTTTCTTTGCGGTTTGGTTCGAGATCTACTTCAAAGTCTTCTCTAACCACTCTGTCTCGTGAGCTATAAGCCACGTCAACAAACTTTCCGCCAGATTGAATAAGTGTAGCCACGTTTTCTAACGCGAAAATAAAGGCAATTGCATCTGGGGCAAGGTATAGATATACTACAAAGATCGAGGAAATAACCATGTATGCAACAATGATTACATTTATTAAAATAAAGTTAGCAGCTACGAAAGTGTTTACGAAGGGAATGAATGGCAATACTAGCCATGTAATCAACAGCGGTCCAAATACGCAAAGAAACGCCTTCGCGTATACAGTTGGTAAACTTTCTGACATACACATCCTCCTTATAAATTGTTAAAGAACGCCCTTACTAGAGCTTTTATAGTATAAAATAATGATTTGTGATTGTCAAATTATTGATAAACATTTCTGCTATGGTATACTATAGGGAATGGATGAAATAGAAAAATTTTACAATTTAGAAAATGCTTTGCAAGATGCAATTTTATCAGAAAAAACAGCTTTTACTGTTTACGATTTAGGTGAGAAAAATGGGTTAAGCGAAGATAAAATAAGAGAAATAGGAAGGCTTACGAAAAAGGTTTTAATGAAGGAATTGCCTATCAAAGATTTTGAAATGGAACTTGAATTAAGAACAGGTCTAAGCAATGAAATAGCTAAGGACATTGCCGAAATAATCGATAAAGAAATATTTGAACCAGTTAAAATATATTTTACAAAAAAAGAAATTTCTCAAAATTCATCAACACAAGAAAAAAAAGAAGAGCCTAACGTTTTTACTAAACAAAAGCATATATTTAAGAATAATTACAGAGAGCCTTACGAAGAATAGTATTAATCTTGTAAACCTTCTTTTTATAATCTATAATAAAGACAATAATAAATATTGTTTCACTAATGCAATATAGAGTTCCACAATTTATCGAAGAAGAAAGTAAAATAGCAGGACCTTTCACTTTAAAACAAGCCATGATCGTTGGCATTTCAGGAGGCGTAATATTTGTCATGTATTTTTCTTTTGGCGAAGATTACATGTTCCTTTTTCTCATAATATCAGGTATAATAGCAGGAGCAGCAATTGCAATGGCTTTTTTGAAGATTGATGGAAGGCCTTTTACTCAGATGATCGCCTACATCATGAATTATACAATTATGCCAAAGCTATACATATGGAGAAGAAAAGAAGCTCCTGTTTTTCTTAAAGTAGAATTAAAAACACCGGTTGACTTAGAAAATGAACAAAAAGAAGATCCTTTCAAAGGATTAGAGCTTAGAAAAGGAAAGTTAAATGAGCTTCAGAATAAAATAGATATATCGTAAAATGGCTTCAAACAAAATTCCGACACAGGATTTTATGCCTGTAGAAAAAATTAAAGAGGGTATTATTATATTGAAGAATCAATCCTTAAGAGGAGTGCTTATTGTTTCTTCTCTTAATTTTGGTTTAAAATCTGCTGAGGAGCAAACTGCTATTATTTATCAATTCCAGAATTTTTTGAACTCCCTTGATTTTCAGGCACAAATATTAACATCCTCAAGAAAGATTAATATGACAGGTTATATAGAAAAGCTAAAAAAAATGGAAAGCGAGCAGACAAATGAGCTTTTGAAAATGCAAACAACTGAATATATTAGGTTTATAGAAGAGATAATTGGGGGAGGATCAATTATGACAAAAAGTTTTTATGTTATTGTGCCATATTTCCCTCTAACAGAGTTAACAAGTTTTGTACCCGATGGCAATGAAAGCAAAGATCAGTTAACAGAACAAAAATTTCAAGCGGCTAAATATCAGCTTTATCAAAGAATGGAATATATCGCTTTAGGATTAAGAAGATGTGGACTTAAATCGGCACCGCTAAACACTGCAGAAATAATTGAGTTTTTATGGTCTAGTTATCATCCTCAGGAAGCTGAATATGGATATTATCCAGAATTACCACCTGAATTAACAAAATAATAAAATGGGATTATTTAGTAAAAAAAATACAGAAGAAGTAAAACAGAAACTATTTAGTGAGGAGCTTGTTAATGAAAAAGATATTATTGCTCCAGCTTCGATTAAAATTAATCCAAGTGATGCAGAAATTGGAGAAGTTTTAACTAAAACCTATTTTATTTTCTCTTACCCGAGATATCTAAACACTGGATGGTTGTCTCCAATAATTAACTTGGACATTCCTTTAGATATTTCCTTCTTCTTCCATCCAATCGAAACAGAGACAGTTTTAAAGCAATTAAGGCGTAAAGTTACTGAAGTACAAGCAGAATTAATTGATAGAGAGGAAAAGGGATTAATTTCCGATCCAGCACTTGAAACAGCTTATCATGATTTAGAAGAGCTTAGGGGGAGCCTTCAGACTGCTCAAGAAAAAATGTTTAAGTTTGGATTATATATTACTGTTTATGCAAAAAGTAAAAATGAATTAATTCAAATTGAGACAACCTTAAGATCGATATTAGAATCAAGATTAATATATATTAAACCAGCCTTATATCAGCAGAAAGAAGGACTCTTGTCCACATCTCCTTATGGACTAGATAATTTAGGCATTCATACAACTCTTAACACCTCTCCTTTATCAAGTATTTTTCCTTTTATATCATTTGATCTAAGTAGTAATGATGGGATACTTTTTGGAATAAATAAACATAACAATTCCCTTGTTCTTTTTGATAGGTTTAGTTTGGAAAATGCTAACATGGTTATTTTTGCTAAATCTGGTTCTGGTAAGTCTTATGCTGTTAAGCTCGAAGTTTTAAGATCGCTTATGGTTGGCATAGATTGTATTATAATTGATCCTGAAAACGAATACAAAACGCTTGCAGAAGCTACAGGGGGCTCTTTTTATAACATCTCTCTTGGATCAGATAGCCACATTAACCCTTTTGATTTACCAGAGGTAAAAGAAGGGGAAGATCCAGAAGATATTTTAAGATCAAACATTATTAATCTTGTAGGTCTTATGAGAGTTATGCTTGGTGGATTATCGCCTGAAGAAGACGCCATTATTGATAGAGCTTTAAGCGAAACATATGCGGCAAGAGATATTACACCTAATTCTGATCCAAGAACATGGAAAGATAATGTTCCTATTTTAGGTGATTTAGAGTCAGTACTCGAAGGAATGGATGGAGCAGAGGAATTAAGTGAAAAATTAAGAAAGTTTACAAAAGGAACTTTTTCAGAATTCTTTAATAATAAATCAAATGTAAGCACAGATAATGGATTAACTGTTTTTGGTATAAGAGATATTGAAGACGAGCTTCGTCCAATTGCTATGTTTATTATCATGAGATTTATTTGGAACGCTGTAAGGACTACTTTAAAGAAAAGAATTTTGATTATTGATGAGGCATGGTGGATGATGCAAAATGAAGATGGTGCTTCTTTCTTATTTGGTTTATGTAAAAGAGGAAGAAAGTATTGGCTTGGAGTTACAACAATTACTCAGGATGTGTCAGATTTTATGAAATCAAGTTATGGAAAGCCTATTATTACCAACTCCTCTATTCAGTTATTATTAAAACAAAGTCCTGCTGGAATTGATTTAATTCAAGAAACCTTTATGTTAACTGATCAAGAAAAAATGCTTCTTTTGGAAGTTCCAGTAGGGGAAGGAATCTTTTTTGCAGGACAAAAACACGTTGCTATAAGAGTGGTTGCTTCATATACAGAGGACCAAATTATTACAACAAATCCTGAAGAGATTAAAAAGAGACAAAGTTTATAAGTAATGGAATATACAAGATATTTCTTAGTATAAAATGGTTTTAAATATAAGGTTAAGGTCATTTTTGGGGTGAATAAATTGACAAATCCCCAAATTTGGCATAAAATGGGGATATAAATCACCAAATTTGGCATAATATGTATAAAAGAATTTTACAAAACGAAATAGAGAAAAAGTTATTTAAGGGAAAAGTTATTATAATTGTTGGAGCTAGACAAACAGGAAAAACAACACTTTCTTTTGAAATTTTAAGTAATTTTGATAGTAAAATAAAGCAGTTCAATTGTGACAATCCCATGGATCGTGATTTGCTTTCAAATCGCGATTTAGAATTTTTAAAAAGTTTAATTGGTGATGCAAAAATTGTTTTTATTGATGAGGGTCAGAAAGTAGAAAATTTAGGACAAACATTAAAACTCTTGGTAGATAACTACAAGGAAAAAAAGCAAATAATCGTAACGGGTTCATCTAGCTTTAATATTTTAGATATGACACAAGAACCTTTGACTGGGAGAAAATTTGTTTTTAATTTATTCCCCTTGAGCCTAGAAGAGATTTATCCTGAAAAAGATAGTCTTTTAATGTTGAAAGAGCTCGAACCCCTTTTAATATTTGGAAGTTATCCCGAGGTTGAAATTAAAAAATCGTTAGAAGAAAAAGAAGAAGCTATACGTGAAATTTCAGAAAGCTATCTTTATAAAGATGTTTTTGAGTTTCAGAGAATTAAAAAATCGGCGATCTTGGACAATCTTTTAAAGGCCTTAGCGTTGCAGATAGGGGGGGAAGTTTCATATAGAGATTTGGCAAATATTGTGGGAATTGATAAGAAAACCGTGGAAAATTATATCGATATTCTCGAAAAAAATTATATTATTTTCCGTTTATATCCGTATGCTCAAAACAAACGGAAGGTTATTTCAAAGCTTAGGAAAGTTTATTTTTGGGACCTTGGAATAAGAAATTCTATAATAAATAATTTTAATTTTTTAAATTGTAGAAATGATGTAGGCGCTTTATGGGAAAATTTTTGTATTGTAGAAAGATTAAAATATCAGTCTTACCATAAAATACATTCAAATAATTATTTTTGGAGGACTTATGAAGGAGCAGAGGTAGATTTAATCGAGGAAAGAGAAGGAAGTCTTTATGCATACGAATTCAAATGGAATGATGGAAAAAAAATAAGAGAACCACTTTTTACAAAGGAGTATAAAAATAGTTCCTTTTCACTTATTTCTCCAAAAAATTTAGGAGGCTTTGTGTGGTAATCGAAAAGAAAAAACACCGTTAAGTGTTTTTGATTATATCATTTTAGGCCTTACAACAAGTCTCCTTTGTTCCCCCATTCCAATGCTTTCTGTTTTTACGTCGTCTCTTTTAGCTAATTCCATGTGAATGATTCTTCTTGCATACGGAGACAAAGGGGGCAATATTTTTTGTTGTCCAGTGATGGATACTTCTTCGGCGGCTGAATTTGCCATGCTTTTATAGCTATTAACTTTATTCCTTCTGTAGTTATCAATGTCTAATGTTAGATAAACTTCTTTTTCAAGTTCTTTTTTAATCACTTTTCTTAAAAGAAGCTGTAGATCTGCCAATATAAGGCCTTGTTTCCCAATAAACATTTTAGCATCTTCTATTTTGAAAACATTCATTTCTATAATGTCATTTTCTTCTTGCAAATAATCTATTTCAAGCTCTACATCAAGCCCTGCTTTTTTAAAGAATTCTTTTGCTTTTTCTTCTATAACTTTAAGTTCTTTTTCTTCTAACATAACTTTAATTTTTTAAAATTATCTTTTGTTGAATGATTGTGAATAAGGTAATTACGAGCCAGTACAAACCAAGAGCTGAAGGTAATTGTGTTAAAACGAAGAAAGTTAAAAGAGGGAATATGACAAGCATTTGTTTTTGCATCATGTTTTGCAATCTTTCTGTTTGATCCATTTCATTAACATTTGGGGCCTTTTTAGGTTGCATTGTCCATATTTGAGCAAGTTGAGCCAAGGCTACTATTATTGCAAAAAGAGTGTGGGGCTGAGATAAGTTTATTCCCAAAAACATTGGTTCAATTGTTCCGCTAAAGTTTATAAATGAATATAAGTTATTAGTTATATCTACGCCAGAAGCAATGTTTCTAATAACATAGTAGATTGCTAGAATAAGAGGTATTTGAATTAATATGTACCATAATCCTGCAAAAGGGTTAAAACCTTTTTCCTTGTAAAGTTTCATTAATTCTTCTGCTTGCTTCTGGGTATCAGTTTTGTATTTTGTTTGTATTTCTTTAATTAGAGGTTGTATTTCTTGAAGCTCTTTTTGAGACTTTAAGGATTTATTGTTAAGTGGATACAATACTAATCTTATGATTATTGTTAATATTAATACTGCACCTCCAAAACTACCTAAAACAATGTATAGCCAGATTAAGAAGTTTAAAATTGGCTGATATAAAACTATATTAAATATGGTTCCTATAAATTCAAACATTTTGCTTTTTTAAATAAATAAATTATTTCTTCTTTTATTTGATTAAAATCTTTTTCCTTAATATTAGGATAAGTAACTATAATTATATCAAATCCTGACTTAAAGTCCATTTTTCTTACTATTTCTCTAATTCTTCTTTTGACTTTATTTCTTTCTACTGCTTTTTTAGATACTTTTTTAGAAACAACTATACCAATTCTGGCTATATCCTTATCGTTTTCTAATATTTTTAAAAAAAGAGAGTCTGCTTTTAATCCTCTCCCTTTTTTATAAACGCTTTCAAAATCTTTCTTTTTAGTTAGTCTGTTTTCTTTTTTAAGCATTAAAAACTAAACAGTTAATCTTACTCTGCCTTTTGATCTTCTTCTTTTTAAAACTGCACGACCTGTTTTGCTTCTTGTTCTAGCTAAAAAGCCGTGTGTTCTTGCTCTTTTTTTCTTTTTTGGATTATATGTAACGCTCATAGTCTTTCATTTAATTTTATAAAAATACAATAGCAAAAAAAATAAAATTGGTCAATCTTATCAATAGTTTTCCTCTTTTTTACCCCAGTTATCCACATGTTTTCCACACTACTCAATATTTTCTTTATTTTTCAACACCTTTGCAAATTTTTCCACATATACTATAATAGATGCAAGTAAAAATATGACTCAAGAACAAATCTGGCAATCAGTATTAGCGCAAATTAAGCTGAATGTATCCTCCGCAAATTTTGCAACATGGTTTGCAAACACAAAAATATCAGAGATAGCAGGAGGGGTGCTTACAGTTTCTGTTCCGAATTCTTTTAGTAAAGAATGGCTTGAACAAAAATATAAGGCAGAGATTTTAAGGATACTAAAGTCTGTTGATTCTTCTATTAGAGATATTGAGTATGTTATTACTCCATCTAAAAAAACTTTTCAAAACAATACAGTTAAATTAAATAATGAAGAGCAGTTAGGCTTTTCTGAATTTGAAAGAGATGAGGAAACAAATTTAAATCCTAAATACGATTTAGATAAACTAATTGTGGGTCCTTTTAATGAATTAGCCTATGCCGCAGGAGAAGCTATTATCGAAAATCCAGGAGAGGCATATAATCCTCTTTTTATATACGGTGGAGTAGGATTAGGTAAAACACATTTAATACAGGGTGTGGGAAACAAGATAAAAGAAAGATACTATTCAAAAAAGATAAGATATATTCCTGCTGAAAAATTAATAACAGATGTTGTTAATAGTATTAGAGAAAATAAGGTGGAGGAACTTAAAAAAGAATTTCAAACAATTGATGTTCTAATTATAGATGATATTCAGTTCATATCTGGAAAAACAAAAACTCAGGAGGAATTCTTTCACATTTTTAATGCCTTATATCAAAATAATAAGCAAATAATATTGTCTTCAGATAAGCACCCAGGCTCGATTCCTACTCTAACAGACAGATTAAGATCAAGATTTGAAGGAGGTATGATTGCTGATGTCGGTATGCCTGATCTCGAAACCAGGATTGCTATATTAAAACAAAAGACAGACGAAAAAGGAATAAATATGTCTTTTGAAGCACTTGAATTTATTGCTTCAAACATACAAAAAAATGTAAGGGAGCTTGAAGGAGCATTGAATAAAATTTTAATAATGGAAAAAATTAATAGAAGACCTTGTTCATTAGATGATATTAAAAAACAATTGAAAAATATTATTAGTGTAAAGACAAAAGTAACTACTCCTGAAAAAATAATTGATTCGATAATAGATTTTTATGGACTTCAAGACAAAGAGCTTTTTGTATCGTCAAGAAAGAAAGAATATTCTAAGCCAAGACAATTATCAATGTATTTACTTAAAAAAGAATTAAAGCTATCTTATTCTGTTATTGGAAGGAGGTTTGGTGGAAAAGATCATACAACAGTTATGCATGCATGTTCGCTTGTTGAGAAAGAGTTCGAAGAAAACCAAAAATTTGGACAAGAAGTTGAAATGATATTGCAGAGAATTTACAGTGAATAAAATTTATTCTAAACTATAAAAATTAACATTTAAATTTATGAAACTAACTATATTAACACAAGAATTCAAGAAAGGATTAAATTATACGGAAAGATTAACTGGAAAGAATTTAACTTTACCTATTTTAAACAATGTACTTATAGAAGCTTTACCTAATTTCTTAAAGATATCTTCTACTGATCTTGAGACAGGAATTGAATGGTGGGGTTTATGTAAAACAGAAGAAGAAGGAAAAATAACAATTCCAGCAAAAATATTAACTCAAGTAATTAATAATATTTCTGATGAAAAAATAGAAATTGAGGATAAAAACGATACTCTTTTTATAAAAACAAAAACATTTAAAACTCAGATTAAGGGATTTACGGCTGATGATTTTCCTATTATTCCACAGTTTTCAAAAGAAGATTTTATTGAAATTAGTGCACAGGAATTAAAAGATGGGCTTGCTGATGTGGTTGATATTGCTAGTATGTCTCAAATAAGACCTGAAATATCTGGAATATATTTTGTATTTAAAAAAGATTTAGTTAACCTAGTTGCGACAGATAGTTTTAGATTAATTGAGAGAACTATTAAATCAAATAATTACAAGAATTCTTTTAGCGATGATATTAAGTTCATATTATCTCAAAAAACAACAAAAGAAGTGATCAATATTCTTCAAGAAAATATGGGGACAGTTAAAATATATTATTCTGAAACTCAGATATTATTTGAAACTAGTTTAAATGAAATCGATCATCCTGAAATTAATTTGATTTCAAGACAAATAGAGGGAAATTATCCAGCCTATAAAGAAATTATTCCAAAGGAATACAAAACAAGGATTGTTGTTGATAAGGATTTGTTAACAAAACAAGTTAAATTAGCTGGACTATTTGCTGGTAAAATTAATGAAATTAAAATAAAAAACGACGATAAAAATTTAGAGATTTTAAGTCAGGATTTAGATTTAGGAGAAAATAGCTCAACATTAGAAGCTAAGATTGAGGGAGAGACTGCAGAAATTTCATTTAACTACAGATTTATATTAGATGGAATTAATCGTGTAAAAACTAAAAATGCTGTGCTTGAATTCCAAGGATCATCAGGTGCAGGTGTTATTAAGGGAGAAGATGGCATTGGCTACATTTGTGTGGTTATGCCTATCAAAAGGTAGAAAATTTCAAATGAGTATTTATAAAATTAGAGGAAGTTATTCCTCTTTTTTAACGAAAAAATATTTATAATTAAAGAGAGATGAAATAATTATATGAAAATTAGAATCTTATGGTATAATTTAATATAAATAAATCATAAAATATGATAGAAATCGAAAAAAAATTTATTTTAAGCGAAAAAGAAAAAGATCAAATTCTAAAGGATGCTCAATTTTTAGGAGAAAAAATATTCACAGATATTTATTATGACAAAAAAGATTACTCTTTGACCTTAAAAGATTATTGGCTTCGTTTCAGGGATGGTAGGGTTGAATTAAAAGTTCCAGTAAAAAAAGAAAACAATACTTTTATTAATCAATACGAAGAGATAATAGATGAAGATAAAATAAGGCAGAAGATTGGTATTAAAAAAGTAGAAGATTTAATTAGTGATCTTAATTTAAACAATTATATTCCATTTTGCGAATGTAAAACAACCAGGACAAAGTATAAGAAAGACATATTTTCAATTGATTTAGATTTTGTTGATTTTAATGATTTTTCGTATAACATTGCCGAGGTTGAGATAACGGTTGAAAACGAAACAAGTATTGATGATGCTATAGAAAAAATAAATATTTTTGCAAAAGAAAATAATTTAAAACTTAAGTCAGTTAAAGGAAAAGTAATTGAGTATATAAACAGAAAAACTCCTCATCTTTATAATAAGCTTTTAAAAAAAGGCATAGTTAAAGAATAAAGATTGTAACTTTTTTATTTTCAATGCATTGTAATAAGTGTAAGGCAAGAATATGGATATTAAGGAATTAGTTGGAAAATCCAAAAATAAAGACAGGGAGGCATTTTCTGAATTGTTTGATTTTTATTACGATAAAATATTTAATTACGTTTTTAGAAGGACTCTAAATATTGATTATGCAAAAGATATTACATCAAACACTTTCTTAAAAGTTTTAAAATATTTAAATGATTTTAAATGGAAGGGTGGAGACAATAGTTTTAATGCTTGGATTTATAAAATAGCCACTAATGAAATAAATCAATATTTTAGAAAACAGAACAAGTATAAACTAATTGTTGATGAAGAAAACTTTAAAGAGTTAGGAGATTGCGGGGAGACTGTTAGAGAAATTGAGAATAGGCTTGAAAACGATGAATATTTACTTATTCTAAATAAAGGGATGAAACAGCTAAAACCTATTTATCAAGACATATTGCATTTAAGATATTTTGAAGAATTGTCATATGAAGAGATTTCAAAAATATTAAGCAAAAATGAGACGACAATAAGAGTTTACTCTAAGAGGGCGTTAGAAAAATTAAAGCTTATCTTAGAAAAAGATGCACTTGTTTTTAAAGAAAATTAGTATGAAAAATATCGAAGAATTATTTAAAAAAGTAAACAAGGAAAGCATTGTATTGTCTGAACACAAAAATAATTTGAAAAATTATTTACTTAATAGTGATTATTTTTGCAAAAAGGAAAAGAAAAATTTATCTGATTTCAAGCTAGCTTTTGGTTCTGTTATTTTTTCTGTATTTATTCTAGCAATCATATTCATTTATTTTTCTTCTTATACTAAACCTCTAGAAATCGCTGATATAAATAACTTTGAAAAAGAAATTAGAACACCACAAACATTTAGTATGTCTAAGGCCCTAGACACAGCCGTTGATGAAAAAGAAACCCTTTATAATAAATTAATAAAAAAAGAAAATGTAATAATAAATCAAAAGATATGGCAAGAACAAGAAGTAATTGTTTTGGAAGTTTTTGAAGACAACCTAAAAACAATATATTATTTTAATAAAGACAAAAATATTTTATTACATTCTGAAATTCAATCAAAATAATAATTAATAAATAATAAAAATATGATAAAATTATTTGAAAATAAATTCTTTCAGTTCCTAATATTCGTTTTATTAATTGTATTTATCGCTTTCCTTTTGTCTTCCATAGGAAATAATACAAGGCTTAGCGAAAATGAAACAATAACAATTTCTGGGCTAGGTGAAGTTTACGCTGTGCCGGATATTGCTGTAATTGATGTAGCTGTTTTAACAGAATCTAAAACCGTAGAAGCTGCAATGTCAGAAAATACAACCAAAATGAATAATATTATTAGTGCCTTAAAACAAGATTTAACAATTGATGAAAAAGACATTAAAACTACGAGTTTTAATATCAGTCCTCGTTATGCTTGGGAAGATAAAACAGGAAAAAGAAATCTTGTAGGTTATGAAATTAGTCAGCTTATAAATGTAAAGATAAGAAATCTTGATGCGACAGGAAATGTTATTCAAAAAGTAACAGAGCTTGGAGCAAATAGTGTTAGTGATTTAACTTTCACATTTGATAATGATCAAGAGCTAAAAGAAGAGGCAAGAAATATTGCTATCAAGGATGCGAAAGAAAAAGCAAAAGATCTTGAAAAAGAATTAGGCATAAAAATGGTCAGAATTGTTAATTTTTCAGAAAGTTCTTACGCACCTGTAACTATTCGTAGTGGTTCAATGAAAGTAATGAATGAATCCCTTGATTATGCAGCTCCAACCATAGAGGCTGGACAAAATAAGATAACATCGAACGTTAGCATAACATACATCATTAGGTAAAATTTTAAAGAGGGCTTATTGCCCTCTTTAAAACAAAAAGCTTATTAGTTAAAACCCAATAAGCATTTTAGATAATTGATAAAATGATTAATTCGTTCAAAGAATCTTGTAAGTATTCCACTGCGAGGTAAATTTGGATTTTTACTTGCGATCAAGCGAACATATTCGTTTTCATCATTTTTTAGCATCAAAACAGATCCTGCAGGAGTATTCAGATTAAATGCTACACAGGCTCGAGTCAGTGGATTTCTACTGGAAGTTAATTCTTCAAGGATATAATATGGAGCATAGCAATTGTCAGCAATTAACGGCTCAAAATAATTTAATGCTTCATTTTCTGCAATTTGGGTTGCTAAGTATCTTAGCAGGGAAGGGTCTTTACAGTTTTTTATAGTGTACTCTAGGTACTTACGACATGATTTGGATCTACTATTTTTGTACAGCTCTAAATCATCTCTGAGTTCTCTTTCTTCTTCAGTTTCAATTAATCTTACAGTCATTTTTCCTCCATTATTCGAGAAAGGACTCTACTTATTTAATACCATAATATTAAGCTTTTGTTAAGAAATAAAAATAATGTTATATTAAAAATAATGAATCCTGTATTAAATAAACTTTTATTTTTATTTGTAATAATAATTATAATCATAATATTGATTTTCGATTTTCCTATTTTTACAAAATGTGAAGACAAGCCTTTTATAGTTAAGAAAGGCGAGAACATCTTTCAAATCGCAAATAATTTAAAAAATGAAGGGTATATAAAAAGTAAAATAATTTTTATATTTGAGACTTTAAACGATAAAAAAAATACAAAGTTAAAAGCAGGTACTTATTCTTTTTGTGCTGGTTTAAGTAATCAAGAAATAATAGATATATTAGTTAAAGGAGAGAAAAAAATAGATTATTTAACTATTATTCCAGGACATAGTTTAAAAGAAATAAGTGAAGGAATTAGCTCAAAAGGATTTTGTACTAAACAAGAATTTTTGAATAAATATTTGCACCTAAGTGAAGAAGATGAAGCGCTATTAAAGGAAAAATTTTCTTTTTTAGAGGATAAGCCAAAAGTAGTAGGATTAGAAGGATATTTTTTTCCTGATACTTATCAGATTGATTTAGAAAATGGGCTAGATATTTTGGTAGAGCAAATTTTAACAAACTTTGATAAAAAATTAACTAGTGAATTGAGAGAAGAAGTAAAAAAACAAAACAGAACATTGTTTGATGTAATTATAATGGCTTCAGTGATTGAAAAAGAAGTCATAACATATGAAGACAAGAAAATAGTTTCAGGAATTTTATGGAAAAGATTAAGTGCAGGAATGCCGCTTGAAGTTGATAGTACAGAGCTGTACTTTGATACTGACAAAAGTAAGGATGTATTCTATAATACATATAGAAAGAGTGGCCTTCCGATTTCACCAATTTGCAGTCCTGGTGAAGAAAGTATCAAAGCCGCGATTTATCCTAAAGATACCGATTATTGGTTTTATTTAAGTGCCAAGAATGGTAAAACAATTTTTAGTAAAAATTTTAACGAGCATCTTATTAATAAATATAATTATTTAGATAAATAACATGGAAAACAATTTACTTCCTCCACCAAAAAATAAGTTTAAAAAATTTTTAAAAGTTTTTTTAATATTAATAGCTTTAATTTCTGTTGTTTTCATATTGTCGCAAAGGAACACTCTTGAGGGGAATAAATATTCAAGAGAATATACTCTTGTGCCAGAAAAAATATCTCAATCAGCGTCAATTAAAATATATTTACCTACGGGAGTAGATAAGGAAACTGCCAAAAATAATATAAGTTTTGATCCAGTAATTGAGGGTGATTGGGTGGATGAGGAGAGTAAGCAATCGTTTTTAAATTTTAATGTTTTTGCAAGTGAAAGTGATGAAAGAGATTATATTGTATTTAAGCCAAAAGAAAAATTATCTTTGAACAAATATTATTCTTTAAAGCTTGATCTTGGCGACAATAAAATAATGCAAGCATATTTTGAATCCGTAGAAGATCCAGAAATTATAAATATTTTTCCATTGGATGGAACAGAAGCTGCGCTGGATAGCAAAATTACAATTGTTTTCAATAGACCTATTGTGCCCTTAACTACACTTGAAGAATTAGAAAAGTTAGACGTGCCAGTTGATATTTATCCAGCAACAGAAGGAAAATTTAAATGGATAAGTACAAACACATTACAATTTATTCCAAAAGAAAGACTTCAAAGATCGTCTAATTATACTGTTAAAGTAAATCCAGGATTTACTTCAATGGATGGTCTTTTGGTACAAGAAAAAGAAATTCATTTTACAAGTCAAAATTTAAGATATCTAAATACTACTGACCAAATAAATAACGTTATATATAATGAACCAATAAGACTCTATTTTAATCAGCCCGTTGATTTAAGTAAAACTATTAAAGAAATAAATCTTTTTAAGGGGGGTGAGCAAATAGATTTTATTGCAAAATACAAAGGAGATAAGGATAAAAGTATAACAAATCTTTTTTCCTCTTTATTTAGTAGTTCTAAAAAGGAAGAAGAAATAGATAAGTCAGTTATAGAAATTTATAATAAAAGAGATCGTTTTAACAGAAGCGAACTTTGGGATTTTGAAGAAGATTACAAAATTTCAATTAAAAAAGCCTATCCACTTGAAGGGGATATAAATATAGAAAACGAAAGAAATGTTAATTTTAATACAACCTCTATTATAAAATCATGGAGCGCAACTTCTTCCCGCTCTTCTTATGCAACTCCAGATTTATTTGATCCACAGGGAGAGCTTGTGATTGATTTTTACGAAAATATTAATATTTCTAAGAGCAATATAAATTCTTCATTTAATATTAAAAGTATTGGATATGGAGAAAAGTGTACAGAAGATTGGCGTTCTTTATCAGACCAAAGTTGTCAAAAAATAGAAAATAAACAAAAGGTAATAATTAAATTTGATGATAGCAATATTAATGCAGGAGATATAATAAATATTACTTTAAAGGAAATTATAAATGAGGATGGTCTTAAAATTAATGCAGAGGATATAAAAAAAGATATCCATGTATATAAATCTTTAAATATTAATATTACAAATGAAGGACTTAGATATTTTACAGTTTGTTCTAATAATCCATTATTTCAATTAGAAAAAACAGAGTACAAAGATAAAATAAGAGGAGATTTGGATTATGAAGTTTTCTCTTTTAGAAATTCATACTATGACAATTGGAGTAATTGTAAGGGAGAAACACCTTTCAAAACATATATTTATGTTGGATTAATGCCTGAGACAACTTATAATTTTGAATTTGATATTAAAGATGTTTTTGGGGACGAACAAAGTTTAAAAAAGGAATTTACAACAGGTAAAATGGATTCAGATTACGTAAGTGCATTTTCAATGCAGCAAGGGTTTAGTATTACACCAACATCAAATACAAAATTAAATTTCGGAACTCAAAACCTTACCTATATTGACGTTGATGTTTGTAAATTAAGTGAAAAGAATTTTGTTGATAATTTCAACAACAGATACAATGACTATTTTAAAAAGAGCGCGTGTAGTGAAATACAAACTAAAAGAATAACATTACCTCAAAAGTATTGGATTAACAATTATTTTAGTATAGATATAAAAGATTTTTATGAAAATGTTTTAGGAAATTATGCTGTCATATTATCTCATCCACAGTTAAGTAAATATACACCAGTTACTTTTGTAACAGTAACTAATATGGCAGTGGGAGAAAAAAGAATCACTCCTTCTTCTTATTCTTATGAACTTAATTTAACAGAGTCTCAATTAAATTCTCTTAAAAATATATACTTAGTGTCTGATATAAATACTGGGGATGCTATTTCCAATGCAGATATTTATTATTACTCAAATTCAGGGGAGTATAAAAAAGTGGGAACTACAAATAATGAGGGTGTTTCTTTAATATCTCCAATATACGGACTAAAAGCGGTGGTTATTAAAAAAGGTGATGATAGTACCATAATTCAAAGGTACGAGAGTGAACTTGGCTATGGAAGTAATGCGATGAATGTTAAAAAGTTTTACATATATCAAGACAAACCAATTTATAGACCTGGGGAAAAAGTTAACATTAAAGCTATATTGAGACTTGGATATGATGGAAGCTATGAAATGCTTGACGATAAAAGTGTTACCTTAAATGTTAGAAATTCAAAGTATGACGAGATATTTAAAACAAATCTTACTTTAGATAATTTTGGTACAGTTAATACAGATTTTATACTAGCCAATGATGCTGCTCTTGGAAATTATAGTGTTTGTGTGTCTAATGTTTGCTCATATTTTGATGTTCAAGAATATGTTCCTGCGGCTTTTGAAGTAAAACTAAATACTGATAAAGAGGAATATGTGTCAAAAGACGATGTAAAAATAAATATTGATGCAAATTACTATTTTGGAGTTCCTGTTGAAAACGCTGAGGTTAGCTATACTATAAGTAGTCAAAACTATTTCTTTGATAAATACAAGGAAGAATATTTTAGATTTGGAAATTTTGATTATAGATCTTGTTATTATGATGAATGTTACGAAGATAAGTTTATTCTAAGAGGCGAAACTACTTTAGATAATAATGGCAAAGGTGTTATTAAAGAAAATATTGATTTAGAAAAATTATTTTCTTTAAATAACAGTAAAATTATTGTTGCTGATGTAACAGTTAAAAATTCAATGGGACAGAGTGTTTCTTCTCAAAAATCTTTTATAGTTCATCAAGGAGAATTTTATTTAGGTGTTAATACTGATCCATACTTTGCTGGAAAAAATCAAGAATTTTCTATAAAAATAAAATCAGTTAATAATGAAGGTCAGCCTCTGTCTATTAATAACGGTAAGGGTGAAGTATATAAAGTAGATTGGGTTTATGCAAAAAGACAGGAAGTGGGAGGATCTTTTTCTTACAAATGGGAAAAGAAAAGAGAGCTTGTGTCGGAATTTAGTTTTACAACAGATCGTAATGGTAATTATTTAAAAAAGTTAAAACTTGAAAAAGAGGGTTCCTATGATATCGAAGTAAGTGCAAACGACAAAAAAGGAAACACGGTTAAATCTATCGATGATATTTATATATATGGAGAAGGTTCTGTTAATATAAGATACACGGATAAAACAGATTTAAATTTGACTGTTAAAAAAGATAGTCTGAATGTGGGAGATAAGGGAGAAATAATTATAGAATCACCATATAAAAAAGCTAAGGCCTTAGTAGCAATTGAAAGAGGAAAAGTTTTTGAATATGACATAATAGACATTACCGGAAATCTTTATAACTATACCTTTGATATAAAAGAAGACTATTATCCAAATGTTTATATTTCTGTGTTACTTCAATCCAAGGATGAGCCTTCTGTGAAATTTGGAAGTAAAGAATTTAAGGTAAATAGCGATATACAAAAAATAAATATTGATTTTAAAGCAGATAAAAGTTTTTACAAACCAGGAGACGAAGTTAGGCTTAATATATCAACTAAGAATTATAAAAATGAACCAGTGTCTTCTTCCGTTTCCGTTGCAGTTGTAGATTTAAGTGTTTTAGCCTTAAAAGGAAATCCTAAAAAAGATCCATTAATATTCTTTTATAATGGTTTTCCATTGGCTGTTTCAACTTCTTCAAATTTAAAAAATATAATTGAGAGAAAAGATATAGCTGACACAACGAAGGGAGGAGGCGGCGGTGGTGAAGAAAAAGAAAAAGCCAGGGGAGAGTTTAAAGATACTGCATTTTGGCAAGCAAGTGTTATTACTGATAGTAATGGAAATGCTGAAGTTACTTTTAAACTTCCAGACAATTTGACAACTTGGCAGGCTGAGGCTTTAGGAGTTACTGAAGATACTAAACTTGGGGTTAGTTATACCACATTTATGAGTAAAAAGGATTTAATGGTAGTACCATTGAAGCCAAGATTTATTATTCCGGGAGATGAATTTTATATTGGTGCTCAAATATTTAATCAAACAAATACAATTCATTCTTTTGATGTAACTTTAAAAAGTGATACTTTGGAGCTTATAGATAAGGGTGAGTTAAAAATAAACATTGGAGCGGAAGGTTCTGAAAGAGTTTATTTCAAAGTAAAAGCTCCTAATGGTATGGGTGAAGGATTCCATTCATTTGAGCTTTTTGCTAAGTCAGACAATTTAAGTGATGGCGTTGTTCAAACGATTAAAATTAATCCAAATTTAACTTACGAAGCAACTGCTACTGCTAATTATACTACAAGTGATTATGCGCTTGAGACGATATATATCCCTGAAAATGTTTCAAGTGACATGGGGGAAATTACTATTAAAAGTTCAGCCACACTTGCAGTCTTTTTATCCGATGCTTTAAATTATTTATTACAATATCCTTATGGTTGCGCTGAACAGATATCAAGTAGGCTCAAGGCAATGGCCATTGTAAAATCCGGACTAGATGTTCCAAATTTAGCTGATAAATTTAATTTAAAGAAAATCATATATGATAACAAAGAATATACTCTAGACGAAGTAATGCAAATAGGCTTATCTAAACTTTATTCTTATCAAAATTACGATGGAGGATATACATTCTGGGGCAATGGATATTCGAGTTATTATTTAACTTTATCAATTGTAGATGCTTTAAATTATATTAAAGAAGCTGGTTATTCAGTGAACGAAGATGCAATAAATAAAGGAGCTGATTATTTGTTTAAGGAATACAATAGATTAAGAGATTACCAAACTCCTCAAAATACAATCATGCTTACAAGAACTTTAATGAATGTGGGCAACTTTAAAAACAGCATTACTTTAAAATCAAAAATAGAGGAAATAATAAATAATGAAGGATTATTAAAAGATAGTTTAGGAAATAGATTTTTAGCTGAGCTTGCAGTAATAGTTAGTTCAGACTTGTATGATTCTAATACTAAAAACAAAGTTAATAATTTCCTTGATAATAAAATTAATATTGATGCAAGGGGTGCTTTCTTAGATTCTCCTAAAGATTATTCTTACTATTACTTTGAAACTGCCATTTCAAACACAGCAACATATTTAAATTCAATTGCGTTAGAAAAAAGAGAAACATCATTTAATGATAAAGTTTTAAGATGGTTATTAAATTCTAGAGATAAAGAAGGGGCATGGGGCTCAACTCAAAACACATTAAAAGTTGTTGAGGCATTCACTAATTACTTGAAATGGAAAAAAGAAACTAATGCTGATTACAATTTAAATATTGTTTTAAATGATAATCAGATTGAGAATTTTAATTTTAATAGTTCAACTATTTTAAATCAAATTAATAAAGTAGTAGGGGTAAGCGAACTAAAAAAAGGTGATTTCAACTTTTTACAATTTAATAAAAAGGATAAAAATATATTAAATCAAGGAAGTCTTTATTATGATCTTGGTATAAAATATTATTTAACAGGAGGAAACATTGCTCCAAGAGATGAGGGTTTTGCTATAACAAGAGGATTCTATAATTTAGACGATATTCAGAATAAAACTCCTTTAACATCAGTTAAAACAGGAGATGTATTTAAGGCTCATATAGAAATAGTGGTTCCTAACACAAGAAGATTTGTAGCTATTGAAGACTATATTCCTGCAGGATTAGAAATTATTAATATGGATCTTGCAACTGAACAAAAAGCATTAAAGTTTACTGAAAAAGAAATTACAAATAGGGTTCTTTATCCTGATTTCAAAGAAATAAGAGACGATAGATACTTTATATATAAAGAAAACCTGACACCAGGAGTTTATGAGTTTGATTATTATGTTAGAGCTCTTGTAAAAGGAGATTATTTAAAACTTCCAACAATTGTTTCAGAAATGTATACTCCTGAAAATTTTGGTAGAACTCAAAGCGAGCAATTTGAAGTTAAATAATTATTTAAAGTAAATATATATTGTTTCTTCCTTATCTTTATTTTTAGCTTTAATTTTATATGTGCCTTGACTTGTTGGTTTAAAAAATAGATCGGTAAATGGCTCATCATTTATAAACCATTCACACTCATCGTTAGCTGATAACTTAATTTCACTATTCTTATCAAATAGAAATACGTCATTATCATGAGGATTTGTGATAAGGGAATTATCCAATTCTTTTAAAATATTTTGTGCTTTGTTAAAATCGTCTCCAACAAGACCCCACTCCAATCCATTTTCTGTGTCAAAGGATTTAATATGTGTAAAATCAAATTGAGTATTTTTGTTATATTCAGAGTTTAGCATTATTTCCATTATACTACTCCAAATTAATCCCGCCCCTTGTTGCCCTGATAATCCTTCTGTTGCTGAATTGTCAGCATTACCAACCCAGACAGCCACCACAAAGTCTGGCGTATATCCAACAATTAAGCTGTCTTTGTAATCTACAGATGTTCCTGTTTTAAGGGCATAGTTTTGGTTGGGCAAATTTAATAAACTTATCATTCCAAACTGATCCATTCCTGTTTTCCTGTCATTTAATATTTTATTTATAAGTTCGATATATGGCTTATTGGAAACTGTTTTTGCAAGATTATTCTGAGAAGTTAAATTAAATTTAAGGTCTTTATATTCTCCATAATTAGGGAATATGGTAAATATATGCGCTAGGTCTATTAAGTTCATTTCAAGGGCTCCTAGGGCTATTCCAAGGCCATAAGATTCTATATCCTGGACAGTGCTTTGATTAAGGTCATTTATGAAAAAATTATTGAATGTATTTAATGTTACAAATTCTAATGTTTTGAGCGCCCCGATGTTTATACTATTACTTAAAGCGTAATGAGCAGTTATTTCTCCGTTGTATTCATAGTTATAGTTTTTAGGATAAAAAGAAGAAAAATCATTAAGCTCGTATTTATATTCTCTATCATCAATTAAAGTATATGGCCTCATTCCTTTTTCAAAAGCTTTTAGATATATAAATGGTTTTATAGTAGAAGCAATTTGTCTTGTTTTTTGAAGCATATTAATTTGATATCCTTCGCTATTAGAAGATGGATCTGGAGAGCCTATCATTGAAAGAACTTCGTTGTCAGGAATTGAAATAACAATAGCCGCAGCATTTTTTGCTTTTTTTGTTTGAAGCGCTTCTATATTTTCTTTTAAAGAAGTTCTAATAATTTCATTTAATTTATAATCAATGGTTAGTTTTACTTCTTTATCATTTGTAATATAATTTTTTATTTCTAAGGGTACGATAGCTGATTCCTTGAAGATGAGTAAATTTTTTTGAACTTCTTTTTCATTTAAGAAATAATTCTCATCAAAGTCTATTTTTAAATTTCTTGATATTGTTTTTGTAACTTCGATATTGTTTGGTCCTTTGGGATTATTTTGATTAGGGGAATTGATAGAAGAAATAAGTTGAAGCATTTCTTCTTTTGTAAGGTTATCTGGATCAGAGTTAAAATAACCTAGGCTAGCAGTTTTTAATCCTTGCAAGTGATTACCAAAATAAATAGAATTTATATACATTGAAAGTATATCTTCCTTGCTGTTCATTAACTCTAGGGAAATAGCATAAAATAGTTCCTTAATTTTGTTATTAAAGCTTCTTTTATTTTCATTTTTTAATAGTATTTTTGCAAGCTGTTGAGTAATTGTACTAGAGCCATTTCTAAGAGTAACGCCTACTTCGCTTAAAAGATCTAATACTATAGAAGCTGGATTAAACCCTGGGTGAATGTAAAAGTATTTGTCTTCTTTTTTTATAATTAAATCTTTAAATTCTTGGTTAATGTTATTATCATATAAAGCGTAAAAGTCTTTGCTGTTTGAAGCTATAGAAATAAGTTCATTATTTCTGTCAAAGACTTGAGTGGACTCATTAATTTTATAAATCTCGAGAAGTTCGTTATTTGCTTTAATAGCAAAAGAAAATAAAATAATGAGAATAGATATTCCGAAAAATAAAATTATAATAAATTTTTTATTCATATAATATTATAATAACTTAGCTTTTTTAGAGGGTCAAATACTTGAAAGAAAAATTTTCCAAAAGTATATGAATAAGTAGAACATTGAAATAAGTCAAATCTTTTTCAAAAAGATATGACGCAAATAATGCATAGAAAAAGTAAATTTATTAAATTATGTATTTAATTACTAAAGCTAGAAATCCTGAAAAGATATCTAGGTTTTAAAACAGCGGGCAAAAGGCTCGCTGTTTGTGTTTACATATTTTTTAGTACATTATATAATATGGTTGTTACCTTTTTTTGGGTAAATTTGTTCATTTCAAAGGGGTCTTAAATTGATGAACGCAGGTTGCGTCTTGGTAAACGGTAGAAGGTTTGGCAAAGTTCCGACTTTAAAACCATTTATGAATGTTCAAGAAATACAAGCAGAGCTATTTTTAGATCTTATGCAAGCATCTGGTTTTGAGAGTTTTTTTGTAAAAGAAAGCAACGAAGATTTTATTGTAAAAATCCAAAACTCAAAAGAAGAAAAGATTCTTCGAAATCTCATGCAAGTATTTATAAATTTCGCATGTCCTAAAAATGGAGAAAAGATAGTCGATATTTATATTGAAAAAAATAAAGGCAATCAAACCTGGCTTATAAGAGGCGAATATAAAAAAGATTTATGCGCATGGCTATCGGAGAGAGAACATAACTTTGATAAAGTTACAAAAATAATGAGGGATATGCACCTGCATGTGCACAAAGGAAATAACTCATTTGTAAGACCAGAAATTTTTTTAGGACCGAATGCTCATCTAATAATAGCATGGTCAAATTTCAAAGGAATTTTTCCTCTCATAAAAAACTGGGAGCTAGGAGAGGGTAGAGAATTCTATTCTACCAATTTGGAAGCCAAAGAACTTGTAGTTTTAGTTGCAGGACTTGGTGCTCTGCAGAATATGTATATAAGAGAAAAAATCTTTTTACATAAAAAATCACCGAATTATTTACGGTGACTTTTTATTTAGCAATAGTAGATGTCATTTTATTTTAATCTCGATCTTCTTTTTTTGTTCATCCTCTTCTTTTTCTTTTTCCATTTCTATTTTTAAAATTCCTTTTTCGTAGGTTGCCTCAATATTGTCTTTTTTTACAGAAGCAGGAAGACTTATCATTCTTTCAAAAAATCCTCTTCTAATCTCGCGCTTCATGTAATCTTCCTCTCTAATTTCTTCTTTTTTTTCTGTACTTCCTCTTACCCTTAAGGTGTTATTTTTTATTGATATTTCTGTTTTTTGAGGATCTAGTTCTGGCAGATTGATTTCAGCAATAATTTTGTTATCTTTTTCATATAAGTCCATGGCTGGTTCTCTCATTTGAAATTCATCTCTTAAAATTCTATCTAAATCGCTAAATGGTTTCCAAGGTGTTATTGCCATATATGTTAATTTTAAAATTAATTATGCGACCTTTATTATATTTTAAAAGTATTAAACTAAAAAGTAAATAAAAAAAGCGCCTAAGCGCTTTGTTTATTCTTTAATTCCGTCTAGATTTACATCATAAAGAATTTGATGTGCGAGTAGATTGTAATTAATCACATCTTCCTCAGTTAGCCAAAGCTTTATTTCTCTTTCAGCTTCTTCTACTTTATCAGAACAATGAATTAGATTTCTTACAGCTCTTTCATCGATATTTGATAATTCATATGAATCAAGTGTAAAGTCTCCTCTAATAGTACCCACATCAGATGTTAAAGGTTCTGTTCCTCCGACAAGTTTTTTTACAATTTGAACTGCCTTATTTCCTTCGAGCACTAGAAATACTACAGGAGAAGATGTCATATATTTTACGAGTGATCTAATAATATCTTTTCCATATTCAATCGCAGGCTTTGTAACTGGAAGGCCGTTTTCCTCTCTACTTTTTATAGTGATTTGTCCTTTTGATTCAAACCATGCATCATCTTTATCATAGTGTTGCCAGCATCTTTCCTCATCTGCGTATCCAAATTTCATAGCAACTATTTTAAGTCCAGCGCGTTCGAATCTACTAACAATTTCACCAACAAGAGATCTTTGTACTCCATCGGGTTTAATAATTACAAATGTACGTTCTTTTTTAACCATATTTTTTATTTTTATTATCTTAAATAATTAATAGCATAAGTTATGAATTCATTCCATATCGGTCCGGCGGTAGATGTTCCCAAAGCTTTATTATTCATAGGAGAATTATCATTATTTCCGGCCCAAACCCCAACAGTGACCAAATCACATGTTCCCATTGCCCATCCGTCAACATAATTTTGAGTTGTTCCTGTTTTAACAGCCACTTTATAATCTGGGATATATAAAAGAGAATTCCATCCAAACATTGGTGCCCTAGAAGCATTATCAGATAAAACATCCATCATTGTTTCTGTAACTTCAGATGATAAAACTTTTCTAGGAGTATTTTTATTTTCATATATAATATTTCCATTAGAATCTTCTATTTTCAAAATACTAACAGAAGGAACTCTGTATCCGCCATTTGAAAAAACAGAATAAGCAGCCACCATATCTAAAAGATGAACTTCTCCTCCTCCAAGTACTAATGCAAGACCATAATAACCAGGGTCTTTATTTAAGGTAGTTATACCCATTTTTGTTGCGAGTTCTATGGTATCGTCAATGCCTGCTAGATTCTGAAGAACTTTAATTGCAGGGATATTAAGAGATTGATTTAATGCTGATCTTAATGTGACCCATCCTCTAAATAAGCCATCATAATTTTGAGGAATATATTCTTTTCCTCCGTAGACTCCAAAATTAGTTAACTCATCTTTTACAAGCGTTCTATCTGGATTATATCCTTTTGAGATAGCTTCGGCATAAGCAAATGGCTTAAATGAAGATCCGGGTTGTCTATTTCCAAGCGTTGCCACATTAAAAGAAGGAACAAACTTGCAGTCAGTTGTTGGGTTACACCCAATTGGATAAGGTTCTGCCCAAGGATCAGCAGAACCAATCATTGTTAGAATTTCTCCAGTATCTGGATCCATGGCAACAAGTGATGCATTATACGCATTATATGCTTTTGCATTTGTAGTAACTTCTTTTTTTACAATTTCTTCTGCTTTTTCTTGAAGGGTGTAATCAAGAGTAGTATATATTTTAAGGCCTTTTGTTTCTAAAAAATCTCTACCGTAAATTTCTTCTAATTGTTGTTGTACATAGCTTACAAAATGAGGAGCTTTTGTTTGAGGTTTTTTATTAAAAACAATTTCAATATTTTTTGCTTCTTCCGCCTCTTCCTCTGATATATAACCCTCTTGAGTCATTCTTTTTAAAACATAGTCTTTTCTTCCCATAAGTTCATCTATATGATTGCTATATGGCGAATAATACGATGGCAATTGAATAATTGCAGCAAGGGTTGCCGCTTCCTCAAGAGTTATATTTTTTAAAGGCTTTTGAAAATATGTATTAGCTGCTTCTTCTGCGCCATAAATATTAATTCCGAAAGGAACTTGATTAATATACCATTCGAGTATTTGATCTTTTTCGTATCTTCTATCAAGTTCAAGAGCTAAAACAATTTCTTTTATTTTTCTATCAGCTGTTTTTTCTTTTGATAAAAATGTGGACCTAATTAATTGCTGATCAAGTGTTGAGGCGCCTTGGGATAATGAAATTGTTTTTAAATTAACTTTTATAGCTCTTAATATACCTACAAAATCAATACCTTTGTGTTTATAAAAATTAGCATCTTCTGTAGCAATAATGGCATGCTTTAAGTTCATGGGTATATCATTTAAATTTACATATTTTCTTTTTTCCTCTCCATAAATACTAGATAAGAGTATTGTTCCAGTTCTATCATAAATATTAGTATTCTGATTCATGTTTATTTCACTAAACACTTCTGGCCTAGGAAAATCTTTAATTAGAGAAAAAATAAAAATAGTGGCTATAATTGCACCAGCTAAAATAAGCAAAGAAAATGTTTTTAAAGATGTTTTAAATAAGTTTTTGTTTTTCATATTAAATAAGAATAGGATATGGCTATAGCTAAAGCATCTGCTGCATCATCTGGCTTTGGTATTTTTTCAAGCTGAAGCAAATTTTTAACCATTTCTTGGACTTGTTTTTTTTGAGCTCTACCATAACCAGTTACAGCTGTTTTAACTTGAAGGGGGGTGAACTCAAATATTGGAATATTTTGTTTAGAGATGGCAAGCAGCATTACACCCCTTGCTTGACTAACTGGAATAACAGTTTTTGGATTTTTAAAAAAGAATATTTTTTCTATTGCAACAGCATCTGGTTTATATTCTTTAAGTATATCTTCGAGCTCAGAATATATTATTGTTAATCTATCCTCATCCTTTGTGTTAGCCGCTGTTGTTATAGTTCCATAATGCAAACAGCTCAAATCATCCTGATTTGTTTCAATAAGACCATATCCTGTAGTTGCTGTTCCTGGATCTATTCCTAATATTTTCATTCTTCATTTAAGTTATAATAAAAATCCTTAACATCCTCGGACTCATCGAGAGCTTCAAAAAGTTTGTAGTTTTTATCTTTATCTGCATTTATTCTTTCATTTGGAATCCATGAAAGTGAGGCATTTTCAATTTTATAATCCATACTTTCTATATTTTTTCTAACATTATCAAGTTCCTCAACTTTAGTTTCTACTATAAATATATCTTCTGAAATAGAAATGTCATCTGCGCCAGCACTAATTAAATCTAATTCCATTTCTTCGTCATTTTTCTCTCCCTTTTTTACATAAATAAGTCCTTTTTTTTCAAACATCCATCTAATAGCACCAGCTTCTACCATTTTTCCACCATTTTTAGAAATAATTTGTTTTAACTCATTTATAGTTCTGTTCATACTATCGGTAATGCCTTCAATTAATATTGCAACTCCTTCTGGACCATAAGCTTCGAATAAAAACTCTTCCAGAGTTTCTCCCTTAAGTTCTCCGGTTCCTTTTTTTATAGCTTTATCAATACTATCAGAAGCCATATTTGATGCTTTTGCTTTTTCAACAACCATTCTTAATCTTGGATTAAAATCCAAATCACCACCACCATCTCTTGCGGCTATTGTAATTTCTTTCGCAAACTTTGAAAAAATTTTACTTCTTTTTGCGTCTTCTACACCTTTTTTAAATTTAATTGTACTCCAGTGAGAATGTCCACTCATGTTTTTATTTTATTATACTTATACTTATAATTCAAGGACAAAAAAATAAAAAAGTCAAGATTTTGCTTTTTTCAATTTTTAATTGTATAATTTAATTATGTACAGAAAGTCTTTTACTCTAATCGAACTTCTTGTTGTTATAGTAATAATAGGAATACTAGCAGGAGTAATAATGATCTCTACTTCTTCTTCAATTGATAAAGCTAGTATTACTAAACTAAAGGCGTTTTCAGAAACTATTAAAAACAGCATGATGATGAATTTAGTGTCTGAATTTAATTTTGATGAAGGATCGGGAACTTTAACTAAAGACACATGGAGTTCAAATTTCACTGGTCCTCTTGTAGGGTTTGATGTAAACACAACAGCTGGTTATGGAGATACAAATACATATGGATGGATGAGTGAGAATAATTGTATCTCAGGAACTTGTTTAAAGTTTGATACAGCTCAATACATAAATCAAATGACTAATTATCCAGCCATAGGAGACAATAGTTTTACATGGGAATTTTGGGGAAAAACAAATAATATCATAAGAGGGTCAGTTTTATATTTAAATATTTCTAGCATCACTAATTGGCAAGGGGTATTTGATTACCCTCATTCAACGACTAAAAAAGCATTAATATATTTAAGAAATAGTTGTTATAGATA